>Ga0208318_100011_pt1 | contig 152987 bp, 163 predicted proteins | sample Virmet3747_4435_FD_185739 | JGI IMG/M metagenome (GOLD analysis project Ga0208318, IMG submission 185739) | Marine viral communities from the Southern Atlantic ocean transect to study dissolved organic matter and carbon cycling - metaG... | ecosystem: Environmental > Aquatic > Marine > Oceanic ... | reverse complement strand
AAACCTTTGCAGAAAAGCGTCAAACCTGACCGAAGCGAGGATCAGTCATGAGCAGAAATCGCAATTATATCAGCTTGTTAAATGGTGCCCGGGGGCGGAATCGAACCACCGACACGAGGATTTTCAATCCACTGCTCTACCCCTGAGCTACCCGGGCACGGGAAGGCGTCTCGCCTTGGGTGAGGGCCTTCTATGCGCTGTGTGCGGCAGTGTCCAGAGGCTTTTTGAAAGAAAATCACTAATGTTCGGTCGGGGACTGCGACTCTTGCTGTTCTAGTGCATTTTCAAGATCTTCCTGATCCTCACTCGGGACCGAATAGCCACCGTTCAGCCATTTTGCGAGGTCCAGATCGGCGCAGCGTTTGCTGCAGAAGGGGCGGTAGCTTTGTAGGGTGGGCTCGCCACAAATCGGGCAACTCATGACAGAATCTCCGACAGGGGCAGGCGCGCGCGTTTTCGTTGTAGCTCGAAATGTCCGAGGGTGGTCCAACCCACGAGCGTGGTTTCTTCGGGGTCAGATTTGAAGGCCGCACGCAGAGCGCTTTCAAAAGCACGGCGATCTTTCTTTGGCATGGGTGCGGCGTCAATGACGATCTGGCCACCGAGGCCGAGACAGCGCAGCGCACGGGGCAAGGCACGCGCACAGGCCATGTTGGCCTTAACGCCTGCGGCAAGCGAGGTGTCGCTACCGGTGTTCACATCTACTGCTACCAGCGCACGAGTGGGCTCCACGTAAAGAAAAGCGCCCGCTCCAATGGAAATTTTGCCAGTGCGGACGGAGTCGAGCGCGTCCAGAACACCGCAGCGCTCAAAACCGCCGGGGTCTTGTTCGATTTGTGCCGGATCGGTCCATTCGCGCCAAGCCTGCAGATGGGGCGCGTCGCCTTCATGCAGAACTTCGGATGTCTCCGACGGATCCTCAAGCACCTGGCGGGCGGTGGCGACCATTGTGGCGATATCCTCGGCAATGTCCTCTGAATCGGCACCAGCGCAGACCGAGCGCAGGATCAACCCAAAATCCACGCCATCCATTTCCGCATGTGCAATTTCAAGGAGACGGTCGCGTTCGTCTTCATCGCGAATTGCGCGGGAGATATTCAGCCCCGGCGCATCCGGAGTAACGATTGCATAGCGGCTCTTGAACAGCAGCTTCTGCGTGACGGGCAGGGCTTTGCCGGGTTCAGCGTAGCCTGTGACCTGAACCAGCAGCATCTGTCCAGGCGCGAGACCCTTCACCTGACGCAAGAAGGCAGGACCGTCTGGCGTGCTGAGGAACATGCCCCCCTGGCCTTTTACGGGGCGGTCGGCGCGGGCGCGATAGATGGTGCCGGGCAGGGGTGCATCGCCTGCGATCAGAAAATCGTCGAGTGTTCCATCGATCATCAGGGCCGCGGCTTCACGCCCGTTGATGTGATCGAGAATGATCTGAGTGCCCTTCATGGTGCTTCGTCCTTGTAGAGGGGATATCCCGCCGTTTGTAGCAGGGTGGCGGTCTCGGCCAATGGCAGGCCCACGATGGCGGTGAAAGAACCATTGATCCACGGGATCAAAGCACCCGCAGGACCCTGAATGGCGTAACCGCCTGCCTTGCCGTCCCAATCGCCTGTCGCGAGGTAGCCGTTAAGCTCTTCGTCCGAGAGGCGTTTCATTTTGACTTGGCTCACGACGTCACGCTGCCACAGTTTATCGTTTCGGCGCAGCGCCACGGAGGTAATGACGCGGTGGCGGCGACCAGACAGGGCGAGCAGGAATTCTGCAGCCTCGCCTGCGTCGCGAGGCTTGCCCATAATGCGCCGCCCAAGCGCCACCGTGGTATCAGCACATAGCACCAGATCGTCGGGCGCTGCAGTCACGGCCTGTACTTTCTCACGGGTCACGCGCGCGCAATAATCGCGGGGCAGTTCCCCTTTGAGTGGGGTCTCATCAATATCCGGCGGGCGGATATCATCGGGGGTTACGCCCAGTTGTGCCAATAGTTCCAACCGACGCGGGCTACCCGAGCCAAGAATAAACCCCATGCCTGAACTCCTGCTGTTGTGCTGCCCTGTTCTAGGCCTGCAGGCAGCGGCAGAAAACCATGAAACCGAAAGCGGCGGCAAAACAAAAGCCCGGCACCGGGCCGGGCTCTTACCATCTCAGACGAATCGCGCTTACTTGAAGCGGTAGTTGATCCGTCCTTTGGTGAGGTCGTAAGGTGTCATTTCCACCTGGACCCGGTCGCCTGCGAGGACACGGATGCGGTTCTTGCGCATCTTGCCTGCCGTATGTGCTATGATTTCATGGCCGTTTTCCAGCTCGACCCGAAACGTCGCGTTTGGCAGGAGTTCCTTCACGACACCGGGAAATTCGAGCGTATCTTCCTTGGCCATGTTGTCTCCATAGTTGTGTTTTCCCGAATACAGACGGGACGTGCGCTTAAATGGGCCTATTTGCCTCATTTTTCAAGAGCGCTTTTATATCAGTTTATGGTTAACAACATCTTTGACCCGCGTTTCCTGCTCATCCCAGTGGCTGCGGTTGCGGACAACACCGGCGCGGCGCACATGGTGAACCGCCTGAAGATCCACCTCGCCATAGGTCCAGCCCGGCTGATTGAGCGTGCCTTCTGCGATCACGCCAGTACCGGGAAACCCCGTATCTGGTGGGCCAAAGATACCGCCCATGCCGCAGCCTTCGTCGACGGCCTCTGACCATGCGGCAGAGCCGACCACCGATGCCATCACGGTAACGCATTGCTGTTCCAGCGCACGCGCCATGGCACCAATGCGAACCCGCCAGTAACCGGCCAGGGCTTCGGTGCAGGATGGCACAAGGATCATATCTGCCTCAGACAATGCGCGGGCCAGCAGCGGGTATTCGCTGTCATAACAGATCAGCACTGCAATCTTGCCAAGGGCTGTGTCGAACATCTTGAGTGGGCCGCCCGGCGCGATATCCCATGGGGCGCGCTCGAACATCGTCATGATCTGTTTATCCTGATGATCGCGCTGGCCTTTGGGCGTGTAAAACTCAGCTCGGTTTACAGGGCGCGCGAAGCCTGCATGCACGGGGGCAGAGGCTCCGAGGATGTGTACGTTGTGTTCCGCGGCCAACTTCAGATGAAGCGCGGCGGCCTCTTCCATCTTGTCGGAGACGGACTGAATGGAGGCTTCGAGGTTGCCTGCGATCTCAGCGCCATCGAGTGTGGCGAGTTCCATTGCCCCATATTCGGGAAACACCAGCAAATCCGCGCCATTGCCTGCCGCGTCCGAGACCCATTTCGACAGTTTGTCCTCGTAGTGGTTCCAACTCTCAAGCCAGTCGAGCGGATAGGCGGCGGTTGCGATCTTCATAGGGGGCTCCATTAAAGGTCTTGCCATATGGCTAGCCGATTATGCGACCGTCGAACAGTGTGTGCGGTGCTGCCACGGTCAAGGGACGTCGGGGTCGAGGAGAGTTTTAGAGATCCCGGAGCCAGAACTGCAAGGCTTTGGTGGTCTCCTTGGGCTGGTCTATGTCCTTCCAAGCGAATTCTGCAACAACCCCCGGCAGTGGCTGATAGCCACGTTTGCGCCAAAACGGATCAAGCGGGGTATATCCCGTAGGGTGCAGCGGATGCTCTTTGGGGCGTATCACGCTGCAGAATGCGGACTTGGCGAACCCCAGTTCGCGCGCGTGAGCCTCTCGGGCATCGAAAAAGCCGTGCCCTGCGCCTTGACCGCGATAAGCAGGCAAAAGCACCGATTCTGCGCAGTAAAAAATGGCCGTCATGTCGAGCGTGCTTTCGGCGAAGGCTGCGGCGAAGTCATCCGCGTGATCGGCCAGAGGGGTGCCAGTCGCCGCACCCACCAAACGATCTGCATCAAATGCGCCGACAACCACCGCGCCTGCGCTGTCGCGATAGCTTTGTAAATAATCACGCTCGTAAGCAAGATCGCCATCATAGAGATAGGGCCACGCGCGAAACACCTCAATCCGCAGGCGCGCCACATCGTCCAGCGCGGCTGCAAGTGCCGCGCCGGTCAGGGTCTCAATCCGCAGGACCATCAGGCAGAGACCTGTTTGATCCAGTCAGAGAGGTTGTAATAGGTGGTGACGCGGGTGATGAGGCCGTCGCGCAGGTCAAAAAATGATCCCGCGGGCAGCTTGTAGGTTTGCTGATGCGCCTCTGGTAGGCCCTCGTCGGTCTGCAAATAGGTGCCATTTACGGTGTATTCCGCCGCCGCCCGTGTCGCATCCGTGTTGGCAAGGATCACCATATCGGTCAGCTCTTCGCGGTAGCAGCGGCTCATATGGGCGCAGAAGTCTGCGAATTTCTCTTTGCCGACGCGGATATTCCCCTCGTTGACGTGATGGGCCACATCATCTGCGAGGCAGGCAAGCATGCCGTCGGTGTCACCGGCGTTGAAGGCGTTGAAATAGCGCGCGATTGTGTCGTTCATTTATGTCTCCGTCGGGTTTCCCCAGCGCGCAATCAGCCGCTCGAGGATCTGGTCTCGGGTTTGTCTGTAGCTTTCTAGCTTTGCTTGCCGCGACTCGCCGAGCCCAGTTGGGTCCATAATTGGCCAATATTCGACATCGAGGTGAAAAAAACGGGTGAGCTCCAGCGCGCGGCGCTGGCTCGCCGGAGAAAGCGCAATCACCAAATCATATGAGGAAATATCATCGCCCCATTGCTCCATCTCGTCAAAGGAGCGGGAGCGATGCCGGGACAGCTCCACGTCAATCTCCTGACAGACGGAGATGCAAAACCCATCGATCTCAAGATCGTTCTTGACCCCGGCGGATTGCACATAGGTGCCGGTTCCATAAAGTTTTTTCATGATCCCCTCGGCCATTGGGGATCGGACCGCGTTGTGGTCACAGCAGAACAAAATGGACTGCGGCAGCTCCGTCACGCATCAGCCTCCGAAGTGCAAAACGCAGATCAGGGTGAACAGGCGACGGGCGGTATCCGTATCCACCTCCGCCTTGCCTTCAAGGCGTTCTTGCAGGACGCGGCTGCCTTCGTTGTGAATGCCCCGGCGTGCCATATCGATGGTCTCGATCTGGCTCGGAGGCAGCGTTTTGACTGCGGTGAAGTAGCTTTCGCAGATTTGGTAGTAGTCCTTAACCACCTGCCGAAAGGGCGACAGCGACAGGTGAAATTCCGCCGCCTTGTCGCCGGCTTCAGTCTCAATATCAAAAACCAGACGCTTTTCGCGGATCGAAAGTGCGAGGTGATAAGGCCCCTCGGGCGTGTCACGCTCATCACGTTTGGGCAGTACAAAGCTATTGTCTTCGATCAGATCGAAAATTGCGACTTTGCGTTCCTGCTCAATTTCCGGCGTTGGCGGCGGCAGGTTGCGATCGTCTAGTTCAATTTGGCTGATCCGGCTCATGGCTCTGGTCCCAGTACTGTCTCCCCTCATGACCTAGCGGATCGCTTCCTCTCGCACAATCGGGCGTGTTGACTGACCCTGCGCAATCATTGCGCAAGTGTCACGTCATCGCTGCGTTAAATCTGTGAGAGGTGAGAGAAAAGCGAGCTGTCGCGCCTTGGCGTCAATACTCTATTAACCGTGACGGCACTTTCATCAACCTGTGTCCGAAGCGTCAAGTTTCGGCCTGCAACAGGTTCAGTCAGCGGGAGGGCAGCCCCACTGGCTGAACCTTCGCATTCAGGTGTTTAATGCGTCCAGCCGTGCCAAGACCGATAGCCCATGTGCCTCAAGGCTTTCGCTTTTCGCAAGCGTTGCTGCGGCAGGGCCGATTGCGCGCAGTGCCTCTGGTGTCATCTGGCTGAGCGTGGTGCGCTTGATGAAATCCATCACCGAGAGGCCGGAGGAAAACCGGGCGGAACGGGCGGTGGGCAAGACGTGGTTGGGGCCACCGACATAGTCTCCGATAGCCTCTGGAGTATACTGCCCCATAAAGATCGCGCCGGCATGGATGGTTTTCTCGCTCAGCGATTGCGGATCGGCGACGCACAGCTCCAGATGCTCCGGTGCAATCCGGTTAGACAGCGCGGCCGCCTCATCCAGATCGCGCACTACAATCACGGCACCAAAATCGCGCCAGCTCACGCCCGCGATGGCGCGCCGCTCCAGCGTTTCCAGCCGTTTATCCACCGCAGCGGCGACGGCCTTGCCGAAGTCTGCATCATCCGTGATCAAAATGGATTGCGCGCTCTCGTCATGCTCAGCCTGGCTCAGGAGGTCGAGCGCGATCCAGTCGGGGTTGTTGTCTTTGTCGGCAATCACAAGGATTTCCGAAGGCCCCGCAATCATATCGATGCCCACTTTACCAAACACACGGCGCTTGGCCGCCGCAACAAACGCGTTGCCGGGGCCGGTGATCTTGTCGACAGGCGCGATGGTTTTGGTGCCATAGGCCAACGCGGCCACGGCCTGCGCGCCCCCCACGCGGTAGATTTCGTCCACGCCAGAAATGCGGCAGGCCAACAAAACCAGCGGATTGATTTGCCCGTCCGGGGTCGGCACGGTCACCGCGAGGCGCTCGACACCTGCAACCTTGGCCGGAATGGCGTTCATCAACACGGACGACGGGTAGCTTGCCAGACCGCCGGGCACATAAAGCCCCGCCGCAGACACCGCCGACCAGCGCCAGCCGAGCGTTGCACCGCTCGCATCGGTCCAGGTCTTGTTCTCGGGCATCTGCTCGGCATGATAGGCGCGAATGCGATCAGCCGCGAGTTCGAGTGCGCTGCGCTCTTCGTCTGATACAGTTGCGATGGCCGCATCGACCTCCGCTGCCGAGATCCGCAGCGCGTCTGCATCCTTGAGGGCGAGCCGGTCGAACTTTTCCGTCAACTCCAGCAGCGCGGCATCCCCCCGGTGGCGCACGTCAGCAATGATATCTGCAACAATTGCGTCCACATCCGGGCTGTCCTCACGCTTTGCGCCGAGCAGCGCGGTGAAGGACTGGTCGAAGTCGGCATCGGAAGAGGTCAGAAATACGGGCATTACGGCACTCCTTTGTGCGGAGCCTTACCCTGCCTGTGCGTCTGCCTCAAGATTGATTGGCCGCGATAGGCCGCGCCGCGTCATGTATCGTGCTGTGGCATGTGTTTGGACGGTGCGCGGTAGGGGCGTGTCACGTCCTTGAGTGTGACTTCAAGTGCCTCCACGGACAGGCGGATTGCTCCGTCCCCTGCAAGCGTCAGCAACAGATGCCCGGCACCATCTTCGCCCGGCTCAAAGGTCACCGAAAGCACCGACAGGATCATATCCTTATCGGTGCGATCAATCCCCTGAGAGGCCACGTTCAGGACGTTTTCGGCAAGCAGCACAGATTGTACCCGCTCATAGGCACGCCCGCGACGCTCGGCTGCGACGCGGTCTTCCCAGCGAAACCGGTTCAGGAGAATGGCAAAGCGGCGCGCAGAGGCGCGCCAGCTCATTTCTGTGACAGGAAACACTGCATCCTGAACAAGAGAGGAGATGACCTCCAGATCCTCAGCCTCATAGGCACCGAGGTTTAGGGGGCGTTCGCGGCCGTCTTCAAAGCTGGCATCGGACATTAGTCTTCCTTGATGCGTTCAATCTTGGCGCCAACAGCAGAGAGCTTGCGCACCACATGTTCATAGCCGCGATCCAGGTGATAGACCCGGCTGACGCGCGTCTCACCTTCTGCCGCCAGCCCTGCAAGGATCAGCGACACGGAGGCGCGCAGATCCGTCGCCATCACGGGCGCACCCTTCAGGCGTTCAACGCCGGTGACCTTGGCGGTGCCGCCATGAACATCAATCTGTGCCCCCATCCGCATCAGCTCCGGGGCGTGCATAAAGCGGTTCTCAAAGATCTTTTCTTCCAGCACCGATTCACCTTCGGCGGTGCACATCAATGCCATCATCTGCGCCTGGAGGTCGGTCGGGAAACCGGGGAAGGGCTCCGTGACCACATCGATGGCTTTGACGCGGCCCGATTTATGGCTCACTTTCAGGCCCGCATCGGTTTCTGTGATGTCCACGCCAGCCTCTTCGAGCTTTGCGCAGAAGGCCTCCAGCAGATTGCGCCGACCACCCAGCAGTTCCACTTCGCCGCCGCAGATCGCGGGCGCCAGCATATAGGTGCCCAGTTCAATCCGGTCTGTGACCACCGGATGAGTCGCGCCATGCAGTCGATCAACGCCCTGAATGGTGATCGTGCTGGTGCCGTGCCCTTCAATCTGAGCGCCCATCTTGATAAGGCACTCGGTCAGATCGATAATTTCAGGCTCACGCGCCGCGTTCTTCAGCACTGTGGTGCCTTTGGCCAATGTTGCTGCCAGCAGCGCATTTTCCGTCGCACCAACCGAGACAATGGGGAAATCCACGGTTCCACCGGTAAGGCGCCCACCCGGTGCTTTGGCATGGACGTAGCCGTCGCGCAGATCCAGTTCCGCACCCATCGCTTCCAGCGCTTTGAGGTGCAGATCAACCGGACGTGCACCGATGGCGCAGCCACCCGGCAATGACACCACCGCATGTCCTTCGCGGGCCAGCATGGGGCCGAGCACCAAAATCGATGCCCGCATTTTGCGCACGATGTCATAATGTGCCGTGTGATTGTCGAGCCCATGGCTGGACATGGCCAGCACTTGCCCTTCTTGCAGCGCGGAGACTTCCGCCCCCAACGATTGCAGCAATGAGGTCATGGTGCGAATGTCGCTGAGGCGCGGTGCATTGGTGAGGGTCAGCGGTTCTTCGCTCAACAATGTGGCGGGCATCAGTGTCAGGCACGCGTTTTTGGCCCCGGCAATCGGAATCACTCCGTTTAGCGGGCCGTTGCCAGTTACCAAAATCGAATCCATCTGCTCTATCCTTCAGCGTCGCCCGAGGCGCCGTCTTTTTGTTCGGACCGTGCTTTGGCTTGTGCCTTGCGCCGGGCCATATTCGCCTTGAGCGCCGCTTTTAAGCGGTCCTCGCGAGAGGCCTCGGATCGGTTACCGGTGGGTTTCTTTTTCTCTGCCATAGAGCTTGTCTAACTTAGTCAAAAAAAACCGTCCAGATGCTCTTGCGCTCTCCTGAGAATATGCATAGAAGCCCCCACACGGCGCTGCTGTAGCTCAGAGGTAGAGCACTCCCTTGGTAAGGGAGAGGTCGAGAGTTCGATTCTCTCCAGCAGCACCATGGAAATCCCCGTACAGCTTTGAAGTGAAGCATCTTTTTTCTGAGATCGTGTTGCCTTGATCAGCACACGTTAACGTGCATCGCACGAAGCGCACCTGTTTTTCCCGATTTTAACCGGCGATTGTGTGCAAATCGCGTGCAGGCTACCTCGGAGGTTTCGGGCTTTGTTCTCTGGCGTACGGGCGGTGATTCGATAGGCCGTGAGCGTTGCTGTTGAAAAAGGGCAGCGCACACCTGTTAAAGGTAAATACCTACTCACCTAACCAAGCGGTATGCTGAGGTTAGCATTCCGAATATCTCACGCGCAGCATCAAGGTTTGCGGCTTTCCCCAAAATCTCGAACTGGTTGCGTCGCTCTCGTGCGATAAAGTAGCCTTGCGGTCCTCCAAGGTTATCCGCATCTACAAATTCATCGTACATCTGGTCATGCATGGGCGACACGTATAGCGTTGTGTCACTGTCTAGTTGTGCAACCAGAGTAATGTCATCCATGATTTCAGATCCCAACTATAGGTTTAATCGCCGTCCACAGTTTTCGGTGAATCATATTTCTCTGTACTTGGCTACCTCTAACGCGACACAAAGAGGGCGCGTGATTAGGTCTGCGAAGTTCCCGAAGAAGGTCGAGATAGCGGCGTACTCTCAAGTTCGAGATGCTCTCAAGAAGTCACTATTCAAGGCCGATTTCGGTCATAGTGACCTTGACCTCCTGGCTGACCGTATGGATGCCAAAGCGAGAAGGGAAAGTGGCTGGCACAAGAGTGAAGCCCTCAGATCAGCACAAGCTGTTCGAGCTTTTCAGGAAACCTTCAAGCAAAGTTCATTCAAGAAATATGCTATTTCGCCAGCACCGAAAAACCTTTCGGTGAGAATTAGTGGGGTAAAGCTGAACGTCTCAATGGACGCTGCGCTCACACAGGATCACAAGGGAACCACATTCGCTGGTGGATTGATACTGAAGTATGCATTTGGCGCTGATCGTTCGTCAGTCAGCAAGGAGTTGGCGAATGCTGCAGGCCTTCTTCTCTGGGCGTTGGAGGGCGGCCAGATGGAGCCTTTGCCAAGGTTGTGTCTGGCGGTTGACCTAGCAGAACACAATGCGGTTAAGGCGAGTGCTTCTCATACGCGATTTCGTCAGGATGTTACTGACTCCTGTGCTGAAATCGCAGCGCTATGGGATGGTATTGAACCACCGGATGACTACGATGGTCCTGATTGGCGTTAGCACTCAGTTGTGCATCACCATATTTATACGTCGTGTGCTGTACCTGTAACGAGTGATGTTGACCGCTCAAACTTGAGCCAGTCTCTTAGATCGCCCGCATATTTGCGCGCCGTTCTACGGGCTTTGCCAACTGGTCGCCCAACCGAGAAAAGTCCCATCCGTAAACCTTGAGCCGTTCGCCAAGATCTGAGGGCGCAAGTTTGCGGTAGCGCTCTGCGGTGCTGCTGGTGCGCCAGCCTCCGAGGTCCAGCAGCCGCCCGTAGTCCCGGGTGGACGCATAGAACCACGTAGCCCATGTGTGACGCAGGACGTGCGGGGTTACATCTGCCCCAAGCCGGGCATTCTCGCGGGCGGTGCAAAAGGCTTTCTTGATGTGCCCGCCGCTGTTGTCGCGCGCCACGTAGGCCAGGCCCTTGTGGCTGCGCAACAAGGGGCCAAATCGGGGAACCCCGTGCGATAGGATCAGATCCCGTGCCCGCTGCGGCATTTGCACCATGCGGGCGTGCCCGTTCTTTGTTTCGGGTAGCCAGATCTCCCCGGTCGAGGCGTGCCAATATCGCACATCGGCGGAAAGAGCTTCTGAGGTCCGGCAGCCGGTCCCGATCATGAAAGTCAGGATTACTTTCAAATGCGGCGGCGCCTGATCGCAAAGCGCCTCAAATTCTTCTGGGGTCAGCCACCTCGTTCTCGCGCCTTTGGCCTTGAGCCTGCGAAAACGGCGGTGGTCAGCTTTGCCATTATCGGCCGCCATGTTGATGATCGCGCTCACCGGCGTGATCACCTGCCGGTTTTTTGTCGCGGCGGATCCCTCTGGGTAGAGCGTTTCAGCAAGCTGCAGCAAAAAGTGGTTGTCGATATTTGACACCAGTTGATCTGGGCCGAGGTGCAGCAGGATCTTTTCGAGAAACCGCGCATCGCCGCCGGTCATCATGTAGTCATGCGCTGCCTCAGCAAAAGTCAGCGTTGCCTTGCCGCCAAGGGCGTGACGTTCGAGGATTTGGTGTTCTTTTCGGATCGCCCACGCTTCGGCTTGTCTCTTGTTGCTAAGGCCAGTGCTTTCAAAAATCTTGTGTCCGGCGACGGTGCCTCGGGCGTAGTACGGCCCGTTTTTTGAGCGCTTCGAGAGTTTGAGGGGCATTCGGTCTTTTCCTCTAAAAATGCCGCGCGCAGATCCTCTTTCCGGTACAGGATCCGCACCCGCCCGTGGGCGGCGACGTATGGTAATTTTCCCTGCGCCCGAAGATCATCCAGCTTTCGGCGTGACGTTCGCACACCGAGCGTTGATAGGTGGTCCACGGCCTCGGGGGTGGAGAGGAGTTCTGCAGTTGGTGCTGGCTGCTCCTTCATAGTAGCCCCGCATGCTTTCCGATGATCACTGCCGCGAGCGCGACGATACAGAGCCCGCCCAACCAATCGGTTACGGCCAGACCTATGCGGGCGGTCTTGAGACGCAGGTTTTTCGGCTCTTTGTCATTCATTACGTGCCTCGCGCGTTTTTGTGTGCACTTGGCGTAGCACACAAAAAAGTGCATAGACAAGATAAAAAAACATTGCAAACGGAGAATGCGGCGGTCTAACGGTAAGCCGGTGGGTATGGGACGGGCTGAATGGCTCGGAAGATAGATTTAGGAAGTGCGAATTATGAAGAGGTCCAATATGGATAAGGTCTTACGGGAGTTGGAAGGGCAAAGCGATGAGGCGCTATCCCGGGTCGTGGATCGGTTGGAGGCTTTGGTGGCAGAGGCTAGTGTGCCCCGCCAGTCTCCTCGCGGGCAATCTCAACAGCGCGCAGTGTTAGATGATCAGGCATCCGCTCAAGTGTGCGGTGAAGTCTAATTTTCGCTTCTGTGATCGAATCTGCTTTGTGGACTAGGCTGATCGGCACGCCCAGCACGTCGCAAACGCGCAGCATGTTGGCATAGGACAGCGTTGTGCGACCTGAAATAAATTGGCTTAGGCCGTTGCGTGACATGCCAGCTTGGCGGGAGACTTCCGAAAGGTTCATATCCTTCAGGGCTGCAGCCATCCGAAGATTTTTCCGGGCAATGTCAACACGCGGATCGGCCTTCGCGTCTTTGTTATCCATTATTGTATCCGTTTTATGTGTTCGGTTTTTCCTACGCTGCCAGCGAGCGTCACGCCGCGGGCGGCCCTTTTTTGATGCACTCTTTTGTGTGCATGGAAGTAAAGGCACTAGTTGTCGCACTAGTTCAAGGATTTTCTTTTTATTCCGGGCATATGGCACAAAAGCGTGCATTCCTCCAGATTTAGACCTTGCGATGCACATTAATGTGTGCAATGCCAGTATTAATCAACATGTAGTGGCAAAATCGCCCGGTTCTGAAAGGAGTAAAGAATGCAGGTAAGGAATACCCGTCCAAGTTCGTCGCAAGTGACGCCCGCGATTGTTCCCCAATCCGCTGAATTTCGCACTTGGGTGCAGGATTGTCTTGGGGTGCTGAGTGTGTCGGCCAGGTCGTTGGCCGTATCGGTGGAAATCGGTCCCAATACGCTGCGCACTTTCCTGAGCGACCCGATGCGCGGGATAAACATGGATACCGCGAACGTTTTAACGTGCCGAATCCATGAAATTGCGCACGAAAAGGGCAAGGTTCTGCCCCGCTTGGGCGCCATCCGGTTGGCGCGGCCAAAAGGAGGGCGGGACAATGGCTAATTCTTGCACCTCGGATCTGGTGGATCAGTTGCCGCGCAGTGATCGCCGTCTTGTGGATCTGATGGCAGTGGAGGCGAACACATCGCCCGATGCCATCATGCTGCAAATTGCTCGGGCGTATCTCAGTTTGATGCGCGCCGCGCCGGAGGTTCTGCCGAATGATCCTTTGCGCAGAAATGCACAATCTGCGGCCAATCGGAGGGGCGGCGCATGAATGTTTCCTGTGACGAGCGCGGCTTTGCAATCTTCACCGCCCTGCGCCAGCCCAACGCAAACCCACGCCATCCGCAATGCGCCCTAGCGCTGCAGCGTATCTGTGGAACGTGTGCTCATTATCGTGGGCAGCTACGCCCTGCGGGCGGGGAGCCTACCCACGCGGGCTGTGATCATTTCGGCACCGAAAAGGCACTTCGCACGGATGCCGGCCGGTGTCGCCAGTGGACGAGGCGGGGCTGACATGCAGGATCCGCTGGCCCCCTTGCGCGCCGAGGTCATGGCGCAACCGCCCGAGGATCGCGTGGAGTACGCATTGGATCTGTTGCGGCTGTATCTGGATCCCGTGCCCGAGTTTTTTCTGGGGGTGCATCGCATCGCCCCCGGGCTGCAGCCTGCTGATGTGCGGGTGTTGCGGGCACTGGACGCGCGGCGCGGGTACATCGTTTCGATGCAAAGCCTGATCGCAGCGCGCTCTCTGGATCGGGTGGTGGATGATTGGGCGCCGCCGCAAAAGGTGGTGTCCTGCATCGCAAAGTTGCGCCGAATTGTGAAACAACGCCGCCTGCCGGTCAAAATCGCCACATTCACCGGATTGGGATATTGTCTGGAGGCGCCCGCGTGTTTTCGATTTGAGGATGGGGTGGCCCCACATGTGTCGTCATGACGCGGGATGATGGCCGCCGGGATCTGGCGAAATCCATTCCGATCATGGACGTGGCACACCGCCTCGGGATCAGCGGACTAAGCCGCGCCGGTGTCGAGCATGTGGGCGCCTGTCCGGTCTGCGGCGACGGTGGCAAGCGCCACCCTGACAGGTTTGCAATCAATCCTGCGCGCGGCGTCTATATCTGTCGCCAGTGTGCCAGTGGCGGCGATGGTCTGGCCCTTGTGCAGTTTGTTTTGGGCTGTGATTTCAAGGCGGCGCTGTCCTATTTGGCGGGCGAGGAAGATGTGCAGCCGGATCCCGCCGAATTGTCTCGCCGCCGCGCGGCGGCCGAGGAACAGGCCCGCAAACAGGCGGACTATGCGGCGCAATCGCGCGCCAGGGCGATCCGAGACGCTCGCGAAATCTGGCACGCCGCGCGGTCCGGTGCGGGCACCGCGGTCGAGGCGTATTTGGCCGGTCGCGGGATCCGGTTGCCTGAGTGGCCGCCCACGCTGCGGTTCTCGCCGGATCATCCGTACCGCAAGTATTTTGCGGGCCGGGGGGTGGTCGATTGGTTTCATGGGCCTTGCATGATCGCGGCTATCCAAGACCGCAACGGCCGCGTGACTGCGGTGCATCAGACCTTTCTCGACCCCGACCGGACCGGGCGCAAGCGGCGCGTGGTTGCGCCAGATGGCAGCGCGGGCGACGAAAAGGGCAAGCCGTGGCCTGCCAAGCTGGTGCGCGGATCCAAAAAAGGCGGCGCCATTCGCCTGACCCGGTTCAATGACACGGGTCTGATGATCATGGGTGAGGGGATCGAAACCACACTGTCGCCCCTGACGGCCGGGATCCGCACCGATGCTGTCTATTGGGCCGGGGTGGACCTCGGCAATATGGGCGGGATCATGGAAAAGACGCCGGGTGCCCGTTGGAGTGGTCAGCCCGATCTGCAAGATGGCGATGCTTGGCTGCCGCCCGAGGGGATCACTCGCCTTGTGTTTATCCAGGACGGTGACAGCGATCCCAATTCCACACGCGCAAAACTGCTGTCTGGTCTGCGCCGGGCAGCCCACCACCGACCCGGGCTGCAGGGCTGGATTGTGAAGGCCGAGCACGGCCGTGATTTGAATGACATGCTAAGGAAGGCCCCCGAAAATGACGAATGATAACGGGATCCACACGGCATTTGCAAAAGCCGAAAAGGTGGACATGGGCACCCCTGATGCTGCTGACATGCCGCGGGGCGATGACGGTCCGAAGGAAGACCGGGGCAGCCCACTGCCTCCGCATGAAGAAAGCCCGCCGGATGATGCCTATCTGGAAGATAAGCCCGAGGCAAAAGGTGCAAGTTTTCCGCTGACCGATTATGGCAACGGGCAGCGCCTGATCCACTATTTCGGGCGGGATTTCGTCTGGGTGCCGCGCCTCGGTTGGTATCGCTGGGACGGCCGTCGCTGGCAGGCTGATGAGGATGAAATCTTGGTGCGCCGGGACGCACAACAAATCTCTGACCGCATACTGCATGAAATACCGTTCGTTGCGCTGGATGATTGGCAGCGTGATGCGCTGGATCTCTGGCGCGAGGTGAAGGCGGAATATCGCAAGCTGATCGGCGTGAAGGTGAAGGGCCGGGCAGAAGGTGACGCGGAGCGGCTGGAGGAATTGGAGGGGATCCGCGAGAAAGGCGTTGCGGCCGAAAAGGCGATTGCGGGCCTCAGGAAAAGCCACCGTGACCACGCTAGAGCCTCGGGCAATAGCAGTAAGATTTCCAACATGCTGCAAGAGGCGCAACCGGCCAAGGCCGTGCGCGTTGATGATCTGAATGCAGATAAGTTGGCCCTCTGTGTCGAGAATGGCGTTTTGCGGTTTTCCATGGTCGAGGATGAACATGCCGCCGAGTGGGGAGAAAAAGCGCAGCTGGTGCCGCGTGCCAAACTGGAGGATCACGACCGCGCCGACATGATCACCAAGATGGTGCGGGCCAAATATGATCCCGGCGCCACCTGTCCAACCTTCCTTGCTTTCTTAAAGCGTATCCTGCCGGAACGCGAAATCCGCGACTTTATGCAGCGGTGGTGTGGCTACAATCTCACCGGGCTGACCACTGAGCAAAAGCTGGCCTTTCTGTTTGGGGGCGGCCGGAACGGAAAATCCACCCTGATGGATCTGATCGGTCGGATCATGGACGACTACGGCACCACAATCCCGATTGAAACGCTGACCGGATCGGAACAGCGCAAGGGATCCGACGCCACCCCTGATCTCGTTCGCCTGCCCGGCGCCCGCTATGTGCGCGCCTCTGAGCCGGAACAGGGTCAGAAGATGAAGGAAGCCCTTATCAAATCCCTCACCGGCGGCGAGGCCATCATGATCCGCCGCATGATGCAGGAATTTGTGGAGGTGGTGCCCGAGTTCAAACTGACCATTGGCGGCAACTATCGGCCCGAAGTGCGCGGTGCAGATGATGGCATTTGGCGCCGGATTATGCTCGTCCCGTTTCTCCAGCAGATCCCCCAGGACGAAGTGGATCCACTGCTGCCACAAAAACTCTGGGCCGAGCGTGACGGGATCCTGTCGTGGATGGTGCAGGGCGCCTTGGATTGGATGCAAGGCGGCCTGCGCCCGCCCGAGGCCATTCTGGAGGCTACAGCCGACTATCGCCTGACAAGCGACCCGGTGCGCCAGTTCCTAGAGGACGAATGCGAAATCACAGGGTCGCCCGAGGATGACGTTATGGCCCGCATTATGAATGACGCTTTTAACGCGTGGCAGCTGGACAATGGCAACGCCGCGTGGACCTCGCGCCACCTGTCGAACCAGATGCTGCTGCGCGTAGGCGCCATCAAAGGCCCAAATGGCGAGACATTCGAGCGCGTGAAATCCAGCAATTATGTGTATCGCGGCGTGCGCCTGAAACAGGATGCATTGACCCGTCTGGACGTTTACCGGGAACGGCTGGAGGCGCGGAAATGAACGCATCCGTTAGGCCGCTAAAAATCCTTGTTGGTTGTGAAACCTCTGGCATCGCCCGCCGTGCTTTCGACCGTCTGGGGCATGACGTCTGGTCCTGCGATCTGGAGGCGGCCGAGGATGGTTCTAACCGACATATCCGCTGCGATATTCGGGACGGGATCCTGCTGGACGGCTGGGATCTGCTGGCGGTCATGCACCCGCCTTGCACGCGCCTGTGTAGATCCGGCCGCCGTTGGATGTCTGGCCCGGGCAAATGGACGCCCCCAAAGAAACTGCCCAGAGGCAGAACCCTTGCCAGCATGTTGGAGGAATTTGAGCTAGGGGTCAGTGTGTTTACCGCCTGTTGGAATGCTCCAATCGAGCGGGTCGCGATTGAAAACCCCGAAATGAACGATCTGGCACGGGATCGCATGCCGCACGATCTGCCCGGGCCGCACTTGGTGCAGCCGTTCTGGTTTGGTGAGCCAGTCTATAAATCAACCGGCTGGTATCTGCGCAATCTGCAACCCTTGATGCCCACCAACATGCTGATCGAGCCTGAGCGCAATTCTGACGAATGGAAGCGATGGAACAAGATCCACCGTATGCCACCCAGCGCAGAGCGGGCACGGCTGCGCAGCCGGTCATTTCCGGGCATGATGGAAGCGGCTGCACTGCAGTGGGCTGGCCAAGGGCTTGAGCAGGTAGCTGCATGATGCCTCGCTGTGATTTTTGCGGCACCCCTGTCGCACCCTTTGGTTTTACCCCCGCACCCCGCCTCGGGATCCCGGTTCGGCGCCCGATCAAAACCTGTGCGGCCGAGGGGTGCAAGGCAAAGGCCCGTGCCCGGTGCCGCGCATTGGTGGATGCCAAGGATCCGTTGGCAGGGCGGCGCGGGGCGCGGCGTGCTACTGCAGATCGACACCAAAACCATCACCCTTAGGCGCCGAAAACCGACACTACCTAGCAATGAATATCGACATGTGTGTGTGCAATCCAAACGACATTCGCACTAAACTGTCACACATACAAACTGTGCGAGTGTCAGCTCCGCGCAGTTAGTGGCATTTGCAAAGTCGCGGTATCTGCCACAGATATTGGTCCCTGCTTACCGCACGCGCAGTGTCAAGATACGGCTTTTCTGTGCAAGCGGTCTCAAAAAAAGGTCGGGACTCTTCCTTAGCAATCACATTATCAAAATAAGCTAGACCCGGATGAGGGATAGTGTTCATACAAAAGGCGAGTTTGCTTCAAGCGCTGAACTAGAGAGGCGACGTCTACGATTTAGGATAATTTGACCATTGTTAGAGAGTTGATTTCTCGCCAACGGACGAGCTACGCAGGTCTTCACCTGTGGACCATCGCAGAGTCACCTTGGCACATCGATGCCGTCAGGGGCGGTCACATCATCAGAGCCACTGGAAGCGACAGTTGACGGAAATACGAGCCGCGCAAAGCTGAACTAAAATAGGCTCTTAGCCAGGGCCACAATGGGCGCGTTCTCGTCTGTAAGCAGTTTGTTCCCCTCAGGATGATAGACCACGCTACGCCTCTTAAGTTTTCCTTAATCACCTCGAACTAGGCAAGAATTTGCTACACGATAACCATGGGCTAAAACAGTGTCAGACCTTGTGATTACGAAAGGATATATGCGCCGTCGTAGCCTCCTCGCTTTAGGCTTTCTGATACTCTTTGCCTTTCTGTCAGTGGCCGGGACTGTGACCGCGCGGAAAGTAGAAAGAACAAAGGCAGACAATTTAGCGGCCATCGACATGGCTTTGGTGTCCTTATCGGAGCTTTCGGTAGCGTTCGGGGTGCTCACACAGCGGCCGACTTCACAGCAGGCCTTTGTGGCTCAGAGCAATATCCGCCGCGCAAGCGAAAGAGCAACGGGCGCTCTAGGGGTTATCGACACCGCTGTTGAAAATGAGGAGTTCTATAAAAAAAACCTAGCGACCCTGACGCAGGTTGCCCTGAACCCGATCTCCGATTTCAAGCAGGTCCTGCAATTCGCTCGTATGCTAAATGAAAACCAAAACCCGCCAGATGCACGATCAATAGTAAAGATATCATCACTTTCACTAGAGATTGTGAATAGGCTAATGGGTGTGTTCTCCAGCATTCGGCAGCAAGAGGTTGAAAACACCCAGCGTGCACATCAGCGGGCGATAATCTACACTGTCTGTTCCATACTGTTGTTTTGTGTTGGCATTCTGTTGTCGGTGTGGGTTGTCTACCTGCCGATGGAAAAGTCTGTTCTGACTGCCCACCGGCAATTGCTAGGCGAACGTGACCGTGCAGAGCACGCTTCCAATGCGAAAACAGTGTTTCTAGCCTCTATCAGTCATGAAATACGTACACCATTAAACGGTATTATTGGCCTGACGGAAACACTTTCAGGTTCAAATTTGACACTTGAGCAAAGCGAAACGATCAAATTGGTCAACAAGAGCGGCCATGGGCTGTTGCAGCTGTTGAACAATATCCTCTCGACGTCACGGGGCGAGGCCCTTGGGGACGATGAAGAAGAGTCGGTTTTTCAACCTCAAGAGATTTGCCAAGAGGTCATCGCGATGTTCGATGCAACTGCAAGGCGACAAGGGAACGAAGTTTTGTTCGAATACGAACAAGCGTCTGGCCCGGTTTGGATTCAGGCCCGAAGTGGACAGTTTCGACAGGTGATCAATAATCTGTTGAGCAATGCCATCAAGTTTACACGAAACGGCACCATTACACTTTCTTTATCTGCGACGCAGGTCGGCAAGCAGGTGCGAGTGAAGCTTACAGTAGCAGACACGGGTATCGGTATCGCGCCGAACAAAATGGAAGCAGTTTTCGAAGAGTTTCAGCAGGCGCACGATGAGCTTTCAACGGAGTATGATGGCACGGGGCTCGGTCTTTCGATTTCTAGGGCCATCGCTCGGTCGATGCGGGGCGATATTCTCTGTGAGAGCGAACTCGGTATTGGAACCACTTTCACCTTTTACTTTCGGGCGGATGCGGCTGATTTGCAGGTCGCCGCTATCACACAACCTGCCAATGATAAAATCAAGGATTTGAAGGTCATGATCGTGGATGACAACAAGGTGAATGTCCTCGTTGCAGAACGCATCTTAAATAAATTAGGTGTATCGGCAAGTAGCACAAACTCGCCACTTGAAGCGCTCTCAATGGTAAAAGAAGTGCAGCCGGAGGTAGTTCTTATGGACGTTCGGATGCCGGAAATGAATGGTCTAGATGCTACACGTCGCATCAAGGATATGGAAAAGAAAGAACTGATATCAGGTATTCATGTGATTGGCGTGTCTGCAAATGACAGCCCATCAGATATCAAAGATGCGCTTGCCGCCGGTATGTTTGACTATGTCTCAAAGCCGGTTAATGCCACAAAACTAGCTGGGGCATTGAGCAAAGTGGTAAAGGAAATCGAAAAAACTGATACCGTTAGTGTATCTACGGGAGGGCAGTTGATATGAGAGAATCTTTCAAACGACGCATTTGGGTGTGCGTTATTTCAACCATGCTATCGATCTATGGGATTGCACACGCAGAGGAAGTGCTGCTCTACAATTGGAGTGGTTACATCGACCCTGAGGTCATTCCGAAGTATAAGGAAAAAACGCAGAAACACCTAGTCGTCGATACCTACGATGTAGCGGACGAGGCGGAGGGACGGTTGTTGGCTGGAGCCACAGGCTATGATGTCGCCATCGTCACGTCAGAATCCATTAATCGTCTGATTTCCAAGAACGCAGTACTCCCCCTGCCTGAGCGATCCCCCAAGCCAATGCAGGATGCATCAGAGCTGATGCATGCGGCACTACGCGAAGCAGTTCCGAACATCGATGACTATGCCATTCCATATCTTTGGGGGACCACCGGGATCGTCTATAATCGGGAAGAGGTACTGCGCCGACTTCCCAATGCACCGTTAAATAGTTGGGCTCTAATCTTTGATCCTGCCAATGCAGAGGCTCTAGCAGACTGTGGTATCACAATTGTGGATTCAGTCGAGGAGGTTGTGCCAGCGGCGCTCTCTTACCTTGGCAAGAACCCCAATTCATTTGATCCTGAAGATATTGACGCAGCTTTTCAAGTAATTCGCGAGATTGCACCCTTCGTGCGCTCCTTTAACACTGATCAGTTTGATGATGTCGCCAACCAGAGAATTTGCGCGGCGATTACCTGGAGCACGGACGGCTTGAGCGTGGCTCCTGATAGTGCGGTGAATGACGTATATCGATATGTTACTCCGACTGAAGGTTCGAATTTCTGGGTCGATCTCCTCGTCATTCCAAGTGATGCAAAAGACAGCACGCTCTCCATGGAACTCATCAACTTTATCCTTAGCCCAGACGTGCTTTTAGCCTCAGCAGAACACTCAGGTGCGTGTAGCAGTATAAGCTACAGCTCGTCTGGCGTCGGTGCATCGACCGCTCCCACCAACTGCGAGCGGATTACGCTTCCGCAGCAAAGTAACTTGTACTTTCTACGTAGCCGCACAGCTTCAGAAAAGAATGACTTAGATTTGAGATGGCGCTTGTTGCAGGTCCAAAGCTAAGAACTGACAGTATGCAACACAACCTAAAGATGGCAATTTCCACGAGGGGATTTGTCAAAAGTTAAGCCTATGGATATCTGCCATGCGGCGAAGTCGTTCTTTAAGTTCTGAGTGCGATTCGAATTTTACGTTTCGCAGCGCCAAGGTTCACCAAGAAAAGTACTGAAGGCAACAGTCTAATTATAGCAGGGGAATCTCCAGAATATTCAGGCCCCGTACAAACGTGATAAGATAGGCGGCAATGGTTGCAAAGAACTGCACCTTAAGCGAAACGCGGCCATACATTGCAGTTTAATAAAGACTGCTTTTGCGCCCCGCCGACCTTCGAGCGGGGCGCAGCATCTTTTTGGTCAGCTGGGTGACCCGCAAGCTCCGCGTTTGGAAAGCACTTCTCGCCCACAGCGGGTCCGTCGCTGCGCTTGGTACGAATGTCTTGCTTGGGCTGCCTCCCGTCATCTGGCGGCGGTGATCAGATGCGGCGTCCGCTAGAAAGATTGCATGGTGCCAGTCACTGTGACTGAGGTCTACTGCGACGCCACCGCCCGTCCATGATGAAACCACGTGATCAACTATGTCGGTTTATCTGATTACTGGCAGCTAACCCGCACCCCGCGCCAGATGATCGGCAGCCCGCGCTTCTTTGATGCCGATTGACCTATGATCCGCTTTTACTTGGCCACATTGGTGGCCGAGGTCGGTTTATCACCTGATGAATTGCCCGGCCGCCAATCGTGCGGTCATCTTGCAGCGATCGATGTTTCGTTGATGTGCCAATCATCGGAGGTCGGGTTGTGCGTAAGGGTCACGGTGAAATTACTTCGTAGCATCGCGCCATATCCGTTCTGTGCGTCTACCCATGCTGACACCCTAAACTGGCAGATTGCGGAACCTTCGGAAATGATCACCTGACCGTTCGAGTAGAGCGGGCCGCTCGGAAGCGGAGGGAACTCTGCAGTGGACGGGGATTTGAGGTTTCGTTTCACCTCTGCCTTGGCTCTCTCATAGGCAGCTGGTTTGTTGCACCCGGCCTTGGTCTCGCTGTCATCTTTGCAGGCGGTGAGGGTCAGAGCAACGGCCGTCAATGTGGCCAGAGGAAAGCGGATCATAGGGCAATCTTCTCCTGTTCAATGCGGCGCGACTATGCGCCCGCTCGGCCGATCCCGCAACACCTGCGCCTCCGCGCTCGCTGTATCCCGTGGGATCTGCGCCCCTGGGTGTGGCGAAAGCGGAGCGGCGACGGCTGCGGCGGAGGGATCCGGCCGTGCAAGGCTACTGCAAATCCCCGTACCCCTGCACTCTAATGAGGTCATGCGCGCGCCACTGGTCCCACTGATCCCTGATGTGAGGGCAATATTTGCGCGGTAGTCCCGATGAATTTCCGTTGTTTTCCAACGAGATAAATGAGCGCTGGTGCGGTTTGGGATCATTGGGACCAATTCTCTGGGCTTCGCCTATTACGTGAAAAGGGGGTGCGGGGTGGCGCCAAAGGGTCGCGCATGTCAGGCGCGAAAATTGGTCCCAGTGATCCCTCTGTGATGTATTTGTGAATAAAAACAGTCCCTTATCAACGTTCACTGATCCCATGCTGATCCCATTCTAATCCCATAGGGCTGGGGCTAATCCCAATCATTTGCATCATGTTGGGGGTGTAGGTCGGATCTACCCTATATCTGGAGGTTTTGCCGTGTTGACTGGATCTGAGTTGGGGCGCGCTGCCCTCTATCTGTCGAATATGAATTTGCAGCTGGTGAAGGCGGCCGGTGTGCGTCGAATGCAAGCGGGCAGGGGTGTCGGTGCCCGGCTGCCCGGAACCCTGCAGGGTGCCCCGGTGCAGCTGGTGGAGCTGTCCCGGTCGATCCCGGGCGGCAAGGCCGAGCGTGTGACGCCGTTAGGCTACAGGACGGCGCGCCGCAGCTTGCCGCGTCTGCTGTCTTCTATGGACCCAGCTGACCCGCGCCTAGTGGTGGCGCAGATGATTGTAGATGCAGCGGAGCGGCTGGGCGCTGTGCCCGGTTCCAATTTCGCGGGATCGGACAGTAAGGGCGAAATCTCAGACGGTGGCGCCACCACCCGCGTAAAGCACGCTGCGCGTCTTCGCGACTTTGAGGCGATGGCGAACGGTTGGCCATTGGATCGCCGCAAGGCCCGCGCCAATCGGGTGCCGCGTGTGGCGCTGTCCGTGCGCCGCCGCACGGCCAATCGCTATAGTGTAAAAGTGTTTGACGCGCTTTGTCTGGCGTGTGTGGACTGTCTCAGTATGGATGAAATCCTGCGCCGCCACGGTTGGCCCGCCCGCACGTCCTACCGCAACAAGGTGCGGGATGCCGTGCTGAAAACGCTGGATCTGATCGCGTTGGAAATGGGCTATGCGCCTGCCGCCAAGAAAACGATTTGACACAAACTGACCGTCTCGGACATACCTATGAACAACGGCGCAAAGGTGCGTCAGCCACCCGGCAGCCCCTTGGGCGCCGGGTTTTCTATTCCAGACATGAGGTGATCCTGTGGCGCGCTTGAAGGGACCGCCCCGGCGCTTGGGCTTTACCCCGCGCGTCGTGGGCTTCGTGGACCGTGCCGAGGCGGAGCGTGCCCGGGATCGGGCGCGTGTCGAGGGCAACAATCTGCGCCGTCTCTACCGCACAAAGCGCTGGCGTGATTTGCGTTTGGTTATCCTGACCCGGGCCGGGTGGATGTGCCAGGGCTGCGCCGTGCCGCACTTGCTCGTCGGGAAGGCGCCAGCGCCAGACAGCCCGGTGGTGGATCACATAGAGCCGCATCGGGGAAACCTCGCGTTGTTCTGGGATGAATGCAATCTGCAGGCCGTGTGCAAGCGGTTCCATGACACTGAAAAGCAGGCAGCCGAACACGCCGCCGCCCGGGACGGTGCCCAGGGGGGTAGGTCAAAAGTCTAAAACCTTCGAGCGCGCGAACCCGCACTCCCCCGCATTTGGAGATTTTTTTTCCCTATGAGTGACGATTTTCAACAGGAAGGCGGCCCCCGTGACCTGTTGGGGGATCCATATGAACAGAACAAGGAAAGCTGGGGGCGCCCGGGGTATAAAAAAACTAAGGAAAAACAAGAGGCTGTCATTGCATTGTCAGCGGCTGGTTGGACCCAGCAGCGGATTGCGCGTTATCTGGGGTGCGATGTTAAGACGTTGCGAAATCATTTTTCCCTAGAGCTAACCGAGGCGGCGGATCGGGTCGAAGGAGAGGCGATTTTGGCGATCCACCGGCGGATGCGCGACGGCAACGTGACGGCCGCAAATCGTGTGATCGCGATGGCAGAAAAGGGCCGCGCCGCTCCACCTCTGCGCCCTACGCAGCCCGAGGCAGCCACGCCCGAGCAGGAGGAAACCCCGGCCAAAGGCAAGAAAGAGCAGCTGGCCGAGGCCGCCAAAAAACCCACCGGCCGGTGGGGCAGCATCCTGCAATAAATGCCGTTTGATTTTGCCTGCCCCGATTGGGAGGACCGGCTAAAGGCCGGGTTGCCGCCGATCCCAGATCTGCCGCTGGATGAAGCGGCGGCCGAAAAGGCGGTGGATGTTTTTAATGAACTGCGCCTGCCTGATGTTCTGGGGCAGCCGCGCATGGAAACCGCCTGCGGCGATTGGTTCCGGGCGCTGGTGCGTGCCGCGTTTGGGAGCCGAGATCCTGAGACCGGCGAAAATCGGGTGGGCGAGATCTTTTGCCTCGTCCCAAAGAAAAACAGCAAAACCACCAATTCAGCGGCGCTTGGGATCACGGCGCTGCTGATGAACCAAACGCCTAACGCCACAATGATGATCGTCGGTCCCACAAAGGACGTGGCAGATACCTGTTTCAGCCAGATGGCGGGGATGATTGAGGCAGACCCCGAGGATCCCGAAACGGGTCGCAGTTACCTGCAGGACCGTTTCAACGTGCGCGAGGGCACGCAGGAAATCGTGGATCGCTGGACCGGCGCCACGCTGGCGGTCAAGTCGTTTGATCGCAAGGTGGTGACGGGCAAGATCCCGAAATTGGTGATCATTGACGAATTGCACGTGCTGGGCGGCAACGCCTACGCGGCCAAGGTGTTGGCGCAGCTACGCGGCGGGATGATCACCCAGCCGGACACGCTGCTGCTGGTCATCACCACGCAAAGCGATGAGCCGCCAAAGGGCGTGTTTCGTCAGGAACTGAAATACGCCCGCGAGGTGCGCGACGGAAAGCACAAGGGCGGCCGCCTTCTGGCGATGCTCTATGAGTTCCCCGAGGCGATCCAAAAGAGCAAGGACAAGGCGTGGCGGGATCCGCGCCTGTGGCCGATGGTGCTGCCGAACCTCGGCCGATCCATCACCATTGATCGCCTGATGAACCTCTACCGCATGGCCGAGGCCAAGGGGATTGATGAGGAGTTGGTTTGGGCCACTCAGCATCTGAATATTCAGATCGGCATGGGCACCCACGCGGAAACGTGGATCGGTGCGACGGTCTGGCCGGTTGATGTGCCGCAGGTGACGCTGGAGCAGCTGCTGGATCAATCTGACTGCATCACGGCCGGGATCGACGGCGGCGGTCTGGATGACCTTCTGGGGCTGGGGTTGGTGGGGCGCCACCAGGAAACACGGCGATGGTACGGGTGGGCGCGCGCCTGGGCACAGCCCGAGGTTTTAAAGCGGCGCCAGGACATTGCCAGCCAGTTGGAGGATTTCGCGAAACAGGGTGATGTGATCCTGTGCGATGACGCCTCGCAGGATTTGCGTGAGGTGGCCGAAATTTGCAGCCGGATCCACAAGGCCGGTCTGTTCCCTGAGAAATACGGGATCGGTCTGGATCCCGCCGGGATCACGGCGCTGGTCGATGAACTGGTGGCCAAAGAAATGCAGGATGATTTGCTGTCCTCTATCAGCCAAGGCTGGCGCCTGTCTCCCGCGATCCAAGGCTTGGAGCGCAAGCTGCGGGATGGGTCTTTCGTGTCCTGCGGTCAGGAAATGCTGACTTGGTGCGTGGGCAATGCAAAAACCGTGGATCGCGGGAACGCGGTCGCGGTTGAAAAGGCGGTGTCGGGCCGCGCGAAAATTGATCCTCTGATCGGGATTTTTAACGCGGTCTTCCTGATGAGTCGCAATCCGGTCGCCAAAGGTGGCGGCCTGGATGATTTCCTAAGCAATCCGGTGTTGGTGATATGATCGCAGCGAGACTAATCAAAGCGGCCGCCCGGGCCGTGCGAAACGAACTTGCAGCCGGGCAATCTGGTTGGGTCAACGCAAACGATGCAGCCGCGTCGGTGACTGTCTCGGGCGTTGCGGTGGGCCAATCCACTGCCATGACAATCTCGGCCGCGTTTGATTGTGTGCGCAAGAATGCGCAGGCGGTCGCCACGCTGCCGCTGGCTGTCTATGAGCGCCAGCCGGACGGATCGAAACACCGTATTGAAACCGACCTGTCAGAGATCCTGACGGTTTCGCCGTGCCCGGGTATGACAGCCGTTGATTATTGGGAGGGCATGGCCGCCCAAACGGTTTTGAATGGCAACGGCTATTCGGAGCGATTGGAAATCGGCAACCGGCTGGTGGGCTTGCGGCCGTTGCAGGGTGTCACACCCCGGCGCCTGCCGAATGGAGAGTTTGAATATTCGTTCATAGATCGCGGCAAGCGCGAGGTGCTGCCCGCGCAGAAGGTGTTTCATGTGCGTGGCTTCGGGGCTGGGACGGGCCTTGGCCTGTCTGCGATCAAATATGGGGCGAATGCCTTTGGGGCTGCCGTGGCGGCGGATAACTCAGCCAGTGAGGTGTTCAAATCGGGCCTGATGGCCAGCGGTGTGGTCACGTCTGATCAGACCTTGACGGACCCCCAGAGGACGACCTTGGAGCGCATTCTGGAGACCTACCGAGGTTCTAAGAACGGCGGCAAGATCATGGCGTTGGAGGCGGGGTTGAAGTTTCAGCCGCTGCAGATGAACCCCGAGGATGTGCAGCTGCTGGACACGCGCCGGTTCAATGTCGAGGACGTGTGCCGCTGGTTTGGGACGCCGCCGGTGATCGTGGGGCACGCGGCGCAAGGTCAGACCATGTGGGGCAGCGGTGTTGAGGCGATCATGCTGTCATGGCTGACGCTGGGCCTAAACCCAAGCCTGCGCAAGATCGAGGCGCAGGCGCGTCTGGACCTGATCCCGCGCGAACGCCGCCGCCGGTGGTTTGTCGAGTTTAACCGCGAGGCGCTGCTGCAAATGGACAGCAAGGCCAAGGGCGAGTTTCTGAGCAAAATGGCAAGCTCTGCGACCATGACCGCGAATGAGCGGCGGGCCAAGCTGAACCTGCCGCCCCATTCGGATCCCTCGGCCAATGACCTGCTGGCGCAGGGCGCCATGCTTCCAATTCAGGATCTGGGAAAGGACTAATCCATGGGAAATCGCAATCTTCCACGCGCTACAATTCCGGGCCGCCCCGGTGTTTCCAGCAACCTGACGCCAAGCGCGGCGCAGCGATGGAACCCGGATCTGCGGGCCGCTACCGCTGAGGGTCCCGAGGTGGCCACCGTTTCGGTACTGGATCCGATTGGCGCGGATATGTGGGGCGATGGTGTCACGTCCAAGCGGATCGCGGCGGCGCTGCGGTCCATTGGGGATCGTGACGTGGTGGTGAATATCAATAGCCCGGGCGGTGACTATTTCGAGGGGCTGGCCATCTACAACCTTTTGCGTGAACACAAGGGCAAGGTGACGGTGCGGATCCTTGGGATGGCCGCCTCTGCCGCGTCGGTGATCGCGATGGCCGGTGATCAGGTTCTGATCGGCCGGGCGGCCTTCCTGATGATCCATAACACATGGGTTGCAGCCGCTGGCGACCGCCATGCGTTCCGCGATGTGGCGGATTGGCTGGAGCCGTTCGACCAAGCGGCGGCCGAGGTTTACGCGGCCCGCACCGGCCAGACCGTCGCGCAGATCGCGCAGCAGCTGGACCGGGAAACGTGGATCGGCGGTGGCGCTGCGGTGGAGCAGGGGTTTGCCGATGGGTTGCTGGACAGTGATGTGGTGGAAAGCGCGCAAGCCTCCGCCGACCTGTCGCCCATGGCCGCGCAAAAGAAACTGGATCTTTTTCTAGCCTGTGGGATCCGCATTCCGAAATCTGACCGTCGCGATCTTGTGGCGGCGATCAAAGGCGGGGGCACGTCAGGCGCTGCCCCCGCAAACGGCACGTCTGGCGCTGCCGTGGCTGCGTGGGCGCAAGGTGCGCTTATCAAAATCAACTCACTGTAACTGAGGAAATCAGACATGAAAAAATCCATGATGCCCGCCATCGCAGTGGCGGCAATGATCCCGGCTGCGCCCTCCTCGGCTGTTCTGCTGTCCGGTTTGCGCAATGAAGCGGCGGATCCGGAGCGCCTGCTGCGCGAGGTCAACCAGAAACTGGACAGCCTGAATGGCGAGGTGAAACAGACCGCAGAAGATGCGCTGAAACAGGCCAAACAGGCCGGTGATGTTTCGCAGCAGACCAAGCGCCAGGCCGATCAGCTGCTGACCGAGCAGACTGCGCTGAAACAAACTGCGGACAAGATCACCGAACAGCTGGAGGGGCAATCGGCACAGCTCCTTGAGTTGTCGCAGTCGGTCGCTGCAGGTACGGGGCGCGGTGGTTCTGCTGCGATTATGACCATGGGGCAGGCGGCGCTCGCCGAGGGGAGCGAGCAGATCAAGGCATTCCTGGACAACGGTGCAAAGGGCAGCCTGCAGATCCCGGTCAACAATGCCATCACCTCGGCCTCTGGGTCTGGCGGTGGCCTGATTACTGGCGATGAAGAACGCGCGCCAGTGAACATGGCCCGCCGTCGCCTGCGGATCGTCAACCTTTTGAGCCGTGGGCGTACCGGGTCCAATCTTGTGACGTTTCGCAAACAGGTGCTGCGCACCGATAGCACGGCAGCCATCGCAGAAGGCGGCACCTATCCGGCCTCGTCCTTTGGCTGGGAAAAATCGGACGCCAAGGTGAAGAAAATCGGTGCTGTGACCAACATCACCGAGGAGACCATGGCAGACGCGGATCAACTCCAGACCGAGATCGACGTGGAGCTGCGCTATGGGCTGGATCTGGAGGAGGAAAAGCAGATCCTCGCAGGGGATGGCATTGGTGAAAACCTGCACGGCCTGATCCCAAACGCGACCGGCTTTGCTGCGGCTGCAGGTCTGCCGAACCAGACCCGGATCGACCGTCTGCGCCTTGCGGTGCTGCAGGTGGTGCTGGCGGATTACATCCCCACCGCCTTTGTTTTGAACCCGCTGGATTGGGCGGCCATTGACCTGCTGAAAGATGCAGAGGGCCGCTATATCTTCGGCAATCCGCACGCACAGTCCACGCCGATGCTTTGGGGCAAGGATGTGGTGGAAAGCGCCACCATGACCCAGAATGAATGGCTGACCGGCGATCTGGAAATGGCCGCGACTTACTATGATCGCAGCGAGGCCGAAGTGCTGATTTCCTCGGAACACGATCAGAATTTCGTCGAGGACATGCTGACCATGAAAGCCCGCAAGCGGGCCGCGTTGGCGCACAAGCGCCCGGCCGCCATGGTTGCTGGCGATTTCACCTTCGCCTGATCTGTCCGCTTGTCGATCTGACGTGACCCGCCCGGGGTGATCCGGGCGGGTTTTCTATTCAACGCAAAGGGGGAAAGCCCGTGTTTGTGAAAGTAAGCCAAACCCGCCACACCAAAATCGGCACCCTGCGGCCCGGGGTTTATGAAAAGGCCAAGCTGGGCGCGGACGGTGCCAAGGTGATCAAGGCGCTGATCGAGGCCGAGGATCCGGCCTTGAAGGAGATCAGCAAAAAGGAAGCCGAGGCCGAATTGGACAAAGTCAAATCGCTTATGCCGACGAAAGTCGAGGATCTGAAAGTCGGTCCTGCTGCAAAGCCCGACCCCGATGTGGCCACCGATGCTAAGGCGGCTGCGCCCGGAGGGGGCGCAACAGGCCAGGTGACTGCGAAATGACCCAGATCGCGCTGGAGAATATGAAAGTGCACCTTGGGGTGCCCGAGGATGATCTGGGCCATGATTCTCTGATCACAGGCTATATGGACGCGGCCGAGGATCATGTGCTTCGCCACCTCCGGCGCGATTTGGATGAGGAATTTCCCGAGGGATGGCCGTCAAGTGTGCTGCAGGCCATTCGTCTGCTGGTTGCGCATTGGTATGTAAACCGCGAGGCGGTCGCGCCCGGTGTCATGGCAGAGGTGCCCTATGGGGTGAAAGCCATGCTGGCGCCCTATCGTGAGTTCGGGGCGTAGGCATGGGGGCGGGCAAGTATCGCGATGCCGTGTTGGTCGAGCGCATGGCCGCAGGTGGCGGTCGTGACCGTTATGGAAATTTGCAGCCGGGTGACTGGGTGCCGCTGTTCTCTGCCCGGGGGTGGCTGCGCCAGACGTCTGGCAAAGAGAAAATTGCAGCCGGTCGGCTGGAGGATACAGCGACGGCGACGCTGCGGATCCGCGCAAGTCTGACAAGCCCGGCGTGGGGGATCACCGGCGCGGATCGCGTCAAGGTGCGCAGTCAGATCTGGGCCATCAAAGGCGCGCCGATTGATCCCGAAGGACGCGGCGAATGCGTCGAGTTGTTGCTGGAGCGCGGGGGTGCGGTTGAATGAAGGTTGAGGGCCATAAAAAACTGATCCGCAAGCTGTCTTCGCTGCCGGATGCGCAGCGGCGCCACGTCCGAAAGTCCATCGCCACCAGCACCGAGGAAGGCGCCCGGGTGGCCCGCGTGTTGGCGCCAAATACCACCGGCGAAACCCGCGATGAGATCACCACGGAATACCATGACAACGGCATGGTGGGCGAGGTGGTGGTGATCGCCTCCGATGCGCCGCAGGCGGACAAAGACCGCGCCTATTCTGTCGAACACGGCCGCAAGAAGGGCGACCGGGGCACCACCGAAGGAAGCCACCATGTGCAGCGCACCCGGCAATACCTCGGCAAGAAGTTTCGCAATCGCATAAGCCGCGCCGTGCGCAAGGCTGCAAAAGAGGTGGCAAGTCGTGGCTGACGGATATGTGACCGCGACCATGGCGGGGCTGATCGCTGCGCTTCTGGCCGATCCCGGTGTGACCGGGATTGTCGGTGATCGGGTGGTGGATGAGCCGGGCGAGGGGATCGGATTTCCCTATATCCGCCTCGGTCGTCTTGAGCCGGTGGCAGATGACACCGACGGCACGCTAGGCGCATTAGTGCAGGCTGGTCTGGTCGTTCATTCCCGCCCCGGTCAGTCCGGTGGGCGGGTGGAGGCCGCGCGGATCTGCGAGGCGATCCAAGCCGGGTTGCATCGCTCTGAAACGCTGATTTGCGACGGTTTCACTGTCGTGGATGTGGAGGTGCAGACCTGGGCCGTAGACCGTGCCCGGGACGGCAAATCCTATGAGGGCCGCGTGGCCCTGACTGTGCGCCTTAGCGCCTGATGCTGCCCGGCGGGGTGGTTTCCCTTTCAATCTGAATAATAAAGGAGGATCCGGCATGTCTGGACCGAAAGTGGGCCGCGCGTGGCTCTTGAAAATCTCTGACGGTGCGGGCGGGTTCATCGCCTTGACCGGGATCACCGGCAAGTCGCTGGACATCAATGGCGAGCGCATTGACGCCACGGTGCCGGACGCGATGAACCCCGAGGGGCCGCTGTGGGCAAAATCGTTGGATGGTGTGCGTAGCATTGGCTTTTCCGGCGATGGCCGTGTGGTCAACGACGCCGCCGAGGAGATTCTGAAAACGGCGGTGCATGGTGACAGCATGGAAGACACCTTCCAGCTGGTTGTGCCCGCTTGGGGCACATATGAGGGCGTTTTTTCTATCACCTTGCAGCTGGGCGATGATGGCACAGTAACGTTCTCGATCACCGGCGCCAGCAACGGCGCGGTGCAATTCACCACCATGGCGCCTGCCTAATCCATGGGTATCGCGGCACAAGCGCCCCGGGGCGGTCTGGTCGAGGAATTGGCCGGATCGTCGCGCCCGTTGGTTCTGCGGAATGCAGAGATTGAGCGGTTTGAGGATCAGCACCGGGGGATCTTTGACGTGTGGGATGGCTTTTTTGGCCGATCCGCGAAGCCAAACGCGCGCGAGGTGCGCGACATGGTGGCCTTGGGGCTTGTCGGCGGCGGCATGCTGGACGCGGCGGCGGATGGTCTCGTGGCGGGCCTTGGCCCGGATCAAAACCTGTTCCTCTATCAGATCGCGCAGGGGCTGATCGGCGTGGCGTTCATGCCTGACAGTGTCGAGGGCGGCGGCGATGAGCCAGACGTCCCGCCAGAGGATGAACCCGAAAAAAAGACCGATCCCGCGCTTGGAGCGTGAGGCGGATCATCCGCAGCGCAGCGCCGCTGGGGATCCTGCCGGACCAAGTGCGGGCAATGTGCCCGCGTGACTGGCTGCTGATCAAGCGCGGCTATGAGGATCAAGCGCAAGCGATGAAGCCCGGCGGGACTGCGCCGAGCAAGGCCGAGGTAGACGAATTGGTGAGGCTTTACGGATGAGCGGAACAGACTTTGAGCGACTGAATATCGTGCTGGCGGCGCGAGACCGTGAATTTGCACGTGCGATGGATCGCAATATTCGCCGGGTGGAGAGGTTTGCGGCCCGCTCACAGCGCAATCTGTCCACAACCTCCAAACGCTTTGACGCGCTTGGGTTTGCAGCCAAGCGGATGGGGCCATTGATCGCGGCGCTTGGCGCGGGGGCGGTGATTGGCAAGCTGCAGCGGACGGTTTCGACGCTGGATGACATTGGCAAAACCGCTGACAAGATCGGCCTGACCACCGACGCGCTGCAGGAATACCGCACGATTGCCGAGAGCGCAGGTGTGGCACAGGGTGCGCTGGATAGTTCTCTGGAGCGGTTTAACAAGCGGCTGGGGGAGGCGCAGCAAGGTGGCGGCGCGGCCTCTAAGATGCTCAAACAGTTGGGGCTGGACGCGGGCGAATTGGCCTCGGCTGGTCTTGATGAGTCCATGAAGCAGGTGGCCGATCAGATCGCTGGTTTGGCCGATCCCACCGAGCGCGCGGCCGCAGCTGCGGCCCTGTTTGGGCGCGAGGGCGTGGCCATGGTCAACCTGTTGCGCGAGGGCAGCGCAGGCATGGATCGCATGCGTCAAGAGGCGCGGGATCTTGGGATCATCATTGATGAAAGCCTGATCCGCGGCGCCGAGGATGCACAGACGAAACTGGACCTAATGTCCCGTGTGATCGACGCGCAGCTGAATAGCGCATTGGTCGAATTGGCGCCGCTTCTGGTTGGGGGCGCCACTGCATTGGCCGATTTCGCGCGGTTCATTAATTCAAGCATTGATGCGGTGCAGGATTTTCTTGAACCGCAGACGCAGTTGCAACAAGCCACCGACAATCTGGTGATGGCGATGGGTGACGAAATCCGCCAGTCGCAGTTGTTGGATCAGGCGCTGGGGCGTGGTGTGACCATGAGCCAGGCGGTCGCTAAGGCCAAGTTGGAAGAGGCCCGCACTCGGCATGTAAACGCAAAAGCTAAGATTGCCGAACACAAGGCGATGGTCTTGGGGTCTGAGAGCTGGGCCAGCCTGACCTCGCAGATTAATGACGCGCAATCGACACTGATGGCCTCGGGCTTTCATGGCGATATTGCCACCAGCAGGCGCGCCGATGCTTACGAGCAAGAGCAGCAGAGGCTTGCCGCGCTGATCGTACAGCGGCAAGAGCTGATCAGTGTGGACAGCGAAATGCAGGCTCAATTGGAGCGCACCGCCAGCAATATGACCAAGTTGGAGGGGGCCATCGGCCAATCTGGCGGGGGGCTGGTTTCGGTCGAGGGCACGGCGATCAATCCGATTGAGCCGAGCTTGAGGGGGCCGGTGGAGGCCAGCGACCGGGCGGCCTCGGCCGCTGTGCCGGAATTGACGGATTACGCTGCCGTGGTTGAGCGGATCCGTGGCGTGTTTGGTGATGCCGCAGTGGCCGGCAGTGGCTACCGGGATCAACTCACACAGTTGGACGTGCTCTATCGGGCAGGCAAGTTGTCCGCCGCAGAGTATGAGGAGGCGGTGGGCGCGGTCGAAAGCAAATTCGAGGGTGCGAAGTCGGCAGCCGAAAGTCTGCGATCCTCGGCCACCCGGGCGCTGGCGGATATTGTGACGGGTTCGCAAAGCGCCAGCGATGCCGTGTCCGGTCTGTTGCAAAACCTCGCGGGCATGTTCGCCAATGCCGCATTCGGGGGGCTTTTCAAGGATACGGGGATTTTTGCCTCGGTCGGCGAATTGCTCAGTTTCGACGGTGGTGGATACACGGGAAACGCTCCGCGCAGCGGCGGCCTTGATGGCAAGGGCGGGATGCTGGCCATGATCCACCCGCAGGAAAGCGTCATTGATCACACTAAGGGTCAGCGTGCGCCGATTTCCTCTGCATCGAATAGCACGCCTCAGTTGAATGTGAATGTGTACGGCGCCAATACGGATGCGCAAATCCGCGATATGGCCCGGCAAGGCGCTCATGAGGCAATCCAGCAATATGATCGGCAGGTTTTGCCTCGGTCTGTCGCTGCAATCAACAATGACCCTCGGAGGATCGGTTGATGGCTTTCACGTTCCCGCTGACCCGCGCCGATTTCCTAGATCTGTTGCCAATGCAAGAGGTCAAATTCTGGTTGTCACGCCAGGACCAACACACAGGCCTGTCTGGTGGCGAGATCCTAGCGGCCGAGGTGGCGCCGCCGTTGTGGCGTGGTGTTGTGTCCCTAGCCCCAATGAGCAAGCGAGCGTCGGACAAGGTGGAGGCGATGCTGGCGGCTTTGGAGGTGCCCGGGCGCAAGTTCGAGGCCTTTAAAGCGCAACAGGTCGGCCCTGCGGCAGACCCTCTTGGGGCTGTGCTGCAGGGGGCTGCGCCGCAGATCCTCGCCGTTGACCCGCTGGATCCGCAACTGCTGCGTTTGAGTGGGCTTCCTGAGGGGTTTGCGCTGCAATCGGGGGATCTGTTGTCATTCGACTATGACCCGGGAAACGGTCTTCGGCGGGCATTGCATCGCGTCGTGGAAGGTGCTGCGGCCGCAAGCGATGGCAATACCCCAAATTTCATGATCACACCGGCAATTCGCGCAGGTGCCTCGCCCGGGGCGGCGGTTGATTTGATCAAGCCGTTTTGTCTGGCGGGGATTGTCCCGGGATCGGTCAGTTACGGCACTACCAAGGGCAACGTCACAAGCGGGATCGGGTTTGAGTTCCGCCAGACTTTGCGGAGGTAAACATCATGAGAAGCTATGACGCTGACACCCTCGCGTATTTGGCAAATCGCGAGGGGCTTGTTTCCGTGCGGCTGGTTTGGATCACCGCGCGCAATCAATCCGGTGCGCCAGAGACCCTTGGCCTGTGTAGTGCTGAGGATGATCTGGTGGTGCGGATCGGCGGGCAGGATCGCACCTATCTGGGTGCAGGGCCTCTTTTGCAGTCGGAACCGATTTCTGCAGGATCTGGTTTGCAGGTGCGTGTGTATCGCATCCAGCTTTCAGCCGTTGCGCCCGAGGTTGAGGATCTGGTCAAGGGGTATGAAACCCGGTTCGCGCCGATTGAGGTCCACCGCATGTTTCTGGATCCGGCCACCCGGGTGCAGGTGGGGCAACCGCATCGGGTCTTTCGCGGCAGCATTGACGGCATTGATTTCCCCCGGGCAGAGCCGGGCGGCACTCCGGCTGTGGCGGTGCAGGCTGTCAGCGAAACCCGGGTGCTTACCCGCCAGCTGCCGCTCAAGAAATCCGACGAAAGCCACCGTCGCCGCGATCCGCAGGATGAATTTCGCAAATATGGCGATATTTCCGGGTCCGTCCCGGTCTATTGGGGAGAGCTGCGCTCATGATGACCGGCAACAAATTAGAACGTCTGCCGGACTGGCGGCCGCGCCTCAGTGTGTACTTGAACCAAGTGGCGCGCGCCAAGTTTCGGCCCGGTCAGCACGATTGCGCGCTGTTTGCCGCCGGGGCGGTTGCAGCCATGACCGGCTTTGACCTGGCGGCCGAGTACCGTGGATCCTATCGCACGTTGGATCAGGGCCATGAGGTTCTGCAGGCACAGGGTTTTGCCGATCATATCGCCTTGGCCGAAAGCCTGTTCAACGCCGTGGCGCCTGCGTTGGCGCAGGTTGGTGATCTGGCTGTGATGCCGAGTGATGTGGAGGGCGAGCGGGGCGCGCTTGGTGTTTTCCAAGGTGCTGGCGTCTACATGCTGCGCCCGTCCGGTTTGGTTGTTGCGGATCGTCTTACAGTCGAAGGGGCGTTTGCGGTATGAGCAACATTCTGATCGTGCTGGCGATTGCCTGCGTCTTTGTGTTGACGCCGGACCCAGCGGCCGCTGGCCCGCTGGCTGCTGCCATAACGGCAATCCAGACTTTTGCCGCATCCTCGGCCGTTGCTGCCTTTGTTGTGCGGATCGGTGTTTCGTTGGCATTGTCGGCGCTCTCCACTGCGCTGCAGGGCAAGCCGAAGGCGCAACGCGCGCCGGGGATCCGCACCGACACCACGACCACCGGCGGGGTAAATCCGCAAACCTTCATTCTTGGCCGCACGGCGACGGCTGGCAATATGGTTTGCCCGCCCTATTCGACACCGAACAGCGGTGATGTACCAAACCGGTACCTCCACTACGTGGTGGATGTGTCTGATCTGCCCGGTGTCGAAATGTCTCGGGTCATGGTGGCCGGTGAATACGTCGCAGACCTTGAGCCTGCACCGGGTCTAAATACATGGCGCGGGATGCTGCGCGATGGCGCGCACCATTTCTATGTGAATTGGCATAACGGCAGCCAGACTGCAGCGGATCCGATCATGATGGCCGAATACGCGGGCCACCCGGAGCGTCCATGGTCCGAGGACATGGTTGGTGCCGGTGTTTCCTATGCGGTCCTGACCTTTCTTTATAATCGTGCCCTGTTCAACCAGCTGCCTGCTGTGCGCTTCGAGGTTCTGGGGATCCCGCTCTATGATCCGCGCCTGGATGCCAGTGTGGGCGGTTCTGGCGCGCATCGCTGGGCGGATCCGTCAACGTGGGAGTTTACGGAAAATCCCGTTGTGATGATCTACAACATCCTGCGCGGTATTACCTTGCCGGATGGGTCCATCTGGGGCGGTCGCGTGCAGCGTGAGGATCTGCCGCTGTCAAACTGGTTCGCCGCGATGAACGAATGCGATGCACCAGTCCAGACGGCCGAGGGCCAAAGTGTTGCGCAGTATCGGGCGGGGCTGGAGATTTCCACTGATGATCAGCCCGCCGATGTGATTGACCAACTCAAGAACGCTGCCAGCGCGGAGCTGGTGGAGTTTGGTGGTGTCTACAAGGTTCGCGTCGGTCCGCCTGCTTTGCCCGTCTATTTCTTTACGGATGAGGATATTGTGGCGGATCGCAGCCAGACCCTGACCCCGTTCCCGGGGTTGGATGGTGTCCACAATGCGATCCACGCAAGTTACCCGGATCCATCCGCGTTGTGGGAGGTGCGGGACGCGCCGCCGCGCTACAATGCGCAATGGGAGAGTGAGGACGGCGGGCGCCAGCTGGTGGCACAGGTAGATCTGCCTGCGGTCAATTCCGGCAATCAGGCACAGCGTTTGATGCAAGCATGGATCGAGGATGAGCGACGTTTCCGCCGTCATGGCCTGACCCTGCCACCAGATGCTATGACGCTGGAGCCGCTGGACACATGCAGCTGGACAAGCGCGCGTGAGGGCTACACGTCGAAGATCTTCGAGGTGGGCGACCTGACCGATGATTTGGTGACATGTCTGCAGACCGTGGCGCTGCGCGAGCGCGAGGCGGGGGATTTTGTGTGGGATCCGTCCGATGAGGTGGTCACGCTGACCCCCAGCCCTGTCGTCGTGGTGCCGGACTTGCGGACTGTACCCGGGTTTGATTTGCGTGATCATGTTTTGGTGGATGGGGCACATGATGCTCGCCGCGTGGCTTTGCGACTGATCTGGGATCCGTCCGAGTTGTCAGCTGATGACACGCTGGAGTGGCGTCTGCAGTTGGCTGACGGGACACCTGTAGCGTCAGGTGCGGAAACTTATCTAGCAAGCGGGGAGCTGATCGTTTCCGGCGGTGTTCTGCCAGATACAAGCTATCGAGCCAGAGCGCGAGTGCGTGCATTGCAAGGCGGGGCGTGGACCGTTTGGGCAGAGGCCACGACTGGTAGCACGCGCTTTAGCGCGGATGATCTGTCGGACGCGGTTTGGGAGGCCATCAGCACAGACGCGGCCAGCGTGGCCTCTGCCCTTGATGCGGAGCTGACGGCCGAGGTGATCGCGCCGATTGCTCGCGATCTGGAGCTGCGCACCGTCGAGCAGCGCACCGTTGCGGAGGCGGTGGGGATCATCGGCGAGCAGGTGGTCTGGGCGATCAGTCGCCTGTCGGACGTGGACGGGCGGCTGTCTGATGCGGGCATCGTGCAGGATCCGGAAACCGGCACCGTTCGGATCTATGCGCTGGAGCAAGAGGCCGAGCGGATCAGCGAGACGGAAATCCGCCTCAACGCAGCGGAGGCGTCCCTGTCGCTCTCCGCCACTGAGGCTTGGGTCAATGAGCGGATATCGCTCGCGGTTCTCGACCCTTCGCAGATCCCGCTGGTCAATGACCTACAGATGCAGGTCAACCAGGTGCGGGTGGATCTGGACGCCGCCGAGGCGGAGCTGTCGGCGTCGGCGTCGCAAACCGAAGTGGACGGCATGTCCGTGCGGCTGTCCACGGTCGAGGTGGATCTGGACGCGGCGGAGGCGGCGATTGCCCTGAAGGCCGAGCAGTCGCAATACGATGACTTGCAGGGCCGCGTGCAAACCGCAGAGGTGCAGATTGACGCGCTCGACGGGGCGCAGATCACGCAGACCGTCGCGGACACCCGGCACCTTCTGAACAGTGAGGATGCGGCGGCGGTCCAGACGCTGGCCAACCTGCTGCAGGCCCATGAGGCGGGCGAGCGTGTGCAGCAGGACATCGCCTATGCGACGCAGGATCTGCGGGCGAGGGTCAATGAGGATCGCGAGGCCGTGGCGGCGCTTGGCGTCACGCTTGGCGCGTCCATCGACAATGCCGTGGCGCTGGTGCAGGCGGAGACGCTCGCCCGCGCGGCGGCGGACAGCGCTCTGGCCTCGGATGTGGTCACGCTGGATGCGCGTCTGGAGGATGCCGAGGGCGAGATTTCCGGGCAGGCACAGGCGCAATCACAACTGGCGAGCCGGGTCACGTCGCTGGAGGGCACGACCACCAGTCAGGCGCAATCCATCACCTCGCTGACCGCGCGCCTGACTGTGGCGGAGGACGAGCAGGGCGATCAGGCGACGGCGGTGCAATCCCTGACCACGCGCATGTCGGATGCCGAGGGCACGATCACGGCACAGGCGCAGTCACTGGCATCCCTGTCGACCACGGTCGGCACCAATACCAGCACGGTGCAGACCATCTCGGAAAGCGTCGACGGCGTGCTGGGGCGGCATATGCTGCGCGTCAATGTGAACGGTGTGGCCACCGGCATGGTGATCGGGGCTGAGGCGGGCGATGACGGGGCGGTCAGCAGCACTGTCGCCTTTGCGGCGGATGCCTTCACGATTTCCGCGCCAAGCGGGGCCAGGGCGGTTTCGCCCTTTGCGGTCTATACCTCGGGCCGCACCATCGGCGGGATCTACTATCCGGCGGGCGTCTATCTGGAGCGCGCCTATATCGGCCGGGCGATGATCGGTCGGGGTCAAATCACCGACACGCTGCAGTCTGACAACTACGCTGAGAGCAACGGCCGCCCGACGGCGGGCCTGAAGCTCGACTTTGAAAATGGTCGGGTGTTGGCGGCAGATGTGGTCATGTCCCGCGATCAGGTGCTGGCGTCGGGATCCTTCTCCTACGGTGGGCAGATCGGCAACGGCGCGGTGTTCCGCTTTGTGAACACCGGGATCCGCGTGTCGTCGAGCGATGTGCGCTCTGTCACCGAGGCCTCTTTGATTGTCGAGGCGGGCATCAGAACCTTCAGCCATGCGGCCAGCGGCTTTGACCCCAACAATGCCTGGTGGTGCGCGAAATGCACCCTCCTGAACGGGCCGCGCTGGTACGGGTTCAACGCCAACCGCCCGCAACCCGCCGTCAGCTACCGCCAGGACCCGGCGGATCTTGTCGATCCCTATTGGGCGACCGGCATTGATCAGCGCGTCTGGCTGGAAATCGAGGTTGTCCTGGAGGGCATCCCCTGGATCGAAAACCCCACCATCGAGTGGATCGTCAAGCAAGTCACATAAGGAGACATCATGGCTTGGGTATCATCTGGCACGGTGAGCGTGACCAACGGCAGCACCACCGTAACCGGCACCGGCACCAGCTGGTACGGCGGTCTGCAGAATGGCTGGGGCTTCGTGGGCCCGGACGGTCGGGTCTATGAGATCCTGACCGTCGATGACGCGGCCACGCTCACATTGAAAACGCCGTATCAGGGCGCAACGGCGGGCGGGCAGGTCTATGCGGCGTTCCCGACCGGATCCCTGACGGCGGATCTGACGGCCGCGCTGCAGGCGCTGATCGCCAATTATCAGGGCGTCTATGACACTGTGGGGCAGGGGCGTTTTCCCGGCGATGTGGTGTTTGATGGGGATCGAGACACCGGCATGGGCAATCCGTCCTCGAATGAGGTCGGGTTGAAAGCAGGCGGTGACTGGCAATTGCGCTTGAAAGGCGGGCAGGCCTCCGGCGCGGCGGTGCAGGCCAGTGACGACGACGTCGCGGGGGATGCCAAGCTGGTGCGGATGGACGGCGCTCTTGCCGCTGTGCTCAGCCGGGGCGGCCAGTACCAAGGCGCAAGCGCCGAGTATAATATCGACGATGCCGTGCCGGGGGATGCCGGGCTTGTCTCCGTATCCAACCCCGGCACTTGGCCGTCTGGAAACAACGGCACATTCGCGTGGCTGACCACGCAGCGCATTTATTCGGGTGAGACGGTGTTGCAGAGGGCAACCTTTGGCTACCAATCGACAGGGACCCCGGCCACGCCTGTGATCTTCGAGCGGATCCGGTCATGGGATGGCTCCGCCTGGTCGCCCTGGTCCAAGGTCTACTCACAGGCCAGCTTGCTTGGCACCGTCTCGCAGTCAGGTGGTGCGCCCACCGGCGCGGTGATCGAGCGCGGCAGCAATGCGAACGGCGAATATGTGCGCTTTGCCGATGGCACGCAGCTCTGCGTCTCGCCCGACTGGTCGGAAGATGTGACGACGGCAGCAGGGGCGCTTTATCGCAATGCGAGCCCGACAACCTGGACATTCCCGGCCTCGTTCTACTCGTCAAACGGCTTGACCGGCCATGTCGGCGTCACCGGCAATTCCGAAACCCATTGGGGCGTGATGCGCACGCTTTCAGGCGGCACGGATGCGCAAATCACCATGTTCGGCCACTCACCGTTCACCAATCGCACCGTCCGCGCCATGGCGATTGGTCGCTGGTTCTAAAGGAGCATCACAGCATGCAAATCTCATTCACGCCCACGCGCTGCGACACGGCGCTGACCGCAACACGCCAGGGCGACGTGCTGACCCTCAACGGCGAGGCCTTTGACTTCACCGCGTTGTCCGAGGGCGACGTGATGCCCCGCGATGCGGTGGCCTGCGACTGGCTGGCCTCGGAGGTCACCTGCGAAGGCGGCACGCTCCACCTGACCCTGATCCTGCCGCATGGTGCGGACGCGCCAGAGGAAACCCGCTTTCCGCATCCCGTGACACTGACCGGCGACGGGCCGGTGCCCCTGCCGCCCTATGAGGTGGCGCAGACCCCAACTGATGAAGCGGAGGGCGAGGCATGAGCAATATCGACTTTTCCAAAGTGGTCACCGCCGCCGCGCGCATCGAGCAGGACCGGGCCAAGGCGCTGGCGAAGCTCGCCGACATTCGCTGGCAGTGTGCCATGGCGGGCGTGGTGCTGCCGGGCGGTCTGCATATACCGGGCGATGAGGTGACGCGGGTGTCACTCTCGGGCGCGGTCAGCGCCTTGCAGCAGGGCATGATTGTCGAGCCGCTGGCCTGGAAGACGCCAACTGGCTTTGTCGAGCTGACGCAGGTGCAGGTCGAGGCGGCGGCGCAGGCGGTGGTGCAGCACATTCAGGCCTGCTTTGCCGCCGAGGCCACAGTGGCCGCGCAGATCGAAGCGGCGAGCGATCCGGCGGGCTTTGACATCCAGGCGGCCTTTGGCGCGTCGGTGAAGTCATGAGCCGCGAACGCAGTATTCTGTCGGCCTTGGCCAAATCGTTCACTTATCGCGCGGACCCGGGCATGGATTGGTGGCGTGTGTGTCCCCGATCCGGTCCAGTCATCGGAGATTGCGAGGATTTCGCGCTGACGTTGGCCTTTCGCCTCGCTGGCGGGTCGTGGCCTCGGTTTTTCTGGCAGCTTCTGATCCGAAAATCTGTGATCTGGTACTGCACAACGTCCACGGGCGGCGGTCACGCGGTTCTCTGGCACCGTGGCGCGGGATGGGCCGACAACATTTTTCCAAATTGGTCGGTGAAGCCGCGTCATCTTCGACGTTGGCCATTCCCGGTTTTCGCTGTCGTGTTGAAGCTGATCACTGGCTGGTTTTTGCGCGCCTTGGATGAACACAAAAACGTGCAGGGCGCACAGAAAGGCGGTGGTGATGATCGGTAAAGGTGGGATCCTGTCGGGTCTCTGGATTTGGCTGCACTCAGATGCAGGGCAGATGGCCCTTGCGGGTGCGGCTGGGGGGCTGGTGCGCTGGTTGACGCTGCGCGAAAGCCTCGCGGATGGCGTGGTGTCGCTGGTGGTGGGGTGCATTTGCGCCCTGTATCTCGGTCCGCTGGTCGAGCCGCTGCTGGCGCCGGTTATCGGCAAGATCAGCCCGGCGGATCCAGTTGGGTTTTCGTCTTTCGTGGTCGGTCTCGGTGGGATCGGTTTCGCCGGTTTCGGGATCGACCTGTTGCGGCGGTTTCGGGCCGCCAAAGGGGCGGGCGATGCACAAGGCTAAGGAGGCGGCAAAGGCGGCCGCGCGCCGTGAGGGCCGATTTTGGATCAGGGCGGCGGTCTGCGTTGCCCTGTGGATCATCTATCTGACATTGGAGGGGTCAAATGTACTCTGACCGCGTAAAGCGCGTGCAGCGACTGCTGCGCGTGGAGGCCGGATATACCGGCGCAATCGACGGGATCACGGGCGCACGCACGCTGACGGCCGTGGCCCGCGTGCCCGAGGTGCGCAACCGACCGGATCTGATCGGCGTGGATCGCCAGCTGGTCGCAGCTGGTCAGGCTGTGCTTGCTAACCTCGGCCATGATCCCGGCCCGGTGGATGGTCATTGGGGGCCGCAAACAGACGCGGCCTATTTGGCGTGGTCTGGTGCAGGCTTGCCATGGCGCCAGGCGGATATGGCAAGCCGCTTTGGTCCGGCGGGGTCGGCCCGATGTACTGCCGGGCGGGTAACTGTACCGTGGCGGATGGTGCTGGCGTGGGATACTGCGGAGGTTATCACCTCTTTCAGGTGTCACGAATTGGTTGCGCCAAGCGCGCAGCGAGCCTTTGACCGGATCGCGGCGATCTATGCCCCGTCACAGATCGAAGACCTTGGCCTGCATCTGTTTGGCGGCTGTTTCAATCACCGGACAAAGCGGGGGGGCACAAGCCTGTCCACCCATGCCTATGGCATCGCCATTGACTTTGACCCCGCGCGGAACCGCTTGAATTGGGGGAAGGATCGCGCACGTTTGGCACATCGGGACGCTGTGCCCTTCTGGGATGTGTGGGCAGCCGAGGGCTGGACTAGCCTCGGCCGTGCCCGCGATTTCGATTGGATGCATGTGCAGGCGGTGGGCTTGTGACGCGGGGTGCAAGCCTTTGGGCGGCGGTTATTATCATGGCCGCGCTTGCCAGCTGTGGATCCCTTTCTAAGCAGCTGGTGCGTGGTGTCCTTCCCGGGGGTGGGCCGAGTGTGGCCGCCAATGTCCAGGCGGGCCGCAGCAACGCGCAAGTGGTGGGTGGCACCTCCACCCAAAATGATCTGCGGCTGGTGCGGCCGCAGTCGCGCAGCATTGAACAATTCACCGGCAAAACCGGCGTGCGGGCCGAGGAAGTGCAATCCATTACGGTGCGCAATGAGGCGCCGCCATGGGTCTGGGGTTTGCTCGTATTCTTCACCGCTGCGGCAGTCTGGGCCGTAACTGACGAAATCCGCGACCGTCTGGCGCGCAAGAGGAAGGGGTTGGCCAATGTTGACTGACTTACAGCGAAGGGTGATCGACTTGCGCGATCGCCAGGAGCAAACTTGGCGCCAGATCGCGGAACGGATGGGCAAGGACCGCGCGCAAATGCAACGCTGCTACAAGGCGGCGAAAAGGAAGTTGGCCGAGAAACAGGCGGCACTGGATCCTGGTGTGCATAAGGTTCTCGGGAACCTCGGCCTGCAGGATCTGGCCGGTCAGCATTCGGGCTGGGTCCATAAGGAGGATCCCGAAACCGGCGAGTGGGCCTCTGTCTATTACTATCTTGGAAAGGACGGGCAACCGGCTGAGGCAGATCTGGAGGCTGTGATGGCATCGGCCGTCGAAAAGGTATTTCGCGGGGATTTGGCCATGCCAGCGCGGCCGCAGGCATCAGGTGATCACCTGCTGGTTATCGACATTGCAGATCTTCACATTGGTAAGCTGTGCGTCGCGTCTGAAACGGGCTTCGCCTATGATCGAGCTGAGGCATTGCGGCGCGGGATCGAGGGGTGCCGCGCGTTGTTGACCCGTGCACAGGCGCACGGCGTCGCGCATATTCTGTTTGTGGTTGGCAATGACGTGATCCACATCGACAAGCCTAACCGCACCACGACCTCGGGCACGCCGCAGGATACGGATGGCACGTTGCATGTGATGTGGGATGATGCGCTTGCCTTTTATGTGGCCTGTATCGACATGTGCCGCGCCGTGGCTCCTGTTTCGCTTCTGTACTGCCCGAGTAATCACGACTGGTTTGCGGGCTTTGCGCTGGCGCGGTCTCTCGGCGCATGGTTTCGCGACTGCCTCGAGGTCAGCGCTACGGACTACAACACCAGCGCACGACACCGGAAATACTACCGCTACGGGTGCAACCTGCTGGGCTTCACCCATGCGGATGGCGCGAAGGAGGCGGATCTGCCCGCGCTGATGCTGGATGAGGTGGCCGATCACCTGGGCGCCGCGCAGTGGCGCTATTGGTTCTTGCATCACGTTCATCACAAGGACCGCAAACGCGGGGGCGGATCACTGCGGCGTTTGTCGGAAAAGGATCTGATCGGAATGACCGCGTTGCACATCTCGCCGGATCCGGCCGGATCCCGGGCGCCGGAGATCGAATATGTCCGCAGCCCTAGCCCGCCGGACGGCTGGCATGATCGCAACGGATACGTGAACCGCCAGGCGGTCGAGTGCTTTCTGCACCACCCGCACGATGGGCAGGTGGGAAGGTTCACGGAGTGGTTTTGACACCACGATAACGGGGGGTAGGAGGTGGGGTGACGTGAATATTTTGGGGCATGGGCGACCGGTATGGGTGGCGCGTAGATCAATCAAGATGAGGCCCTGAATATGAACAAGGTTTTTTTGACCGGGCACCTCGGCCGGGATCCCGAGGTGCGAACCTTTACCGATGGCAGCATGGTGGCCAATCTAAATGTGGCCACCACTGAGACGTGGAAGGATCAAAGCACGGGCGAGCGCCGGGAAAAGACAGAGTGGCACCGTGTGGCGATCTTTGGGCCGCTCGCCCGAATCTGTCAGCAGTATCTGCGCAAGGGGGCCAAAGTGCTGATCGAGGGTAAGCTGGAAACCCGCAAGTGGCAGGACCAAAACGGGCAGGATCGCTACGCTACCGAGGTTGTGCTGCGCGGGCGCAATGGCACATTGGAAATGCTGGACCGCAAGGATCCCAATGGGGCCGGTGGTCAGTCTGGTGGGGGGCAGGCAGGCGACTACGGCGGCCAATCTGGCGGCGGTCAATCCGCTGGCCAAAATCCACCCATTCCCGATGAAATTCCGTTCTGAGGTGCGCGCTATGATGCATGTGAAATTCCGCGCCGAATTGCGCCCGTGGGCACGGGCTGCCCACGCTGGGGGCTTCCTTGGCCTTTTGCTGCTGTTCTGTGTCGTCACCCTTGGAGGGGCGATGTTCGTTTGTCGATTGGTGGAGGTCCGCGGCAATGGGTGAAAAGTTCCAGCCATCGGAGGCACAAATCGCTGTGATCCTCGGCCGCCGTCATTCCAAGCGCCAAATGGCAATTGCCTATCTGCGCGCCTCGCATGAGCGGAACCAGTTGAAAACAGAGATTACGCAGCTGCAGGTTTCCATCCAGCTGCTGAATAGTTTGGAGCAGGTGACGGAGGACGTGGAGGCCGGAAAGTTCGACCAGGCATCGCGGCGGCTGGCGAGTGCGGTTGAGGGTCTGAAAAATGCAGGGTGAGCGGGTAACGTGCGCCGCGTGCGGTGGCACTGGCAAAGAAACTAGCCGGGGTGGTGTGGTGCATGAATGTGGCCACTGCGACGGCTGGGGCTATACGGTGCAGCCCTGCCCCCTGCCAGAGGGTGCGCCAAAGGTGATCGGCCTTTGCGGCTTGGCTGGATCAGGGAAGACACAGGCGGCGTTGATCCTGGCGGAGCGTGGCTATCAGCGGTTGCGTTTCGCTGACACACTCAAGCGCATGTTGCGGGTCTTGCTGTACGCTGCCGGTGAGGATTCGCAATCTGCGGCGCGCTACATCGACGGTGATCAAAAGGAACAGCTGCACCACGCTTTCGGGGGGCATTCCTCCCGCTATGCGATGCAAACACTTGGCACTGAGTGGGGGCGAAAGTTGATCGGCGCGGATCTGTGGGTAGACATTACCAGCGCACAGATCGACCGGGCAATGGAAAAGGGGCAGCGCGTGGTATTGGATGATCTGCGCTTTCAAAATGAGGCTGACGTGATCCGCAGTTTTGATGGGGGGAGCGTGTGGCAGGTCAAAGGGCGCGCGGCTGAAATTTCTGCAGATGGCGAATTTCATGTGAGCGAAAGTCTGGCCGTGCAGCCGGATCTGGTCATAGACAATTCTGGAGACCTGGAGCGGCTGGAAGCCGCCGTTCTGGCCCTGCTTTTGGGCTGATCGCCGCGCACGTTTTTGATGCAGTTGCACGGTTTTGAGGGTCTGCCGTGCCAACTTGGGGCCGCGCCAGCTGGTGCGGCCCCCTTTTTTTGAGCGTCCAGTACAGGTCCAAGCGGTGCGGTTGATAACTAAAGTGGTGCAATGCGCGTGCAGGTGATTTTCAGATTTCGCGCAACAGATTGTTTTGTTTAGGTATTTCAAGGTGGCTCGGTTCCCTTGGTAAGGGAGAGGTCGAGAGTTCAATTCTCTCCAGCAGCACCATGAAATCATTTGCACATCAGTATACCCAGAAGCTGCTGAAGCTGGCTTATCCAGCCCTTTTCAGTTGGTTTGAGCTGATCGTTGGTTGTCCCGTCTTTTGTCGAATGTGCCGTGGCGAGGCTGCGATGTGCCGTTTCATGGGGGCTGATGTGATGAACACCGGCCTCTGAGCGTAGTAAACCGTATGTTTGGTGATCGCTCTGCGATTCTGGTTGGTGATGAACTCTGACCCTAAGTGATTGCTTCAAGTTTCTCTTTGGACATATCACCTGGCACAATCGTGATCGGAAACGGCAGCGTACCTGCGGTGCGGGTCAATTGGGTGACAATGGGGCCGGGGCCTTTGCGATCACTGGCGGCACCCAAAACCAGAATGCCGACTTCCGGGTCGGCTTCGATCTGGGCGAGAATTTCCGGCACGATGTCACCTTCGCGGATCACCAGTTCAGGATCGACGCCTTGGCGGTCACGCATCCATTTGGCGAAGACCTCGAAATGAGCGTGGATGCGTTCGCGGGCTTCTTCGCGCATCACTTCGCCAACACCAATCCAGTGGTTGAACTCATCCGGTGGGATGACCGACAGGATCACCACGCCACCACCGGTGTTGGAAGCGCGCATCGCGGCAAAGCGCATGGCGTTCAGGCATTCACGGCTGTCGTCGAGGACGACCAAGAATTTGCGCATCAAAACCTCTGTTGTCGTGTCTCGGACATATTGGCCGATGCAACCCTCCCGCGCAATAGAGGCCTGTGATCGCATTTGTCATCCGTGTCGGGTGGAACGTCGCCGGAGGAAGGGGGTGCTCCCGCCCGATTTCATTGCATTAAAAATGCCATGCAATCCGTTGGGCCGGGCGCCGGACTGCCGTCCGGCGCAGTTGCGTTTTGCGGTGAAGGCAGGATCTGGGTGCAACCGCATCGCAGTCCGTTAGGGCTGAGATGCGCGGCCCAACGCCGCCAGGGATCTTTGGCGCAGCCAGAAGATCGCGCGGGGGCGGGAGCGTTCCCGCTGTGGGTTGGGCAGTCCAACCGGGGGTCAGCTGCCGGATTTCGCCCAATCCCAGTAAAGTTCGCGCACGCGGCGCGTAACAGAGCCATGCTGGTAGCTCACATCGTCAAATGCCGTCACAGGCGTGACTTTGGACATGTTGCCGGACAGGAAGATCTCATCCGCGCTTTCAAAATGGGCATAACTCAGCACGGTTTCATGCACCGCGATCCCATCGGCGCGCATGTTCTCGATGTGGCGCGCCCGTGTGATACCGGCAAGGAACGTGCCATTGGCAATCGGCGTAAAGACCTCTCCGTCCTTTACCATAAAGACATTGGCTGTCGCGGTTTCAGCCACATTGCCCATGACATCGCAGGTTAGAGTGTTGGTGAACCCTTTGGCGCGCGCCTCGCGCAGCATGCGGGCATTGTTTGGATACAGGCAGCCAGCTTTGGCGTTCACAACGGAGGATTCCAGAACCGGGCGACGAAAGCGGGTGCGGGTCAGGGTGGCGGAGGCCGCCTCGGGTGCCATCGGGACTTCCTCAAGGCAGATCGCAAATTGCGTGGCCTCGGGTGCGGGCGCGATCAGGGTCTGATCGCCTTCGCTGGCCCAATACATCGGGCGGATATAGACGGCGCTGTCGGGGGAGAAGGCCTTGAGCCCCTCGTTCACGATTTCCACCATCTGATCGGCGGGCACTGTGGCGGCCATCATCAGCGCCTCGGCAGAGGCGTTGGCGCGGGCGCAGTGTTTGTCGAGGTCCGGGCTGACGCCGTCAAACCAGCGTGCTCCGTCAAAGACGGAAGAGCCAAGCCACGCGGCATGGTCGGCGGCGGACATGATCGGTACATCGCCATCATGCCATTGGCCGTTGAAATAGGTGCGGATCGTCTTGCCGACAGCCATTGGGAAACCTCGGGTTCTTGGAGCGTCTTGGGTGATTTGTCGGGACGTTAGGGGGCAGGCGCGGCGAGGTCCAGCCGAAAGGCCAGATCGACACATATCGAGCAATCTGCCAGAAATGTATCGATCTGTCGCGCTAAGGCGCGCTTATTCGTCGTAGCTTACGACCAGCTTGTCGGTCAGCGGATAGGCCTGACAGGACAACACAAAGCCCTTGGCCACCTCGTCATCCTCCAGCGCGTGGTTGGCGGCCATTTCAACCTCGCCCTCGATCACGCGACAGCGACAGGTGGAGCAGACACCGGCGCGGCACGACCACGGAGCATCCATGGCGTTGTCCAATGCGGCTTCTAGCACGCTGGTATTGCGATCCAGCGTCACCGAGCGGGTGGCCCCATCCAGCGTGATCGCAGCGGTAACCGGCGCGCTCGCGGCGGCATTTCCGCTGGCGGCTTTTTTCGCAGCGCGTCCGGGCTGGTTGGAGGCGAAGAGTTCGAACTTGATCTGCGCGTCCGACAGGCCCGCCGTGCGCAGTGCCTCGGCAATGCCAAGCATCATCGGCTCGGGTCCGCAGATGAACGCGGTGTCGATGCTCTGAATCGGAATCCAGCGCTCAAACAGCTGGGCGCATTTCTCCTGCGTGACCAATCCGGTGAAGAGATCCACCTCTTGCGCATCCGCCTCCAGCACATGGATCACCGACAGACGTCCCATGTAGCGGTTCTTCAGGTCCTCGATCTCCTCGCGGAACATGATCGAGTTGATACCCTTGTTGGCGTAAACCAGCGTGAAACGGGACTGGGGTTCGGCCTGCAAGGTGGTTTTCAGGATCGACAGCACCGGCGTGATGCCGGAGCCACCGGCAAAGCCCAGGTAGTGTTTCTCGGCTGCTGCATCGAGATCAGTGAAAAACCGACCCTGCGGCGGCATCGCCTCGACCGTATCGCCGACCTTGAGGTCGGTGTTGGCCCAGGTCGAAAAGGCCCCGCCATCGACCCGTTTGATGCCGACTTGCAGGATACCCTCGTCCTTGCCCGCACAGATCGAATAACTGCGGCGCAACTCGGTGCCGTCGAAATCGCGGCGAAACGTCAGGTATTGGCCTTGGGTGAAGTCAAACTCTGCCGCCGCGCCATTGACGGGCTTCAGCGTGACCACCACCGCATCGCGGATGGTGTGTTTAATGTCGGTGACTTCGAGAGGGTGAAAGCGGGCCATGGAGCGAGCCTCCTCAGATACACTTGAAATAATCGAAAGGTTCCAGGCAGCTGTTGCAGCGCCAATGGGCCTTGCACGGGGTGGAGCCGAACTGGCTCACGCGGGTCACATCGGGGCTGCCGCAGCGGGGGCAGTGGTCGGGGCCGCCAGCGGGGGAGGGCGGCGCGATGCCGTATTCCTCCAGCCGGGCGCGGCCTTTCTCTGAGAGCCAGTCGGTGGTCCAGGGCGGCGCGATCTGGGTCTTGATCTCCACGCGCTCAACCCCGTGAGAGGCCAGCGCGGTTTCCACATCCAGCCGAATGATCGAGGTCGCCGGACAGCCGGAATAGGTCGGCGTTAGGGTGACGATCAGCCCGTCGTCGCTCCACTCAACATCGCGCACGATGCCGAGGTCGACGAGGGAGATCACCGGGATTTCCGGATCAGGCACCGCGTCGAGCCATTCCCAGATCTGCGCGAGGGAGGGTTGGTTGGGCTGGGTGTCGACCATTTAGGAGTACCGCCCGACCGATAGGTCGGGCAGCCCCCGACCTCCCCCCCGGGAGGGGGCTTCACCCCCACCCGAGGCCGGGGGATGCCCTATGCGCGTAAAGGCAAACATCACCACGTCGCTCCCGGATAGGCGCGCTGCATCCATTGCATGGTGGTCAGCAGATGCCCGAGGTGTTCCGTGTGCATCTTGCCATCGCGGCCCCCGCCACGGGCGCGGCGCGCCTCGGGGAGCGTCAGCGTCGCCTCGCCTAAGACACGGGCGAGTGTATCATCATAGTCCGCGCGCAAACTCGCGGGATCAGGGGCAATTCCGGCCTCGACCAGCGCGGCATCCACCGTGTCGCTCAGGAACATCTCGCCCACATAGGGGTAAAGGTAATCAAGCGCCGCCTGCATCCGGGCGTGGCTTTCCTCGGTGCCGTCGCCAAGGCCCACGACGGTCTCGGCAGAGCGTTCCAGATGGTAGGTCGCTTCCTTCACCGCCTTTGCGGCAATCGCCGCGACACGCTCGTCAGCAGAGCCGGTCAGGGCGCGCAGTTGCAGCACGTGCCAGGCATCAAACAGGAACTGCCGCATCAGGGTCTGGCCAAAATCGCCGTTTGGCATTTCGACCAGCAGCAGATTGCGGAAATCCCAGGCATCGCGCAGGAAGGCCAGATCATCTGCGGTCTTGCCCTCGCCCTGAACCTCCGCTGCAAGACCAAGCCACATCTGGGTCTGACCGATCAGGTCGAGCGCGGTATTGGCGAGCGCGATATCCTCTTCCAGCACCGGCGCATGGCCGCACCATTCGCTGACACGGTGGCCGAGGATCAGGGTGTTGTCTCCCATCCTGAGCAGGAACTCATAAAAAGCAGCGTCGCGCGACATCACATCGCCCCCACGTCTTCAGGAATGTCGTAAAAGGACGGGTGGCGGTAGACCTTGCTCTCGGAGGGCTCATACATGGGGCCTTTCTCCGAGGGAGAGGAGGCGGTGATCTGCGCCGCCTCGACCACCCAGATCGACACGCCCTCATTGCGGCGTGTGTAGACGTCGCGGGCGTTCTTGATCGCCATTTCCGCGTCTGGGGCATGCAGGCTGCCGACGTGACGGTGGCTTAGGCCATGCTGGCCGCGGATGAAGATTTCCCAGAGGGGCCATTCGGTTTTCATGTTTGGTCCTTTCAGTGCTGAGACAGGGCGCGCCCGGGGCTGCGGGCGCGCGGCGCTGCCGCAGGGAATGTCAAAACGAAGGGGGCGCTTACTCCGCCGCCATCTTGCGGGCGCGTTTCTTCTCGGCGTGGGCCATCATGCCCTCGCGTACCCAAGCCCCGTCATCCCAAGCTTTGTTACGTGCGGCCAGACGGTCGGTGTTACAGGGGCCGTTGCCTTTGATGACCTCAAAGAACTCCTCCCAATCGGGCTCGGAAAAGTCGTAGCCGCCCTTTTCGTCGTTCCACGTGAGGTTCTCGTCCGGCACCGTCAGGCCGAGATATTCGGCCTGTGGCACGGTCTGATCGACGAACTTTTGACGCAGCTCGTCATTGGTGTTCATCTTGATTTTCCACGCCATCGACTGCGCGGAATGCACCGAGTCCTTGTCCGAGGGGCCGAACATCATCAGCGCCGGATACCAGAAGCGGTTGAGCGCATCCTGAGCCATGGCTTTTTGCTGCGCATTGCCCTGCGCCATCTTCATCATGATGTCAAAGCCCTGACGTTGGTGGAAGCTCTCTTCCTTGCAGACGCGGATCATCGCACGCGAATAGGGGCCAAAGGACGTGCGCTGCAACGGCACCTGGTTCATGATCGCCGCGCCATCCACCAGCCAGCCGACCGCACCCATATCGGCCCATGTCAGCGTCGGGTAGTTGAAGATCGACGAATACTTCATCCGCCCATCCAGCAGCATCTCGGTCATCTCATCGCGGCTGACGCCCAGCGTTTCAGCGGCGCAATAGAGATAGAGCCCGTGACCGGCCTCATCCTGCACTTTCGCCAAGAGGATCGCCTTGCGCTCCAATGTTGGCGCGCGGGTGATCCAGTTGCCCTCCGGCAGTTGGCCGACGATTTCGGAATGGGCGTGCTGGCCGATCTGGCGGATCAGCGTTTTGCGATAGCCTTCGGGCATCCAGTCCTTGGGCTCGATCTTTTCGCCCGCGTCGATGCGGGCCTGAAACGCGCGCTCCTCAGCGCTCATCTCGTCCGCGGATTTTAGTCCCGTGCCGGTCGATTTGACCATTTGCGCGTACATAGCTGGCTCCTCCGGTCCTGGCCCAATACTCGGCCCGAATAACTTGGCGTGCATCGCCGCATGTTGCGCGACGCAGGATCAATCTACGCCCGCGCTCGATTCGGCTCAAGAGAAATGTAACACAAAAATGCACATTAGCAAAAAGTGGTAACGCAATGTGCTGACCTCCCACGCGGATCGGCCTGCCGCGTTGCCAAATCCAACCATACTGCCGTAAGCAGGGGGCAGGCAGCAGGAGAAAGCGATGGCCGGGCAGACAGATACGCTGATTGCCGCGATCCTTGAGGATATCGACGCCGGGCGACTGGCGCCGGGGCAGGAGATTGACGAGGCCGTATTGGCCGCGCGCCATTCCGTGTCGCGCACCCCGATCCGTGAGGCCTATATCCAGCTCGAAGCCTCTGGCCTGATCCGGCGACTGCCCCGCAAGGGCGCGGTGCTGTTCAAACCCACGCTGGAGGAATTCCTCGCCATCCAGGAGGTGCATGCGCAGCTGGAGGGGCAGGCGGCAGGGTTGGCCGCGCGGCGGATCTCGCCCGTGTTGCGAGAGCAGTTGCAAGCGGTGGTCGCAGCCTGCGAGGCGCATGCGTCCCAAAAGGGCGACGCCGACCCCGATGGGTATTACCAGTTGAACCTGCGGTTTCATGAAACGGTCGCGCTGGGCGCGGCAAACCCGTTTCTGGTCGAGATGATCAAGACCAATGCCCGCAAGCTGATGGCCTATTATCGCGCCCGCTACCAATATCCCGGTGCCATTGCGCAATCGGCGCTGGAGCATCGCGAGATCGCCACGCTGATCCTGTCGCATGACCGCGACGGTGCCGAGGTCGCGATGCAGGCGCATGTGCTGTATGATCAGGTCACGGTGATGGATCTGCTCGCAGCCCTTGGCTAGGCGGCGCGCGCAGCCTCGAAAAAACGCGCGATGGCCTCTGCCAGTGCGGGCTGGTCGACCTTCTGCGTCAGGCTCTCCTGCGCGCGGGCGTAGACCTCGGGGCCCATGTCAGTGCGCAGCTCTTCGGTCAGCGCACATATGAACGCATGGGTCATTTCCGGGTGGTGTTGGCTGGTGGCGATATGGGTGCCGAGGGTGAATCCGGTGTTGTAGCCGTCGCGGGTCATCAACGGGTTGGCCCCTTTCGGCAATTCGCGCACATATTCCACATGAGAGCCATAGATCGCGACCACATCCGGCAGGTCGGCGGCCCACTCCGGGCGCGCAACCAGATGATTCTCGGTGCGGCCATGCACCCAGCCGCCGGGCAGATTGTCGACGCGACCACCCAAGGCGAGCGCAATCGCTTGATGACCAAAACAGGCGCCAAAAAGCGGCATGCGCAACGCATGCATCTGTCGGATCAGGTCCAAAAGACGCGTCACCCACGGCGCGCCGGACCGTGTTGAGGCTGGGCTGCCGGTAATCATCGCGCCGTCATAAGTACTTATATCTTCGGGAAAAATATCGTCCTTCACCGCGAAAACATCACAGGACCAGTGGGGCCGCGCCATCTGCACCAAAGTGGTGAACTTCTCGCCATCCATCGGGTGCCTGTGTGCAAAGGCGCTGTCGTCCGTATTGGTCATCAAAATCGCAATGCGCATGTTCAGGCTTCCCATATGCATATTTACAGTGCTTAATAATATACATGTGAAGCAACCCAAAGGAAGCCCCGCCATGACGATCTGGACCCCGACCGATGATGGATACGCGGACCTGTCGAGCCATGACGCCTTTGCCGGTGGTGCGCCGCACAACACCTTTGCCCGGCTCCGGCGTGATGATCCGCTGCATTGGACAGACTACCCGGACGGGCAGAATTTCTGGTCGGTCACGCGCTACGATGACATCACCAGGATGAACAAAAACACAGAGGTGTTCTCCTCGGCGCGCGGCATCCGCATGGAAGATCAGACCTATGAGGAATACCTCGCGCGTCGCACCTTTCAGGAAACCGACCCGCCCGACCATTCACAGGTGCGGATGAAACTGCTGAAGGCGTTCTCCAAGACCACCATGGCGCAATACGAGGACGACATCCGCGACCTTTGCGCCGAAATTCTGGACGCGGCGCTGGCAAAGGGCACCTTTGACGCCACCAAAGAGATCGCCCGGCAATTGCCGATGCGGATGCTGGGGCGTGTGGTGGGCCTGCCAGACGCGGATCTGCCATGGCTGGTGGAAAAAGGTGACGCACTGATTGCCAATACCGATCCGGATTTCACCTCGCATGTGCTGGACAAGATGGACACGGATGAATTCCGCATGATGCCCTTCAACTCTCCTGCGGGTGCGGAATTATACGTCTATGCCAAGGAGTTGATGGAAGCGAAGGAGAAGGCGGGCGACACATCCGGCGTGCTCAACATGATCCTGCAGCCGGCGCGGGATGGATCGGTCATTACCGAGACCGAGTTTCGCAATTTCTTCTGCCTCTTGGTGGCGGCGGGCAATGACACCACGCGTTACTCCATCGCCGCTGGCATTCAGGCGATGTGTCATCAGCCGGAGCTTCTGGCGCAGATGCAGGCGGGCGGCGAGGTCTGGGAGACGGCGGCGGATGAGATCATCCGATGGGCGACGCCCGCGCTCTATTTCCGCCGCACCGCGACGCAGGATGTAGAGATGCACGGCAAGACCATCCGCGAAGGCGACAAGGTGCTCTATTGGTTTGCCTCGGCCAATCGCGACGACAGCTATTTTGACGACCCGTTCCGGGTGAACCTGATGCGCAATCCCAACCGGCACCTGTCCTTTGGCCAGTTCGGCCCGCATGTCTGCCTTGGCATGTGGCTGGCACGGCTGGAGGTTACCGTTCTGTTTCAGGAGCTTGCCAAGCGGATCAAGTCCATCGAGCCCGCCGGTGCCCATAAATTCCTGCGCTCGAATTTCGTCGGCGGCATCAAGGAATTGCCGGTTCGGGTGGAAGCCGCGTAGGCTCAACAGAAGACCCGTTCGGGCGGCTGCCCGGACAGCGCCCGACCTCCCCCACGGGAGGGCGCTTCGCACCCACCCGAGGTCGGCCACTGCCCTCTGTTGGGACCCAATCTGGGCCAAGACGCACGCCAAAGATGCGCAGGCCGCCAACAGGAAAGGAAGCCAAATGAAAACCCGCCTGCGCGCGCTTTTCTGCGACCATCTCAGTATCATGCGCGGAAAATACCTGCCGTATTCCAAGATCGGAGACGATGACACCCGGTTCTGCCGCTCCGTCTTTGGTACCCATTATGACCGTGACCTGCTGGACGCGCCGGGCTCGATGGTTAAACAGGGCCTGCCGGATATGGAACTGCGCTGGCGCGGCGAGGAGATCCGCGACAGCTGGCATGCCTCCACTAAGATCGTGTTGGGCGATCTCTATGATGATGCGGGCGCGCCGCTCACGCTGTGTCCGCGGGGGGCGCTGAAACGTGCGGTGACGGATTGGCAGGCCAGGGGGCTCTCGCCAAAAATCGGCATCGAGTTGGAGGCCTTTGCCCTGCAGCCGGACGATTATGGCCGGTTGGTGCCCTATGATGCGCCGGGCGGCGTCGTCTATGGCACCGGACCTTTTGCCGACCCGTTGCGGTTCAACGACCGGATCTGGGCGATGGCGGATGAAATGGGCTTCTCGCTCGATATGATCACCGCCGAGTTTGACAGCCCGCAGTTTGAATACACGCTGACCTTTGACGATGCTGTGAAGGCGGTGGATGACATCGTATTGTTTCGCCTGATGGCGCGGGAGATTGCGCTGGAATATGGCATCGTCCTGACCTTCATGCCCAAACCGGTGGCGCAGGCCGGAGGCTCGGGCATGCATGTGAACCTGTCATTTGCGGATGAGGCCGGGGGCAATGCGCTCTCGTCCGGACCCAAAGGCGGGCCGGAGCAAATGAATGATCTGGCGCGCGGATGCCTTGCTGGGTTTCTGCACCATCACAAGGGTCTGGCCGGTCTGATCGCGCCCACCGCTAACAGCTACATGCGGTTGCAGCCCGGCAGCCTGTCGGGCTTTTGGCAGAACTGGGGCGGCGATCATCGCAATGTCACCACCCGGATCAGTTCCGAGGGCGGTGCCAAGGCACGGCTGGAGCATCGGATGGCAGATGCCTCATCGAATCCTTACACCACGGTGGCGGCGCTGTTGCAGGCGGCACGGCTTGGAGTGGAGAAAGGCTATGAACTGGGGCCGATGGAGACCGGCGACGGGTTTGACCGCACCGATACCCGCGAAAGCACCGCAATGACGCTGAAGGGCGCGGTGGCGGATCTGGAGAAGGACACGGCCCTCACCGAGGCGGTGGGCGCCGACCTGATCGCCAATCACGTCTACATGAAACAAAAAGAGGTCCGCAAAACCCGTGATCTGGAGGGCGACGCCCTGCGCGATTTCTACGTGCATTTTGTCTGACGGACTGTCTGAACCGGGACACAGATGATGGTCGATGCGCAGGCCCGCTGTGGCCTGCGCTTGCTTTTGCATCGAAGACCACGCCAGAGTGACGGCATAAACAACTCAGGCGAAACGAGCAGAACATGTCTGATACAGAAGTGGCACCGCATGATGCGGGCCCGGTGGTGACGCAGGAGGTCGCTGCGACCTGCCTTGGCGTAAAGGTGCCGCAGTCGTCCTTTTTGACCGAGACGCGGATCAATCGGATCAATGCGGCGCGCTATGAGGGCCAGGAAATTGCCGGCGCGCTGCATGTAATACGTGAAGACGACCGGGTGCTGGAGGTTGGCGCAGGCCTTGGCGTGGTGGGGGCGGTGATCGCAACCAACGCCAAGCCCGAAAAAGTTTTGTCGTTCGAGGCCAACCCGGAGCTGGTGCCCGTCATTCGCGCTTTGCACCAGATGAATGATCTTGGCGATCGGGTGGAGCTGCGCAATCAGGTGCTCTTTGCCGGGAAAGACCGACCCGAGAATATGGAATTCCACCTGCGCAACAGCTTTCTCGGCTCTTCGCTGCTGAACGAGGGCGGGCGTCCGTCGCGCGTGGTGGAGATCCCGACCGCGGATATGGGCGAGGTGGTGGCTGAACTTCAGCCCACTGTGCTGGTGATGGACATCGAGGGCGGCGAATTGGCGCTGCTGGAAGCGATGGACCTCAGCCCCTTCCGGGCCATCGTCATCGAATTCCACCCGGAGGCCTATGAGGTCAAAGGCATGCGCCGTTGCAAGACCATCTTGCGCGAGGCCGGTTTTCAAAAACTCGATGAGGTTTCCAGTCGGACTGTCTGGACCTGCACCCGCGAAGGTGCGGCACCCTAAACCCCACGCGCGACCGCGCCGCGCCAGCGGCGCTGCCGAAAAGCGCGGCCCCGAAGCCGATGGCTTCGGGGTCGCCATAGTATCTGGTGGCCTCCGCGCCCCATTGGGGCCCGGAGGCGGTCGCGTCTGAACGCGTGTGTTAGCTCACCGCAGCAAAGCCCGCGTCCAGTGCCGACAGGATTTGCGCGGCATCCGCCTCGGTCAGGACCAGCGGCGGCGACAGGATGATATTGGGCCCGCTGACCCGCACCATGGCACCGTTTTGATAGGCGATCTCTTGAATGGTGTTGATAGTTTTCTTGTCAATCGCAGCCTTGGTCGTGCGATCACTGACCAGTTCCAGCGCACTCATCAAGCCGTGGCCACCACGCACGTCGCCGATCAGGGAATATTTATCCTGCAAGGACTTGAGGCCGTTGAATACTTGCGTTCCACGCGCCGCCGCATTGCTTGGCACATCAAGCCGCTTGGTCTCGGCCAGACAGGCCAGCGCTGCCGCCGCGCCCACTGGGTGGCCTGAATAAGTATAGCCATGGCCGATCGCGGCCTTGCCACTCTCGTCCTTTTCAAAGACCTCGACCAACCGCTCAGAAATCATCAGCGCGCCAAAGGGGAAGTAGCCATTGGTGATCGCCTTGGCGGTGCACATCATGTCCGGCTGCACGCCCCAATGGCGTGATCCGCTCCACGACCCGGTTCGGCCAAAGGCCGTGATGACCTCATCCGCGATTAACAGGATACCGTGTTTGCGGCAGATCTCCGCGACACCGGGCATGAAGCTTTCATGCGGTGGGATCACACCGCCAGCGCCCAGGATCGGCTCCATGATGAAGGCCGCGATGGTGCCTGCGCCCTGAAAGGCGATCTCGTCCTCCAGCGCCGAGAGACACAGTTGCGCCAGCCGCTCCGGGTCCGTTTCATTAAACGGATTGCGATAGGTATAGGGGGCTGGGATGTGGTGGCAGCCCGCCAACAGCGGCTCATAGGCAGTGCGGAAATTGGCGTTACCGTTCACTGAGGCACCACCAAAATGGGTGCCGTGATAGCCTTTCTTCAGGCTCAGGTATTTCACCCGCGACGGCTCTCCGCGCACCTTGTGGTATTGCCGCGCCAGCCGCAAGGCGGTCTCCACCGAATCTGAGCCGCCCGAGGTGAAAAACGCGCGGCTGAGGCCGTCGGGCGCGAAAAACGCCCGCAGTTCTTCGGCCAGTTGGATCACCTGATCATTGGTGGTGCCGCGAAAGATCGAATAGTAGGGCAGCACATCCAGCTGTGCGGCGATGGCGTCCTTTACGGGCTGGCAGGAAAACCCGAGGTTCACGTTCCACAGACCACCCACGGCGTCAATGGCCTCATGCCCGTCCACATCCTTGATCCGAACGCCGGAGGCGCCGGTTATGATGGTGGGCGGATTGGCGAGGCTATCGCCGGGGTGTGCCATCGGATGCCAGAGGCTCCGGGCGTTGTGTTCCTTGAGGAAATTGGCATCGGGCTGATGTGCGGTCATGGTCTGTCTCCTTGTCGCGGCGCGGCGTCTCAAGCCGCGATGTCGGTGGGGAACTCTGGCGGGCAAGCGCCGCCGATACGTTCGGTGAGGGCAAGGCCAGCCGCACGCAGCGCGCGCGGGATGGCGGTTCTTTGTTCGTCGGTCATGCGTGAGGTGGGTGCAGCTACGGCCAAGGCACCCAGAACGGCGCGGTCAGGGCCAAAGATCGGCACCGCGTGAGAGTGCACCTCCGCCTCAAAGCCACCAACGGATTGTGCAAGCCCCGTTTGCCGGACCTCCAGAAGCTCGGCGCGAATGGCGGCTGGGTCGGTTTGGGTGTGGGCCGTGCGCGCGGTCAGCGGCTGCGTCAGGGCGGCATCAACAAAACCCACATCCGAGTAGGCCAGAACCGCCAGACCCGAGGCGGTGCCGTGAAAAGTCAGCACTTCGGCATCTTCCATCATCACCTTGGTCGCATTGCGGGGCGAATATGCATGGCTGAGTGATGCCAGTTGATCGCCCTGCAAGAGCGACAGGTGGGTGGTTTCGCCGGTTTCCTCAGAGAGTTCCCGCAGAACCCGACGCGAGGCCGACAGAATCGGCACGCTGGCTTCGCGCAGCGCCGCGAGGCGCAAAACTTGCGGACCAAGGCGATAAGATCGTGCGCCATCGACCTGTTCGACGAATCCTGCGCTCTGCAATTCTGTCATCAAACGGTAGACGGTTGCTTTGTTCATACCTGACAATCGCGTGAGGTCGCTCAGGCCGATCTCCAACCGTCCGTGGTTGAAATACGTGAGCAAAGTCAGTGCTTTGGAGACGGTTCCCATGAGTGATCGCAGTCCTAGCTTGCCTGAAATTCTGGCGCAGACAGTCATGGCCGACCGGTGCGCTTTCATTTTTGTTGACAGATATCCCCTATGGCTGTCAATCTAATTTCAAACCAACGGTTCAAATAATGAACCAATAAGATTCCAACCAAGCGAGCGGCGAAAAACGTCGCCAACTGACCAACGGCAACTTGAATGGCGAACAGGGAGACAGCCAATGACCGTGACATCTGTACTCAAGGGATGTGTGGCCGCAGCCGGCCTTGCACTGACAGCGGGGTCCGCGTTTGCGGATTACCCGGAAAAGCCCGTGAACTTTATTGTGCCGTGGCCGCCGGGTGATCTTGAGGACGTGCTGACCCGTATGATCGCCGAAGATTTTCAAGAGAAATACGGCGTTGCGGCAGCGGTGGTGAATAAGCCCGGCGGCGGCGGTGGACCGTTCCCCGGCGCGATTGAGGTCGCCAATGCGCCGGCGGATGGCTATACCGTGGGCTCCTTCGTGATCGGCGTGCCGGTGATGGGGCATCAGATCGACATCCCGCCGCTCACACCTGCAAAATTCGACCCTCTGGGGATTTTCCTGACCTATCCCTTTGTCATCGCGACCTCGGGCGATGCGCCTTACAGCACCATGGAGGAGTTGGCAGAATACGCACAGAACAACGATGTGGTGCTTGGCCACTTTGGCGATGTGCTGACGCCGACCCAAGTGACCAAGGCCTATGCCAAATCCGCAGGGTTTGAGTGGGGATCTGACGCGGCCTTTGATGCGCTGGATTGCAACACGCTGGCTTCGGGCGATGCGGATGTGATCAACACGACGCTGCAGCTGATCCTGCCCTGCATCGATGATGTCAAAGTGTTGGTGTCCATTACCGACCAACGTATCCCGCTGGTGCCGGACGCGCCTGCCATTGGTGAATTGAACCCGGATCTGGATATCGCGCTCTGGAATGGGCTGTTCGTGACCAAGGACACGCCGCAGGACGTACGCGACAAGATCATCGAAGTGGCGCAGGAAACCGTCTTCTCGGAGCGCGCACAAGCTGTGGCGGCTGAAACCGGCGCGCTCGTCTATTGGCAAAACGCCGATGAAAGCGCAGCGCGGGTCGTCAATGACATCGAGACCATGGCGCGGATCAGCGAAACACTGGAGTAACCTCCCCGACCTTCCGCCGGTGTCATCTATATGACCCGGCGGATTTTTCAGCGCTGAACGCACCCACACGATCCGCCTTCCCAGCCAGAGACCTTCCATGCAAAGCGAACGCGAACGCAGATTTGTCGGCCCGCGCCGGGGACAGCTTCTGTTTGTCCTAACCTTCCTGACCCTCTCGGTGCTGCTCCTGTCACAGATCGGCACGCAGACCGCATGGGTGAAGAAAACCGATTTCTTTGCCCAGCCGCGATTTTGGCCTGCAGTGGGCGTGGGCGGCATGGTGCTGTTCACCGCTTTGCACCTGTGGCGGCTCCCCTTTCGCCGGATTGAACGTACCGACCTGCGTGAGGCGCTGCGGTGGGCCTCCGCGCTGGAATATACGCTGTGGTTCATGGGCTATGTCGTGCTGGTGCCGCTTATTGGCTACCTGCCCGTGACATTGGTGTTCGTACCACTTCTGGCATGGCGGATGGGCTATCGCAGCCCGCAGATGATGGCGATCAGTGCCGGGTTTGCGGTGTTCATCGTCCTGTTCTTCAAGGGTGTTCTGGCTGTGCGTATCCCCGGTGCGGCGCTTTATGAATACCTGCCGGATGCATGGCGCAGCTTTGCCATTCTCTACCTCTAAGGCCCTGTACCAGAAAGACGCGCGCGCATGGACCTGATCCTCTCTGCAATTGAAATCCTGATGCGCTGGGATGTGGCGCTGGCGCTTTTGGCGGGCTCCGTCGGCGGTGTGCTGATCGGGGCGATCCCCGGCGTCGGCCCGGCGGTCGCCATTGCGATCCTGCTGCCCGCAACCTTCTCGCTTGATCCCATCGTGGGACTGACGGTGCTGTTGGGCATCTATGGCTCGTCGATGTATGGCGGCGCGATCCCGGCGATCCTGATCAACACCCCCGGCACCGCCGTCAATGCGCTCACCACCTACGACGGCTACCCGATGACCGCCCGGGGCGAGCCGCGCCGCGCCCTCAGCCTTGCGTACTCCGCAAGCTTCTTCGGCGGCATCTTCTCGGTGATTTGCCTGATCCTGTTTGCGCCGGTGCTGGCGAAAATCGCGCCGCTGTTTGGCGCGCGTGAGATCTTCCTCGCCGCGCTGCTGGGCTTGCTGTTGGTGGTGGTGGCCCATCGCGGACAGGCGCTTATCGCGGGGGCGCTGGCCTGCCTCGGGATCTTTCTCAACACCATCGGCATGGAACCAGTGAAATACACCCAGCGCTACACATTTGGCACCGATGCGCTTGGGTCAGGCATAAACCTCATTGTGGTGGTACTGGGGCTGTTTGCGATCTCGCAGGCCTTTGTACTGCTCACCGATGAGGACGAGAAAATCCGCCTCACCAAGCTGCGCGGCGGAATGTTTCAGGGCCTACGAGAGCTGGCGCGCCATCCGCGTGTGGCCTCCGTGTCGGCTGGCTTTGGCGTTGTCATGGGCATGATTCCCGGCGTGGGCGAGTTCACTGCGCAGTTCATGTCCTACACATACGCGCAGAAAACCTCGAAACGGCCGCAGGATTTTGGCAATGGCTCTTCTGAGGGGCTGATCGCCGCCGAGACCGCCAATAATGCCGTGCCCGCCGCCGCCATGGTGCCGCTCTTGGCGCTTGGCATCCCGGGTGAGGCGCTGACGGCGATGATGCTCTCGGTCTTTTACGTGCACAACGTGGTGCCAGGGCCGGGGTTGTTTCAGAACCAGATGGATTTTGTCGTCGCACTTTATCTGGCGCTGCTGATCCTCAATGTGCTGGTGCTGGTCTTCCTCTTGGGTGCAACCAGATCGCTCATTCAGGTGGTGCGTATCCCAAATCGGTTTCTGGGTGTCGCGATCCTCACTCTCAGCTTTGTGGGCGTTTACTCCCTGAGAAACTCCGCCACCGATTGCTTTATTGCGGCAGGCTTTGGTCTCTTTGGCTTCATCCTCAAGCGCCTGCAACTGCCGGCAGTGCCGATCATCCTCGGCATGGTTCTGGGCGGCATTATGGAAGTGAAGCTGCGCGCCGCCATGGCGCGGGTGAAGACACCTTTTGATTTCATTGACCGCCCGGTGGCGTTCATCCTGTTCACTATCATCTTGATCGTGCTGGCGACGCATATCCTTCGCATTCGCAAGGAAGCGCGCGAGCTGAAGGAGGCCGAATGGCAAACCAAGACCTCATCAATACGCTTCGGAGCACTCCTGTTGCGCCGCAGAACCTCTTTCTTGAAGGAGCACGGACGCAAGGTTCGGGCACGCCACGCGAAACTACTTCGCCGATTGACGGATCTGTTCTGACCACATTGGCCACGGCCACGGCGGCGGATGTCGACCGGGCCGTCGCCTCCGCACGGCGGGCGTTCGAGGATGGCCGCTGGTCAGGGCTGGCGCCTGCGGCGCGCAAGAAAGTACTGCACCGGATCGCTGACAGGATCGAGGCCGAGGCGGTGGAGCTAACGGTGCTCGGCGTACGTGACAACGGCACCGAGTTCAATATGGCACTGAAGGCCGAGGCCGGATCTGCTGCCGGGACCTTTCGCTACTACGCCGAGGCGCTGGACAAGGTGGCGGGCGAAGTGGCCCCCACCGCGCCGGATGTGCTGGGGCTGGTGCAGCGCGCGCCCGTCGGTGTGGTGGGGGCGATCGTGCCATGGAACTTCCCGCTGATGATCGGCGCATGGAAACTGGCGCCAGCACTGGCGATGGGTAATTCCGTGGTGCTGAAACCGGCCGAGACCGCGTCGCTGTCGCTACTTCGGCTGGCAGAGATCTGTTCGGACTGCGGCCTGCCCGATGGCGTGCTGAATGTTGTGACCGGGCCGGGTGCCGTGACAGGCGCCGCCCTGTCGGAGCATATGGATGTGGACGTGATGGTCTTTACCGGTTCTGGCGCGACGGGACGGCGGTTGCTGGAGGCCTCGGCGCGTTCGAACCTCAAACGCTGCTATCTGGAGTTGGGGGGCAAGTCCCCCAACATCGTCTTTGCCGATGCCGAGGATCTGGACCATGCCGCCAAGGTCTCCGCTATGGGGATCTTTCGCAACTCCGGGCAGGTCTGTGTCGCAGGCTCCCGCCTGCTGGTGGAGGCGTCGGTTCATGATGAATTTGTCGCGCGGGTGGTAGAGCATGCCAATGCGCTGACGGTCGGCGATCCGTTGGATCTGGGCACCCAAATCGGTGCAGTAAATTCTGAGGTTCAATTGGAGGCCAACCTCGCGCATGTGGAGCGCGCCATCGCCGAAGGCGGCGAGGTGCTGTGTGGCGGCGGGCGAATTCTTCAGGACACTGGCGGGACCTATATGGCCCCCACAGTCGTGACTGGCGTGACCCAGCCGGCGAGCCTGTTTCAGCGCGAAGTGTTTGGGCCTGTGTTGGCGGTGACAGCCTTTGACGGCGAAGAAGAGGCTCTACGGCTCGCGAATGCCACCGACTATGGCCTTGCCGCCGGGGTCTGGACGCAGGATCTGTCCCGTGCCCATCGCTGTGTCGCGGGCATACGCGCCGGTGTGGTGCATGTGAACACCTATGGCGGTGCGGATAATACGGTGCCTTTGGGCGGTGTTGGCCAGTCCGGCAACGGACATGACAAATCCCTGCATGCGCTGGAAAAATACGTCGATCTAAAAACCGCCTGGATTCAGCTTTGAAGGAAGCGCGGCCCTGGCTGCGCCCGACCGCGCGGCCTCCGGCGGGATATTTGGAAGAAGATGAAGACGGGCGCGGGAGGCGCCTGAGGGGAGGATGAGATGAGCGGTGAAAAGACGATCCTTGTGGCCGGAACCTGGGACACCAAGGATGATGAGCTGTCCTATCTGTCAGACGTGATCCGGGGGCAGGGTGGTCAGGTTCTCAGCATGGATGTGAGTGTCTTGGGCGATCCAAAGCTGCCCACGGATGTGTCAAAACACGAGGTGGCCGAGGCGGCGGGCAGTTCCATTCAGGCGGCGATTGACAGCGGGGATGAGAACACCGCGATGCAGATCATGGGGGCAGGGTCGGCCCGGCTTGCGCTCGATCTGTGGCGAGACGGGCGTATTCACGGTGTGATCGTACTGGGCGGGACCATGGGCACCGATCTGGCGCTGGATCTCTGCGGAGCACTGCCGCTTGGGGTGCCGAAATATGTGGTGTCCACCGTGGCGTTTTCGCCGCTGCTGCCGCCGGATCGCATTCCGGCGGATGTGCAGATGATCCTCTGGGCCGGGGGACTTTATGGATTGAATGACATCTGCAAGGCGTCGCTCAGTCAGGCGGCGGGGGCGGTTCTGGGTGCATCCCGCGCGGTAGAAGCGCCGACGTTTATGCGGCCGATGATCGGGATGACCTCCTTTGGCAAGACGGTGCTGCGCTACATGGTGACGCTGAAACCGGAGCTTGAACGGCGCGGGTTTGATGTGGCGGTGTTTCATGCCACTGGAATGGGCGGACGGGCGTTTGAGAGCCTCGCAGGCGACGGGGCCTTTGCTGCCGTAATGGATTTTGCACCGCAAGAGGTGAGCAATCATCTGTTTGGCGGGCTCTCGGCCGGTGAGGGGCGTATGACCCATGCGGGTCGCGCGGGCATCCCGCAGATGATCGCACCGGGCTGTTATGATCTGGTGGATTTTGTGGGGTGGCAAGGCGTGCCCGTACCGCTTCGGGGGCGGGAGTGTCACGCGCATAATCGCCTGTTGACCTCGGCCATGCTGGCGCCGGAGGAGCGGCGTGCGGTGGCGCGATCCATATGTGAGAAGCTGGCTGGTGCAACCGCCCCGGTGGCGTTCTTTTTGCCCACTGCGGGGTGCAATGAATGGGATCGCGCGGGCGGTGAACTGCATGACGCAGCAGGGCTTTCTGCCTTTTGCGAGGAGATGCGTAGCAGATCGTCTGCAAATGTCGATGTGCAGGAATTGCCTTGCCATATTAATGATGTGGCTTTTGCCGATGCGGTGCTTGCACGTTTTGATCGCTGGGTTGCAGAAGGCGTGATCTCGCACTGAGGGGAGGGCGGCGCATCCGGCCATCGAGGCCGGATGCGCCGCGCCCATCTTTCCTGTCGGAAAGTGGGCTGGACCTCAGGTGAGGTCCGGGCCACAGTCGCCACCAAGCTGTGCAGGCGAGAAGGGGCAATGATGACATCTGAGACGCATGACGTGGGTGGAAGAGAGATTTCCGATCCGGGATGTCAGAACATGGTGGGGTATGAGACAATAATAGACGCCTCCGGGAACTGCACAGTTACTTTGGAGGTCGAGGCGCGGCATCTCAATCGGCACGGAATTTTGCACGGGGGGATGGTTGCGACCGTTATGGATGTGGCCTGTGGCAACACGGCTGCGCAGTATTTCGACCCCGATGGCCGTGCCGCCTTGGTGACGGTTGCGTTAAACCTATCCTACATCGCGTCGACCAAGATCGGGCAGGTGGTTGCAACTGCGCGTGCGACCGGTGGCGGCAACAGCACGGCTCATGTGCTGGGCGAGTTGCACGATGCTGACGGTCGGCTGTTGGCAACGGCGACCGCGATCTTCCGACGGATCAACCCGCGCTGATACGCCGGGCCGCAAGGCCCGGCGCCCGGCCCAACGGGAAGGGGTGCATTTATCAATGCATCCGTGACGGGCGGGAGAGCGCCCGCCATGGAAAAGCGATCTTTGTGATCAAGCGGTGGAGGCAGCTTCGCGGATCTTGCGGATATTTTCGCCATAAACCTGCGGTGCGTCGACAGAGCCGCCCCGGAAGACCGCAGAGCCTGCCACCAGAACGTCAGCTCCGGCCTCGACCACCAAAGGTGCGGTGCTCGGATCCACGCCACCGTCGATTTCAATATGTACCGGGCGGTCACCAATCATCTCTCGCAGAGAGCGGATCTTGGCGGTCATGTCGATGAACTTCTGGCCGCCAAATCCGGGGTTTACAGTCATCACGCAGATCAGATCGGTGAGGTCCAGAAGATGTGCCACCGCTTCGGCGGGGGTGCCGGGATTGAGGGCAACACCGGCTTTCATGCCTGCACCACGGATGGCTTGCAGGGTCCGATGAATATGCGGGCCGGCCTCCACATGGGCGGTAAGGACATCTGCGCCCGCATCCGCATATGCGTCAATGTAAGGGTCAACCGGTGCGATCATCAGATGCACGTCCATCACGGTTTTCACATGAGGGCGAAAGGCCTTTACCGCAGCGGGACCAAAGGTAAGGTTGGGTACAAAATGCCCGTCCATCACATCCACATGAACCCAATCTGCGCCTTCGGCCTCGATGGCCCGAATTTCCTGGCCGAAGTTGGCGAAATCCGCCGACAGAATGGAGGGAGCGATCTTGATGGAGCGGTCGAAGGACATCAGCAGGGTTCCTTGGAGCAAAATGGCTGAGACGGGATGAGTCTCATGTTTCTGCGCGCCATATAACGCGTCTCTGTGCTGCTGCACAGGGTCGCATTTCTATATATGACTGGACGCCCAATATGACTGCTCGCCGACGCGGGTGCTGACGGGTGCCCTCGATAATACCCGCCAGCATCCGCCCGGACGCGCCGCTCAGCCGGAGACCGGCGGCAGCCCGACCTTTTCCCGCGCCTCATCACTTTTGAGGGCGAAATCCTGTCCAACCCAGTCGTCTCCGCCGGGGCCCGCCAACCAGACCAGCGCTTTTGCGACCCACTCGGCGGGGATGTGCACGGCGGGATCCAGCTGCGATACTGGATTGATGCCCGATGCGCGGATGCTGGTTTGCAACGCGGTTGCGACCGTACCGGGGCTAAGCCCCATAATGCGTAGGCCCGGCGCGCCATATTCTTCATGGGCGCAGCGGGTGAGCGACAGCACCGCCGCTTTGGAGGCGCAATAATGGCTCCAGCCTTCAAGCGCGCTTGTCGCCGCGCCAGATGAGATGTTTATGACGGTGCCCTTGCCGCGTGCCTGCATCCCCGGCAGCACCGCGCGCAAGCCGTGGTAAACGCCTTTGACGTTCACATCGATCACCTTGTTCCAGCCTTCGACATCGCTGTCGCCAAGGCGCGCGATTGGGTCGATGAGGCCTGCATTGTTGATCAACAAATCGATCGGTCCAAAGGCCTCTTCTGCCTGAGCCACCAAGGCTGCAACCGCGTCCCAGTCGGCCACATCACAGCGCAAGGCCAGCGCATTGCCCCCCGCAGCGGTGATATTTGCCGCAATCGCGGCGATCTCATCTTGGCTGCGCGCGGCCAGCACCACATTTGCGCCCGCGCCTGCAAAGGCTTCTGCCGCTGCCGCCCCGATGCCACGGCTGGCACCGGTGATTATGACAGTTTTTCCAGTCATGTCGGTCATCTGGGAGAGGCTCCTAGGGTATGTCAAAGTCGCTCGTATCTTATTGCTGCTGAATTCGCGTCGAAATGCTTGTTTCATCGTGACCTTGATGCGAAATTCGCATGAATGGATATCTCGCAACTCAAAACCCTTCTGACGGTCGCGCGTCTTGGCAGCTTTGCCGCTGCAGCGCGTGCTCTGGATCAGGACCCTTCGGCCATCTCGCGTGTGGTGGCGACGGCAGAGGCGCGTCTCGGCGTGCGACTGTTTGAGCGCAGCACGCGCAGGCTTGCGGTGACGGGTGTGGGGCGCGGGTATCTGGACCGGATTGCGCCGCTTGTAGAAGAACTGGACCTCGCCGCAGAAGAGGCGCGCTCTGCCCGGCGCGCGCCCACCGGTAAATTGAGGATCACAGCCTCCGTGGCATGGGGGCAGGAATGTTTGGTGCCTTTGTTGCCCGAGTTTCGCAGCCGTTACCCGGAAATTGAGCTGGAGCTTATCTTTACCGATACCTATCTGGATCTGCTGGCCGAGGGGATCGATCTGGCAATTCGTCTTGCACCTGCGCCGCAGGGCGATTTGGTCAGCACCCATCTGCGGTGTACCCGGTATCTGGTCTGTGCATCGCCGGACTATCTGGCGCGCGCAGGGCATCTGCCGTCGCCGGCGGCCCTGAACGGCCATGATTGCCTGCGCATGCCGTTGCGCGGGTTCGACGGCACATGGCGTTTTTGCAGCCCCAGCGGACAAGAGGAAACAGTGCCCGTCACCGGCAAAGTGGTGATCACAAGCCCGTTGGCGCTGCGACAGGCGGCGCGGGTCGGGCTGGGGCCGACTTTACTTGCAGATTGGCTGGTTGCGGATGATCTGGCGCAGGGGCGCTTGGTTCCCTTGTTTCCCGACTGGCAGGTCAGCGCCACCGGATTTGAAAGCGGCGCATGGGCGCTTTATCCCAGCCGCACCTATATGCCGACCCGGCTCAGGGTGATGTTGGACTACCTGAGCGCGCATCTAGGCTACGCATCACACCAAGAACGCGCGAGATCTGCCCAGATTTAAGGCTCTGCCAAAGCAGCCCCTTTGAATTCGGGGTCGTTTACAAAAGTTTTACACGTTCGACACAAATGATTTGAGCGAAATGCGTATGCCATCGCGGAACCAAAGGGGGCCGCCAAGTGCTGCGCATCAATAAACTGACCAAGAGATTCGGCGACAAAACGGCTGTAGAAGCCGCGACGCTTGATATCGACAAACCCTGCATGCTGGGCATCATCGGACGTTCCGGCGCAGGTAAATCCACCTTGCTGCGGATGATCAACCGTCTGGGCGATGCCTCTGAGGGCTCGATCAGCTTTGAGGGCCGCGAAATCACCACCCTGAAGGGTAAAGACAAACGCGCATGGCAGTCTGAATGCGCGATGATCTTTCAGCAGTTCAATCTGGTGCCACGTATGGATGTGGTCTCCAACGTCCTGCATGGCACGCTCAACCGGCGCTCGACGCTGGCGACCATGTTCAACCTTTATCCGATGGCGGACATCCACAAGGTGATCGAGATTCTGGATCGTCTGGGTATCGCCGAACATGCGCCCAAACGGGCCGAGGCCCTCTCGGGTGGGCAGCAGCAGCGTGTAGCGATTGCCCGCGCGCTGATGCAAGATCCCAAGATCATCCTCGCCGACGAGCCGATTGCCTCGCTCGATCCGATGAATGCACAAACCGTGATGGAGGCCCTGCGCCGCATCCACGAAGAAGACGGCCGCACCGTCATCGCCAACCTGCACACGCTGGATACTGCGCGCCGCTATTGTGACCGAGTGGTGGGCATGCGCGATGGGCGCATCGTCTTTGACGGCCTGCCAGAGCAGCTGACCACCGGCGTTGCCCGTGAAATCTATGGCGCTGGCGCGGATTTCTCTGAGGCCGCCACCTCCACTGAGATTGAGACGCTCGACAAGACCCAAGCCGTACGCACGGCAGAGGCCTACGTCTGATCCTGACCCCTTTCATCACCTCGGGGCCGGTGTGGTCTCGGGCCAACCAACAACCGGAGTGTTCCACGATGAAAAAACTGATCCTTGCCGCACTGGCCACCACCGCCTTGACCACCCCGGTCACGGCAGAAGAAATCTCTGAATTCCGCATCGGCATCCTCGGCGGTGAAAACGCTCAGGACCGTCTGAATTCCAACGAATGCCTGCGCGCCAAGACCGAAGAGCTGCTGGGTGTTGAAACCAAGCTGTTCGCCCCTGCCGACTACAACGGCGTGATCCAGGGTCTGCTGGGCGGCACCATCGACATGGCATGGCTGGGCGCATCCGGCTACGCAAAGACCTATCTCTCCGACCCCGAAGCGGTTGAGCCGGTTCTGGTCAAGGTCAACGTCGATGGCGGCTATGGCTACTACTCCGTTGGTTTTGCCCGCAAAGACAGCGGCATCAACGCGCTTGAGGACGTCAAGGGCAAGGTCTTTGGCTTTGGTGACCCGAACTCCACCTCCGGTTTCCTGATCCCCTCCATCGAGATCCCGCAGCAAACTGGTTCCACCATGCAGTCGGGCGAGTATTTTGGTGAGGTGAAATTCACCGGCGGTCACGAGCAGACCATCGTTGCGGTTGCAAACGGCGACATCGACGCTGGCGTGACCTGGGCCGACGGTCTGGGTAACTGGGAAGATGGCTACAACTCCGGCGCGCTGCGCAAGGCGGTTGATGCAGGTCTCATCGACATGAACGATCTGGTCCAGATCTGGCAGTCCAAGCCGATCCCCGAAGGCCCGGTTGTGCTGCGCAAAGCCCTGCCCGAGGACGTCAAAGTCAAGATGACCGCGCTGATGGCCTCCATGCCGGCGATGGATTACGACTGCTACTACTCTGTTGCAGCGGGCGACTCCAAAGGCTTCCAGCCGATCACGCATGAGGCTTATGAAGTCATCATCGAAGCGCGCAAGCTGAAATCCAACTAAGCGCGCGTTTACGTCTTCGCGGGGTTCGGGCCAAGGTCCGGACCCCGCTTTCGTGGCCCGCAATGCATTTTCTGCCGCTGGCCACTCCCAATGACTCAGGAAGAATTCAATGGCTGATCTGACCGCTCAGGCCCCCGGATCGGTGGCTGAGATTCAGGCGCAATACGCCGATCTCACCCGTCGCAAGCGCATCTATGGCGGGGTTTTGCTGGCTCTATTCATCGCGCTGATGATGGCAGGGTTCCGCACCGCCGACGACCGCAATGCTGGCTCTTTTGCTGATGGGTATCAGCGTATCTTTGACTACCCCGCAGAAGTACTCTCTGAGGCGGGGGAAAAGGTGGCTGAGCTGCCCGCCCATGTGGTCCATTTCTTCCCGGCCTTGGTCGAGACTCTGAATATCGCCGGTGCCGCGACGTTGATCGGCGCGATTTTCGGCACGCTCTTGTCACTCTTGTCGACTCGCGGCATGGCCCCTTGGCCCGCATTGATACCGGTGTTTCGTCGGGTGATGGACATTTGTCGCGCGATCCCTGAAATCGTGATCGCCCTGGTGCTGATTTTCTTGCTGGGCGGTGGCCCGGTGCCCGCGATGATCGCCATTGCGATCCATACCGCGGGCGCCTTGGGCAAGCTGTTCTCTGAGGTCAATGAAAACGCCTCGCTCAAACCTGTCGAGGGGCTGAATTCCACCGGTGCTTCTTGGGCACAACGCATGTGGCTTGGGGTGATCCCGCAGGTGGGGCCGAACTATGTGTCCTATGCGTTGTTGCGATTTGAAATCAACATTCGCGCCTCTGCGATCCTCGGTTTTGTCGGTGCGGGCGGCATCGGGTATGAGCTTAAGAACTCCATGTCCTGGGGTCAGGGCAAATACGACGAGGCGGCGGCGATCTTCATTCTGCTGTTTGTGACCATTGTTGTGGTGGACCAGATTTCTGGTGCGCTGCGTGATCGTCTGACCCACGGCAACCGGAAAGGGGCCTGAGACATGACCACCATGGATCTCAACACCGCGCCGCTCAAAGGGCAGATGGACAAGCTGTTTTTCAAGAAACGGCTGATGAACTTCGGCATTCCCGCCGTGATACTGGCCTATCTGACCTATGTATTCTTTGCTTTTGACGTGCCGGGCCTGTGGGAGCGTGCGTCGATGGACAATGCGCGCACGCTGGTGTCTGACACCTATAGCTATAAAACCCATGTCACCCGCGACAATCGCACGGGCGATGTGACCTATGCGGTCGAGGGGGAACGCAAAGGCGAATACCCCGAGGGCATGAGCCCCGAATGGGTCACCCCCGGCACAACAACAGTGATCGATCTGACCGGTGGTCATGTTGTGCGCTTTGGCCCCGAGACCATCGAATATGATATTCCGGGCTACGGTCTGGTCACCGCAACGCCAACACGCAGTCAGGGCGTGCAGACCGTCCTGCCCGAAGGTGACGTGCCTCAATGGATTAACCTGTCGAAAAACCGTCTGGCGATTACCACCGATGCAGGCCGCCTGACCGTGACCCGCAACCGTGCCGAGGTTTTCCGCTATTTCTACGGCTGGGAGCTGTTCTTCTTCACGCTCGACAGCCCTTATCACGGTCTGAACCCGTTTGAACTGGCGCGCCGTGCTGTGTCTGGCGAGGCCGGGGCGATCTGGAATGACTTCTGGAACAACAAGATGTGGCGCCACGGCGATGTGGCCTGGGCCATTGGCGAGACCATTTTGATGGCCTTCCTCGGCACCTTTGGTGCGGGTCTGGTGGCGCTGCCGCTGGCCTTCCTCGGGACGCGCAACTTCATGCCCATGCGGGTGGTCCGCTTTGCGGCGCGGCGGTTCTTTGACTTTGTCCGCGGGGTGGATTCGCTCATCTGGACCGTGGTTCTGGCCCGCGCCTTTGGGCCCGGTCCACTCACCGGGGCGCTGGCGATCCTGATCACGGATACCGGCACCTTTGGCAAGATCTTCTCCGAGGCGCTGGAAAACGTCGATGAGAAGCAGATCGAAGGGGTGTCCTCCACCGGGGCCAAGCCAATCCAGCGCTACCGTTTTGGGGTGATCCCGCAGATCACGCCGGTTTTGCTGTCGCAGCTCTTGTACTTCCTCGAGTCCAATACGCGGTCGGCCACCATCATCGGGGCCATCACCGGCGGCGGTATCGGTCTGTTGCTGACGCAGGCGATCATCACCCAGAAGGACTGGGAAGAGGTCTCCTATTATATCGTGCTGATCATCGTCATGGTGATGTTCATGGACTGGTTCTCCGGCTGGCTGCGCAAGCGTCTGATCAGCGGGGACGAGGGCGGCCACTAAAGGCGCGCCGCCGCTACCGACGTCTCTTTCAAAAGACCCCTTTCGCTGACATGAGAGGGGTCTTTTGCATCCGGTTCGTGGTGTTTCCGATGGCCTCATGACAGTCGCGATGATAGTATAAGTCTAGTTGTATACTGAATCTCGACAGGTGCCCTGATGCCCAGACTTTCCGCCTCCGAACCGCTTGTGCACGCCGGGTGCAGCCTGACCAACAGCACCTTTGGGCCTTGGGTTGAGATCGGGGCCGACACCCGGGTCGCCAACAGTCATTTTGGCGACTACAGCTATTGCGACCGGATGTGCGACATCGCCAATGCCGAGATCGGAAAATTCGCCAATATCGCCAGTTCCGTACGGATTGGGGCGACGGATCACCCGATGGAGAAGGCCTCATTGCATCACTTCCTCTATCGCTCCGCGAGTTATTGGGAAGATGCCGAGGACGACGCGGATTGGTTTCAGCACCGCAAGAGTCGCCGCGCCGTGATCGGGCATGACACATGGATCGGCCATGGGGCGTTGATCAAACCAGAGGTCACGATTGGCCATGGGGCGGTGGTGGCCTCCGGGGCTGTGGTGACGAAGGATGTGGCACCCTACACAATAGTGGGGGGAAATACCGCGAGGCTGATCCGTCGGCGGTATCCGGAGCAGGTCGCGGACCGGATGATGGCACTGGCCTGGTGGGATTGGGATCACGCGGTGTTGCGCGAGAGGCTTGAGGATTTTCGCAGCCTAAAGGCGGAAGAGTTTCTGGAAAAATACGAATGAAATAAGGGGTATGCGCCATAAGGGGATGCTCCCGCCTCCACAGGTGCCTTGGCCTCAAAAGGCCAAAACCCCTTGGCGGAGTTGGGCCCGGCCGCGCGTCCCCTTCGGGGACGCGCGGCCGGGCCGCCGGTACACCGGCGGCGCCACCCCCAACGGGAGCGGATCGCACCCGCGATCCAGCGACGGGCGGGAGTGCCCCCTTGTTTGATCAATCGTCACCGACGGTGAGGGTCACCCGGTCGCCTGCAAACCAAGTGCGGCCAAATTCGATCGGTGTGCCGTTCGCATCATCCGAGATGCCGGTGGTGCGCAGGATTGGCGCGCCTTCCGATGTGCGCAGGTGCAGCGCTTGCGTCGTGGTGGCGAGTTTGGCGGTGATCCGGGTTTCCCGGCGGGTGTAGTCCTCCACCCCGCAGGCGTTCAGCGCAGCCGTAATCGACTCATGTGCCTCCAGCGCGTCGAGTATGCCGGGCAGTCGCTCTGCCGGGAACACCGTGCGGGCCAGAGCCACGGGGTGATCGTCCGCATAAGACAACCCCTCATAGACCACCACCGGATCGCCGGGGCCCAGGTCCAACGCATCCGCCTCGCGGGCATCTGCTGCAAGTACCTCCAGGCGCAGGACTTTCTTGCTCGGCACACGTCCTGCACGACGAATATTCTGGTGAAAGCGGATGCGCTTGCCCACCGGATAATCGGTGGGCTTTGCCGCGACAAACACGCCTGCACCACGGCGTGCATGCACCAGCCCTTGTTCCGCCATATCCGCCAATGCGCGCCGTACCGTGTGGCGGTTGACACCAAAGCGTTCGGCGAGCTGCGCCTCGGCTGGCAGTTTGGTTCCCGTCTCATAACGGCCCTGCGCAATATCATCGATCAAAGTGATCGCGATCGACTTCCAGACCGGTGTGCGGGTGGCGGATTTGGCCATGTTCAATCCTCTGTCACGAAACCTTCACGAGAGAGCGGCTTGCGTCCCCTGAGCCGACTCATGTAGTATTTGTCTAGTTGTATAGCACATGTAGACAAATCTGCCAAGAGGCGACACCAGACATGACACAAGAAATCACGCCGGAGGCACGCAAGGCTTGGATGAGCCTGCTGTCCACCGCGCCCGAGGCTCGGCTTGCCGCGCTCTTCGACAAGCTGGACGACAGCCCCGACCACGACACTCTGCGCGCGCCGGAAACTGGTGGCGTGATGGTGCGGGGCCGGGCAGGGGGCACCGGCGCGCCCTTTAACCTAGGTGAGATGACCGTCACCCGCTGCACGTTGAAACTGGCGTCCGGCGCGGTGGGGCATGGGTACGTGCAGGGCCGCAGCAAACGGCAAGCAGAACTGGCCGCAAAGCTCGACGCGATGATGCAGACAGAGGCCGCCGCAGAGGTCGAGGACAAGATCCTGACCCCCCTGCGCACTGAGCGTGACGCGGCTCGCGATGCCCGCGCCGCCAAAGCGGCCGCCACCAAGGTCGATTTCTTCACCATGGTGCGAGGAGAGGACTGATGACGCAGACCAATATCTACACAGGCGGCTTTGCCGACCCGGCGGTGGCCTCGGCCCATGGGTTCCGCGCTGCGATGGACGTGATGGCACGTCCGGGCGAGATCCGCGAAATCACGGGTGGTGTGGCGCCTGAGGGGCTGAGCACCGCGGCGGCGAGCCTGATCCTGACGCTTTGCGATCCTGAAACCGGGATCTATCTCGCGCCGGACGTGGACAGCACTGCCTTGCGCGGCTGGATCACCTTCCACACCGGCGCGCCGATTGTGCCCGCAGCGGAGGCTGATTTTGCCGTGGGGGGCTGGGAGGCGCTGATGCCCATCGACCAATACCGCATCGGCACCGCGGAGTACCCGGACCGCTCCGCCACGCTGGTGGTGGAACTGGCGGAGTTTGCCGCCCCCAATGCCACGCTCACCGGCCCCGGCATCAAGGACACCGTGCGGATGAACCTGCCCGATGTGGCGCTGATGCAGCGCAATTCAATGCTCTACCCGCTTGGGGTGGATCTGTTCTTCACCTGCGGGTCGGAAGTGTCGGCGCTGCCGCGCTCGACCCAGATCCAAGCGGAGGGCTAAGCAGATGTATGTAGCCGTAAAAGGCGGTGAGCGCGCCATCGACAACGCGCATGCGTGGCTTGCCGAAGAACGCCGGGGCGATCAGAGCATCGCAGAGATGACGCTGGCGCAGATCCGCGCGCAGCTGAAACTGGCGGTGAACCGTGTGATGGCCGAAGGTTCGCTCTATGATCCCGATCTGGCCGCGCTGGCGATCAAACAGTCTCGGGGCGATCTGATCGAGGCGATCTTTCTGATCCGCGCGTACCGCACGACGCTGCCACGCTTTGGCAACTCGCGCCCGGTAGAAACCGCGGATATGACCTGCGACCGCCGGATTTCCGCGACCTTCAAGGATGTACCGGGCGGGCAGGTGCTGGGGCCGACATTCGACTACACGCACCGTTTGCTGGATTTTAAACTCGCCGCCGAAGGCGAGGTGCCCGAGGCCCCTACTGCGGAGCCGCGTCGCGAGCCGACCCCGCATGTGACGTCCTTCCTGCGCGGTGAGGACATCATCCAGACCGAGGAGGAATCTGACGCGACGCCCAAGGACATCACCCGAGAGCCGATGTCCTTTCCGGCGGATCGTGCCACCCGGTTGCAGACGCTGACGCGGGGCGATGAGGGCTTTGTGCTGGGCATGGCCTATTCCACCCAGCGCGGCTATGCGCGCAACCACGCCTTTGTGGGCGAGCTGCGCATCGGCACCGTCGCGGTAGAGATGGACATCCCAGAACTGGGATTTGCCATTGAAATCGGCGAGGTAGAACTGACGGAATGCGAGACTGTGAACCAGTTCAAAGGTTCCAAGACCGAGCCGCCACAGTTCACCCGCGGCTATGGTCTGGTGTTTGGTCAGACAGAGCGCAAGGCGATCTCCATGGCGCTGGTGGATCGCGCGCTGCGCTGGAAAGAGCTGGGCGAGGATAACCTAGGGGCCGCCGCGCAGGATGAGGAATTTGTCCTCAGCCATTGCGACAACATTCAGGCGACCGGCTTTCTCGAACATATCAAGCTGCCGCACTACGTCGATTTCCAGTCCGAACTTGAACTGGTGCGCAAGCTGCGCCGCGAGGCCGAGGCCGCGCGTGCCGCAGCGGAGCAAACGCGGGAGGCAGCGGAATGAGCTTAATCTTCCCCGTCTCTATGGATTGCACCACCTCCGTAATGTCCCGTGCCGACCGCTACATCGATTGGATCTATCGAATTATGCGCTTTCGTTTGATCGCCTTTGGCTGGGGCGCTGTCAAAATCTCCTCGGCGAAATCTAATCGCCAACCGAACGAGACAATAGATCAACAGGAAAAAACCTCCTCCAAATGCGAAAGCCAATTTTTGTTCAAAACTCATTTGGGATCGCCCTCAAATGCAGGTCACAGAAATCCGGTAAGGGGTCGTTAACATGTCTGACTACAACTTTGCCTACCTCGACGAGCAGACCAAGCGGATGATCCGTCGCGCGATCCTCAAGGGGCTGGCCATTCCCGGCTATCAGGTGCCCTTTGCCAGCCGCGAGATGCCGATGCCCTATGGCTGGGGCACCGGCGGCGTGCAGGTCTCCGCGGCGGCGCTGACGCCGGATGACACCTTTAAGGTGATCGACCAAGGCGCTGATGACACCACCAACGCGGTCTCTATCCGTAAGTTCTTTGAACGCACCGCGGGTGTCGCCACTACTGAGGAAACCGAAAAAGCCTCGATCATTCAGACCCGCCACCGCATCCCTGAGGCCGATCTGCGCGAGGATCAGATCATCGTCTATCAGGTGCCGATCCCGGAGCCGCTGCGCTTTCTGGAGCCGCGCGAAACCGAGACCCGCAAGATGCACGCGCTTGAGGAATACGGCCTCATGCATGTGAAACTCTATGAAGACATCAGCCAACATGGCGCCATTGCCACCGCTTACGCCTATCCGGTGAAGGTGGAAGGGCGCTACGTGATGGATCCGTCTCCCATTCCGAAGTTCGACAACCCCAAGATGGAAATGGCCGCGATCCAGCTCTTTGGTGCAGGGCGGGAGCAGCGTATCTACGCGGTTCCGCCCTACACCAAAGTGGTCTCTCTCGATTTTGAGGACTACCCGTTCGAAGCCACTAAGGCCGACCACCCCTGCGATCTCTGCGCCGCAGAGGACAGCTATCTCGACGAGGTGATCCTCGATGATCAGGGCGGGCGGATGTTCGTCTGCTCCGACACCGACTATTGCCGCTCTCGGCGTGAGGCGGGCCATGTGGGCCGTCTGGGCCAAGACGCTCCTCTCACCACCGGACCGGAGGCCGCGTGATGCATCCCCTTCTGAAAGTCAACAATATCAAAAAGATGTACGGCCATCGCATCGGCTGTACGGATGTCTCCTTTGACCTTTATCCGGGCGAAGTCATGGGCATCGTGGGCGAGTCCGGCTCCGGCAAGTCCACATTGCTGAACTGCCTTGCAGGTCATCTCGACACGGACGGCGGCGAGGTGATCTTTGACACCCGGGATCGTGGCCCTGTTGATACGCTCACCATGTCGGAACCCGAGCGCCGCATGCTTGGCCGCACCGACTGGGCCTTTGTGCACCAGCATGCCCGCGACGGCTTGCGCATGTCAGTTTCTGCCGGTGGCAACATCGGTGAGCGGCTGATGGCCGTGGGCGACCGCCACTATGGCAATATCCGCGATCGTGCCGTCGATTGGCTCGACCGGGTAGAAATCGACGAGAGCCGGGTGGATGAGCGCCCCACGGCGTTTTCTGGCGGTATGCAGCAACGCTTGCAGATTGCTCGCAACCTCGTCACTGGCCCGCGTCTGGTGTTCATGGACGAACCCACCGGCGGTCTTGATGTATCGGTTCAGGCGCGGCTTTTGGATCTGCTGCGTGGCTTGGTGCGCGAAATGGGCCTCTCGGCGATTATCGTCACCCATGACCTCGCCGTGGTGCGCCTGCTGGCGGATCGCCTGATGGTCATGAAATCGGGCCACGTCGTGGAAACCGGCCTCACGGATCAGGTGCTTGATGATCCACAACATGCCTATACTCAGCTTCTGGTCTCTTCAGTGCTGCAGGTGTGAAACATGCTCTTTGCCTACTCGATGGATAACGCAACCCTGACCCGGCTGGCAGATGATGCCCCGCTGGAGTCGGCCCACTGGGTCGATCTCTACCGGCCCCAACCGGAACAGGTGGCACGGGTGGAGTCGCTGGGGTTCAGCGTTCCGACCCTTGCGGATATGGAGGAGATCGAGGTCTCCAACAGGTTCTATCGGGCGGGCAAAGTGGATGTGTTGACCGTGTCCCTGCCGGGGCTGGACCCGGAGAAAAACCGCACCTTTGGCCCGGTGGCCTGTCTCTTGGGGCCGGATCGTCTGGTCACAGTGCGCTACCACGCGCCACGCCCGTTTGAGACACTGCCCGCCCATGCGGAGGGCAGCAATGCAGGTTGCAAAACGGTGCCGCATCTTTTTCTCACTCTGATGGAAGAGATCGTCGCCCGGATGGCCGACCTTCTTGAAGGGGTCGGGCGCGAGTTGGACGAACGCGCGGCTAAGCTCTTTGACGACAAGGGCGTCTGGGGTGATGCGCTTGAAGTGATGCTGCGCGATGTTGGTCGCGCGGGCGAGATGCTGGCGAAGTACCGCCAGTGCTTGCTGACGCTTGACCGGGCGCTGTCGACCTTTGGTGTCACCCATGATGCCAAGGATCTGCGCGGTTTCACTCAGGCGACAGGCCGCGACATTCAGGCGCTTTTGGTGCACGCGGATTTTCTCTCCGGGCGGATCTCGCATCTCACCGATGTGATCCTCGGCATGGTCACGCTCGAACAGGGCATCACTGGGCGCATTGTCTCCGTGGTGGCCGTGATCTTTCTGCCGCCGACGCTGGTGGCATCTGTCTATGGCATGAACTTCGAATTTCTGCCGGGGCTGCACTCCGATTTCGGCTGGCTGATCGCCACCGGATTGATGGGGTTCTCTGCGCTCGGCACGCTTCTCTTCTTCCGATGGAAAGGCTGGCTATGACCGCGTCTTACTCTCCTATGATCGACATTCAAAATGTCTCCAAGACCTTCACGCTGCACAATCAGGGCAGCGCCCTGATCCCGGTGATGGAAGGGGCCACCCTTTCGGTGAACCCCGGCGAATGTGTCGGGCTGATCGGTGCCTCGGGCGCCGGGAAATCGACCCTGATGCGGCTGATTTACGGCAATTACCTTGCCGCCTCCGGCCATATCATGATCGGCGGGCTGGATCTCGCCAATGCCGAGCCGCGCGAAATTCTGGAACTGCGCCGCAAGACACTGGGCTATGTCAGCCAGTTCCTGCGGGTGGTGCCACGGGTCTCGACGCTGGATGTGGTGGCAGAGCCGCTTCTGTCCGTTGGCACCCCGGTGGAAAAAGCCCGCGACCGCGCGGCGTCGCTTCTGGCGCAGCTCAATATTCCTGAGCGTCTCTGGACCCTGAGCCCCACAACCTTTTCTGGTGGCGAACAGCAGCGGGTCAATATTGCGCGCGGCTTTGCCTATGATTATCCGGCGATGCTGCTTGATGAGCCGACCGCCAGCCTTGATGCGCAGAACCGCGCAACCGTGCTGAACCTCATTGAGACTGCCAAGGAGCGCGGTGCGGCCATCATCGGCATTTTCCACGACGAATCCGCCCGTGAACAGGTCTGCGACCGTTTCATCGATGTCTCGGCCTTTGCCCCCAAGGCCGCCGCATGAGCGCGCCTGCCGACAATAACCCCGCAAAAGGGCCGGTGATTGCCGTTGTCGGCCCCTCGGGCGTCGGCAAGGACAGTCTGATGAGCGGTCTTGCCGTGGCCGATCCGCGCCTGCGCAGCATGCGCCGCGTCATCACCCGCGCGCCAGAGGCTGGGGGGGAGGATTATCAACCAGTCAGCGAGGCCGAATTCGCGGCCCTGGTCGAGGCGGATGTCTTTGCGCTTCACTGGAATGCCCATGGGCTGCGCTACGGCGTGCCGCGCGACATTGAGAAACTACGCATCGGCGCCTCGGGTGTGTTGGTGAACCTGTCGCGTGCGGTGCTTTTGCAGGCGCAGGAGGTGTTTGACGACTTCCGCGTGATCTCCGTCACCGCCCGGCCAGAGGTTTTGGCAGAGCGGCTGGCAGACCGTGGGCGCGAGGATGCAGAAGAGGTCAAACGCCGCCTTGCACGCGCCAGCCTCGCGCTGCCCGACGGGCTGAAACAGGTCTATGAGGTGGACAACAGCGGCGATCTTTGCGCCGCTATCGTCCAGGCTCAGTCGATCATTCAGGCCAAGAGGGGGTAGCGTTGGATCAGGTGAAAACGCCCATCCTCGGCCTCGCCCATCAGCGCCAGATCGTTGATCTCAAAGGGCTGTGGCAACAGCGGTGCCAGCTCGGTCGCGAGGTAGTCCTCGACCGCGGGCAGATCGCCCTTGGGCAGCTTGCCGGTGAGGGTGATGTGAAAGCGGAACTGATCCAGCACATAAGGATACCCCCACTGGATGAGGTTTGTGTCCTGCTCTGCGCTCAGACCCGCCGCCCGGCGTTTCTCGATCTCCGCATTGGATGCGGGCGCACGAAAGGTGTCAAGTTCGGTGACGCAAGCCGCTGCCAGCGCATTCAGCGCGCTCACATCCCCAAGCGGGCGCAGCGCCAGAAACCGGCCCAGGCGTTCCACCTGCAACCCTTCCAGACGGACGGGCGCGCGGGTGGCAGCCAGTGCCGCGCACGCCGCGCGCAGGGCGTCCTCATCGGTGCCTGTCGCCAGCCGCATCGGCGGTTTCATCGTCGCATGCAGCCCGTATTTGCGCGGCGTTGCCGTGATCGCCGCCACATCCAACGCCCCGGCGTCGGGGAGCACGGTCGCACAGCCCGCCTCCATATCCCAACCGAGCCAGTCGGTTGCCCATTTGCTCCACGCCGCCTCGGCGGGGGGCGCATAATAAATCGCGTATCGCGTAAATGTCACATTGGCCTCCTAAGACGTGGGCCTTCCCTATCCCGAAAGATGTGAACTTCAGATGACACAAGAGTTGATCCTTGCCAATGCCACGCTGATCCTTGCAGGTGAAACCCGCACAGGCAGCTTGAAAATCAGCCAAGGCGTGATTGCCGACATCTCCGAGGGTGCCGCTGTCCCTGCCGGTGCGGTGGATCTTGAGGGCGATTTCCTCAGCCCCGGTCTGGTGGAGCTGCACACGGACAATCTGGAACGCCACATCGAACCGCGCCCCGGCGTCGACTGGCCCCACGCGGCGGCGCTGGTGGCCCATGACGCGGAACTGGCCTCCACCGGGATCACCACGGTATTTGATGCGATGCGCGTGGGCTCGATCCCGCGCGGCAAGGGGCGTTACCTGAAATATGCCCGCCAGCTTGCCACCGAGATGTTGGAGCTGCGCGCCAAGGACATGCTGAAGATCAGCCACTTCCTGCACCTGCGCGCCGAGGTCTGTTCGGAAACGCTGGCCGAGGAGTTGTCGGAGTTCACCGCCGAGGACCGTGTCGGGCTGGTCAGCCTGATGGACCACACGCCGGGTCAGCGCCAGTTCCGTGATATCTCCAAGCTCGAACAATATGTGAAATCCAAACGCGGCATGTCCGATGAGGAGTTCATCAACCATGTGGCCGAACTGAAAGACCTGCGCGCGCAATATGGCGATATGCACGAAGCGGCCACGGTGTCTGAGGCGACGCGGTTTGGGGCGGTGCTGGCAAGCCACGATGACACCACCGCCGAGCAGGTTGCCACCTCGGCAGGCCACGGCATTCGACTGGCCGAGTTTCCCACCACGGTCGAGGCGGCTCGGGCCTGTCACGACCATGGCATTAAGGTGATGATGGGCGCGCCGAACCTCATTCGCGGCGGGTCGCATTCCGGCAATGTCGCGGCGCGCGAGCTTGCAGATCTGGAATTGCTGGACATCGTCTCGTCGGATTACATCCCGGCGGCACTCTTGCAGGCGGCGGTCAAACTCGGCGACATCTGGGGTGATCTGGCGCGCGGTATGGCGACGGTGACAGCAGCGCCTGCCGCTGCGGTTGGCTTGACGGATCGCGGGGTGCTGGAGGTTGGCAAACGCGCAGACCTGATCCGGTTCCGTGTTGGCGAAGGGGTTCCGATGCCACGGGCCGTCTATGCGCGCGGTGCGCGTGTCGCCTGACGGGGAAGGCGTTGGGAAGCGATAACACGCGCGCCTGACGTGGGCGCGCGTTATGTATATATTTCAGCAGGTTAAAGAACCCGTGAGTCCGCTGACATCTGGTGCAAGCCAGCGCACCCCCAGATGTCAGCGTACGCTGCATGTGCAACGCCCACATAAAGTATCAGTCTCTGTGACCTGTTGTTTCGCATGCGAAACAATCTGACAGGAGTGCTGACCTATTCTCTGTTTTGCAGGGAGGGGGACCTCCCGCCCCTTTATGAGTGAGGCAAAGCTTCCCCCAAAAGCGTTGGGCCGGGCGGTGGCCGCGCCGCAGGCGCGGCCACCGCCCCACCGCGATTTGCAAAGCAAAGCGCAAAACCTGAGAGCCGAGAGGCTCTCCGCTGGGGTAAGAGATCGCGGCTTACCCGGCGCGGTAGAACATGTAACGGCCTTCGGGGATGCCTTCGGGGCCGTCGATTTCCTCAAACCCCACCAGTGGCTGACCTGAAATGATCAGACCCCCCGCTGCCATGACCTGCAAAATCGCGGGCGAGAGTTTTGCGGCTTCGGCAACATCCTGTTCCTTGACGCCAAACCCCAGATCGTAATGTGCAAGGGCCAGCCGGTGTCCGCCGTCTGCAAGTCGCGCCAGCATCGGTTCTGCCTCGCCTTGCAGGAAGTTTTCTTCCGGGGGCACACAGGAGGGGTGGCATTGCAGGACGCGATCAATGACCCAGACCCGCCGCTCCGGCATGACCTCGCGCAGATGGTCATAGGTGCGCCCGTTGCCCAATCCTAGATCAAGCACATCCCCCTCAACGCCCGAGATCTGTTGCGCGGCCCAGTTCAGCCCATCGCGTTGCGCAGTGAGGCGGCGCAGCATGCTGTCCAGTCGGCTCATCTCAGCCAATCCTTTCATTGAAACGCCAAGGGTGTGCCGGGCCATCCAGCAGTCGGCGCAGCAGTGTTTCGCAGAACTCCCACACCTCGTCGCTGTGCACAAGGTGATGCGTCAGCAGGCCAAGTGGCTCTGCGTTATCTTGCTGACCGGTGCGGCGTGCTATGAGCGTGTCGACCAACCGTGACAGGAGGTGATCCTCGGGCACCAGACCCCGTCCATGTTTCCAGTCGATGGGATCGATATGGGTGTTGATCTGCACCAGACCCGGCGCGGCCTGAACGCGCTTGCGTGGCCCATAGGTGGAGATCGCAGCAAAGCCCAGACCTGCAAGCCAGGGCAGCATGGCTGGAGAAATCCGGTTCCAGGGGGGAACGAACATCGGTTGCAACGCAGGACCAAACAGATGTTTCAGGCGGTCCATCCCCTGCTCCGCCGCATTGAGCGCCTCATCCACCGGGCGGGTGCTGGGAAATTCGCATTTCTTCTTATCGGCGCTGGCGTGGTTTTTATGCGCCCAGCCATGCACCACCGGGATCAGGTGGCTCGATTGCGCAACCGCCTGTGCCAGTTCCTCTTGCGCAGTTTCGGGGATCACCGCCAGATGCACCGGCAGATTGAGCTGCGTCGCCAGTGCCTCCAGCCGGGCCAGCGCCTCCGTGGGCGCAATGGCATCATCATCCCGCCACCAGAGCGGCAGCCGCAGGCCCTCCGTGGCCCAATGCGCCAACTCCGCGTCCAGCGCGTCCCAGCCTCGTGTCATGTCCGCCCCCCCGTTGCGCTCAAGCGCGCTGCCGCCTCAGCAGCGTTGCGGCAATCTCCACGCTCCGGTGCGCCCCGTCAAATTCAAAGCCGTCAAGGCCGCGTTGCGTATCGTGCATGGCACGGGAGAGTGCGGCGCACAGACGAGCCGGTGTGAGGGTTGCTGCCTCCTCCACCTCAATGCCTGCGAGGGGCGAGAGGCTCTGGGCGCGCAGGGATTGTTCCACCTCTTTGCCTGCATCAAACGGTACCAGAACGGCGGGTGTGCCGGATTGCAGCAGATCAAGCGCGGTGTTGTAGCCACACATGCTGACGGAGGCCGCCGCATGGGGCAGCATGGCGCGAAACTCCGGGCGGGCAGGTTCCAGGATCGCAGGCGAGCCTGCATCCTCAAGATCTGCGATACGCGTCCTTGCATCCGCACCGCCAACCAAAATGCGCCAGCGGTGATCGGGCATCAATTTGGCGGCCTCAATCGCGCAAGCGTAAAGCGCATCCCCGACGCTGCCACCGCCGGCACTGACGAGGATTTCCCCTTTGCCGAGGCCATCAGGGTGCGGTGCTGCAGCAGGTGGTGCGACATAGCCTGTATACTGCAGCCGTGATGCCAGCATCTCTGAGACCGGCCAACTGACGTCCAGCGTCGTGGCCTTGGGGTCCGAGTGCACAAGCACGCCGTCGTAGTAGGCGGCGATCATTGCATCGGCGTCTTCGGCCTTTTTGGGCTTGGAGGGCGGTGCGAGGATATCGCGGATCGACGACAGCACCAGCGGACGGCGAGGCAGCGCGTGCGCGGCCTCCAGCAGGGCGCGAAACTCACCGCGGAGGGAACGACGGCCAAACGGGTAGAGCTCGGTGATCAGCACATCCGGCTGCTGATCCTGCACCAGCGCCTGCATCTGTTGCCGCCTGCGCATCAGATAAGCCTCATCCGCAACCGTGCCATCCGTGCCGAGCAGGCGCGAGAACTCCACGCCATCAGAGCGCAGGGGCGGTAGTTGTTCAAACTGCAGACCCTGCGCAGAGAGTTGCGGTGCCGGGAAGCCACCAGAAGCCACCGTAACCTGATGATTTTCAGACGCAAATGCGCGCCCCAGTGTCAGGGCGCGTGACAAATGCCCGGTGCCCAGAAGGTGGGTGACGGCAATCAGAACCTTCATGATGGGCGTCGCTCAAGTCGAATGGGATCGGGCCAGGGCGTGAGCTTGTCGCGCGAGATTTCCACCACAAAGAGCCGATTGCGTTTGACCTGAAACGGAGCAGGGCCTTCGAAATCCCAGCCATGGGCGCGGGCAAGGATCATACGCATGATCCCGATATGGCAGACCGCGACGGTGTCGCGCGCGAGGCTCTTGATCCACGGATTGATGCGGTTCCAGACCTCACGCGGGCTTTCACCGCCGGGGGGGCGATAGTCCCAGCCCCAGTGTTCGATGTCGCGAAAGCCGGACGCGGGATCTGCACGCAGGTCCACCCCGTGCTGGCCTTCCCATGCGCCCCAGTTCATCTCGATGAGTGCAGCTGTGGTCTGGGGTGCGCGCCCCGCCACAAGCGCGGCGGTTTCAGAGGCGCGTGTCAGGGGACTGGACCAGAGATCCGCGTCGCTCCAACCTTTGGGGAGAGACTGCGCGGCGAGGTCTGCGCGTGCGGTCTCATCAAGCGGAATGTCGCTACGCCCCTGAATGCGGCCCGCACGGTTCCATGCGGTATGGCCGTGACGCAGCAAGGCAAGGCGGATCATGTGCGCCGTCCCTTGATCAGTGGCCCCAGTGCCGCCCAAAGGGTGTGCGCAGCGGCGGGTCGCAGGTGGTGCGTGGCGATATGTACGCGCGCCCGCCGTCCGAGGTCGTCGCGCTCAGAGGCGCTGTCGAGAAGGCGCAGAACGCGATCCGCCAGCGCGGAGGCCCCGGCGTCGGGTGCAGGATAGTCACCGGGCATTGAGGGCTGCAGCACATCGCGCAAACCGGGGCGGTCTTGCGCCACCACGGGCAGCCCGTGGGATTGCGCCTCCAGGTAAACCATGCCGAAGGCTTCATTGACTCCGGGCCACAGGAACAGCTGTGCTGTGCGATAAGCCTCTGCCATGGCTGCGGCATCGAGCTGACCGAGAAAGCGCACGCGCGTTCCAAAGCGTGCAAAAAGCGATTCCACCTCGGTGCGCGCGGGGCCGTCGCCCGCAATCAAGAGCTGCCAGTCGACCGCGCGCTCTGTGCTCTCCAGATGGCGCAGCGTCTCGGCGATGAGCGCATAGGAGGCCAGCTTGTCACCCCGCCGCATCATACCGGCAGCAAGCATTGGGCCATCACCCGTGCCGGGCGCGGGGAGGGCATCTTGCGGCAGGAAGGGGCGCAAGTGCACCAGTTGCTGGTTGCCCGCGCGATCGCGCTCCAGTGTCTCGCGGTCCTGTTCGGTGAGGTAGAAGATCACCGCCGCCTGATCCGCTGCCGCATGTGCGGCTTGCGCAAATTCCGACCACGGGCCCGTCAGGCGTTTGCTGGCGCGGGTGCTCTCGATCTGCACATAAGGAATGTCACGGGCGGCAGCCACGGCGGGGCCGATCAGATCGGGAGCTTTGTAATAGTTATGATAGGTGACCCAGGCGTCGACCTTGGGCAGTTCTTCTATCAGGCGGCCCACCTCATCCGCAGCGCGCTGTTGCAGGATTTGCTGGTGGTCGCGGTCGCCGAGTTTGTCATGCAGGCGCAGCTCAGACGCGAGAATGACCTCCGCACCGCCCCTTTCCAACAGGCCCATCAGGCTTTGTGCCATGGCCCGGTCGCCGGAGGGCGTGGGATGGGTCGGGGCCTTCATCGGCGCATAATAGGCGATGCGGGGCGCGGTCATGCAGCGCCCTTGAGCATGGCATTCAGGCGGGTGTTCAGCTGCCGGATGCCTGGGTCCATGCCAAAATCACGACGCAGGCGGTTGAGCGCGGCGTCGGCCATGCGGCGGGCCTCGTCTGGGGCATGCGCGAGGCGCAGCATCGCATCGGCAAGCGCTGCGGGCGCGTCATCACTGAGGAGACCATGGGTGCCGCTTTGGATGAATTCCGGGATCGCCGACACAGGCGTCGACAGGATCGGCAGGCCCTGCGATGCTGCCTCCATCAGAACATTGGGCAGCCCGTCGCGATCACCGTCCTCGGCCACACGCGAGGGCAGCACAAAAAGGTCTGCGGCGCGCATGGCGGCGATCACCTCCGGCTGGTCACAGGCACCGCGCCATGTGATGCGCGCTGCAATCCCTGCGTCCTCGGCCATACCTTGCAGCAGATCGCCCAACCCCCCACCGCCAATATGGGTCCAGTGCCAGTCCAGATCCGCAGGCAGCAGCGCCAGCGCGGCGATCAGCCGGTCAAAGCCCTTTTTCTCGACCAGACGCCCCACCGACATCATGTGAAAGGGGGCGTCGGGCGCGCGCAACGCGCGGTCGGGCGGGGCTGGGAACCGCGTCAGGTCAAGGCCGTGATAGATCAGGTCCACCGGTGTGCCAGCCGAGAGATGTTGTAGGTGTTTCGCGCCAAAGCCTGTGCAGGTCGCGCCAAAGGCGGCGCCATGGGTCTGCGATGAGAGCTTTTCGCGCAAATCCCATTCAGGCGAGGTCCAGATGTCCTTGGCGTGGGCGGAAAAGCTCCATGGCAAGCCGCGCATGATCGCGGCGTAGCGCGCCACCGATGACGGCGTGTGCAGGAAATGCGCATAAAGCCCGCGCACCTCGGGTGGCAGTTCCGCCGCCAGCACGCAAGCCTGACCAAACCGGCGAATGCGATTGTGGCTGGGGTCACGGCGCAGATCCGCGCGCCAGATGCGATAGGCGGCGGCATAGCCGGGCAGGGCTTGCGCAATGGCGCGCGATTTCGCCACGCGGGCCGGGTCGTCATAAAGATATTCCGGCAGGTAGTGCACCGGGGCCTGCAAGCGATCATGTAGCGGGTGGGTCTTCTTGTCGGTGGGGTGGCGCAGCGACCAGATCTCAAATGGCTGGCCTGCGTCCTCAAGGGCGACGAGTTCCTGTGCAATGAAGGTCTCAGACAGGCGCGGCCAGCCTTTGACCAATACGGCGAGCGCCGGGCGTTCAGCGGTCATTCGGCGGCCTCGCGCGGGAGTTGGTGCAACAAGGCATCCACCCGTGTGGTGACATAATCAAGCCCATCAAGCAGCCCGTCAGAGATTGCTTTGGACGGGTTGGGCTGACGCTCCAGCGCACGGATTGCGCCGATCATCGCATCCGGCGTCCAGCCATCTCGGGTTTCATCGAGCATGGTGACAAGGCCCAGTTCCTCGGCGCGGCTGGCGCGAATCCACTGCTCCAGACGGGGGGTGGTGCGAGGTACGATCACGGCGGGTTTGTCAAAGGACAGAACCTCGCAGAAGGTGTTGTAACCGCCCATGCAGATCACGCCCTGCGCACCGGCAAACAAGGTCTCGATCTGGCTTTCAAAGCCGACAGCGGTGACACGACCGTCCAGTGCTGCGACACGATCCTCAAACGCGGCGCGGGTCTCTCCCGACAGGAACGGGCCGTAGACCAAGACCGCGCGTGGGGCGAGAGTGAGGTCGCGTTCATAAGCCGAGATTGCCAGATCCACCATCATGGCACCATCGCCACCGCCGCCGGGGGTGATCAGCACATAGGGCTGCTCGGGTGGCTCTCCCACCTCGCCAAGGTCGCGGCGCAGGTAGCCGGTCCAATGCATCCGTGCCTGCGCCTCTTTGCTCAGTGGTAAGCCGGCGGTGGGGTCGTAGACATCATGCAGCCCGTAAATCCAGATTTCATCGTAGTATTTTTCGGTGGCCTGCAGAGCGGATTTGCGGTCCCACTCGGCGCGCAGCACTTCGGGTTCGTCCAGCACATCGCGCAGCCCCAGAACCAATCGCGCCTGACCGCGATCCTGCAGCAGGTCCAGTGTCGGGATCAACTCGCCGCGAAAACCGGTGGGTTCTTTATCAACCACCAGAATATCGGGCGCGAATTGTTCGGCGGTGGAGCGGATGAGCCCGGCGCGCAACTCGGTGGTTTCCTCGATATTCATGCCCATGGTGCGGCTGGCATAAGAGCCATCGGCACGTTTGATGACGCCGGGCAGGCGCATGTGGTCCACCCGGTTGGGAAAGGCAAACCGCCCCGCCACCGGCGAGCCGGTCAGGATCATCGCAGAGGCCTTTGGATCGGCGGAGGTGATCGCTGCCGCCAGTGCGCGTGAGCGGCGCAGATGGCCAAGGCCAAAAGTGTCGTGGCTGTAAAACAGGATACGCGGGCCGCGGTCCGAGGGGCCTAAACGGGGGTTGGTGCTGGCGCTCATGCGGGGGCTCGCTTGCAACTGATGGTCGGGCGGATGGTCAAAGAGGGGCGCAGGCAATGTGACAATCGCGCATAGCGAGAGGCGGCGTGGTGCCGCATCGGGGGGGATGTGCAGCGCCTCGATTGAGTGGCGCGATGCGTCTTGGCCATATTCCGCCCCAACGTCCTTTGAACGCGCCTCTTTGAACCAGCGGCGCGGCCGGATTTCTCATGCCTGTTACCGGGGCTTCATATGGCCGTGTGAACACGCCATGACAACAACCCAAGCTCTGAAACATCCGTGATATAGCTTGCGTCGGCCCTTCGTGCAATCAAACCTATAGAATCCGAGTGCAATCGGAGGCGCAAAATCGACAATCGTGGCCCGTTTGCGGCTAAGCTGGAAAATAATGCGCCCGAGGGAGAGGAAGCGATGCCATGCCAAGACTTATAAATGCCTTATGTCTGTGTCTGGTTGCCGCCACGTTGTGTCTTCTAAGCGGTGCTGCCCTCAAGGCGCAGGCTGCGGAAACACCGCAGGCAGCAGCACAGCAGGATCTGGCTTCGGCTATTCGCCAAGCCGCAGAGGCTGGCGTTGGTGTGGTGATTGTCGACAGCAGCGGTCGGGCGCTGAGTGGTGCGGAGGTCGTGGCGCAGGCCGAAGCCGAAATGGTCAAGGAACCAGGCGTCATGGGCGGCGCATCCACCATGATGAAAGCCCAAAGCGAGGTGCGTGATTTTCGCGCCAAGCTGAACGAGCGGCTCAAAGCGCTGCCCAGTTCATATAATGAGATGGCCTATATTTTGCGCGCCACCAGCCCGGATGGGCGCATCATGACTTATGTGCGGGTGGTAGTGATTACCACTATACTGCTGCTGATCGGGCGTTGGCTTTCGACAGAGATCTACGGCAAGCGACTGATCAAACGCTATGTGGTGAGCCGTATTGAGGAGCAACCCGAAGGCTATGCGGGCAAGATGCCCTTTTTGTTCATCCGCTTTTTCGCCGGGGTCGGGGCGACGCTTTTTGCGATGATATTTGCCTTGGTGGTGACGCTATTGGTATTTGGAACCTCTGGCGATGTGTCGGTCGAGTTCACCTCGCTCGCGGTCTATCTGACCTTTTTTGTGGCGCGAACCATCTCCGATCTTTGGCGCATGGTGTTGTCGCCCTATCTCAGCCAATACCGTATTCCGTCGCTGGATGACCGAGCCGCGCGGCGGCTCTATTTCTGGCTGTCGGGGCTTGCGACCTTTGATTTCGCGGCGGTGATGGTCTCGACCTGGGTTCAGGATTTTGGCCTGAATTACAATATCTACGCATTGATCTATTCGATCCTGATGCTGGCGTCGTCATTGCTGGCAATCTTGCTGGTTCTGTTTAACGCAGGGGCAATTTCTGGAGCGATCCGAGGCGACGGAGAGGCGCAGGCGGTGGCCTGGCCCAATCGGTTGCTGTCATGGGTCTGGGCACCAATGGTAATCCTTTACATTGCCTTTGGCTGGCTTGCGTTGACCTTTGATCTGGTCTTGGAAAATCCAAGCCCGGTGCCGCCGAACATGGGTCTGTTTGCGGTGCTGACCTCGATTTTGGTGGTCTATGGCTTGATCAACTATGTGATTGAGCAATTCGCGACCCGTCGCAGGGTGATCTCTGATGTGCCAAGCTCTGACAGCGCAGAAGATGAGGGGGCGGAGGTGCTGTTGGACGATGCCCCGGCGCCGGGGCGCACACCGCACCCCATCGCGACGTTCAAGGATCTGGCCCGGCGCGCGGCAGGTATCCTTGCCTTTTTGGGCGGGGCTGTGTCGCTGATCTATGTCTGGGACCCGGAGTTTGCGCTTCAGGATGCGCCCCGGCTGGACCGGACGATTGATGTGCTGGTGATCCTGTTCATCGGCTATCTGGTCTTTCACATCGCGCGGATCTGGATCGACAGCAAAATCGAGGAAGAGACGCAGGACCAGCCGGATGGGGAATTGGGTGACGAGGGCGGGGGCAGCAGTGCCAGCCGTCTCGCCACTTTGTTGCCGCTGTTTCGAGGGGCCATTCTGGCGGTGGTCGTTGTCACCATCGTTCTTATCGTGCTGATGGAAATCGGCATCAACGTCAGCCCGCTGTTTGCTGGCGCGGGTGTTGTCGGTCTTGCGGTGGGGTTCGGGTCTCAGACGCTGGTGCGCGATATCTTCTCGGGCGCGTTCTTCCTGATTGATGATGCGTTCCGGCGCGGGGAATATATCGACATTGGCAGTGTGAAAGGAACGGTAGAGAAGATCTCCGTGCGCTCCTTTCAGCTGCGCCATCACCTTGGTGCGCTGCATACGATCCCCTTTGGTGAAATTCAGGTGCTGACCAACTACTCGCGCGATTGGGTGATTATGAAGCTGCCATTGCGGGTGACCTATGACACGGATGTTGAAAAGGTCCGCAAGCTGATCAAGAAACTGGGTCAGGAGCTGCTGAATGATCCGGTGATCGGGCATAACTTCATCCAGCCATTGAAATCGCAAGGTGTGATCGAGATGCAGGATTCTGCGATGATCATCCGCGTGAAATTTATGACCAAGCCCGGCGATCAATGGCTGGTGCGCAAAAAGGTGTTTCAGGAGATCCGCGATCTGTTCGAACGCGAAGGTATCAAGTTTGCGCACCGCGAGGTTACGGTGCGGGTTGTTGACGACAACGGCGAAAAGGTTACGCCAGCCAAGCGCGATGCGGCCTTGGGGGCGGCGCATGCGGCGATTGAGGATGACCTAATGGATGCCAATGACGGCGGCAGTGGCGACGATCGCTGACAGGGCAGCCGGATCGGGGGCGCTCCCGCCTCCGCAGCGAGCCGCAGGTGCCCTGCGCCTCCTTTGGAGTTGGGCCTGGCGCGGCGCGGACCCAGAGGGTCCGCGCCGCGCGGGTCGCTTCGGGCAAAGCCCGAAGCGAAATCATACCCGTCGGGCGTCGCATAAAACTATTTCGAGACAGAGGGCGTGGGAAATGAGGTCAGAAACGTGCCTCAGGCCACTGTGCTGGATGACGACCGCTTGGATTGGACGGCAGGCTCCAGCACATCTGACAGCCATGGAGCGAGAGCGGCGGCCGTAGTCTCAATGCGGGTCCCCAACCGCTGTCCTCGTGGCTGGCGTAGTCTTCGCCTGTGGCCCCTGTAATCTCAGGCCCAGAAAGTGTCTTTGGCAAGCCGGTCAATTCCTCCGCCATCCGTGCAAGCGACAGGCGCGCAACACCGACACTCTCGCCTCGCGCCGCCGTGGCCACTCCGGAGAGAACTGCCGCCGCCATCATGTAGCCGGTGGCGTGATCCAGGGCCTGAACCGGCAAGGGGGTTGGCTTTTCAGCCTGTGCCCATCGCCACCCGGCCTCGGCAATCCCGGAACTCATCTGCACAAGGCTGTCAAACCCGCGCCGCTTGGCCCAAGGACCGGTCCAGCCATAGGCGTTGAGTGTGACCTCAACGCGGTTGGGGGCGATGGCATCGCGCGTGGCCAGATCCAGCCCCAGCGCGTCCAATGCCCCCGGACGATATCCGTGGACCAATACATCCGCCTCCGACATCAGCTCCCTGAGGCGGTCACGGCCTGATTTTGTTCGCAGGTTCAGCGAGGCCATCCGTTTGCCCAGCGAGATATCCTGCAACACGCCCGGCTCGTCCCAATCCGGCGGGTCAATCCTGAGCACATCGGCGCCGAACCCGGCCAGCGTGCGGGTGCTGACCGGACCGGCCAACACGCGCGTCAGATCGAGCACCCGCATCCCCTGAAGGGGGCGGGACAGACATGCCTCCGGGCGTTTCCGAAGCACCACTCGGCGAGGTTTGATCCAGTCGATCAGTGGCTCTTGCGCCACTGCCGTTCCTTGCGGATGGTCGAGCCAATCTGACCGGCTGCGCATGGCGGCTGCAACGCCACCCGCGCCGACCACCGCAGTTTCCAAAGCGTCGCCCTGCCAATTCAGTACCGCTGCCGCCACCGCGTCACGCGCCTCAGCGCAGCCCAGCACAGAGAGCGCCGCAGCGCGGTGATGTGGCAGATTGGTGTGCAACCGTATCCAGCCATCCGCGCAAGGATAGTCACCCGCAATCGGGTCCCAGAGCGATGGCATCTCCCAGCCTTCGGGGCGGAAAGAATAGCCAAACCATAAGGACGCCAGACGCTGATCTACGGTGATCTCGGGCGCATGCGGGGCCAGCCCGAGCGCCTCTATGAGATCCGCCATTGCCAGTCCCACAGCAGCAACCGAGGCATTGGCGAGCTCCGACACCGCGTAAAGGCTGGGGCGATGGCCTTCGCCGGTCACGCGATAGGTGCCAGTCGCGGGCAGGGTGGTTACGAGGCTCATTGCTGATAGGGATCCAGACTGTCGCGCAGCCCATCGCCGAGGAAATTGAACGCAAGCACCACGACGATGATGGGCAGCATCGGGATCGCAGTCCAAGGGTAGATCTCGATATTGGCGAGGTTTTGGGCATCATTGAGCATCACGCCCCAACTGACAGCAGGTGCGCGCAGACCAAGGCCGAGGAACGAGAGCGCGGTTTCGCCCAAGATCATCGCCGGGATCGACAATGTGGCCGAGGCGATGAGGTGGCTCATGAAGTTGGGCAACAGGTGTTTTCTGATGACGCGGCCAGAGGAGGCTCCCATCATTTCAGCCGCGCGGACGTATTCCTCCTCGCGCAAGCTCAGGAATTTGGCCCTGACAGAACGCGCAAGCCCCGGCCAGTCCAATATGCCGAGGATGATTGAGATGATGAAAAACACCGCCACCGGCGACCAGGTCGAGGGCACCGCCGCCGAGAGCGCCAGCCACAGAGGCAGCTCTGGCAGGCTGCGCAGGATCTCAATGGCGCGGTTGATGACCCAGTCAATCTTACCGCCGAAATAGCCCGCGACAGAGCCAAAAAAGATCCCCAGCACAAAGGATACCGTGATCCCGATCAGCCCCACAGTCAGCGACAGCTGCGCGCCAAACAGGATACGGCTGAAAATATCGCGCCCCAAACGATCCGACCCCCAGAGGAACAGCGTCGCGCCCTCGGGGGCGCAGAACAGGCGGGTGTCGGCTTCGATCACCCCCGCCAGCCGATAGGGTTCTCCCTCGCAGAAAAATCGGATCTTTTGTGGGTTGTCGTAGTCGGGCTTTACCACCCACTGAAAGGTCTCAAGATCGGCTTCAGACGTCAGCGGATAGATAAAGGGGCCGATAAACTCGCCCTCATGGAACAGATTTACCGATTGCGGTGGTGAATAAAGATGTTCGGCGTCGCGTTCATTCGGCCCGTAGGGGGCGATGAAGCCGACAAATGGCAGCATCACATAGCAAAACAGCAGGAAGATGCCGGAGATCAGGCCCAGACGGTGGGTCTTGAACTTGCGCCAGATCAGCACCCAGTTGGGTGCGTCGAGATCTTTGCGCTCCAACTCGCGGATCGAGGCCTGCGGATCATAGGGCGCGTCATCGACATAGCGGTCATCGGGGGACTTCTGGCTCATGTCTCGCGCCCCTCATAGCGGATGCGCGGATCAAGCAGGACCAGCAGCACGTCGGAAATCATGGTGCCGATGAGGGTCAAGAGCGCCACGAACATCAAAACGAACCCCGACAGGAACATGTCCTGCGATTTAAGCGCCTGTAACAGTACAGGGCCGATGGTTTGCAGCCCCAGCACCACGGAGACCAGCACCGAGCCTGAGACCATGGCGGGGAGCAGGTTGCCAATGTCGGCCACAAAGGGATTAAACGCCACCCGCAGCGGATATTTCGCAAGCATCTTTGAGGGACGCATGCCCTTGGCCACGGCGGTTTCCACATAGGGTTTGCCCAGCTCATCCAGCATGTTTGCCCGCAACCGCTGCATCATCGCAGAGGCCCCGGAGGTGCCGATCACAAAGGTCGGCACGATCAGGTGGATCAGGATGGATTTGACCTTCTCCCAAGTCATTGGCTCGCCTTCAAATTCGGGTGCCATCAGGCCCCCGATGGGCAGGTTCAGATATTGGTGCCCGTAATAAAACAGGATCAGCGCAAGCAGAAAATTCGGTGTGGCAAGGCCCAGATAGCCAATAAAAGCAGCGGTGTAGTCGATCATGGTGCGCGACTTGGCGGCGGCCAGAACGCCCAAGGGCAGCGCGACCATATAAACGAACAGAACGGCTGCGAGGTTCACCAGCACCGTGAGCCAGAGGCTTTCCCCAACGATTTCCGACACCGGGCGATCAAATTCAAACGACCAGCCGAAATTGCCCTGCAGCATGCCGGAAAACCCGTGTGGCCCGGGCCAAAACCCCATCCAGATCAGATATTGCTCTGTCAGCGATCGGTCGAGCGCATATTCCTTGCGCAGGAATTCGGCCTTCGCGACGCCTGCTTCCTGACCGGTGGCGCGCAGCTCTGCGATCTGATTGGAGAGAAAATCCCCCGGTGGCAGGTTGATGATCCAGAAGATCAACACCGACACCAGAAGCAGTGTCAGCAGCATGGTGCCAAAGCGATAGACCGCGTAGCGCAGAATTTCCATCAGCCTTCGCCGTCCTCAAAGTAGAATTCATCCATGCGGTGCACGCCGAAATGTGCGCCGGGCTCCCAGGCCCAGATCGCTGTTTTGGGTACGTTGCGCAAACGGTTGGAGACCACCACCGGCTGTGGAGCCCCGGCCACCAGACCGATGGCAAAAACGTTGTCGGCGTGGATTTGCAGCATCTCGTGCCATGCTTCGGCGCGCTTGTTGGCGTCGGGGGCGTTATTCCAATTGTCCAACAGCTCCATCAGGCGTTGCGCTGCTGGTATATCTGGTGCCTCGCCCACCGCGCCGCTGGTCTGATAAAACTGCCCCCATTTGGGCCATGACAGAAAGACTTGATCTGTTGGCGCAAGATAGGCGGGGGAAGTGTAGCTTTGCGGCAGGCCATTGTCCCAGCCGTACCAGACCGATGCCATGGTGGTGCCAGAGAACACGCGATTGCGCAGAATGTCCCGGTCAAGCGGGCGCATCACCAGTTTTACACCCACATCGCGCCAGTCGTCGGTGATGATTTGCAGCGCGTTTTCAACCTCTTGCCGCTCTCCTGCGGTTTCGACCACCAGCTCCATGGGGCGGCCATCGGGCAGGCGACGGATGCCGTAGCCATCGCGTTCGGTGAAACCTGCCTCATCCAAGAGTGTATTGGCCAGATCCGGATCATACTGCGCCCATGCATCACGCAAGGCTTGATCAAAGAAGGGGCTTTGCTCCAGCACGGTCATCGCGCCGGGTTTGGCGAGCTTAAAATAAAGCGATTTGTTGATCGCTGCGCGGTTGATCGCAACCGAAAGGGCGCGGCGCACACGCACGTCACGCAGGGTTTCGCGCCAGACATCATCAGCGGAATTGAGATTGGGGTAAATCGCGATCTGTGATGCGGTGCCCGACGACCAAAGTTCCGTGCGGTAGTTGCCGTTTGCCTCACCCTTGCGCAGGATCGGGATGTCGCGGAAATCAAGCCCACGCGCTTGTAGATCGGCTTCACCCGCGTTCGATTTCGCCGCGACCAGCCCGCCCGAGACGATCTCCATTTCGACCGTGTCGATGTAAGGGAGCTGCACGCCGTTCTCATCTATGCGGTGGTAATAGGGATTGCGCACGAACTGATGGCGGATCTTCTTTCCTGCGGTGGCATTGATCCATGGTTGCAACGTCGGCAAGTCGGGGTTGTCGAATTTATCCATGTTGTCGCGCTTATTATGCAGCGCGGCCCAGCTTTTGACGCGGGCATAGTCGATTTCATCCTGCAAGGCGTCCGGGTCGGCAAAATCCTTGTGGAATTGTTTCAGATAGGCAGAAGGGCGGTAGATGAAGGGCGGCACCGCCTGCGCCAGCACCTGAAGAAAGCTCGGATTGGGCTTGCTCCACTCAAACACCACTGTGGTTGCGTCGGGGAATGTGACCTCTGGCAGCTCCCCCTCAACGCGGACGAAATCCGGCGGGCCGGTAGGGTTTAGCTCCTCGTTATTGGCGATGTGTTTCCACCAATATTCAAAATCGGCGGAGGTGAACGGGTCGCCAGAGGACCATTTGTGCCCTTCGCGCAGGTTCAGCGTGAACTTGCGATCGCCCTCGTTTTCAAAGCTCTCAAGGATGTCGGGCACCAGATCATATGTCTCGTTATAGCCGACAAGCCGGGCGTAGCCGTAGACCACCATCTGGCGGATGTCTTTGGAGCGCGTGACCATCGTGTTGAGCGTGCCGCCCTGAAGGCCGGGAGTGCGTCCCTTGGCGGCGACATTCACCACCAACGGCTCTGCGGGGATGCGATCTGCGGCGGGGGGCAGATCACCAGCGCTGACCTCTTGGCTCCAAAAGGCGCTTTCCTGCACCGAGGGCTGTGCGAGGGCCGCAAGCGGCAACAGAGCCAAGGCTAGCGCGGAGGTGATGGAAAGCAGAAGGCGGGGGTTAGACATGACAGCGTACCTTATGTCCGGGGTCCAGTGGCACCAATGGCGGGGCATCCTGTCCCGCAAAGCGGAAGGCCTCCGGCCAGCTTTCGGGCGCGCCTGCGCCCTGTGCCACAAGTTTGAGATTGATAGGCCGATCCACATCCGGGACCGGTTGAGCGGCGATCAACGCCTTGGTGTAGGGGTGTTTGGGATCGTGAAACAGCACTTCGGGCGGGCCTTGTTCGACAATCAGGCCCCGTCGCATCACCGCGACCTCATCCGCGATACGCGCCACCACCGCAAGGTCGTGGCTGATAAAGAGATATGAGAGCTGGCGGGCGTCGCGGATCTCTTCGAGGAGGGTCAGGATCTGCTCCTGCACCGAAACATCCAGTGCTGAAGTCGGCTCGTCGCAGACCAAAAGCGCCGGATCGAGCATCAGCGCGCGGGCAATCGACAGGCGCTGACGCTGGCCGCCGGAAAACGCGTGTGGATAGCGGCTGAGCATATCCACCGGAAGACCCACCAGACGCAGCATCTCGGTGGCACGGGATTTGTGCTCGCTCCGGTTGCCGATGCGGTGAATTTCGAGCGGTTCGGCCAGAGTATCCAAGATGCGCTGGCGCGGACTGAGCGAAGAGTAGGGGTCTTGGAACACCATCTGTGCCTGACGCTGGAACGCGCGCCGGGCGTCGCGGTCCATGGCGTGCACCTGAAGCGGCGCTGCCCCCGTGGTCGGGTGAAACAGCACCTCGCCACCGGCGTCCACGGTTTCCGCCCCCAAAGCGATTCGGGCTGCGGTGGTCTTGCCAGAGCCGCTTTCGCCGACGATGGCCAGCGTTTTGCCACGCGGCAGGCTGAGATCGACATCCTCGCAGGCCCGGACCAACGCGGGTTTGGACCAGTTTTTGCCAGAGCGCATGGTGAAGGTTTTGGTGACGTTGCGCAGCTCCAGGATCAGGTCCTCCTGCGGGTCACGAAGCGGGCAGATCGCCTCCGGGATCTTGGGGGCGGCGTTGAACAGATCCTTGGTGTAGGGATGTGCGGGTGCGCGCAGGATCGGCTCTGCAGGGCCTGCCTCCATGACCCGACCCTTGTGCATCACCACCACCTGCTCGGCCATATTGGCCACCACGCCAAGGTCATGGGTGACAAGGATCATCGCCATGCCGGTTTCCTGCTGGAGATCCTTCATCAACCCAAGAACCTGCGCCTGTGTGGTCACATCCAGCGCGGTTGTGGGTTCATCGGCGATCAGCAGATCAGGTTTGGCCACCATGGCCATAGCGATCATCGCGCGTTGGCGCATCCCGCCCGAGAGTTCAAACGGATAAGACCGCCATGTCCGTTCCGGGTCGGCAAAGCCCACACGTTCGAAACACTCCAGCACCTCGCGTTTGGCGTCTGTTTCTGAGGTATTTCTATGCAGGTGGATGACCTCGACCACCTGATTGCCAATGCGATGTAGCGGCGAAAGCGAGCGCATCGGTTCCTGAAAAATCATGGCGATGCGGTTGCCGCGCACGTCGCGGCGCATCTGACGCTCGCTGATCCGGGCAAGGTCGATGTCGTCTTCCTGCCCACTCAGGATCATGCGTCCCGAGTGCAACCGCGCAGCCCGCGGCAGAATGCGCAGCACGGCGCGGCAGCTGATGGTCTTGCCAGAGCCGCTTTCGCCGACAAGTGCCAGCGTTTCGCCGGGGTTCACGGCAAAATTCACGTTCTGCACCACGGGTGCATCGCGTCCGAACCCAATGCTGAGATCTTCGACTGACAGGAGGGGGCGCATGTCAGACGCCCCAGCCGCGTAGCCGCCGCGCAGGTTTGGAAATGAGAGTTCTCCCTGATTTTTGGCCCTTACCTTCGCGCGTGCAGGCCCTTGTAGTCAAATGCCATTTACCCCGAGTGCCGTGGAGTTTCGGGATTTGTGCCCCTTTGGACAGCGTCCAGTCGTTGGAGCCCGGTTCTTGGGGCGCTCTTAGGGGGATGATGCAACACCAACGCGACAATTGCGGATGCGGTTCCAGCTTGGGGCAGAAATCTGATGCCACACGGCCGAGCCGCGCTCAAACGTGGTGATCCGGTGCCCCCTGCGCGGGGTGGCTTGCACTGATATGCAGGGCGGGGCACTGTGACGGAGCCTAAATCCTGAACTGAGACCTTGATGCCCCCCAAACCCCTGCTCCATCGCGATGACCCCGAAGCCGCGCCTTTGATCGGCAATATCAAAGTCACCCGTGAGGATTGGCTTAATATCGGGCTGGATGTCCTGATCCGCGACGGGGAAGAACGGGTGAAGGTGCTGGCCCTGGCGGAGGCGATGGGGGTCTCGCGCTCGTCGTTTTATTGGTATTTCAAGTCACGTCAGGATTTGCTGGATGCATTGCTGACGCGCTGGGAGGAGACCAATACTGCGGGCCTGATCCGTCAGGCAGAGGCTCCGGCAGAGCGGGTGACCGGCGCGGTTTTGAATGTGTTTCGTTGCATCGCAAACCCGGATCTGTTCAACACCGCGCTTGATTTTGCAGTGCGGGATTGGGCGCGCCGGTCCGATGCGGTGCTGGCACGTATGCGGGCGGGAGATCTGGCCCGAGTGACGGCGTTGACGGCAATGTTTGGGCGTTACGGTTGCGGCGAGCGCGAGGCTCTGACGCGGGCAAAAGTGCTTTATTATATGCAGCTCGGCTATGATATGGCGGAACCGGAAGAGAGCCATGACTACCGGCTGGCGATGACACCGGAGTATCTGAAGGTGTTTACCGGTCAGGCACCAACAGAGGCCGAGCTGCAGGAGTTTGCGGAGTATAGCCGCGCCTTCTGGCGCGACCTGTCGCAGTAGTGATGTCAGCCAGACGGGCGCGCTGACGCGCGACAGGCTTGAGCCCTGCCCCCAAGTGGGAGCAGGGCCGATGCCTCCGGCGGAGGTATTTGTCAAAAGATGAGGGAGGTCAGTGCTTGCGAAGCATTTCGACCTTGGCTTTGACCTTTATGGCGGCTTCTTCGCGCACCGGGCCATAGCCACGGATCTCCATCGGAGCTTTCAGGATCTGTTCGAGCGTTTCAGTTGAAACCAGCGTGGGGTAGGCGATGATGTCATCGACCATGTTCTGGAACCACTCCCTGAGTTCGCGGTGCATGCGCGCCTCGGCGTGGTAGGCGAAGGGGTTGAGTGGGGACTGGCGGAAGGTCTTGCCTTTAGCCAGCAAGGACAGCACCGGTGTCATCCAAGCCCCAAGCGCGCGTTTGACTGGGCGGCCCCGGGCATCGGTTTTGAAGTTCAAGAGCGGCGGGGCCATGTGGTATTTGACGGTGAAGTCGCCGTCAAATTCGCGGTCGAGTTCGGCGCGGAAGCTGTCGGCGCTCATCAGGCGGGCCACTTCGAATTCGTCCTTATAGGCCATGAGTTTAAAGAGGCTGCGGGCGGCGGTGGCCGTGAGCGCGTCGGCCTGATCTGCGGGCAGTGCTGTGTGCAGGCGGTTTAGGCGCTCCGTGTAGGACTTGGCATAGGCCGCGTTTTGGTAGGAGGTCAGGAACGCAGCGCGGCGGTCGATGAGCTGCTCCAGCGTTTCTTCCTCTGGTGTGTCTTCGCTGTAGTGGGATTTCAGGCGGTCTGGTGCGGCGGCCATGGCGCGGCCAATGGCGAAGGCGAGCTGGTTTTTTTCAATCGCGACGCCGTTCAGCACAATGGCCTGTTGCAATGCGGTGAGGCTGACGGGCACCAGACCTTGCTGCCATGAGAACCCCAGCATGATGACATTGGCCAGCACCGCATCGCCCAGAAGTGTTTCGGCAATTGCATTTGCATTGAGGGCTGTGATGTTCTCGGTGCCGACCACCGAGGCAACCGCGCGGGCGCGGGCGGGGATGTCGAGTGTGGCGTCGCGGCGCAGCACGATGTCGCCGGTGGGCATTTCCGCAAGGTTCAGCGCAACCCGGCTGCCTTCGCGGTAGTGCGCAGAGGCTTTGGGCGCCGAGGAGACCACTGCGTCACAGGCGATTACCGCGTCCGCTGCGCTCAGATCGGTGCGCACCTGATGGACCTCATCCGGGGATTTGGCGAGGCGGATGTAGCTGAGGACGGTGCCGAATTTCTGCGCAAAGCCTGTGAAATCAAGCACCGATGCGCCTTTGCCCTCCAGATGGGCGGCCATGGTGATGAGCGCGCCAACCGTGACCACACCGGTGCCGCCAACGCCGGTGACCAATAGGTCAAAGGGTTTCCTCAGCGCAGGCAGGTCGGGTGCGGGCAGATCCGCGGTGAGCTGTTGGGCGTCCAGATCACACAGTTCTTTCTTGCGCCGGGTTGCGCCCTCAATCGTCACAAAGCTGGGGCAGAAGCCATTGAGGCAGGAGAAGTCCTTGTTGCAGCTGGAAAGGTTGATCTTGCGCTTGCGCCCAAAGGGGGTCTCCTTGGGTTCAACGCTCAGGCAGTTGCTCTCGACGGAACAATCGCCGCAGCCTTCGCAGACCAGATCGTTGATATAGGCAAAGCGCTTGGGGTCTTCCATCTTGCCACGTTTGCGGCGGCGGCGTTTCTCGGTGGCGCAGGTTTGCTCGTAGATCAGGAGGGTGACGCCCTTAATCTCGCGCAGTTCGCGCTGGACCAGATCGAGGTCCGCGCGATCGTGAAAAGACGTGCCCGCCGGGAAGTCGCTGCGGGTGAATTTGCCGATGTCATCGGAGATCAGCGCGATGCGCTCCACGCCTTCGGCGCGCCCGGCCTGCGCGATGCCGGCGACCGAGACCGGGCCGTCCACGGGCTGACCGCCGGTCATGGCCACCGCGTCATTATATAGCACCTTGAAGGTGATATTGGCGCTCGCTGCCACCGCCTGACGGATGGCGAGCGAGCCGGAGTGATACCATGTGCCTTCGCCAAGGTTCTGGAACACATGTTTGCCGCCGTTGTACTTGGACGCGACCAGATGCGGCACGCCTTCGCCGCCCATCTGCGCATAGCCTGCGGTGTCGCGCCCCATCCATGAGGCCATGACATGACAGCCGATCCCGGAGTTGGCGGTGGAGCCTTCGGGGACCTTGGTGGAGGTGTTATGCGGGCAGCCGGAACAGAAATAGGGCGTGCGGGTTGCGCCGGGGATGTTCAAAAGGTTGGGCGGCTGCTCAGTCAGGGCGCGCGCCTTGTCGCGCAGGTTCAGTTCCGGGAAGAAACGGTCAAGACGTTCGGCCACCACGGGCACCAGCATCAAGGGGCTCAACTCACCCACCCATGGGATCAGCGGTTCGCCTGCGGCGTGGTATTTTCCGACCATTTTCTTGGGCTTGTCGCCGGGCCAGTCGTAGAAATACTCCTTGAACTGGCTCTCGATGATGCCGCGTTTTTCCTCAATGACCAGCACTTCTTCTTTGCCGTTCACAAAACGCAGCGCCTCAGCGCGGGCCAGCGGCCAGACCATGCCGACCTTGTAGATATCAATGCCGAGGCTGCGGCAGGCGTCCTCGTCCAGATCCAGCAGCCGCAGCGCCTCCATCAGATCGAGATGCCCCTTGCCGGTGGTGACGATGCCAAAGCGGGCCTCGGGCAGATCGTAGATGCGGCGGTCGATCGGGTTGGCCTCGGCAAAGGCGCGCACCGCTTGGAGTTTGGCGCGAATGCGGGTCTCGATCTCGGGGCTGGGCAGGTCGGAAGACCGGATGTGCAGCCCGCCGGGATAGTCCGGCAGGTCGGGCAGGGTGAAGGTGCGGTCCTTGGGCAGTTCGACCGAGCGGCCACTTTCCACGGTTTCCGAGACCGCCTTGAACCCCACCCATGTGCCGGAATAGCGCGACAGCGCGATGCCGTATTCGCCAAAGGACAGGTATTCACCCACATCGGCGGGGTTCAGCACCGGCATGAACCACGACATGAAGGCCACATCGGACTGATGCGGCATGGAGGAGGAGACACAGCCGTGGTCATCGCCCGCCACCACCAGAACGCCGCCTTTCGGCGAAGAGCCATAAGCGTTGCCGTGTTTCAGCGCATCGCCGGAGCGGTCCACGCCGGGGCCTTTGCCGTACCACATGGAAAACACGCCCTCGACCGCGCAGTCGGGATCAAGAATGGCCTGTTGCGCGCCCAGAACGGCCGTTGCGCCGAGGTCCTCGTTGACGGCGGGCATGAAGGTGATGCCAGCTTCGCTCATCCGGTTGCGGGCGCGCCAGAATTCGAGATCGACACCGCCAAGGGGAGAGCCGCGATAGCCGGAGACAAAGCCCGCCGTGTTCAGCCCGGCGGCGCGGTCGCGGCGGGATTGGTCCAACATGATCCGGGCGAGGGCTTGTGTTCCGGTCAGAAACACGCGGCCTTCGGTGCGGGCGTAGCGGTCCTCCAGCTGGTAAGTCTGAAACGCGTGGGACAGCTCGGTCATGGTGGCTCCTTGGTGGCTATCGATCAAAGGGATGGCTGGTCGTGCAATCATACTCCTGAAGAGGCGAAAAAACTTGCCAGATTTCACGGGATTTTGCACAAGTGGGGATAAATTATTCGCAAATCGTTGATTTTCCGAGAGGGTGTTGTGACACTGAAGCTGGATGAACGTGATCGCCGTATCCTTACCTTGCTGCAAGAAGATTGCCGCATGTCCAATGCGGATCTGGCAGAGGCCGTCGGCATGTCGCCCTCGGCGTTTTGGCGGCGCGTGCGCGCATTAGAAGATGCTGGCATCATTGCGCGTTACGGTGCTGTGGTGGTGCCCAAGGCGATGGGCCTGAGTTTTGAGGCCTTGGTCCAAGTGAATTTGACCCGCCATGCCCCAGAGCATCTGACGGAATTTATCCGTGCGGTGGAAAGCAATCCACATGTGGTGGAATGCTATGCGACGACAGGTCAGGCGGATTACCACCTGCGGGTTTTGGCCCCGGATCTGGAGGCCTATAATCAGTTTCTGGAGCGATTTTTGTTTCGGCTGGCAGGTGTTGCAAGCGCACAAACGCATGTCATTTTGAAAACCATTAAACGAGACACACCGGTGGTGCCTTAACGCCGGGCAGTCTCACACACGCGCTAGATTTCTGCTTGCTCGACCAGAATGTTCACTATATGTTCTGATTCAGATGGTGAGTGAGAGAGGGCGCATTTAGATGAGCAAAGTGGCTGTGCTGCTGACGCAGGGGTTTGCGGATTGGGAATACGGCGTTCTGTGTGGTCTCGGACAGGCCTATTTTGGGCTGGACATACGTTATGTGACGCCCACGCCGGGGGATGTGGTCTCGATGGGAGGGCTTGTGGCGCGCGTATCCGATGGTTGCGAGTTGCTCGATATCTGGGAACCCGATGCGCTGGTGGCCGTGGGAGGCACCCTCTGGGAGCAGCCCGAAGCGCCTGATATCTCTGGCGTATTGGAGGGGATGCATGCGCGTGGTGCCGTGGTTGCGGGTATCTGCGGCGGCACATTGGCGCTGGCGCGGGCAGGGCTGCTGAACAGTGTACGCCATACGTCAAACGATGTCGGGTTTCTGGGCACACATGTGGAGGGTTACGCCGGGGCTGCGCAATATGTGGATCAGCCCACAGCCCTGTCTGACGGGGGGGTGATCACAGCACCGGGGACGGCACCGGTGAGCTTTGCTGCCGAGATTATGGCGGCACTCAACGCACCCCTGGAGACTGTGTACCAACTGAAGTCAATGCTGGGCGCGGAGCACAAAACGGGGCAGAAGGCCGCGTCTTGATGCAATCGCCGCGCGCAAGCGCGGCGCCGGGCCCAACGGGGGAGGGAGCATCTATATGCTTCCGGGACGGGCGGGAGCCTCCCCGTCCACCGTGCGCTCCATCAGAAGCTTGCCGCAGCCCAGGCGGCGGTCATCCCCACATAGGTCAGATGGTGCAACAGCTGATCTGTGCCCATAGCGCGCCAAAACGCCCCTTGGGTCGGATCGAGCTTGTGGCATTCAGTGTGATGCGCCTTCCAGAAGTCGATATTGAAATGAATGAACCATTCCACCGCGCAAATCACCGCAATAAACCACGGTGGGCTGCCGACGATGAACAATACCACCACCGAGGCCAGGGCATGGACGCCCGCATGTTGCGCCCGGCCCGGATGAAAATACTGGCACCGTCCTGACAACATTTTTTTGGTCTGCAGGTAGAAGTCGGCAAACATATGTTTGACTTCAAACAGGCAGATCAACAGCAGGACTATACCGATATGTTCTGGCAAGGCAGGCTTCCTCTGGCAGTGGCATCAAACGGCGGAGCATATATCCGACGGACCTTACGGTGTTTTCTCCGTATCGCAAATATCGCATCCAACTGTCTGTGACATAGCTCACAGACGTGTATCAGCCATCCCTCTAGACATGTGACCGGTGCTGCCTGCGTCATTGCCTGCAAGGGACAAACCGCGCTAACCATGTCAAAACACGTAAATTCCACTGGTCTGGTGACGCAGACCTTCGCCCTGACGCAAGATCCGCGGAGCCGCCCCATAGAACGCTCGCTATTCCACTTCATCTGGAAATATTCCAAGCGCGACCAGCTGATTCTGCTGGTTGTTACCGCCTGTCTGTTTCCGCTGCTCTATCTGACGTTGGAGCTGCCCAAACGCATTATCAACGACGCCATCGGCGCGCAAAGCTCGACCATCGAGGTCTGGGGACAGCAGTTTGATCAACTGACCTATCTCTGGATTCTATGTGGCGCGTTCCTGTTGGCAGTGCTTGCGCATGGGCTGACAAAGATGCGCATCAACACCATGAAAGGTGTGCTGGCAGAGCGAATGCTGCGTCGGTTCCGCTACAGTTTGATTGCGCGGGTTTTGCGATTCCCTCAGCCCTATTTCGAGCGCACCAGTCAGGGGGAACTGGTCTCGATGATCACCTCTGAGTCCGAGCCGATGGGCGGCTTGATGGGGGACGCCGTGAGCCAGCCTGTGCTGCAGGCCGGACAGATGTTGACCATCCTCTACTTCCTGTTTGCGCAGAATTTCTGGTTTGGCCTTGCTGCGGTTGCGCTGATCCCTCTGCAGGGCTGGCTGATCCCGCTTTTGCAGCGTCGCATCAATCTGCTCAACAAAAAACGCATCCAACAGGTGCGCGCACTGGCCTCAGAGATTGGCGAAAGCGCGGTCGGTGCCTCCACTTTGCGGGTGAATGGCGGCTGGCGCTACCGGATGGCGCGGGTGACAGAGCGTTTGGGACGGCTCTATGAGATCCGTTTTGAGATCTATCAGAAGAAATTCTTCATGAAGTTCCTCAACAACTTCATCACCCAGCTGACACCATTTTTCTTTTATGCAGTTGGCGGTTATCTGGTGCTGCAGGGGAAAGTGTCCTTGGGGGCGTTGGTGGCCGCGCTTGCGGCCTATAAAGATCTCGCGTCACCTTGGAAAGAATTGCTGACCTATTACAACCAGACGCAGGATATGTCCCTGCGCTGGGAGGTGATCCTTGAGCGATTTGCGCCGCCGGATATGGTGGACGAACGCCTGATGCAGGGAGAACCCGAAACACTTCCGCATCTGGACGGTGACATCGTTCTGGATGGTGTCAGTGTGCGCGATGCCGACGGCAATCTGGTGCTCGAAGAGCTGTCAGCCACCTTCCCGAAAGGCGAGTTGATTGGCATTGCCGCCCCGTCGGAGGAGGACCGCCGCGCGCTTGCCGAGGTGCTGACGCGCGAGGTCCTGCCTGCCTCGGGTACGGTGACACTGGCCGGGCATGACATCCGTGAATTGCACCAGATGGTGCTGGCCACCCGTATTGGCCATGCCACATCGCGCCCTGCATTGTTTCAGGGATCATTTGGTGAAAATGTGCTTATGCCGCTGCGGGTGCGCCCGCTGGAAGACCCAAGCGACCCGCGTGCGCTACGCGATGCGATCCGTGCGGGAAACAGCCCCGACCCGTTTGATGTCAATTGGGTCGATCCCAAGATCGCAGGGTTTGAAAAGACAGAAGAACTGCGTGACTGGTGGTTGCGGATCGTCGAAGGGATTGGCTCAGACACGGCGCTGTTGCGTCGTGGTATGGATCAGGTTTTTGACAAACATGATCACCCCAAGCTGGCAGATGCTTTGGTTCAGCTTCGCCAGCGTGTGCAGCAGGCCTTGATGGATGCGGGACTGGATGCATTTGCGCATTTCAACAACCGTGCCCACTATAACCCGGCGTTGCCGGTGGTGGAAAACCTGCTCTATGCCACGCGCTCAGTGCCGATCACATTTGAACTGCTGCGTGAGCAGACCGAGTTTTTACAGACGTTGCGGCGGATCGGGCTCGACACGGATTTGGTCGGGTTGGCGCAGGACGTGCTGGAGATGCTGCGGCAGATCTTTGGCATGGATGGCACGGTTCATCCGCTGTTCCGCAAACTCGGGCTTGAGGCCAGCGATTATGAGGCGGCGCTGCAACTGCTGCAAAAGGTGAAATCCAGAGGCACAGAAGCGCTGGAACCAGAAGAACTGGCACAGATGATGATTGTGCCGTTTTCTATCTCGGCCGAAGCATTGGGGCCGGCGTTCAGCTCTGAGATTGAGGACCGCATTCTGACGCTGCGCGAAAGCCACGGTCGCGAGCTTCTTGAAACGCTTGATGACCTATTTGTGCCGCTCCACAAGGGTCATTTCGCTCCCGGTTTTACGGTGTTGGAAAACGCGATATTTGGCAAAATCTCGGACAACGCCGGGGCGCGGGCCGAGGATCTGCGCAAGGCCGTCGCTGAGGTCATTGACGCGGCTGGCGTACGCGAAATGGTGGTGGAACTGATCTTTGATCTGCCCGTTTCAGTTGGCGGGCAGGGGCTTGGGCAGAGCTTTGCGGAACCCTTGGCCTTTTGCCGGGCCTCGATCAAACGGCCCGACATTTTGATCCTTGATGGCGCATTGGCCAGTTTTGACCGCAGTACCCGGCGCGCGATGCAGGACAATCTGCGCGAGTTGTTGCCTCAAACAACATTGATCTTCCTTGAACCAGCCTTTCGCGAGCCGGATCGGTTTGACCATTATTTCGAGATGCGTCAGGGCCGCCTCAAGGATGAGCGCGCAGAGGATCGCGGCGCAGGAGATGAGGACAGCGCCTCCGCTGCCGATCTGTCGCGCAAGCTGCGCGCTCTTGAGTCGACTGAGCTTTTTTCCGGTCTCAACCGACGTCAGCTGCGTCTTCTTGCGTTCGGGGCGCGTTGGTATGAAGCCGCACCTGGCACGGCGGTGTTTCATAAGGACGATGCGGCAACGGATGGTGCCTATATGATCATCGAAGGCGAGGCGGGGTTATATCTGCCGGCTGAGAGCGAAGGCGCGGAAGGCCAGTTGATCGCCAAAGTCGGTCCCGGTCGTTTGGTGGGCGAGTTGGGCCTGATCCGCAAAGAGCCCCGCGCCTTGTCGATGATCGCTGAAAGTGATCTGACCTGTTTGCGTATCGGTGAGGAGGAATTCCTTGCTGTGGTCGAGAATGACGCAAATACCGCCTTCAAGTTGCTGCAGGTTGTGGCGGGCTATCTGTCCAGCTAGGGCAGGTGTGTGCTGCGCAGCCTGCCGTAGGCAATGGGCAAGGCAACTGCTAACTCAAGGGAGAGAGATCGCATGAAACTGTTTCGATACCGCACGGCTGAGGGCGTGCGTCCGGGCCTGATCGACGCGCAGGGCGTTGCGCGGGATTTGTCTAACCACGTGTCGGATCTTGGGCAGGAAACGCTGGGAGCGTCGGTTCTGGCTGACATCCGGGCACTCGATCAGAGCGCCTTGCCAGAGATTTCCGGAGAGATCGATTATGCGCCTTGTGTGGGACAGGTCGGCAAGTTTCTCTGTATCGGACTCAACTATTCCGATCATGCCGAAGAGGTGGGGGCGACGCCTCCCGAGCACCCCATTCTTTTCATGAAAGCAAATTCAGCCATCGTTGGGGCCAATGATGATGTTCGCATCCCGCGCGGATCAAAAGCCACAGATTGGGAAGTCGAACTGGGAGTCGTAATTGGTGCTGCAGCCAAATACGTGACAGTTGAAAGCGCGCTTGAACATGTGGCGGGCTACTGCATCGTCAATGATGTCTCTGAACGTGATTTTCAGATGCAACTTACCGGTCAATGGACCAAAGGCAAAAGCTGCGACACCTTTGGGCCGATTGGCCCGTGGCTGGTGACCGCAGATGAAGTTGCCGATCCGCAAAACCTCGCACTGTCATGTGACGTGAACGGGACGCGCATGCAGACCGGCAATACCGACAAGATGATTTTCTCTGTTGCCGAGATCATCAGCCATCTGAGCCAGTTGATGACGCTGCATCCGGGCGATGTGATTGCAACCGGGACCCCGCCGGGTGTCGGTATGGGGCAAAAACCAGCGCCCGTATTCCTCCGCGACGGAGATGTAATGGAGTTGAAAATTCAAGGACTTGGTCAGCAGCGGCAAGTTTTGCGTGCTGACGGCTGAGTCCATGTCTCGAAAGAGGCCCCGCCTAAGTGGGGCCTCAGCGACAGTATATGTCGTGCAGGGTTGCCAGAACCCGAGTGGCCGGTCCATCCGCGAGAGAGTAATAGACAGTCTTTCCTTCACGCCGCGCGACCACCAGCCGATCTTCGCGCAGGCGCGACAGCAATTGGCTGACCGCCGCTTGGCGTTTGCCCAGAAGGTCCTCTAGTGCGCCGACCGAAAGTTCCTTTTCGCCCGCCAGATAACACAGGATCATCAGCCGCCCTTCATGGGCGAGCGCTTTGAGTAGCGCGGCCGCGTCAGAGGCGTTTTCCACCATGGAGTTTGCGGGCAGGTCCAATGTCTCAGTCATCATACTCGGGTCTTCTTTCGAGGGCCGAAGAGACGGCCTTGGGCAAAAATGAGAATTTTAGCGCAAAAACTGACGCTAATTAGAGTAAAGCCATGGATGACGGTGCCGTCGCAAGAGTTTTGGTAAAGATTTATTCTTTTTAGCGGACCTTTGCTCATTGCGCGGCTCAGTCACCTCGCTGGATATAGGGAGTCGCGCCATCAGGTTTCAACCTTTGATTGGGGGCGCGCCGCCCACAAACGCGTTACCCTCGGCATAATTGCAGGGGGATTCTTGCATGTTGAGGTGCAGATCACTGCCCTCAAACGGATGTGCACGCGCGAGGTCTTCATCGACATCTATGCCTAACCCCGGTGCGTCAGGCGGTGTGACAAAGCCGTTTTCAACACGGATGGAGCTTTTGATCAGGGCGTCGTGAAACGGGGTCTCGATTGTCTCGGCCATCAGGATATTCGGGATCGAGGCGGCGAGATGAATATTGGCCGCCCATTCCACCGGACCGGCATAAAGATGCGGTGCCATTTGCGCGCTAAAGACTTCTGCTATGGCTGCGGTTTTCTTCATCTCCCAAATCCCACCGGCGCGCCCGAGGGCGGGTTGCAGGATTTCTGCGGCACCCGACCGCAGGACGGCTGCAAATTCCGCCTTTGTGCAGAGCCGCTCGCCGGTTGCGACGGGGATGCGCACGCCGCGTGCGACGCGCGCCATGTCATCGATGGCATCCGGGGGGGTGGGCTCTTCGAACCAGAGCGGGCTAAATGGCTCCAGTGCTTGTCCGAGGCGGATTGCGCCAGCGGTGTTGAATTGACCGTGGGTGCCAAACAAGAGGTCCGCTTTGTCGCCAACCGCGTCCCGGATGGCTTTGCAGAAGGCGACCGACTGGGTGATATCCGACATCGCAGGCATATGTCCGCCCCGGATCGTATAGGGTCCTGCAGGGTCGAATTTCACCGCAGTATAGCCGCGCGCAACCGCATCCAGAGCCGACTCCGCCGCCATTTCCGGTGAGGTCCAGAAGGCGCTGATGTCATGGTGGGGCAATGGGTATAGATATGTATAGGCCCGAATGCGATCGTTCATCCGACCGCCAAGCAGGGCGTGAACGGGGCGATTGCGATCTTTTCCCAGAATGTCCCAGCAGGCGATTTCCAGACCCGAGAAGGCACCAATCACGGTGGGGTCGGGGCGCTGGGTGAACCCCGATGAGTAGGCACGGCGAAACATCAATTCGATGTTTTCGGGATTTTCGCCCTGCATATGGCGCGCAAAGACATCCTCAATGACTGCACGCATGGCGATCGGCCCGACGGTGGAAGCGTAGCATTCCCCCCAACCTGTGATCCCTGTGTCTGTGGTGAGTTTTACAAGGATCCAGTAACGCCCCCCCCAGCCTGGTGCGGGCGGCGCGGTGATGATGATGTCGAGGTCCTGGAGTTTCATGTCTCTCGGTCCTTTGTTGTTTGCCCAATCGGGTGGAGGTGGGAGCGCGCGCCGGGGCCGTTGAGGCCCCGGCGCGCGCGGGTCCGGGCCATTCGGCACGGATCCCGGTTGCCGGTTGCAATGTCACAATGCCTGAAGCCGGACGGTGCGGTCAGGGATGCGACAAGACGCCTGCTTTTGATAGCGATTGAACAGAATTCTAACGGTTGAATAGTTCTAACGGTTGAATAGAATGACATTGCGGCGGGCTGATCCGGATCTGGTGTCCGCGATCGCCTCGTTGATCTGCGAGAGAGACCACCTGCCAGAGATCAACTCGTCAAGTTTCAGACGCCCTTGCTGATAGAGATCGATGATCCATGGCACATCGCGCTGGATCACCACGTCTCCCATTTTTGACCCTTTCAGGCCCTGACCGAGTGCCGCCATCACCACCGGTTCGTACTGTGCAGTTTCGCCGGAGTGCGGCATGCCGATCATCACCGCACGGCCGCCCGGGCCCAAATAGCGTGGGGCCTGATCATACGCCGCAACAGCGCCGACGGTAATCAGCACCACCTCCGCTCCTTTGCCGCCAAGCGCTGCGGCGGCGCTACGCCATGGTTTCGGCGCGTTGGCGAGGACACCGTGGGTCGCTCCAAACTCTTTGGCGATTTCCAGTTTCTCCGCACTCATGTCGACCGCAACAATGCGGCGCGCACCTGCGATCCGTGCGCCTTGGATGGCGTTGAGGCCAACGCCGCCTGCGCCGATCACCACCACGTCTTCGCCTGCGCGCAAGTTTGCCGCGTTAACGGCCCCACCAATGCCTGTGATGACGCCGCAGGAAATTAGCGCGGCCACATCCTTGGGCATATCTGAGGGGATCGCGACGATCTGGCGACTGGAGACCACCACCTTTTCCGCAAACGCACCGCAGGCCATGGCCTGAAACACCGGCTCACCGGCGACAGTGGAGAGCGGGCCTGTCAGCCCATCATAGGGTGTGGTGCAATTGACAGGTTTACCAGAGGCACAAGAGGGGCAATGACCGCAGGCGCGGATCAATGTGACAATCACATCATCCCCGACAGAGACACCTTCGACGCCCGATCCCAATGCGCTGATACGGCCTGCGGCCTCATGTCCGTAGACGGCGGGCAGTGGCCCGCCCCATGCGCCATCTGCAAATGAAATATCGCTGTGGCAGATCGCGACCGCGTCAAGGGTGACTTCGACGTCTCCGGGGCCGGGGGGCGCAATGGTGATCTCCTCAATCCGTAATGCGCTGCCAAAGCTGTGGCATACGGCGGCTTTGATGGTCTGCATGAAGGCTCTCCCCGCTTGTTGCCTCTAGCGTGACGGGCGGTCAGGCGGATCGCAATGCGAAAAACGGCGTCTGGGTGTCGTATTCATCTAAGGGAAGGACCACAGGAGGACGGCATGTTCGGCAAACCTGTGTTGCGACCGATGCAATTGGCGGACGAAGGGCCCGGATCATTCTCCATCTGCTTCATTCATTCGGTCGAGAATGGGGTCGGCGCCTAGCCTTGAGTGAACAGTTGATATCCGGGGTGCGCGACCGCACACAGGCTGGTGATCGGGGCCGCGTCTATCCATGTCGTGCGTTCCATCACAAACAAGGCTTCCCCCTCCTGAGCTTGCAGTATGTCGCGATCACCTGCCGTGGCGGTGCGCGCATATAGACGCAAGTCGCATTTGCTGTAGGGGCGATTGCGCACCAGCCATTCGTTTGCGTTTTCATGGGTGAGGTCGACGGAGGTGATCTCGGGGACGGTTTCCAACGAAATCCAGCGATCTTCAAAGATGTAGGGGCGATTGTCGGCGAGATGCAGGGCCTCGACACGCAGCATCGCACGGGACTCTGAAAACCCGAAATTGGCCATGATCGCAGGGGGAGTGTCTTGGATCGATTGGCGGATCAAGCGGTGGCGATAGCGATAGCCACGTTGTTCGACCTCGAGTCGGGTGATGGGGATGTCCAAAGTAGCGCGTGTGACCGGATCACGGCGTACGGTGGTTCCGCCTTTGCGTCTGCGTTCCACAATGCCGTTTTGGGCCAGATCACGCATCGCCCTGTGCACCGTGGAGCGGGCGCAGCCAAAGCGCAGCGCCAGTTCTTCGTCGCGCGGCAGCTTATCTCCCGGACCATAGGTTGCGTTCAGAATCAGGCCTCGAATGCTGTCCCGGATCTCCATCCATGAATGCCGTCGCCGCTCTGACATCTGCTGCTCCTAAAACCTGAACTCAAAAAACTGCCTCATATTCATGCGAATGAGGGCACATGTCGAAACACGTATCCAAACGTTGCGACGATGATTGACAAGAATATGTACCTACATATTAATGTAAAGCACCTACAAAATAAACTGAGTCTGCGCTGCTGGCCACCGCCCAATCGCAGATCTACCGACAGAGGACTGGACATATGCAAAGACGTGCGTTTCTGAAAACCGGCGCGATTGGCGCGGCGGCGACTGCGCTGGCAAGCCCTGCAATTGCTCAGGGCAAGATGCAATGGAAGTTGGTCACAGCCTGGCCAAAAAACTTGCCCGGCCCCGGTGTGGCGGCGCAAATGCTCGCGGATCGGATCACCACGCTTTCGGGTGGCCGGATCGAGGTCAAACTGTTCGCGGCGGGTGAACTGGTTCCGGGTCGGGGCGTCTTTGACGCGGTTTCTGAGGGCACCGCAGAACTGTACCACGCGGTTCCTGCGTATTGGGGCTCCAAGTCCAAAGGTATTCTGTTGTTTGGCTCGCAGCCCTTTGGTTTGCGCGCAGATGAGCAGTTCGGCTGGCTCTATCACGGTGGCGGTCAGGCGCTTTATGACGAGATGTATGGCCGGTTTGGCATTAAGCCTTTCTTGTGCGGCAACTCTGGTCCGCAATGGGGTGGCTGGTTCAAGAACGAAGTCAATTCCGCTGAAGATCTGAAAGGTCTGAAGTTCCGCACAACTGGTCTCGCATCGGAAATGGCCTCGAAGCTGGGTATGGCGGCAGAGGCCACCAGCGGCCCTGCGATGTTCCAAGGCCTGCAGACCGGTGCATTGGACGCGGGTGAGTTTATCGGCCCATGGACCGATAGCGCGCTTGGCTATTATCAGGTCGCCAAGAATTACTACTGGCCCGGCGTCGGTGAGCCGTCCTCGGCTGAGGAATGCGGTGTCAACGCCACTGTCTTTGCGGAACTGCCGGAAGATCTACAGCAGGTTGTCTCCTTGGCATGCGAGAGCCTCTACAACCCGGTTTGGACCGAATACACCACCAAACATGCATTGGCGCTGAAGAAGATGGTGGAAGAAGACGGCGTGCAGGTGAAAATGTTCCCCGAGGACGTGATCGCCGCAATGGGTACTGCCGCTGCCGAGGTCATCTCTGAACTGCGCGAAGACGAAGACGAGCTGGTGCGCCGCATCACCGAGAGCTTTATCGCGTATCGTGACAGCGTCGGTGGATACATGACCTATGCTGACAACGGTCAGATGAACGCCCGTGCTTCGGTGATGGGCTACTGATCGCAAAAGAAACGGACCTGCCGGCGCTCCCTGATGGTGAGCGCCGGTTTTTTCTTGGGGAGAGGTGCAGGATGCTACGGGTTGCAGATGCTCTGGACGGCATCAATCGCGGGCTTGCGCATGTGATACGCTGGCTGGCGCTTTTGATGGTACTGGCACAATTCGCCATCGTGGTGGGGCGGTACGTCTTTGGCGTAAACTCCATCGCCGCACAGGAAAGCGTGCTCTATATGCATTCTACCCTCTTTATGCTTGCTGCGGGCTATACGCTGCTGGTCGACAAGCACGTGCGGGTGGATGTGTTTTACGCAGGTCTTAGCCCACGCGGACAGCGCCGGATCGACATATTCGGTCATCTGTTCCTGCTGCTGCCGTCGATGGCGGCGCTGCTTTATTGGTCGTGGCCATCTGTGCGCAACTCTTGGTCGATCCTTGAGGGGCCGATCGCCGTGGGCGGAATCGAGGCCGTGTTTTTGCTCAAATCACTGATCCCCGCTTTTTGCGTGCTCATTATGCTGCAATCCGTTGCTTTGCTGATCCGCTTGCTCTGTGAAAGGCCCGCCCAATGATTGCTTACCTCGACCTGATCATGTTTGCGGCGTTGATGGCTGTGATCCTCATGGGGTTTCCGGTTGCCTTCTCCATCGCCGGAATTGCGATCCTGTTTGCCTACCTCGGCTGGATGCTGGGGGTGATGGATATCTCGCTCCTTGGTGCGTTTGGTCAGCGGGTTTTTGGTCTCCTCAGCAATGAGGTGCTGATCGCCATTCCGCTGTTTGTGCTGATGGGCGCGATCTTGGAAAAGAGCCGGATCGCCGAAGAGCTGCTTGATACGATGGGGCGTTTGTTCGGCCAGCTCAAAGGTGGGCTTGGGATCTCTGTGGTGCTGGTGGGGGCGCTTTTGGCGGCTTCGACAGGAATTGTCGGTGCGACCGTTGTCGCCATGGGGATGATTGCGCTCCCGGCCATGCTGCGTGCGGGATATGATCCAAGGGTGGCTTCGGGGATTGTCTGCACTGCGGGGACCTTGGGGCAGATCATTCCACCATCTACCTTGCTGATTATCCTCGCGGATGTGATGTCCAACGCCTATCAGCAGGCCCAGTATGAGCAGGGCAAATTTGCCGTTGAGGCGCTGTCGGTGGGACAGTTCTTTGCGGCGGCCTTGCTTCCGGGGCTGCTGCTGGTTGTGCTCTATCTGCTTTATATTCTGGTCAGAGGCGTCTTGCGGCCACAGGATATGCCATCCGCCCCGGCTGATGTCGCACGTCCGAGCCGCGCGCAGGTTTTGCAGGCCGTGGTACCGCCGATCTTGTTGATCTTTGCGGTGCTGGGCGCAATTCTTGGCGGTGTTGCGACGCCGACCGAGGCTGCGTCTGTCGGCGCTATCGGAGCCTTGCTGATGGCGGGTCTGCGCTGTGGTGGGTCTGCGCGCGTGATCCTTCTGGGGGCAGGGGCGCTTATTGCGTTGGGCGTTTTGTCGGGTCTTCATCCTGTGCGATTGCAACGCAGTGACCTGAGCAGCAGCGATTTTGCAATTGGGCTGTTTTATGCATTCCTCGCGATTGCGGGGGCTGCTGCAATCCTGCTGTCGTTGCGCAGCGGCATGAAGCAACGCATCCTGCACGAAGCTGTCACCTCTACGGCGACCATGACTGCGATGATTTTTGCCACCATGCTTGCCGCTAGCATGTTCTCACTGGTGTTTATCGGGTTGGGCGGCGAAGAGCGCGTCGCTCGTATCCTTGGTAATATGCCCGGTGGCCCGATGGGGGCGCTGGTGTTCTCGATGCTGTTTATCTTTGTGCTGGGGTTCTTTTTGGACTTTGTCGAGATCTCGGTCATTGTGCTGCCGCTGGTGACTCCGACGCTGATCCTGATGGGGCATGATCCGGTCTGGCTTGGGATATTGATCGCGATCAACCTGCAGACCTCATTCCTGACGCCGCCATTTGGGTTCTCGCTGTTCTATTTGCGGGGGGCTGCGCCCAAAGAGGTTACAACCCGTCATATCTATCAAGGCGTTGCTCCTTTTATCGGGTTGCAGGTGCTGGGGGTCTTGTTGGTCTGGCTTGTGCCTGAGATCGCAACGTGGCTGCCCTCGGCGATCTTTTGACCCCTAGGCAAGACCAATTGTCCTGAGGCAACTTGTACACTCAGACCCGCACCGCGCCCGCCATGCTGGTGGGTGCGGGTGAAGGTCAGGCGAGGTGCCCCACGTCGTGCAAGAATTGGATCAGACGCTCAGCAAAGGCTTCGGGCTGGTCGATGGGGGGCACATGGCCAGTTCGGCGCAACACTGTGAATTGTGATCCTGGGATCAGGTCAGTGGTTTCTCGGACGAGATCGGGTGGGGTGGAGCCATCATCAGAGCCTGCAATGCCGAGCACGGGCAGACGCAGACCAGAGGTCGGAGTATAAAAATCCGTCCCTGCGATCGCGGCACAACATCCCAGATACCCCTCAACGGGGGTCTTCTGAACACGCCTTTGGGTCGCAAGATGCGCGCCCGATTGCAGGTAGCGGCGTGGAAACCAGCGCTGCATGGTATCGTCCAAGATCGCATTGAGACCATTGGCCCGGACCGCGTCCATTCGGCGTGCCCAGATTTCCGGGGTGCCGATTTTTGCAGCCGTGTTGGAAAGCACAAGCGCGCGGATCAGATCGAGGCGTTTGACCGCGAGCCCCTGTGCGATCATGCCGCCTATCGACAGGCCGACAAAAAGACTGTCGCGGATTTCGCAGACCTCCATAAGACGTTCCGCATCACGGATCAGGGTACCCATGGAGTAAGGCGCATCCGGGACCGAAGAGGCCCCATGTCCACGCATGTCGAAGGTAAGGATGCGCAGGTTTTCCGGCAACGCACCGACGACGGCATCCCAGATGCTTTGATCGGTGCCAAGCGCATGGGCGAAGACAACGGCTGGGGCATCGGTCGGACCGCGCAAGGTATAATTCAATTGGACGTCGCCGAGGTCGGCAATAGGCATGAGGGTGGCTCTGTTGTTGGTTGCCGGATGACTTTAGGCGCAAGCAACGCGAGAGGCCAGTGACAGCGGATGTGAGGGGCGCTGCCCCTCGCGCTCCCCGGGATATTTGCGGTTAGAAGAAAGATCAGGCAAAGCGCGACAGGGCTTTGGCAAATGTTGCGGGGTCAACATTGCCGCCCGTGGCCACTGCGATAACCACATCACCATTGAGTTCATCGCGATGAAACAACGCGGCAGCCAATGAGACGGCGCCGCCCGGTTCCAGAACGATCTTGAGGCGTTGAAACGCAAGTGCCATAGCGCGCAGCGCCTCGTCATCGGTAACGGTCAGGCCGGGACCACAGAGCCGTGACAAGAGCGGCCATGTAATGTCTCCGGGTGCGGGCGTCAGAATTGCATCACAAATGGAGCCGGTGGGTGCGGGGTTGCTCTCGATCTTTCCTGACGCCTGAGAGCGTGCGACATCGTCAAATCCTTTGGGTTCTGCCGGGCGCACGCGCAGGCTAGGCGCGCGATCCTCCAGGGCCAGAGCAATGCCCGCAGTAAGACCACCCCCGCCGCAGCACACCAGAACATCGGCTTTGGTGATGCCCTGTTCGGCGGCTTGTTCTGCGATCTCCAGACCGGTGGTGCCCTGTCCGGCGATCACCTCGGGCTCATCATAGGGTTTGATGAGTGTCAGGCCGCGTTCTGTGATCAAGGGGTCGGCTGCGGCTTCGCGGCTCTCGCCTGCGGCGCGATCATAAAGCACGACCTCAGCGCCGAGGGCGCGAGTGTTGTCGATTTTGAGCTGTGGCGCATCGGCAGGCATGACGATGACAGCGGGCGCGCCATGCGCCTTGGCAGCGGCGGCGACGCCTTGAGCGTGATTGCCCGAAGAATAGGCGATGACACCGCGTTTGCGCAATTCGGGATCCATGGCCGAGAGCGCTGCCCAGCCCCCGCGGAATTTGAACGACCCGGTGTGTTGCAGGCATTCGGCTTTGACGAATACGCGGCGACCGGCAACGTCGTCCAGAAATGGCGATGACAGCAGCGGTGTGCGGCGGGCGTGGCCTTTGAGCCGCTCGGCAGCGGCTTCGATCAGGGCGAGGGAGGTCATTTGATGTCCTTCATAACGGAATGAATAAGGGCGAGCGCGTCAGGCTCATCAAGGAAAGGGATATGGCCGCGATCAGGAAGTTCCACGGCGCAGAGTGCAGGCAGGCGGCGCTGCATCTCGTGGTAGGTGTCCTGCGAGAGAATATCGGATTGGGCTGCGCGGATCACACCGCAGGGGAGGCCATCCAATGCGGCAAACCATGGCCAGAGGCTGGGTTTTTCTTCCATCTCGGCGAGAGCTTTGGCCTGCGCGAGCATTGCGTCGCGCAGGCGGGCGTCATAGCGCAGTTCCAGACCGTCGGGCGTGGCTTTGTAAAAGGTCTGCACCTCTTCCAGCCAGCGTGATGGGGGCACGCCGGGGAAGGCGGGGGCCATGGCGGCCTCGAGCGCCTGAGCAGCCTGTGCGTGGGTTTTGGCGGCGGGGCGGCGGCCGAGATAATCAAAGATACGGCCAAGCCCCTCATCCGCGATATCGGGGCCCACATCATTGAGGATCACGGCTGACAGCCTCTCGCGGGCGGTCCCGGCAAGGGCGAGCGCCACAAGGCCGCCGCGCGAGGTGCCAAGGATCGCGGCCTGAGCCAAGTTCAGATGGTCCATCAAAGCTAACACATCAGAGGCTTCGGTCAGGATGTTGTAGCTGGCAGGGTCTTCGGCATAGTCCGAGCGGCCCCGCCCGCGCAGATCCAGCAGGATCACCCGGTAATCAGTGAGATGTGGCAGCGCGTAGCGGAAATCCTGCCCGTCGCGTGTGAGACCGGGCAGGCAGATCAGCGGTGGCCCCTTCGGGTCGCCGTGGGTTTCATAGTAAAGCGACAGCCCGTCAGATGTGTCAAAGCGGCTCATGTGGGATTGGTCCTCTGTTGAGAGTCAGGCGGTGGCGGCAATATCCGGGATCGACGTGAGGTCGCTCAGGACATGTGCAGGCTGCCATGGGAGGCGGTCGATGGGGTCTGCCGCGCGATTGACCCAAACGGAGGTAAACGCGTAGCCCGCCGCGCAACCTGCATCCCAGCCGTTAGAAGAGACAAACAGCACCTCGGCTTTCGAATGCCCAAACCGCTGCCCGACCAGATCATAGACGGCGGCGGCGGGTTTGAAGATACCGACACTCTCCACAGAGAGCACATCGTCAAGCAATGCCCCGAGAGAGGCAGACTGAACGGCACCTGCGAGCATATCGGGAGAGCCATTGGAAAGGATGCCGGTTTGATAGCCCGCCTCTTTAAGTGTGCGCAGCATGGCTGGAACTTCTGGATAGGCCTCAAGCTCCCAATAGAGATCGAGCAATCGTTGCCGGAGCGCTGGCTGACCATTAAGGCCCGCCGCTTCCAACGCCCAATCAAGCCCCTCCTGCGTGACCTGCCAGAAATCTGTGTGCGCGCCGGAAATGGCCCTGAGCCATGTGTATTGCAGCTGTTTTAAACGCCAGTTCTGCGCCAATGTGGACCAGCTTTCGGCGAGTTGCGGGAAATCTGGTTCTGTGGCGACTTGTCGTGCGGCAGCGCTGACATCAAACAGCGTCCCATAGGCATCGAAAATGCAGGTTTTGATCGTCATTTAGAGCCCTCCCGTATGAAGGGGAAACCTGCCACAAGCAGCGCTGGTCTCAATGGGCTAAATTGTGTTGGTACGGGTTTACTCTCGCGCCATGGCCGTTAGGGTGCGCGCTATCATTGGGCCTGCGTGCCTGAAATACACCTGAGAACCCGAAAGGGGGTCATCATGACCGCGGTAAAAAATGGCGACACGGTTCGCATTCACTACACAGGCAAGCTGACAGACGGCACCGTCTTTGACAGTTCCGAAGGGCGTGACCCGCTCGAGTTCACTGTTGGTGCCGGCCATGTCATCAAGGGCATGGACGAAGGCATGCTGGAGATGGCCGAAGGCGATAAGAAAACGCTGGAGATTGCCTGCGAGGACGCATACGGCCCAGTAAACCCCTCGGCGCGCCAGGCTGTGCCGCGCGAAGGTATCCCGGATGATATCCCGCTTGAGATCGGCACCATGCTGCAGATGCAGACGCCCGAAGGGCAGGTCTTGCCGGTGACTGTGATCGAAGTCGATGAGGCGAGCGTGACGCTGGATGCCAACCATCGTCTGGCCGGTCAGGATCTGGTCTTTGACGTAGAACTTGTGGCGATCGCCTAAGCGCCCCAAGACGTTTGATCTGATATGACTTTACGGGTTGGCGGGCAGGCTCCGCCAACCCAAGACGTAGCTGGTGCCGCGCAGTGAACACGCGCGGCTTTGTTTTATGTGGTCCACCACGGACGCCAGCCGCGTGGGTTGATTGCGCAAATCGCCCGTAACTTGTCTAAATTGCATCATGTATTTCCGGGCCTTAGCGGGTCGGATTCACGTCCTGTTCATACCTCCCAGCGACCTTGCAGCCAGCCCTGCTGCCATATTGAGGGCGGCGGGTGGAATTATTTAGACAGGAGTTCTCTCACATGCGGAATTTGCTTCTTGGCGCTATGCTGACCCTAGGCGGGACAATGGCGCAGGCTACGGAATATCTGAACATTTTCACTTGGGACGGTTATGTCGCGCCCGAAGAAGTCACCGCAGTCAATGCGCTCTTGAAGGAGCAAGGCTACGACATCGAAGTGCGCGTTATGGACACGCTCGCCGAAGGGCCGGAGCAGATGTTTGACGTGATCCGCTCTGGTGATGTGGATGTGTCCTTCCTGACGCTGAACTACATCAACATGGAGGGCGTTCCGTTCTCCAACCTGTTGCAGCCGATCAATACCTCTTCGCCGCGGCTGAGCAATGCGCAGGCACTGCTGCCAGAGCTGAGTGCTATCGAGATGGGCATGTCCGACGCAGGGCCGCTCTACCTGCCATTTGGCGGGGGTGCATATGGGATTTGGGCCAATGATGACGTGGTGTCCGAGCATCCTGCATCGGTCGCTGACCTGCTGAAACCTGAGTGGAGCGGACGTATCTCGCTCACCTCTGGTCAGGTGCAGCCCAATGTGGCTTTGGCGCTGATGGCAATGGGAGAGGCCCCTTTTGCGGTTCAGGATGCCTCTGGCGATCGCAAAAAGATGGCAGAAATGCAAAAAGCCGATGGTGCGTTGCAGCAAACCCTGACGGCGCTTTATGAGCAGGTCGGCTTCTTCTGGAGCGCAGGTCCGGAATTCCGCGATGATTTTGCCTTTGTGGCATCCTATGGTCCCGGTGCATCCGCGCATGTGGCTTCGGGCGGCAATTGGAGCCTCGTCAACTTTGATGAGGGCAGCACGGTCTGGCTCGACACCATCAACTTTTCCAAGACGCTCGAAGGCGACAAGCTCGAAGCGGCTGAAATTTTTGCCAACTACTTTATCGGCAAAGAGGTTCAGGAGCGTATTGTGAACGGGCTTGGCATGGTGGCAGCGACAACATTGGTCGACGCCAACCCGATGCTCGACGAAAACCCCGAGTTCTTTGCCGAAGAGCTGTTCTGGCCGCCCTACACCAAAGTCGCAAACAACGTGATGAACATGCTGTCCAAGCGTGCATCCGGCGGCGATAGCTAAGTCAATCAGGCTATTATACCTGTGTGAGGGGGCGCTTTGGCGCCCCCTTTGGCATTGCGCCGCCACCTTGCGGCGAAATCTCGTGCAAGTGGTTGCGGTAAAGCGGATTTCCTGCAACCTGTCATTGAAACTTGCGGAGGGTGAAACATGTCCATGAACAGACGACAATTCGGTGCGGTTGCTGCTGCTTTTGGGCTGGCCAGCTGCACAGGGGTGAGCACCACAAGCGGCCCGTCCGGCGCCTCAGGTCTTGCCGCCGACCTGCGCCCGGCCCGCAATGCAGGATATGACAAATGGGTTGCCGATTTCCGTGAGCGCGCGGCGCGGCAAGGGTTCTCTCAGGATCTGTTGTCGCGTGCGTTTCGGGGCTCCGGCTATCTGCCCGGTGTTGTAAAACGAGATCGCAACCAGACCGAGTTCAGCCGCACGCTAGAGGACTATCTGTCGATTGCAGTCTCGGACGAGCGTGTCAGCAAGGGACGCGCGGCCTATGCCCGTCATCGCTCCACGCTGGATGCGATTGAACGCCGATATGGGGTTGAGGCCCATGTGGTTGCCGCCGTTTGGGGGCTGGAGAGCTATTATGGAGAACGGCGTGGCAATGTGCCGGTGATTTCCTCCACCTCGACGCTGGCGTATGATGGACGGCGCGGCGCACTCTTTGAAAAGCAGCTGATCGCGGCGCTGAAGATCCTGCGCAATGGTGATATTGCCCCACAAAACATGACCGGTAGCTGGGCGGGGGCGATGGGGCATACGCAGTTCATCCCGACGTCATACCTGTCTTTCGCGGTGGATTTCACCGGCGACGGGCGGCGGGATATTTGGTCGGACGATCCCAGTGATGCCTTGGCCTCGACCGCGGCCTATCTGTCTCGCAATGGCTGGCAGAAAGGGGTGAAATGGGGCGCTGAAAATGGTCCCGGTGCGCCCTCTGGGTCGGTTATTCAGCCACAGCCCGGCGGGCCTCAGTTTGTCACCACGGCCAACTTTCGGGCGCTGAAACGCTATAATAACTCCGATTCCTATGCCATCGGTGTCGGCCATCTTTCTGACCGGATTGCGGGGGGCGGGCCGCTGCGTGCGAGCTTCCCGCCGGATCGCTATGGTCTGCGCAAGGCTGATCGGATCGCCTTGCAAAAGGGGCTGACGGCGAATGGCTTTGATATTGGCACCGCTGACGGTGTGATTGGGCCCAAAACGCGCGAGGCCATCAGCGCCTATCAGCGCCGCCAAGGCCTTGCTGCAACGGGTGATCCGTCGCTGGAACTGCTCCGCCGACTGAGCTGAGGATGGCGCACCCCGACCCAAGTTTGGATCGGGGTGGTGTTCTCGATCAGTAAGGGGATGCGCAATCTGCAAGTGTGTCCGTGCCCATCACCGTGCCATTGATTGTCAATCTGTGGCTTGCGTCATTGTCGAGCGCGGTGCCGGACCAAGACCCGGTATCGGCGCTGCAATCTGCGGGCGTATTGAGGACTGTCACATTGCCGCTGATATTGGTTGCAGGCCCATAGAAGTTCACACCGGCAGTCGCTGCATTGTCGATTGTGACATCGGTAAATTCGACGTCGGTGATTGGCCCGCCATTGTAGCCCCAGCTGTCCCCGAGCATGAAGATGCCGTGGGTGCCTGCATTGCTCACCGTGATATTTTCAAAGTTCACGTTTCGGATCGGGTTCAGGAAGATCCCCGCCCGGCTGGTGTCACTTATGGTGATGTTACGAAAACGCATATCCTCGGTGATACTCTCTAGGCGCAAGGCGTCCACCAGCATCAGCCCGTTGATACCGCCACTCAGAGTGGCATTCTCCATGGTGACACGCCCGCTGGACTGGATCACCACGAGGTCCATATCGTGATCCTGCGCGCTGTTGTCGAGGGTGACATGGGTCATATCCAGCCCATCGACCCCCACCGCAAGAATGGCCTCTCGGCGGCTGTTGGTGATGGTGATGTCGTTGAGGCTCAGATCAGTTGAGGCACGGGTGATGGTGTAGTCGTAATCTGCGGTGCTGATTTCCGAGGCAAGGAAGAAACCATAAGTGACATCGTCCATCCGGATGTTGTCGAAGCTGGCATTGGTCAGGCCGATGGCATTTACCCCGGAATTGGGGACGGAATTGGGGTTGTAGACGCTGAATTCACACAGGGTGTTGTCTTCACAGATTGCCATATCGCTGAGATGGGCATTTTGCAGGCTGAACCCGTCGATGTTGCGCAGCTCAAACCCATTTTCACCAGGTGCAGCGATGCTGGCGCCGCTGATCGCGATGTTGCTGCCGCCTGTCGCGGCAAAGCCGTTGCCTCCAGCATTGTCGATTGAAATCTTGCTAAAGCTGGCATTGCTGACGTCTGTTAAATGAACCGCATCATCGAGGGTGTCGGAGATATGGATATCTGAAACGGTCACAGTATCCGCGCCATGTGCGGCGATACCTTGCACGCCGCCCGTCAGCGTCAGATGTCGCGCGGTGCTGTCATTCGCCATGGTCAGGATGGCGGATACTGGTTCAGCGTTGGTGGCATCTGCTGATCCGCTCGTATCGGCCTGTCCCTGAATGGTGGTCGCAGCGCCCGAGTTGGCGAGCACCATTTGGCGACCATTTGTGGCCTGCAAGGTCACGGCACCGCCGCCCCCAACAAGCGTTTGACCGTTTGCAAGGGTCAAGCCTGCGGTAGTGAAACTCCCCGACGCAAAGACCAAACCATTGGCGCCTGTTGTGTTCAGCGCGTCCTGTAGATTGTCGCCCTCGCTAGCGCGGGTAAAACCGCCAAGAGCTTGACCGGAGAGCGTGACAGCTTCTGCTGCGCCATAGGCTCCGGCGCGGGTGGTGACACGGCGACGGCGCAGGGTGTCGCGCGTCAGGCGATTAAGGCTGGATGCGCGCGGACGTCCATTTTCTCCTGTGGTCTTGGTGGGTTTGGCCCCTAGTGGAATGCTGAGCGAGACATAGGCGCTGCTATCGGTGCGGCCCGCGGCGCGTTCGGCACGTACGCCAGCGCGCACCAATGCGCCCGGATAGGTACCAAAGAGGTTTTCCAGTTCCAATTCGGCACGTGCGGAGGTGCCGTCATAAGATGCACCATCGCTGTGTTCAAAGGTGAAACCACCGCCAAACAGGCCGAAAGACCCGCCTCCCAGCGCAGAGAATGCAAACCGCGCACCCACTTCCGCATCCAGACCCCGAAGTGCGAGGCTGCGTCCGCCTTTGAACCGGATCGTTCCATCCATTTCCGCAAGGGCGTCATGGCGTGCGTCTGCGTGGCTCTTGGTTCCGACTGGCAAATAGGCGTTCAGATTGGCTTGAAAGATCCCGCGCTGCAGATCTCCACTCATGCCAACCTGAGAGAAACGATTGCCGATGTCATCCGTTGAACTATCGGCAAACACCCCCACACCAACCGTCCAGCCATGGGCGAGGGTCATGCGCCGCATGGCCTCGATGCTGAGCTGAGCGTTATGATCGTCGTCCCGGCCATAAGACAGCCGGGCGATGGTGGCGCGGTCCTCTTCGATGGCGAATGGGAAGGACAGGGCAATTCCTGTCGACAGGCCTTCCTCGTGGTAGAGTTGTAAATCAGCGGCGAAAAGTGCCGTAGAGGTCAGCAGAAAAGACAGCCCCGACAGGGCTGTGAGACGTAAAGTCATTGGAGAGTTGTCCGTAGATTTTGGCCGAGCTGGGAATCGGGCTGGGCGTGCGACCGGATTGGTAGAGTGTTTTAGGCGCACTCACAATGTATCATGTATACCAAATATCACATCGCGCGAGGCCACGGACTGACTCGAACAAACCTCAGCGGGATTCACTGTGTCGCGCTGCGCAAGCCCGCTGGCAGGGGCAAGCATCCGGGCAGGCCCGCGGGCAAAACCAGTCGCGCCCCACTGGCATAGAGCGCCTTGGCGTATCCCGGCTGCGCAGAGGAAACGGTTATGCTGAGCTGTGATGCGGCAATGATGGCACTGCCTGCGGGAAGGTGTTGCATAAGCTGGGCGTTGGGAAATAGCACCACATAGGCGGGGGCCTCATCCGTCACGAGCGCAACCGCGATCAGCACCGATACCCACCCTGCCAACAAGAGTGGCAGGGCAAAAAGGAGCGATCTAATAGTCATGGATATGCTCCAGCGTCAGATCCGAGCCCTGCATATCGCGCAGGCGTTCGGCAAGATCTGCGACCTTGAGGCCAATCAGGTGCCGATAGTCCCGAAATCCCTGACGGCGCGCGCTCATGATCGATCCGGATGCGGTTGGTGTTTTTGACAGCGCCGTCAGCAGGATGTCATCGTTTCCGGCAATTTCGACCACATCAATCCCCTGAGCGGCCATGTTTTGCAGCAAATGGGTCAGGGTGCGGTAGCGCGGTGTTTCAATCTCGATCCCCTCGGGGCGCTGCTGAATAATTCTGACGCCGTCCATATCCCGCAGTTGTGCCTCTGACGCGCCACGGACAATCATCCGCAGGGTCAACGCATCAGCGCCGACCTGCGCGACGGCCTGTTCGATCAGATCTGCGTAGGCAGCTTTGGCACGGTACTCCAGCCCCAGGGCGATATTGCGCTCTCGATCACGTAGCGCCGAGGTCGCTTCTTGGCTCAGTTCTTCGGCGTCATCGCGAAACGGCCATTTGTACCACGGGACTTGCTGCAGGAAGGTGGCATAATCGGCCGCCTGCCGTGCAGAGATCTGGTCAAGCGGGCTGTGTTCAGACCCACGGATCACCGCAAAGACCCGCCCCAGCGTTTCTTCGTAAGCGGCTTTCAGGGCCAGTTCAGCAGTGAAGCTAACGCCAATGACATAGACCATCTGTTTGGTTGCACCATCGACCTCGCCATAGGCGGAGGATTCTTCGTTCAGGGCGCAAAGCGATGACCAGAACCCTCCAAGACCGCGCAGATAGGCGTAGTCGTGCGGATCCCCGGTGCGGAGCACTTCGGCGTAATCTTCATAGGCGTGTACGATGTACCACTCCGGATAGGTCATCAGCGTGCGGGTCTCAGGCCGCTGGTGCGCGGGCTCAATCAGCGCGCGATAAGGCTCAGGCGTGGCGTTGCCCCTGCACATGGTCTCGACATAGATAACGGGTGCACTGAGGCTGAGTGCCAGCAGCACCGCCAGCAACCCGAGACGTTTGATCCAGCGCCATAGGGTTTTCATTTCGGCTGCCCAAGATTGCGCAAGCCCGCCCAGACAGCCAGCCCCCCCAGTGCCAGATGCGGCAGGTTTGCCAACATGCGGCGCAGCGAGATCTCCATCCCAAGTGCCTCGTTGGTGAAAATTCCAAGGTCGAGGTAGCCGTAACCGGTAAAAAACCCAAAAATCCCATCCCCGAGATAGGCAAAGCCAAAGAGGATCAGAAAACTGCGCGCCGCTTTGTGCGACAGGAGCGCTGCCACCAGCGCCCAGAGCGCGGAGGCCACATGCAGGGCATCGTCATAAATATCGAGTGCAAAGATCCCAAAGGCCAGCCCGGCTTCATCGGTGAGGCCGGGAATATAATTCAGCGAGGCGGCAATCATCAGCGCCACGAAGTACCCAAGTGAGAGTTTTTGAAGCAAGGTCATAGGCGATCCAGATAACTGTCCCAGAGATTGTTGCGCAGCACCAGTTGAGGGTCCAGCGCACGTTTTGCCTGCGCAAAATTCAGCGCCTTGGGGTAGGCGGTGGCAAATTGCTCTACCGTCGCATGCGGGCGATAGGGGAGGTAGTAGGCCCCGCCGATCGCGATAATTCTGTCAATCAGGTCGCGGGTCATGCGCGCCATATCGGCCTCGCCGCGATTGGTCAGCTCCTGACTAAAGGACATAACGGCAGCAATCCTCGGTTCGGTTGCAAATGAAAGTTCGCTTTGATCATCCTGCGCCACATAGCGCAGGGTCACGTTCAGGAATTCCTGATAGGAGGCGGGGATCATCTCTCGGCAGGCGCTGAGGAAACCGTCAAAAGCGTCAAAGCCCACGAAATACTCGTGTAGAATGTCGGTGCGATCGGGGGCGCGGTCATCGAGCGTAATGACAGGCTCGTTTATCAGTGAGTTGCGTGTGACATCACCAGAGCCGAGCGCAGGGCCGACCCGCGTTTCATTCCACCAGCGAAAGGACTTGATCGCCTCATTGCCGAGCTGCGCGCGGTACAGACGGCTTGCAACATGAGCCATCCATCCTGAACCGGATGCTGAAGGCAGATCAGATTGATCCGGTGTTTCGCGGTAGGTGACGAGCAAGGCCTTTTGAAAGAAGCTGGCGCGTTCGACGTTCAGGCGACCGTAGGCCATGGTCACCGCTGGATCATCAACCGCCTGACGAAAGGCCGCGGGGAAATCTGCAGCATCCAAAAGATCAAAGGAGGGTGTCAGGCGCGTGTTTTTCACCATCTCGACCTCAAGGTCGATGATGAGGCCAATCAGGCCATAGCCTCCCATCGCCAAATTAAAGAGATCGCTGTTTTCTGTGGCAGAGCAGGTAACCAGATCGCCCGAGGGCAAAAGCATCCTGAGGCTGCGCACGGTTGATCCCATCGGGCCAAAGGGAACTGGCCAGCCATGGGCGTTTACCGAAAACGTCGCCGCGACGCCGAAATCATTGTTGGATTGCATGACCTTGGGGGACCAGCCAGCGGGATCCAATGCGGCAATGATCTGCGACCAGCGGGCTCCGGCGTGTACTTTGTAGGTTTGCTGCGCGCTGTCGAGTTCGACTGTGCCATTGTCAAAGGTGATCGCGGTGCCCTGTTTAGGGATCGCTTGCCCGCCCATGGAGTGACGCGCAGCGCCGATGTTGAGCGGCCGCCCCTCTAGGCGGGCCTGTTTGAGCTCAGCGCGCAGCGCATCAATCAATGCCTGCTCGGTGTCTTCTTGCATAATCAGGTGTTTATGGATTGGGGTTTCAGACAAGCCGCTGGCATCATTTAAAAAATTCTCACCTGCTTGCTGTGTGATCCGCTTGGTTCCGTCATAAACGGGAAGGTTTGCGCCCAGCCCGCGCGACAGCCCCCAGCCCGCCACGCCACCAAGCCCAACAAGGGCCGCTCGTCTGGAGAATGTCTTCATTTATGGGATCTCCTGCCGCGCGGAGAATGGCGCGGCTCTCAAATTCTAACGTCTCGAAATGATTCCAGTCAGGTGACCGGGCCGGGATAAGATACTCATTTATGAGAGATAATCCCGCGATTGGCAATCTGGGCGGCACCCGTATTCCATCTCAGAACCGGATATCCCAACGCGGGTGCATGTCGTCAATGATCAGTGGATGGCTGTGCTGGCGTTGCCCGTTCAGATGCGGATGATCCAGCGGGAGGTTGTCATGTCTGTGTTCAATCTCTTCCACGTCCTGAGCTGGCCATAGGCGGAGTGCAGCTATGATGCTGAACAGGGCCAACGCAATGAGGACAATAAGCGTCGGCACGGTTCCGTAGGTTGTCATCAGAAACCCTGCCAGCGGATATGTGATGAGCCAGCAAGCATGAGACAGCGCGAACTGAGCCGCAAAGAGCGCTGGACGATCCTCGGGGTGGGCGGATTGTTTGAGCAAGCGCCCCGACGGGGTCAGCGCTGCGGAAAATCCAAAACCGACCAGAAACCAAACCAGCAACAACAGCGGCCAAGACAGGCCAAACATCGCGATCACCGCTGCCAGTGCGCCGAGTGCGAGCGTCATAATCATCGCACCAGCGATCATTACCGGGCGGTTCGGCAGTGTTTCCAACAGCCGGGGCAGGGCAAGGGCCACAACCATGCTGCCTGCACCAAAGGCAAACATAGCCCATGCAAGGTCGCTTTCTTCAAGCCCTAGCTGGCTGCGCACCAAGACCACAGAATTTACCAGCACCATGGCGCCGCAACTGGAGACTGCAAGGCACAGGGCAAGTAATCCGCGCAGGCGTGGCGTTGCGAGATAGATGCGAATGCCACGTGTGGTGCGATCATAGATGCCCCGGCGTGCGGTCGGGCGTGGAGAGGGCAAAGCCACGCTGATCACGAGTAGCGCAGAGGCAATGAAACCAGCGGCGGTGGCGACAAAGAGCGTGTTATAACTCAGTATGACTAGCAAGAGCGCCGCAATCATCGGCGAGACAATGTTTTCAAGATCATAGGCCAGCCGCGAGAGTGACAGCGCGCGGGTGTAACGCTCTTCTTCTGGGAGCACCTCTGGGATTGTAGCCTGAAACGTCGGTGTGAAGGCTGCAGAGGCAGCCTGCAGGAAAAAAATCAGAACATAGATTTGCCCCGCACTGGTGGCGAAGGGAAGGCAAATCGCGCAGATCGCCCGCACAAGATCCAGTGCAACCAACATCTTACGCCGGCTGACCCGTTCTGCTACTGCGCCCGCAAGTGGGCTGATCGAGACATAGGCCACCATCTTGATGGTGAATATTGTCCCAAGCACCATGGCGGCACTGTCCTGCGCCAGATCGTAAGCCATAAGCCCCAAGGCAACAGTGGCCAGTCCGGTGCCAAGGAGAGCCACCAGCTGTGCAAGAAACAGATGGCGATAGGTGCGATCTTTTAAAACGTCCAGCATAACCAAGCCCGCGATTGATCGAAGGCGGCCAACGGCTCGGCACTTCGACATCTAGTGGTGTGGTTTGGACTATGGCAGAGGCGCGACAAGAGCCGCAAACAGTTTGCGCCCCAAGGTGTAAGGATGTGGCGCGCCCGGTTGAGCGCGCCACACCGGTCAGGTTTGCGCGGCTCTATCGCCCGAGAGTTTTCGCGTGACACGCATGATCAGGACATAAAAGGCAGGAACCATGAAAATCCCGAGGAAGGTCGAGGCCAACATCCCACCAATGACACCAATCCCGATGGCGTTTTGCGAGGCCGCCCCGGCCCCTGTCGCAATCGCGAGCGGCAGCACGCCGAGGATGAAGGTCAGCGCAGTCATCAGGATCGGGCGCAAGCGCAGACGTGCGGCCTCAATCGCGGCTTCTGCGATGCGCATACCGTCACGGCGCAGGTCTTCGGCAAATTCGACGATCAAAATGGCGTTGCGCGCGGCGAGGCCGATGGTCGTCAGCATGCCCACTTTGAAATAGACATCATTGGACTGCCCAAAGATCCACGCAGAAAACAGCGCGCCAAGAATGCCAACCGGCACCGCCAGCATCACGGCAAGCGGGATTGACCAGCTCTCATAGAGCGCGGCGAGAGCCAAAAAGACCACCAGCGCAGAGATTGCATAAAGGATAGGTGCCTGATCGCCGGACTGGCGTTCCTGATAGCTCAGACCAGTCCAAGCGGCGGCATATCCCCCGTCAAGTTCCGCCACCAGCGCCTCCATTTCCTCCATTGCGCTGCCGGAGCTGTAGCCGACACCGGGAGAGCCGGAAATCTCCAATGCGGAGGTGCCGCCATAACGCTCTAGCGTGGGGGCGACCGGTTCCCACGAGGTCGACATGAAGGCAGAGAAGGGCACCATTTCACCGGAAGCGTTGCGGGCATACCAGTCGAATACATCTTCGGTCTGCATCCGATGTGCGGCGTCGCCCTGTACGATAACTGGACGCAGCGCCGCACCCAGTTCAAAATCGTTCACCTCAAGGCCCGCAAAAATCACCGAGAGCATGCCGTTCACGTCAGAGAGGGTGAGGCCGAAGCTTTCGGCTTTGGCGCGGTCAATTGTGATCTTCACCGCGCTGTCTTTTTCCGTGCCATTGGCGCTGAGGTTGGTCACGCGTTCGCTATTTGTGGCGTTTTCAACAAGTTGTTCGGCCGCAGCCTGCAGGGCCTCTGAACCGGCCCCCGACTGGTCCACCAGATACATCTCAAAGCCGCCGCTATTGCCGAGCCCGCGGATTGCCGGGGGTTGCAGCACGAAAATCTGCCCGTCGCGCAGCTGACTGAACGCAATATTGGCGCGTTGCGCCACCTGCGCGGCAGTCAGATCGGCGCGCCCACTGCGTTCATCAAAGCTTTTGAGTTTTACAAACACCAGTGCCCGGTTCTGACCGCTGCCCGAAAAGCCAAACCCCAGCGCGGCAAAGGTACTCTCGACCCCTTCATCGGCAAGGAAAAACTGTTCGAGTTTCTCAACCGTGGCCGTGGTCTGGGCGGTGGTTGCGCCTTCGGGCAGGGTGACGATGGTGATCAACACACCCTGATCCTCGGTCGGGATGAACGAGGTGGTGAGGCGGTTATTGACCATATAGGCACCGATCAAAACGGCGACCAACGCAAGTGGCATCAAAAACGGCAGCCGCAGCGTGCCCTTCACGCCTGCGCCGTAGCCGGTGATGGCGCGGGCAACGAGCGCATTGAACCAGCGAAACGGCGCAAAACGCGGCTGCCCTGTTTTGGGTTTCAGCAGGCGTGCCGACATAGGCGGCGACAGAATAATCGCGACACAAAGCGACAGCGTCATAGCGGTCACCATCGTGACTGAAAACTGCCGGTAGATGACGCCGGTGGAGCCGCCGAAGAATGCCATTGGCAGGAAAACCGCGGCCAGTACCACGTTGATCCCGAGCAATGCCGAGGTGATCTGCCCCATGCTCTTGCGGGTTGCTTCCAATGCCGTGAGGCCCTCGTCTTCCATCAGGCGTTCGACGTTTTCGACCACGACGATGGCGTCATCGACCAAAAGCCCAATCGCGAGCACCATGGCAAACATGGTGAGCGTGTTGATGGAAAAACCACCAAGCTGCAGCACGGCAAAGGTTCCCAACAAAACAACCGGCACTGCAATCAGTGGGATCAGCGTGGCGCGCCAGCTTTGCAAAAACAGCAGCAGCACCAGAAAGACCAGTACCACGGCCTCAATCAGGGTGTGATAGACCTGCTCAATCGACAGCTCCACAAAGGGGGAGGTGTCATAGGCGATTTCAAATCTGACACCATCGGGCAGCGATGGCGCAAGCCGGTCGAGCGTTGCGCGCACCGCAGCGGCTGTGTCGACCGCATTGGCCCCGGTTGCGAGGTTTACGCCAAAGCCCGTAGCGTTCTGGCCCGAAAAGCGCGAGTCACCGCCATAGCTTTCTTGGCCGATTTCCACTCGCGCCACATCAGCCAGCCGCACCGCGCCGCCGTCCTCGTCGGATTTCAGCAGGATCTGCTCGAATTCATCGACGGTGGTCATCTGGCTCTGGGCGGTGATGGTGGCGTTGAACTGTTGCCCCGCAAGCGTCGGCTGGCTGCCGAGAGAGCCGACCGAGACGGTGGTGTTTTGCTCCTCGACCGCACCGACAACATCCTGCGGTGTCAATTGGAACCGGGCCAGCGCAATTGGATCGAGCCAGATCCGCATAGCATAGCCTGAGCCAAAGATGCTGACGCCGCCGACACCCTCGGTGCGCTGGATCGGCCCCTCGACTTGTTCAGACAGGATATTGCCCAATTGCACGGTAGAATAGCGGCTGTCATCCGCAACGATGGCCCCGACGAGCAAGATCGACGATGAGGAACGCGACACGGTCACGCCCCGGCTGCGCACGGCCGTTGGCAGCTGGCTCTCAACTTGTGAGACCTTGGTTTGCACCTCGTTCTGCGCGTCGATTGGCTCGACGCTTTCGTCAAAGGTGATCTGGATGGAGCTTGACCCTTCGGAAGAACGCGCGGTCATGTAGATCATCCCGTCGAGCCCCGTCATCGCATCCTCGATGACACGGGTGACGGAATTTTCGACCGCCTCAGCAGTGGCCCCGTTGTAGCTGGCCGAGACCCGAACAGTGGTAGGCGCGATGTCCGGGTATTGCGCCACTGGCAGGGTGAAGGCGGACCACGCGCCGATGAGCATCGTCATCAGGGCAAGCACCCAGGCAAAGACCGGGCGCCGGATAAAGAATAGACCCATGATTAGCTCTCGTCGCTGCTGGCATCTTTGGCGTCCGTGACGACGCCATTTTCAGATATTTCCACGCTGACGGGCTGAATGTCGGCTCCATCACGCATGGCCATTAATCCATCGACGATCAGGGCTTCGCCGGGGGTGATGCCCTCGGTGACGATCCACGCGTTTTGATAACTTCCGTGTTCGGTCAGCTCGCGTTGCTCCGCCTTGCCATTAACGGCTACAAAAGCGGTGAGCGTGCCGTCTGCAGCCCGCGAGGTGGCCCCTTGGGGCACCATAACGGCGCGCGTCGTGCCGAGCTCGATCTCGACGCGCAGGAATTGCCCCGGCAGAATATGTCGCTCCGGATTGTCAAAACGGATGCGGAACTCAAAGCTGCCGGTTGTGGTGGAGACGCGGGTGCCGGGCGATTCAAGCGTGCCCTTTTGGTCGTATTGGACGCCGTTCTCCAGTGTGAGCGTCAGATCCAGCCCTTCGCCCCGTTGCAGCGTGCCACCTTCCATCAACGCGCGAACCTCTGCGAGGCGTTTACTGGATTCCTCAACATCGATGTAGATTGGATCGAGACGGGTCACCGTGGTGAGCGCATCAGCCTGATTAGCTGTGACCACGGCCCCAACGGAAACTTCGGGAACCGCGACAATGCCCGTGATCGGGCTGCGGATCTCGGTCCGTTCCAGATTCAGTCGAGCCAGTTTGAGTTTTGCGTTTGCCGAGCTCAGCTCGGCCTTGTTCTGTAGCACCGTCACGCGGGCGTTTTCCACGTCCTCAATAGTCACGCCTGTTCCTTGCAGGCGCTCATAGCGAGATAATGTGGCCTCGGCTGCGGTGACGGCGGCCTCTGCGCGCGCGACTTCGGCCTCGGCTGCGGCGACGTCTACCTCAAAGGTGTCACCTTCAATGCGAAACAGAACATCGCCTTTTTCGACCTTACGCCCAGCTTCATAGGGTATTTCGCTAATGGTGCCGTCGACGCGCGGGCGGATATTGACCTCTTCATAGGCGATGGCGCGTCCGGGCAGTGTCACCGAGAAAGGCACCTGTGCCTCGCTGAGTGTGATCACCCCAGCCGGTATGGGGCCGCGATCACCGCCGGGCATCGGTTGGGCAGACGCACTCGCGGATAAAGCCAGAGAAATCAGCCCGGCGCTGATCCATTTCAGCGGGGCGTAAATATAAGTAGACGAATAAGCCATGCGTATCCTTGATAGGTCGGGGCGGCGCTGCGCCTGTCAAATGTGTTACGGCTACCATTTAACGTTCTGTCGCTTGTGAAACGCATTTTTTGGATAAAGTCCAGAAAGTCAGACCTTTATCTGCTTCGCCTATCTAGGTGTCGAATTGGTGTAGAACTAGTGTAGTATCAAAGTGTTCTAGGATGGTTCTTTTTCAGCTTCTTGACTGACGCAACTTCACAACATTGTTTGCTGCATCTGACCGCGCCCGAGAGTAGCGGCTCGTGGTCATCACATCTTTGTGCTGAGCGGCATCGCGGAGCATGTAGGGATCTGCGCCCAGACTCTTTGCTTCTGTGACAGCACCCGCCCGAACATCCATCATTCGGATCTCGCTGGGTAGGCCAGTCCGCTTCCGTAACCGTGACCAAGTTTTCCCCCACGCGTGCACGGTATAGGGCAAGCCTGAACGCGGGTTGATGATAACAGGGCCCACGGCATCTTTGGGTCGCTGCTCTTTTAGTCGAGCTTGGATCTCGGGTGTTCCGGTGAGGTCAAAGATGTAGGGCTCAGTGAGGCTCTTCCGGGTTTTTGAGATCAGCTTTTCCATTCGGGTTAGATCGTTGTCGATCATGTCCCATGTCAGGCCATCCTGCCAGCGGGTGCCATCCAGGACGATGCCTCCTTCCTGTTCGTCAGTCTGCAGCCAGTGTCCGCGCACATCGACAGCACGCAGCGCAAACTCGTATTGGATCATGATACCTAATGCGAAGGCTTTGAGACCTGATGCATCCGCCGCATGGATGATGGTGTAAACCTGTTCACGGGTCGGAGCCACTTGACGTGCCGGACTCATCTGAAATTTCATCGCGCTCAGTGTTTCCGATACTTCACGAGCGGGTTGTATTTGGAGAGCCTTTCCATACTTGGCGATCATACGCAGGGTGCTGAAGAAGCGATGGATGTAGGCAACCGATCGGCCCTTCTGCTTCATTGCGTTCTGTAATTTCTTGATCGACTCGTAAGTCATCGTCGAAATCTTGGTGTGACCGATCACATCCTCCAGCAGGCGAAGGCGTTCTATATATCCCGCTCGGGAATTCGCCTTCACTTCATGGATTGGTGAGAATTCATCCGTCTGATACCGAGCGATCAGGTATTTCCATGTCGACGGGTCCACCTTGGGCTTTTCCTGCTCCTCAAACCAACGGAGCATTTCCTTGGTGAGCTCACGGCAGCGCAGTGCGCGGGCGGGCTGGTGTTCGTCATCCTTGCGGCCCGGCGGATCTAGTTTCACCGGCCCATACGCATAGCCAGCCTTCTTGTATTTGGCTGGCGGGTTCCATTGTGGGTACTGGATTTCTGGGTTCTTCCCCACATTCCATTTGATACCCGGCGCATAGAGTGGGTCTGAACCGTCCCACAGCGCTGGTTTAAATCCTATCAAAATTAAACTCCTCTTCTGGTACCTCAGCTTGTGCCCTATGGATCCTGTCGGGCACTTGACGCCGACGATCTATCCAAGCATCAACGTCAGCTTTTAGATAGGTACCAGTGATCTTGTCGGGCCTTGGGAAACCATCTGTTTCCATCTGCGATCTCTTTTTCTTGAAGGTTTCACGCGAGAGACCACACCGCATAGCAGCCCAAGAAACTGAGCCGAACAAGCTGATCTCGCTGATGGTGTAGTCTTTCGCCATGTCAGGTCTCCTGCTGTAAGGCGGCGCGGGTATGCGGATCCAATTAGCGTGCCTCAGTGCCTCGGTCCTAAGCGGGTGCTTCGGCTCAACAGCCTTCGTTGACCGCACAGACCCCTGCGCGCCGCCCGTAGTAGTTCCTGTGCGCTGGCTCTCGGATCAGGAGGTGGAGGTCCTATGGGCCCGTGACCGGCGCGAGCTCTTGGACTGCGGCGGGAAAGTGGAGGTGTTGAGTGGAAGATCGCCTGCCTCGGGCTGATGGTGTGACCTCTCGATCCAAATCCAGATTTTGACCGTGTGGCGTGACAGCAGTCTGCGAGAGGAAACAATTGAAGCGTTTTTACTGGAGATTTGATGTGCTTTTAACTCGGCGCGAAGGTCAACCTGTGCCAGACTATGGCCATGGAGAGATGCCCGTCTCTCTCGAAGAAAACTGAGAATTGGATACTCTCTCAATGCTCTAAAAGCCTCGCCATTGTGCGGGGCGTTTTCGTTTATCTTTAAACAGAACTGAACGCTACGGATGCTTTCTGGGTAGGAAGAGGCTATGTTGCCTCAATTTATTGAACTCCCGATGTAACCTTTCGAACGTGCTGGGCGCGCGTTTAGGTAGATTGTATCTCTCCAACTCCGGATGTTTGTTGGTGAACAACGCTACAAGATTTTTCTCGCGTTCGCTCAAAAGTTGACCTCCGGTGACAACGCCTGATTTGTTGATCCCTGCGGAAAGAGCTTCTTTTGAATACCAAAGCTCGCTTTTGTGCGCTGGAATATTCGCTGTACTTTTTTGGATTTCCAGCATGTTTGGCTCAAAGTTGAGGCCCGTATGGGCGCAAATCCTGCTAACCTCACTTGCGGGATCGGCCACAAGATCCTCATAATAGACCGTCAATACTCGCGGGTTCTCTCGCTGCGCTGCAAGACTAATATCTAAGTAGCGATTAATTTCATTGACCGAGGTTGCGACTGTTCTAACAAAACGGGGCGGTCGTACAGACTTCTGTAGGTAGCGGTTGCGAACTCCCTTAAACGAATTTGCAACGTCTCGTGGGTCTCGTAGGATTAAGACGAAAGTTGCCTTGGGGAAAATTTTTAGTATTTGTGGTATGAAGAGGGCATTGGCGGGTGTTTTCTCGCAGAAAACCCGCTTCCCTGTATCCTTTAATTTTCGCTGGAACACTTCATTGAGAAAGGCGCGGCAAGCGTCGTCCAAAGTTTCATGATCTATGATGCGATCAACATTATGGTTGGAGATCCCTTCTGAAACAGCTTCCATCATTGGTATGATGTGAGATGGGATATACTGAAATTCCTGTTCCGAAAAAACTGCGCTATGCGATCCAAGTATACGCTGTAGCAATGTGGTGCCTGAGCGGGGGCATCCTCCACAGAAAATAAGGTTCTCACCAAAGTTTGGTTCGCTCGTTTCGATCATGCTTTCCCTTTCGCATGTTACGAAGGCCAACGACTTCGGTCACTCAGATCAGAAAACCGTCGCCGGTACGTACCTTCAACCACGTATATGTCTTAAGTTATTTCGGGCGCTTAATTGAGCGCGAGGCTCAAAGCAATCGCATCTGGCGTATAACTCTATGATCTGTAGTGGCAGTCTGTCAGAGGCTTTTCGCCAGTTTTAGTGCGCTATTGATGGCATTTATGTCACTCAGAGGCGCAGGTGACGATAGCTGCGACGGTTCGATCTTGCAGCGTTCTTCAGTCGGCTCGGTGTCCTGTAACCAGCGGAACTGATCTCCTTGATGCGGTTTCTGGCGTGGGACACCTTGAATGTAACCTATTGATTTTTATAGATGTCAAAAGAGCTTGCGTGGGACACCTTTTTGTTGAGAGTAAACGATTATTTCAAATATCCGTAGCTCGCTACCAACTCCGACGCTAGAGATGGAACCAATAACGACAAGATTATGACGCCGCGGCGCACCGCTTTTAGCATCGATGCAAATCAGGCGGTGAGAGCTTGGGTATCGTCGGGGAGCGACTGACTACCGCGCCACCCATCAACAAGAGAAACTGCGACAGATCGATGCCAGCCGAAAACCTGATGCCGCCCGGGCCGAAGTGGAGCGCGAACGCTACAACCTATCCCGACAACTAGAGGAAAAAGCCTATGCGGGCCCTACTAGCGTGCATCAGTGCCTCGGTCCTAAGCGGGTGCTACGGCTCCACAGCCTTCGTTGAAAGCGCAGATCCCTGCGCGCGCCCCGTGGTTATTCCCGAACGTTGGCTTTCAGACCAACAGGTCGCGGTCCTTTGGTCACGCGACCGGCGCGAGTTGCTGAATTGTGGTGTAAAAGTAGAGGTGTTGAGTGGAAGACCGCCTGCCTCGGACTGATGTAGCGCCCTCACGCTTCTCAACCAGATTTTGACCTTGTAGCGTGGCCGCATTTAGCAAGGAGAATCAATCTATGGATGTATTTACAACTGAGGCACTACCGGCAGGCTGGCGGGTTGCCGAGGTCGGCTCCATGATCACAAATCGCCGGTCAATTCAAATATCCCAGAAGGGACTTCTGCAATCTATCGTTGATCGAAACCGAAACGAAGATCAGGAAGTATACGACGGCTTCGTCGCTTACGCTCGAAACGTTCGTTGCCCGAGCGGCCAAATGGCAAATGCTGTGATTGGGACCAGGATCTCTACTTCAACAGCTCAGTTTACGGAAGGCACGATGCTCATCGTCACCTACTATGGGACTGCAGTTCGGATTGAGCCGCAAAACATGTAGCTTGCACTTAGATCTAGATTGAGGCGATTTCTATCTAAAGATTTGATGTGCTTTTAACTCGGTGCGGAAGGCAACCCGTGCCAGACTACGGCAATGGAGAGATGCCCGTCTCTCTCGAAGCAGGCTGAGAATTGGATACTCTCTCAACGCTTGAAAGCCCCGCCTTTGTGCGGGGCTTCCTATTTCAATTTTCTCGTTTATCCGAACAAGATGCTTCTGTCTGGCGTCCCCATGGTGTCGATCGTTTGAGGCGAGGGTCGTTCTGCCCAGGGGCGCAGTTCTGATGAATGACCGGAGCGATGAAAAGCCTAACCGTTCTAAACCATCACCTGTTGAGGTTGAAAAGGCGAAAACTCAATCTGGAGGCTGGAAGCGCGAGACTCTGCAGAATTAGGGAGTGTCTTGGCCACCACCGAAGGGATGGCGAGCGCGTCTCAAAGTGCAATGGGAGTGCTCGAAGTGACCATGTTATAACAGGCCAACCGGATCGAAGCGCGCCTACGGGCCTGCACCACCATCGAAGAGGTCTAGCATGTGGCAACAGAAGAGCGGGAAACCGTGACGCTGTGGAATGCCTTCGAGGAAGGAACCACAGAACACGTCATGTTGCTCCACATTATCAACCTCAAGAAATACATGATCGCGAATATCGAAGGTAGGGAGTGATTCGCTCACGCTTTCAAATCTAAGTGATTAATGTTCGCGCGTGTTCACAAAGTTTGACAACGTTCAGTATGAAATTAGCCTCTACGGTCTACATCTAGTTGACCGTAGGGTGGCGATGGCGTGGCAGGATTGCTGGCTGTCTGACTATTTTTTCGTTCAAAAATAATATCTTGATCTAATTTCTTTGTCTTGAGCGAGAAAAATACTCTTTTAGGTGCGCACTATATATTGTGTGTGCGTGCCATCGGGGTAATAATAGCATCAATGCAATTCTGCAGGGAAAAGCCGCAGCCTACATCACGACTTTCCACGGTGCGATGTAACAGCTGCGGCATCATTGAGAACACAGGAGGTCCTCATGTATCATGATAATGTCAACGATCCGCTGACAACAAGCCCCAATTGGCTAAAAACTATTATGTTGGGTTCATTCCAATTTTCCAAATCTAGTAGTGACGGCAGCCAACTGAAGATCTCAGGTAATGGCCTACCTGCGCTGATTTTGGCGATAGGGGCCGCATACGGCATCAACGCCCTCTGGGGTATGATCCAAGTCTTCGGGTATTGATCAAATGGCCTGGGCGGCACGTTCGCCCAGGTTTTCTATTTCTCTCTTTTTGATAAATTCGGTGGTATTTCCTGTGGTTACAACTCTTCGTATCATTGGCTGGATCGGTATGATTATGAGCGTGTTCAACGCATGCATAAAGCTGTTTGCTGACCAGCACACACTCAGGCAGCTGGCCGGTAGCAGCCGTGACTTGGATCTCAACATCTCTGTAGTGGCGTTTTGCCTCATCTTTCTGGCTCTTGCTGCCATCCTTGAAGAAGTCCGCAAGTAGCAGTGGAGAGGTGATCAATGCCATTGGGTAGTTTGTCGCCTGTGTTTGAGGCAATGACCGGGATCGGGACGCTAGGATTGGCCCTAGTCACCTTGCAAGGTCTTCAATCATGGCGAAGCCAGAGGATTTGGGATCACAGTTTGGAAGTCGGTAGAGAGTTGTTACGTTTGACGCACCGACTTGAAGCCGTGTTCAACTATGCGATCACGCCTCGTAATATACAGCGTAAAATCGCGCTTGAAATGGGTATTGGTGATCCTGAGGTCGAATCCATTGATGTCGGTATAGCTACACTTGCAGTATACGATTCAGTTTGTGACGAGATGCTTGATTGCTGCGAAAAACTCAAGACCTCTCTTCAAGAGGCGGCTACGATCTGGGGCGAAGAGCCGCTAGAATGGGCAGAGCATCTGGAGAACCTTGCCAAGGAGTTTGGCACATTTACAGCATATCAAGTGTCGAGCAGGTTTGGGCCGAAGAGTCATAATAATGTGTTATCAGGGGCACTTGTGGACAAGCGAGAGGTAGTTGAAGTTCAATTCGGGCCATTGCCAATCTCCGCCAATGATGATCGCCCTAAAGAGAATGATTTTAAGGGTGAGTTGGATAGTGAAATACGCCGGCTTAAGCAGAAAATACGAGAGAAAATGCAACTACCGAATTAATTAAAGACGGGTGCGATAGTATCATGATTGAGACAACCACCACCTCGGTGACCTCACGAAGTTCCCGGCTTCAAGCAATGGGGATTAAGTGGACTAAAATCTACTTCATCGTGCTTATGAGTGTGCTGCCTGCCGGGTATTCTCTTGGCTGGATAACACTGTCTCCTATCAGCTTGAACGAGATCGGAGACTTCCTCGCAGGTGTGTTTGGTCCTCTGTCAATATTCTGGCTCGTTCTTGGTTTCTTTCAACAGGGTAGTGAACTCCGGCTTCAAGTGGCTGAATTAGCTAACTCAGTAGAGCAGCAGAAAGAACTCGTTTCGGTTTCAAGAGAAACGCTGGATCATGAGCGTGACCTGCTGAAGCAGCGGGAAGATGAGCGTGAGCGTTTAATGGCGCCCAGAGTTAGCGCTTACATCTCCAACATCAGCAGTGCCGGAAGCCCTAGATTGTATCGAACTCGCATAAATATGCGGAATATCGGAAATCAGTTGTCGAACGTAGAGTTGTATTGTTCACCATCACCGGTTGGTGGTGGCAACAATGCGTGGGATTTTTGGGACAATGGGCAATTGGTCAACCCGCGGTTGGAGTTTAAGGAAGATTTCCAAGAATCTGGCCTCAAGTTGATTGTGAACTGCTCAGACATGGATGGAGCAAGGTATTCTATCTACTTTGAACTTGTTAAGAAAGTTGATGGCGACATAGAGTTGGTGCGTACCGGTTGTGAAAAACATGCAGACAGTTCAGCCCCTTCCTTCGGTTCAACGTTTCTACAGTGAGGTTTGCCACGGCAATCAAGTCAACAAGCTGAACTTAAAAATCTCGTCCAGGCATTTTTCAAGATTCCCACCTATGTGGTCTACTGAGAAGGTAGGTTTTCAAATTGTTTCCCTATTCAACCTATGCCCAAGCGAATTCTGAGCTCTTTTGCGATAAGTTCTTTGGATACTTCTGCTAAAATTCCCAAGTTTACACCCCCAGCATCCGATGCGGCACTTGTTATTTCGTTCCACATATCTTCATGTCGAATGGTTTCCACAAAGTCATACCCGTAGTTGGTCATGCGGAAAACTCCACCACGCGATCCGGTTTCTTCCAGCATGCCCACGTCTGATAGTAGTTTGAGATGGAAGTATTTGATGCGATCCTGCTTGGAGGATGAACCAGTTAGGACATGCATGTATAGAGGGTCTTCGTGTTGCTCTATTTCAAGCAAAAGTTCTCTGATGTAGTCGATATCACGTACCATTAGTCTATCGTTCACCTTTGCAATGATTGTACTCTTAGCAGGACTTGTCATGTGGAGTTGTCATAGAGACTGATCATCAATCACCTTCTGCGCAACAACAGAAATCTTGCGCGATGCAAACCCAAAGGTGGATCAGTCATGAACAGGCACGCGGTTGGCATGTATCGTGGGTCCGTGGAAAGTCCCTGCGCCTGTGACAAGCAAGTCTGCCGGGGCTGCAAAACGTTGCAGGACCGGCTGATTGAAGCGCTGAACCTGCGGGACCGCAGGGTAAAGATCCGGCATAGCGGGCCGGACTCTGAAAGCCTCATAAGCGGGCAGGCGCCGGCCCTTTTGATCGAGCCGTTCTTTGGGTTTTCTCCACACGGGCAGCAAGGCACCGACGAACCGCATGAACAGCGCGCTCTGGCCTGTGCGATCCTTCTGGCCACCAAGGATACGTTCCCGCGAGCCGATACCTCGCCATAGGTGCGCTGAGCCTCGCTGTCCTCCGTACGGGGTGGCGGGCTTTCTGCTTTGGCAGAACGGGCAGCAGCGCGAGAATCTGGGGACCGCTGAACGCGCACTGGCTGTGACAGAGCGCCAGCTTGAGGATGTAGTCGATTCCGCCCGTGTCCTCGATGCCCACTTGAATTGTATGGAGGATGAACGCCGGGATCTTTATGCGACCCTGCGTGACCTTCGTAGTAGCGAAGGGTACGATGTGCTGCTGTCTGATTTTCTGCGCGATGCTTACGACCGCATGTGAACCGCGTCTGCCCGTCTTTGTCGAGCGCGATATCCCTGCGCCCCTGATCACCCCCTGCTCGGAGCAGGTGCAGGGGCCGGCCACTGAGGGCGGATTTGCAGAACTGGCCTTGGGCTGGAAGCACACTTCGCGATGCAATGCCGGCAAACTGGAGCGGATCGGCTCGCTCTACACCAGCAGCGATCAACCGCAATAGGAGCTACGCTATGCCCATCATCATTGACGCAACAGATGACTTCGGCCAAGGTGACTTTAATATTAGCGCACGTTGGTGGGCGAAGAGAGGGCGTAATTTAGCCGTAATGTCGGGCTATGTTTCTCTACGTGAGACGACCGACGAATAGTAAGGTGTGCGGACAGTCGCCAAGCATTGAGAGTGTACGCGATTTTTGTAGCGTAGGCGAGAAAGCTGAGTTAGGCTCGAAGCACACGACGTACGTGAACGTCAAAGTAACGCATGTTTAACCGTTTGTTATCTTGCTAATGAGAGAATGATAGCGTAAGCGGGTGGAAATTTTTACCGACTCGACTACGTAGAGTTTAGGAAGCGAAGCACAAGGAGGTGCGAAAATGCATAAGCTGTTCGTCGCGCTTCGCGATAAGTACCCTCACGCTGAGGTGCGCGACGTTAAATTCATTGTCAACCCTGCGGAAGTTGCAGATCAGGCAGTGACCGACATCGATGGTTTGCTTGCAGAGGTGGTAGCTGAAGCTGAGCCTATTGCGGGACCTGAAGCACTGATGTAATGAGATCGGACGCCGTGTGTGTCCTGCGAATATAGGCCTCCGGCATAAGTCTGGAGGCCTAATTTTTTGAAAATTACTGATTTAGCTCAACACTTGCACCAACTCCGCCACAATCGCTCAGGGCGAGCAGTCGGTAGTGGTATGCACGTATCGGAAGTTTGGACAGCTATACTGGAGTCAGAGAATACCAGTATTGATCAGATTGACGTGCACATCAGGGCTCTGCCACGGCCTGTCGATGGTTTCTTTGCGCGATTGGTTATTCCTGGTCGCCCAGAGTTGCATGACGCGGCGGAAACTGAGGTGGCGGCAGTTTATGTGCACGATGTATTACCTCAGCATTGGCGCGACTTTATCATCGTAAAAGAGATGATGCATTGCTTCACGCCTATGGATGGTTACTGTTCAACTCCCGAGGACGCGAAGCTGCTTTTGCAGGCTCTCGTGAAGAAAGGGGGGCGATATACCTTGAACGTTGCAGCTGACAATGCGGGTATTATCGCGGCGGCTGAGGTTATTTTACCTCACAAAACGGTCGAATCTCACTTTGCGCAAGGCCTCAGTATGGAGGAAATCGCGCATCGCCATGGCCTGCATGTGGAAATAGTCTCGGAAATTTGCCGGGTCGACATCATGCACCTTCGCAAGAATGGAACCCTGAACGGTATCACATAGACGCTCTATCATCGTTTTTGTGGTGAGTTAGGTGGTGCCTCTACGGTGAAGCACTTCTCATCCCTTTAAGATTGCACCTGCTTGAGTTGTTGCCGCGCATCCAGCGTATCTTGTGCAGGCTCCCAAATCTTGCGATCTGGATTGCGCCTTCCCAGCGCAATCCGGCTTCACATCATGTCCGCGCCGCGAATACCAATTTGTTGAAAGGCATGTTGGTGCGGTTGGCGGGCATCAATGAGTCGGAGTCAGAACCGCAGCTAGCAAAGGGGCCGTGGACTTAACGGTTAGCTATCTGCACAGCGGCGATCTCAATTTGCTTCACTATGAATTGCAAACGATTATCTGGCATTTTTCGTCTCAAGCTAACATACCACACACAGGCACTATCTGTTAAGAGCGAACACCTTGACTCCTTTTTTGTGTTCTCTATGTGTTCTCGTTATGTGGGCAATGAAGCGAACAGTCATAGCAGGAACATCCCGCCCAGATGATTGGGTGATATGCTTCAACGGTCACGAGGTGGGCCGGATTATGCTTAACCGATATCCCAACAACGGTTTCCCACCGTGGGAGTGGGCGGCTTGGTGTTACCCAGCTGATCATGGGCGTGTGCATTCTATGGAGCAGGCAAGGGAAAGCGTTAGGGCATCGGTTCTACGTGCGACCAAACAATAGGGTGACGGATAATAAGTAGCCCCGGTCCGCTTCTTGCGATCCGGGGCCATTGATTTTTGGTCCGACACCCATCTGAAATCACACGTTATTCACAAGATTAACGTTCTGTCGCCCTCTCGGAAAAAATACCAAACATCGGTATGCGGGGCGGTTACCGCCCTCCAACCACAATGCAATGCGATGCACAAGCCGCTGAGGCCAGCACCAAGCTGATGCGCGCTGCTGCGCCTTTTGCTGCGAAGGGGACGCATGAAATTTGAGCAATGTGCCACTTGGCGGCACATCAAATCTGTTTGTCCTGCATCCAATCCATAAGGCCAGTAGCATCTGACATCTGGCGGGAGGTTCCCGTCTGCAGATCGCCATCGCCGTCCTCAGGAGAGCCAGCATGTCCATTCGTTTCTTTTCCTCCCGGCATCGGCCCGTGCATATGGGGCCTTTCCCGCTGGAGCGGTTGAAGCGTTGCGATCATGCGGAGCTGAGTGATTTGCCGCCATCGGCGCCGCTCAATTTCCGCCGCCCGCAAAAGCCTGACAGCATCATCAACGCGATGTGCGAATATCAGGCGATGATGGATGCGATCCGCGATGGGCTGGTGAATGGTTCTCGCGGCGAGGTGCCGACCGATCTGCAAGAGCGATCAGATCACATCAAAGCCTTTGGGTATTTTGCGGATGCTTCCATGGTGGGCATCGGGCCGATGACGGAAGAGGCCCGCCTGTCAACGCCGTGGCTCAATCCGGACATCGACCGTCTGGCCGAGGATCTGAAGACCCGCCAGACCAAGACGCTGGCCTCGGGGATCGACATGATCATGGCGGACCTCAAAGAAGCCATGCACGCGCCACCCACCACGATTGGTGCGCATCGTCATGCGATTGTGTTCCTCTATGAAATGCCGCGTGATCCTCGCCCGGAAGAGGCAGGGTGTGACTGGATCGAGGGCGCGGAGGCGCATCAGGCCTGTCTACGCAGCGCCGAAACGGCGGTGGTGATTGCCAATTACATCCGATTGCTGGGCTGGGATGCCAAGGCGCATACCGGGACGTCGTCTGATGTGGATCTAAACCGGCTCGCGGTTGCGGCGGGGTTGGTGCGTATGGAAGACGGCCAGCTTGTTGCGCCCTATTTGGGCACCCGGTTTGGTCTGGCGGCCGTGACCACCGACTTTGAGTTGGCCGAGGATCGCCCTTTAGCGCCGCTGCCCGAACAGCCCGGACAAAAAGGGCGCGATTTGCGCTGGTGGATCGGGGCAGGGGCAGAGCGGTCTGCCCTGAACGGTGATCCTTATAAAGACCGCGACTTTCGCGACGGCCCGCACCCGTTCGAGACACTGAAGCGGGTAGAGACGCCCACGACATATATAGATGAGGCGCGCGTGGCCCGTGTGCCCAAACGCGCCGATATGTTTGCCCGTGCCCAGTTCGGCGATATGGGCAAGGGGAACCAAAAGGCCGCGACCGGCGGCTTCTATGTCCGCAAGGCGGCGCCTTCAATGGCGCAGCGGCGGATGCTTGGGGCGTTTGTGCTGTTGCAGGACGGCACGCCTGCCGACGGGCCGCGTCCGACGGATGCCACGCGCAATGCGAATATGGTGAAAGCGGCGTCCTATTGGTTGGGGATTGATGCGGTCGGGATCAGCCGTTGCCCGGATTGGACATGGTACAGTCACGACGCCACCGGCACGCCCATTGTGCCGGATCAGCCGCACGCGATTTCGATGATCGTCGATCAGGGGTTCGACACGACCGAAGGGACCTCAGGCGACGACTGGATTGCGGTTGCGCAATCCATGCGCGCGTATCTGCGGTTCTCGCTGTTGGGGGGCGTGATTGCACGCCAGATCCGCAATCTTGGCTATAAGGCCAAAGCGCATACGGTGATGGATGGCGAGGTTCTGCAACCGCCCTTGTTGTTGCTGTCCGGTCTGGGTGAGGTTTCACGCATTGGCGAGGTGATCCTCAACCCCTTCCTCGGCCCGCGCCTGAAATCCGGTGTGGTGACCACCGACATGCCGATGGCGCATGACAAGCCGATTGACTTCGGCCTGCAATCCTTTTGCGAGTCCTGTAATAAATGTGCGCGCGAATGCCCGTCGGGCGCGATCACTGCGGGTCCGAAGCTGATGTTTAACGGCTACGAGATCTGGAAATCCGACAGCCAGAAATGCACCACCTACCGGATCACCACCCCCGGCGGCGCGATGTGTGGGCGGTGCATGAAGACCTGTCCTTGGAACCTCGAAGGGATCTTTGCGGAAAAACCTTTCCGCTGGGCGGCGATGAACATTCCCAAGGCCGCTCCCGCTCTGGCCCGGCTCGACGATATGCTGGGCCATGGCGAGATGAACCCGACCAAGAAATGGTGGTGGGATCTGGAACTGGAAGAAGACGGCGCTTATCGCCCGACCCGGCATCCGGTGAATGCGCGGGATCTGCAAAAAGATCTCAACCTGCGCTACGAGGATCAGACGCTGGCGGTCTACCCGGCTCACCTCGCACCGCACCCCTATCCCTATCCGTTTCCGATGGATCGCGAAGCCGGGATCGAAGCCTATCAGGCCATGATCACCGCAGAGGAATACAAACAACGCAGGGAGCGGGGCGAGACCGGGGATTGGGATCACCTTTATACCAATGATGACGAAAGCCCGGTTCTACAGGTGATCGTCTCAAAGGTAGAAGAGATGGCCGCGGGAGTCACAAAATACGAATTCCGTGCTGCCGATGGCTCCGATTTGCCGGAGTGGAGTGCCGGAGCGCATCTTGATATCGTCGTCGCCCCAGAGTTTCTGCGTCAGTATTCCATGTCGGGCAATCCGGCGGATTGCTCGCATTACCAGATTGGCGTGTTGCGAGAAGAAGCTGGGCGCGGTGGCTCAAAGCTTTTGCACAGGATCTTCTCGGAAGGGCGCCGTATTTTCATCTCTCGCCCGATCAATCACTTTCCGCTCGATGAAAGCGCCAGCAAGACCTTTTTGATGGGGGGCGGGATTGGGGTCACGCCGATGATTGCCATGGCGCACCGCTTGCATGCGTTGGGCGCGGAGTTTGAGTTCCACTATTCGATCAAGTCGCGGGAGCAGGGTGGCTACCTCGATGATCTCGCCCGGATGCCATGGGCGTCCAAAGTCCACCTCCATATATCACAAGAAGGGACGCGGGCAGCCTTTGATCAGATCCTCTCTGGGTACCAGCCGGGGTGGCACGTCTACACCTGTGGGGCCGCGCCTTATATGGAAGCTGTCATGACTGCGGCCGAGGCTGCCGGTTTCCCGGAGGACGCAAGGCATCTGGAGTATTTCTCTGTGCCTGAGCAGCCAGAGTACGAAAATCATCCCTTTGTCTTGAGATTGGCGCGCTCTGGTCGCGATATCCATGTGAGTGCGGAGCAAACCGCCACTGATGCATTGGCCGAGCAGGGCATCCATGTAGATGTGAAATGTGCTGACGGAATCTGTGGCGTCTGCAAATGCGGATTGCTGGCCGGAGAGGCCGAGCACCGCGACTTCGTTCTGTCCAAAGCGCAACGGCGCGATGCGATAGTCTTGTGCCAATCTCGCGCAGCAGACCCCGACGGGGTGCTGGAAATCGACCTATAGGGCGAATGTCTGGCGGGCAGGCGGGCGACTCGAGTCGTCGATTCCGCATCGCTCTGGTGTGTGCCAGAGTTTCGACCGCAATATATAGACATGGCTTCATGATTCATCTCACGGCAAACCATCAAGTTTGGGGAGGGTGAGCAAAATCCTCAATGTCGGCGTCCCTCAGGGTGGTAGATAAGCGCTTGAAAACATGTGGTTTTGTTGATTTTGGGTGAAAAAATGACAGTTTTGCAAAAAAGGGGTTGCGGGCATCTGAGGTTATGCTTAGAACCCCCTTCACCGGCGGCGCTGAGGCGCTGCTGAGAGACAC
>Ga0208318_100010_pt1 | contig 154226 bp, 135 predicted proteins | sample Virmet3747_4435_FD_185739 | JGI IMG/M metagenome (GOLD analysis project Ga0208318, IMG submission 185739) | Marine viral communities from the Southern Atlantic ocean transect to study dissolved organic matter and carbon cycling - metaG... | ecosystem: Environmental > Aquatic > Marine > Oceanic ... | reverse complement strand
GGAGAATGTTGAAACGGGATATGTGTTTAGCAATTACGCTAAATAACTATGTACATGAGCCGTATACGAGGCCCGTATGTACGGTTCTGTGAGAGGGATGAGGCGGTGACGCCTCACCCTACTCGATGTTTTTCGTGGTCAAAACAGGACAAGTGAAAATCCTCTGCTATCTTTAATGCACTACATACGTAATGTGTTATTCCTCGCCTGATCTACTTAATTTTCCATTTCAACACAAACATAGGCGAGCAGGGTGCTGTGATATTAGGAGCAAGAGATGTTTTTTAAAAACAAAGAACTAGAAGCAGAAAATGCACGTTTAAAAAAGGAGCTGGCTGCCTTTTTGACGGTACAAGATGAGTTGCGGGAAGAAATGTTACACATTGCCCTTAACCCTCAAGGGCAAATTACTGATATTAATGATGGCTTCTCAACAGTATCAGGCTATGGATTACCCCAGTTACAAGGCAAAAGTTTATCTTCTTTAATTCCACAGCATCTAACCCAACATGATGGCGTAAAGCGTATGTTGAAGGCCATAAAAGATGGCGATCATTGGCATGGTATGATGAACTTTCTTCACGCCAACGGCGAGGAATTATGGTTTCGCGGTATTTTACAGCCCATTGAGGGGCAGAAGGACAACGTGATCCAGTTTGCCATTTACATGGCAGAACAGACCAAAGACATCACCAAAAGCCATGAAATGAAAGACATGCTAGCAGCGCTTCACAATGCCTCGGCCGTTATCGAATTTGATTTACACGGCAATATATTGAAAGCCAACCATAACTTTCTTTCTACCATGGGCTATAGCGAGTCACAGATTGTCGGTAAACATCATCGAATATTCTGTAGTGCCGAAGACGCTGAATCTCCCGAATACAAAAGGTTTTGGCAAGATCTGAGCCAAGGTAAAATGTATTCAGATCGCTTTAAACGGGTGGACAGTCGCGGGAATGAGGTTTGGCTTGAGGCCTCATACAATCCCATTAGAGACGAATACGGAAAACTGTACAAAGTGGTGAAATTTGCCACTGTGATTACTGAACAGATGCAAAGGGAATTTGCTATTTCTGAGGCAGCTAACGTCGCTTTTAGTATTTCAAAAGAAACCGGCGAGCACGCAAAAAATGGCAATCAAGTGTTAGATAACACGGTTCGCATTATGGGAGAACTCACAGAGCAAACCGGGAAGGCGAGCAGTGGAATTAAAGAATTAGACGAGCAATCTCAAAAAGTGGCTGATTTGGTGCAAAGTATAAGTGGTATTGCTGACCAGACTAATTTACTGGCTTTAAATGCCGCTATTGAGGCCGCGCGTGCTGGGGATCAAGGTCGAGGATTTGCAGTGGTTGCCGATGAAGTTCGCCAACTCGCTTCACGCACCAGCAGTGCGACAGAAGAGATTGTTAACGTAGTGGTAGAGAACAGAAAGCTCACAGAAAATGCTGTACAGCTTATTGAGGCAGGACAAGAAAAAGCACGTGAAGCCCTAGAGTACTCAACAGAGTCAGGCAAAGTGATGAGTGATATTGAGAAAGGCGCCACAGAAGTGGTAAATGCCATCGGTCAATTTACCCAAAGGTTATAGCGGCCGCTTGACGTTCCAAGGTCTCGCTCGTTATGCACAAAAACGTACTTATCTAGTGCATGGTTTGCACTTTTTTTGTTCAGTCTCTTTTGTGGCCTGAAGGGGGTAAAGTCAAAAGTTTAGTAATTTCATAAGGTTAAACTTTTGGCATGATCAGTGCTTTTTATAAATGTAACTCGTTCAATGCATAATATGACATTGAGTGATAATAAAAATAAGAAACGCTAGGAATATATCGCGTACATCTTCAGAGGTATGCAAGGAAGAGAAGGAATCCTCTTCATATAACAATACAGTCGCTTGTTTCTCATCGCGAGGTGACATAACAGGCATGGCAACGAAGCCCACCAGCAAATAATGCTAATCCATTATTCGCTGGTGGGTTTTTTTTTGGTTCGAGGAACGCAAATGTTTACGTTAAAAACTAGCTCGCTGTTAAAAAATGTACCCAAAACACTGACGAAAGTACTCGCCCTGACGCTCATGGTCAGTGCTCCCCTAAGCCTTGCGCAAAGCGAAGAAAGCGTGGGGTGGCCAGAGAAAGAAGAACTTAAATTCGGTTTTATTAAACTAACCGATATGGCACCCCTTGCCATTGCCTATGAAAAAGGCTTCTTCGAAGATGAAGGACTGTACGTAACACTGGAAGCACAAGCGAATTGGAAAGTGTTGCTTGACCGTGTTATCGACGGGCAATTAGATGGTGCGCATATGTTGGCTGGACAGCCACTAGGCGCAACAATAGGGTTTGGTACGGAGTCCCACGTAGTCACTGCATTTAGTATGGACTTAAACGGTAATGGTATCACTGTCTCCAACGAAATTTGGGACAAAATGAAAGCCCATATTCCCGTAAAAGAGGGTAAACCAGTACATCCTATTAAAGCAGATTACCTAAAACCTGTTGTGGATGAATACCGCGAAGCGGGTAAGCCATTTAAAATGGGGATGGTATTTCCTGTCTCTACTCACAACTATGAACTTAGATATTGGTTAGCAGCAGGTGGTATTCATCCTGGTTATTATGCACCTCATAAAGGTGATACCTCTGGGCAAATAGATGCTCAAGCGCTACTGTCGGTTACGCCACCACCACAAATGCCAGCCACGATGGAAGCCGGCACCATTTACGGGTATTGCGTAGGTGAGCCATGGAACCAGCAGGCGGTATTTAAAGGTATTGGTGTGCCAGTGATCACCGATTACGAAATTTGGAAAAACAACCCAGAGAAAGTATTTGGCGTAAGCCAGGCTTGGGCGGATAAATACCCTAATACGCATATCCGAGTGGTTAAAGCGCTTATTAGAGCCGCCATGTGGTTAGATGAAAACAACAATGCCAATCGTCCTGAAGCAGTAAAAATTCTTGCTAAAAGCACGTATGTAGGTGCGGATGAAGAAGTACTGGCTAACAGTATGACAGGTACTTTCGAATACGAAAAAGGCGACAAACGCGAGGTGCCTGATTTCAACGTGTTCTTCCGTTATAACGCTACCTTCCCTTATTACAGTGATGCCATCTGGTACTTAACGCAAATGCGTCGTTGGGGGCAAATTTCTGAACCTAAGTCAGACGACTGGTACAAGGACATTGCGCGCAAAGTGTACAAACCTGAAATTTATGCGGTGGCGGCGAAAGCCCTTATCGCTGAAGGCAAAGCCGATGCGGCAGACTTCCCAGAATTCGATACAGAAACAGGGTTTAAACCACCGCAAAGCGAGTTTATCGACGACGTCACTTACGATGGTTCAAAACCCAACGCTTATTTAGAGCAGTTTAACATTGGCTTGAAAGGCGAAACGGTACTGTAATCCGAACATCCACAGGTATTCATGGAGAAATTTATGAGCAAAATGGCAAATATCCTCAGTGTGTCCCCTACCAGAGTCCCCTCTGGCGGGGCACTCGGCAAAGTGTATCAATCAGCACCGGTATTGTTGTTGCCATTGATTGGACTGCTGATGTTTTTAGCGGTGTGGAATGGTGTGGCGAAATCCATTGATACGTCTTTAGGGCAGTTCCCTGGTCCTGCTCAGGTATGGGAACAAGCGGGTGTATTGGTTGATGAGCACAACGCACAGCGCGAAAAAGCGGATGCATTTTACGAGCGACAAGCGCAGCGTAATGCGGCAAGAGTGGCACAAGATCCAAGCTATGAACCTAAAGTGAGAGACTTCACCGGCGCACCTACTTTCATTGACCAAATATGGACAAGTTTGTATACCGTGATGGTGGGGTTCTTTATCGCGTCTATCATTGCTGTGCCGTTGGGTATAGTGTGTGGTTTAAGTAAGTCAGCTTATACTGCGATTAACCCGCTTATTCAGCTGTTCAAGCCGGTTTCCCCGCTTGCGTGGCTACCTTTAGTCACTATGGTCGTGAGTGCCTTGTATGTCAGTGATGACCCCGCCTTTTCAAAGTCGTTTGTTACCTCAGCATTTACCGTATCACTCTGCTGCTTATGGCCGACGCTTATTAATACAGCCGTTGGTGTATCCAGTATCGATAGTGACCTTATAAACGTGAGTAAAGTACTTCGCTTAACACCGTTTTCCCATCTCACGAAAATTGTATTGCCATCGTCCATCCCTATGATTTTCACCGGTTTGCGCTTGTCGTTAGGCATAGGTTGGATGGTATTGATTGCGGCAGAAATGTTGGCGCAAAACCCTGGGTTAGGGAAGTTCGTCTGGGATGAGTTCCAAAATGGTAGTTCAGAGTCACTGGCTCGAATTATGGTGGCAGTGCTCACTATTGGGGCTATCGGCTTTGTGTTAGATAGAGCCATGTTATCGATACAGCGATTCGTAAGCTGGGACAAAACCAGCGTATTACGCTAGTCAAAGGAGACACATATGCAACCTAAACATCTAGAGCTAACCCAAGTAGGGATTGACTTCCCTACACCAAAGGGCCCGTTTACTGCGCTCACCGACGTTAACCTTAAAATAGCGAAAGGTGAATTTGTTTCTCTTATTGGCCATTCAGGTTGTGGTAAATCCACCGTACTGAATATTGTCGCGGGCTTGCATACAGCCACTACCGGAGGCGTCATCCTCGATGGTGCGGAGGTGAACTCTCCGGGGCCTGAGCGTGCAGTCGTGTTTCAAAATCATTCATTGCTGCCTTGGTTAAGCGTGTATAAAAATGTTGAGTTAGCGGTAAAACACGCTATGCGTGGGAAATCGAAACAGGAAATGCGTGATTGGGTCATGCACAACCTTGAACTCGTTCATATGACCCATGCCTTAGACAAATTGCCCAGTGAAATCTCTGGTGGCATGAAGCAAAGAGTCGGTATTGCCAGGGCACTGTCTATGCAACCTAAAGTGTTACTTATGGATGAACCCTTTGGGGCGCTTGACGCACTTACACGTGCACATTTGCAGGATGCGCTTATGGAAATTCATGCAAATTTGGGTAACACAGTGATTATGATTACCCATGACGTGGACGAAGCCGTTTTGTTATCCGATCGTATCGTGATGATGAACAATGGCCCAGCGGCCACCATTGGTGAAATACTCAACGTTGAACTGCCACGCCCACGTGAACGTCTTGCGCTGGCGGATAATCCTGAATACAACCACTATCGTCATGAAGTGCTCACCTTTTTGTATGATAAACAAAAAAAAATTGAGCCTGTCTCGCCACATATTAAAGCCAATAAGGAAAAGGAGACGTCTGAATCAAAAGCTTCAAACAGTTCAGATGCTGCCTAAGCTGTACGCCGTAATCTGATTTAAATACGTTAATTGTAAAAGGAACGTTTTCTTGGTTTTACACCAGGAAGGGAGCCCTTTACCTAAAAATCACTATTTGAAACTCACATTTAAGAAAGAGTTTAGTTCGATAAGGGAACGCATAATGAAAAATCAAAAGAGGTTCACACTGGCGTTAGTCAGTACAGCGGTATTGTCATCGTTGAGTGTTTCAGCGATGGCTGATGAAGATTGGTACGACATACTTAGCAATTCCAAAGCATGGGCAGACTTAAACTTGCGCTATGAAGGTGTTGATCAAGATAATGCCTTAGACGATGCCAGCGCGTTAACACTAAGAACACGCTTGGGTTTTCAAACAGGCAGTTTAAATGGGTTTTCATTTACTGCAGAAGTAGAAGACAGCCGAATTGTTATGGGGCAGGGCGATTATACTGTGGGACCTACAGGCTATAATGTAGGCGAGTATTCGGTGATTGCAGACCCTGAAACCACCGAAGTAGATCAAGCATTTCTACAATACAAGAATGAAGGTTTGACCTTAAAAGCAGGCCGCCAAGTTATCGCATTGGACAATCATAGATTCATCGGCCATGTGGGCTGGCGTCAAGACCGTCAAACGTTTGATGGCGTAAGCGCGAAATACGTAGTCAGTGAGAACGTGGATGTATTTTATGCTTACCTCAATCAACGTAATCGTATCTTTGCAGAAGCTGCAGATTTTGATTCTAAAGATCACCTGATCAACGCTAATTTCAAAACTAAAATGGGTAAGTTCACCGCTTATGCGTACCTGTTAGAAGTTGATAATGATACCGCCAATGGCTTAGATACCTATGGTATTCGCTATAGCGGTAGCTATAAAACACAGAGCGTAGGCTGGGGATACGGCGCTGAATACGCTTCCCAAACCAGTGAGTCAGGGTCTGGCGATACTGCCACCGAATACGATGCTAACTATTTGAATGCGTACTTAGCGGCAACGGTTTCAGGTATTACAGCGAAAATTGACCACGAAGTGTTAGGCAGTGACGACGGTGCTTACGGTTTCTCTACCCCTCTTGCGACTTTGCACAAATTTAATGGCTGGACCGATCAGTTTCTTGCCACTCCAGCGCAAGGTTTAGTCGACACAACATTCTCTTTAAGTGGGAAGTTGGGTAAAGGTAATTGGTTATTGGCTTATCATAACTTTAGCGCCGATGAGAGTACCGAAGGTGTTGACGATTTAGGCAGCGAAATTAACGTGCAATACACTGCAAAAGTGATGGAACATTTCAACTTCGGTATCAAATATGGTCACTACACGGCTGAAGATATCAAAGTGGATGCGGATAAACTGTGGGTCTGGGTGGGTACAAAATTCTAAGCTTATGAAGCGTATGAAGTTACCACAAAACGTGCACTTGTTTCTTCTCTGCGGCGGCCAGTCACGTCGTATGGGAAGAGACAAAGGCTCATTGTTGTTTCAAGGAACTAGCTTTGAGCAACGTACCAAGCGTATTGCCCTTGACGCCGGTGTTACTGATGTTTGCACTGTGGGAGGCAAGGGTAAAGATATTGTCGATTGTATTCCTCATCGAGGGCCGGCAGCGGCCACGATTTTTGCCATGAATGAGGCAAAAGAAAACATCCTTAATCAGGCACATGCGCTGGTTCTTTTACCGGTAGATATGCCGATGTTAAGTGCGGTGTTACTGCACCAGCTTATTGGGTTGAGTTTATCTCAGCAAACAAGCTGTTATTACAATAGAGACTGGTTTCCATTGGTTATCTACAAACCCGTTGATTACCTCGAAGAACTTAATAAGTTAATCACCGACTCACCGATGCCTTCAATGAAAGCGCTTGCCAATGTTTGTCACGCACAATCGGTTCCCCTTTCTTCGCGTTTGCACTTAGCATTACTCAACGTCAATACGCCACACGACTTTTCACAGTTGCAATCACTAACCCAACGTAGCCAAACGCAGATTTCTTAAGGCAGTAGCCACCCCTTTTTTACGGCATTATCCAACTGTGTATTAACGTAATCCCATAAGCTTGGTGCACAGGTAACAAGGTGTTTGTTTCTTTGTGCAATTTTCTCCCGTGTCACCCCATGCTTTTTCCAACTGCCCCCTTGATTTTGCATATTTTGAAACACAGGCAGCACTCTATCCATCGCTTTTGCAAATTCAGCGTCAGGCGTTTCTGCCTCTTCAAACTCTAGCCATAATGCCAGCAGCTCCTGATTTAAAGGCACAGGAAGCAAACCAAAGATTCGTTTAGCGGCTGCCAGTTCTTTTTCTGCTTGGGCTTCATGTTCGGCTGCTTCTTGAAAGGCAAACAAATCTCCGGCATCAATTTCTACTACGTCATGTATAAGAATCATTCGAACAACGCGGCTAATATCAATCGGCTGTGCAGCAAAGGGAGCAAGCGTCGTTGCCATTAAAGCAACATGCCAGCTATGCTCCGCAGAATTTTCTTGCCTATCGTTATCAAGGGGAAGGGTAATTTGCCGCTTTACTGCTTTTAATTTATCTAATTCGGTTATAAATTCGCTAAATTGGGCTGGAGTTAATGTCATAAAGATTCCAATGCTAATAAAAAAAGGCCGATAAGAGTATCGGCCTTCAAAATAACTCAATGTATTTTACTTTTGCTTAGATAACCAAACAATAAGGTCGGAAATATCGTCAAGAGACATGTCTGAGGTAAAGGTGGGTTGATACTTGCCGTTTACAATAAAGCTAGGCACACCTTTTATGTAATTTCTATTTTTATCAATTTCTTGCTGGTTTTTGCGCATCATACTGTTCACGCCAAAACTATTGGCGAGTTTATCAAACTCAGCACCGTCAACACCATTAACAACAAAGATATTACGTAAGTCTTTTAGACCAGTAACAGATGCACGTTGTTTGTGAATATAGTTGAAAATAGCAGTGTTAAGCGCGTCTTCTTGCTTCATTGCGCGGGCAATGAGCATTGCCTTTGTTGCATCGTTTTGTACGTCAGGGCCAGTGAAGCCCATAAAGTTAACGTGGACTTTGTTAAATTTGACGTTGTCGCCCATTTTAGTTTTGATGTCTTTTATCACTGGCTCAAACTGAAAGCAATGTGGGCACCAAAAAGAGAAAAACTCTGTAATCACAGGCTTGCTGGTGGCGTCTTCATCAAGCACCTTATAGTGAGTGCCTTCTTTCCATTTTACGTCACTATCTTGTGCACACGCGGTAAGCGGGATAAGTAACGCCATAATAAACAGTACTGCAAACTTTTTCATTGGAGTAAGTCCTTCGATGAGATTTTTTATTGTTACGATGAAGGTTAACACAAGCCTTTACAAGGCACTAGCGTACGCGACCATCTGGGTATTTTATGCAACGAATGGCCTGAGTATGCTCTTGTACTGAACCTGTAAGCGGCTTCATCGTTTGCTTGTCAGCGCTAAAACCCTAATTTAAGTGGGGGCTCTTGCATGGCAGACATTTGCTCTTTTAACGCAAGAATTTGACCTTCCCAGTATTTGTCGTCGGCAAACCAAGGAAAGGCACGTGGGAACGCGGGGTCCTCCCAGCGTCGCGAAAGCCATGCCATATAATGAACCATACGCATGGCCCGTAACGGTTCGATAAGCGCCAGTTGGCTGTTATCAAATTCATTAAATTCTTCGTAAGCTTCCACCAGTGTGTCTAGCTGCAGCAATTGTTGTTGTCTGTCGCCACTTAGCATCATCCATAAGTCTTGAATCGCGGGACCCATTCGGCAATCATCCAAGTCAACAAAAGTGGGGCCATCACGCCATAGAATATTACCGGGATGACAATCTCCATGCAGGCGAATAACGCCCTGACTTTTATAGTTAGCAGATGCTTTTTCAATGACCGGATTGAAAATGGCAAAAAACGCCGTCTTTAAATGGTCGGGTAACAATTGGCTATTTTCCAGTATCCGTTTTGGCTCATCTAAGTAGCTCTGGGTGTCAATGGCTGGGCGATCCGCAAACGGCTTTGCTTGTGCTACTCGGTGAATGCGCCCAATGAACCTGCCCATCCATTCAAGCTGGTCAAGGTTATCATTTTCAAATTGTCGCCCGCCCACTGATGGAAACAAAGTAAAGCGATAGTCTCCATGGTGATGCAGTGTCTCACCATTGATAAGAAGGGGAGCCGCTATGGGAATCTCATTTTCAGCTAACTCAAGGGCAAAAGCATGCTCCTCTTCAATCTGTGTGTCGGTCCACCGTCCGGGCCGATAAAACTTCACCACGTAACGCTGATTGTCCTCGGCCTGGAACTGATAAACCCGATTCTCATAACTATTAAGTGCCAACAGGCCGCTTTGTAAAAAAATGCCCTGGTCTTCCAGGGCATCTAAAATGGTATCTGGATTTAAACCAGAAAATGAAAAGTCTGTCATCGATATATAAATTTCGTTGGTTCGTTGACTGTGACCACGTCACCGTCAATGGTGGTGGTTTGTACAGTAAACATGATTTCTGTTACCACATCTTCCAGATTATACGGGTCTGTTGCAACCGATATCGGCGTACTAAATACTTCGCCCCCTTTTACCGTGACCTCCTGTTCGCCATAAAAGCGATATTCAGGTAAACCCTCCACACTAATAGTATAAGTTTGGGTGGTTTGGGATTTATTGAGTACCTTGATGGTATAGACATTTTCAATCAAGCCGTCGTTTGTTTCTCTGTATAAAGCGTTTCTATCTCGAATGATATCCACGGCGAGAGGAATTCGAGTGACAATATCGGCAATCAACAGCCCCACCATGATGAGCAGAACAATAAAGTAACCGATAAGTTTGGGGCGGATAATATGCGTTGTACCGCCAGAAAGTCGCTCCTCAGACGTAAAGCTAATCAGTCCTTTGGGGTAACCCATTTTATCCATTACACCATTACAGGCATCGATACAGGCACCACAGTTAATGCATTCGTATTGTAAGCCATTGCGGATATCAATCCCTGTAGGACAAACCTGAACACACAGGTTACAGTCGATACAGTCGCCCAGTCCTTTTTCCTGAACCTGTTCGTGACTGAGCTTACGCGGTCGGGGCCCGCGCTGCTCGCCTCGATGGGCATCGTAAGATACAGTAAATGTATCTTTGTCGAACATAGCAGACTGAAAGCGGGCATAAGGACAAATGTGCGTACACATGATTTCTCGCATGTAGCCTGCGTTTGCGTAGGTACAAACCGCAAAAAACAACACCGAGAATGCTGCCCAAGAGCCGGTATTGAAAGTGAAAAAGTTAATGAACAGAGCGCCAATAGGCGTGAAGTAACCCACAAAGGTTAATGCGGTTAACAGCGCCACAGCCACCCATGCGGTGTGTTTCAACGTTTTACGGATAAACTTGTCTGCATCCATAGGGCGCGCATCTAACTTAATTCGTTTATTGCGAGGCCCCTCTATTTTTTCTTCAAACCACGTATAAATATAAACCCAAGTGGTTTGAGGGCACATAAAACCACACCACACTCGCCCAGCAAATGTGGTGACAAAAAACAACGCAAACGCCGAGACGATAAAGATGTAGGCCAGCAGAGTTAAGTCTTGAGGCCAAAGTGTCAGCCCAAATATAGTAAATCGTTGTTCAACAATATCCAATAATACGGCTTGCTTGCCATTGTATTGAATCCAAGGGATCACGGCGAACAACGCAAGGAAAATAAGCCCAAAAAACCGACGAAAGGTTTCTAACGGGCCCTGTACGGCACGAACATAAATTCGGCTTCTACTGTCATGGCGTTTGCCACCATCGCCAGAGGATGGCTTGTGTACCTTAACAGGGGTAACATTTTTTACAGGAATCTGCTCATTCATAAGGGGACCTTAGCCGACTTCACAATGCTGCTAGGAGGCAGTATAACAGCCAAAATAATTGACCGTTTTAATGTAGATCAATGATGGCATGAATGATCGCTTTTTTACATGTTTCAGTCAATACTGAAAGTTCAGAAATATTGTGTGGTAGCAGTTCAGCGCTAAAACATGCCACGCATTTATCCTCGTATTTCCTTATACCTAGGTATATTTGAAGGTAGCTTGTCTAGGCATAAATCGAGATACACTAAGGTATTCTTTTCTATTATGGGCATGTTTAATGCGACGATTCATGGTGCTTTTAGCTGAGATTGGGTTAATTATACTGATTGTTCGTTCGCCTTTCGCGCAGCATTTTCTTAACGAAGTGCAATACAATCTTGCCGATACCTTTTACGCCTTAGAAAGGTTGCCGCAACAGCGCCTATTGCAAAATCTAAGAGAGGATATTGAAAATGAAATGCCTCATTTAAAACCCTACCAACGTGAATACCTACATAGCATCACACTAGATAGTGTGCACTTATCCCATTTTTATCGTGCGTATTGTGCGCATAACGAGATTAATCCGAATTTTTTCGGCCAAGACAGGGTCACCCTGTGTACCAAGGTGGCAGGAGCGGGTTTGGTATCAGGTACTTAGCGCATTTGCCTGCAAGCCATGGTAAAGGTGAGGTTTATACTGTTAGTTTCATTTTGTGTTTATTTTGTTCATTTATCATTCAGGTTAGTTTGCTATAGTGGCAAGGAAAGGTAAATATTTGAGGAGCAACAAGATGTCAGCGACAATTCGAAATGCCGTCACTAAAATGGGACTCGTTGTTACTGCTGCAACACTTTTCGCAGGGGCTGCAACGAGTCAAGCTGCTGAGGTGAAAGTAGAGTGGGTAGAGCCTACAAAATATGTAGATGTTAAGCCAAGTAACGAGCCTCGTAAGCGGTTTAGAGAGCGCACACTGGAGCAACTCGAAACCTTTATGCTTGAGCTGGGCGAAAAACTCCCAAGTGAACAAAGCCTAACGCTGAAAGTGACCAACCTGGATCTTGCTGGGCATGTTTGGCCTGCAAGTTTCGCCGGTTTTGGTAATAGTATGACTGACGTTCGTATTATTCGAAGTTTAGATATCCCGCGGATGACAGTGTCGTATACATTGACTGAAAATGATCGCATTGTTCAGCAAGGTGAAGACATTAAAATTAAAGACATGGCGTTTATGGATTCTCGGGTACGTCCGTTGAATCGTGACACGCTAGTGTATGAGAAAGCCATGATTGAAGATTGGTTTGACGATACATTCTCTAAAAGCTTCGCCAGCAACTAATGCTTTGTACACCGAATGTGAACGTTTAAAAAAATGCCGCTTTAATAAGCGGCATTTTGGTTTTGCACATCGCAATTATAAATAATCGAATTCGCTGGCGGCTATCGCAAGGGTACTCTCTGCGCCCGCTGAATAGGCCACTTTATGGGCGTCTCTACGTGGCAAAATGCGATCAATATAGAAATCACGAGTTTTTTGCTTAGCGGTAGCTATTACCGTGTTATCCGATTGTGCGGCTGTGTCTGCCATACTGAACCAAAGCACGCCAATAAGTGAGTAGGCCGTATAGGCTAAATAATCACAGGCGGCAGAGGCCGCGGTTGTGGCATCCATACCTAGGCAGTCTGCTGATGAAGCACGCCAGTCGTCAAGTAAACCTTGAGCAAGGGCTTTATTGTCGTTATCTGTCATGGCCTCAACCAATTCATTAAACGCCTGATAGGTCGCGTTTAGCATATCGCCGCCATCACGGGTCAGTTTACGACCAATAAGATCTAACGCTTGGATACCATTGGTTCCTTCATACAACATAGCAATGCGCACATCGCGCATTAACTGTTCCATGCCCCACTCACGAATGAAGCCATGGCCGCCGAAAACTTGCACGCCTAAGCTGGTGGTTTCCAGTCCCATGTCTGTCATATAGGCTTTGCAGATAGGTGTTAAAAACTGAAGCACTTTATCCGCATGTACTTTCTCCTCTTCTGTACCCAGTTTTTCGATGTCCATAAATTTGGCATAAAAAAGCGAAAGCGCGCGGGCACCTTCAATTTGTGACTTCTGGGTAAGCAGCATACGAGCTACATCAGGTTGAAACACAATAGGGTCAGCTTTACCGTCAGGGTTTTGAACCCCTTGCGGCGCACGGGACTGAACACGTTCTCTGGCATACGTCAGTGCGCCTTGGTAAGAGGCTTCAGCGGCACCTAAACCTTGAAGTCCAACTTGGAATCTCGCATCGTTCATCATGGTGAACATGCATGCTAGCCCCTTGTTTTCCTCACCAACTAACCAGCCTGTAGCTTCGTCAAAGTTCATAACACAGGTTGGACTGGCTTTAATACCCATCTTATGTTCAATACTGCCCACCGACACCTGATTTGCTTCGCCAGGTTCATTGTTGTCATCTAATAAGAACTTCGGCACCAAGAAAAGGCTGATACCTTTTACGCCTTTTGGTGCGTCAGGTAAACGTGCCAGGACTAAATGGACAATATTGCTACTCCAATCTTGATCACCAGCGGTAATAAAAATTTTATTGCCGGTTATTTTGTAGCTACCGTCATCTTGAGGTTCGGCTTTTGTATTGAGTAAGCTTAAGTCAGTCCCTGCATGAGGTTCAGTGAGGTTCATGGTACCTGTCCATTCACCACTGATCAGCTTCGCGAGATACTTGTTTTTCAGGTCGTCACTGGCATGCTTTGTAACGGCTAACACGGCGCTTTCCGTTAGCATGGTGGTAAGACGCCAGCTTAAATTGGCGGCATTAAGCATTTCATGTACGGGCACAGCCATGGTGTAGGGGAGGTCCTGACCATCGTAATCGGCACTGCCTAGCATGGCGTTCCAGCCATTTGCTACGTATTCTTGATAGGCATCAGCAAACCCTTTTGGTGTCGTCACACTGCCGTTTTCTAAGTGACAGCCTTCTTCATCGCCCTCGCGGTTTAAAGGGGCTACAACATCGAGGGCAAACTTAGCGCCTTGGGCAATAATTTCACTTGCCAATTCACTATCAAAATCTCCAATGCCGAGTTTCTGGTAGTGGGCATCTAGACCTAGCCAATCTTTTAATAGGAATTGAAAATCAGCGGTAGGGGCATGGTACAGAGGCATGTGTGACTCCTTTTTCAAACAGGTGTTTTAATTTTGCCTCATTATAGGCATAAAAAGCATAGTCAGAGTAGTCCGTTAAAGGAAAGTTAATAAAAAAATTATTCACAGACGAGAATATAAAGCCACATTTACACCCGAGATTGCATTGGCTTTTTCTGCCATGGCTGGCATCCTATGGGGTTAAACTAGGTATTTGCCTCTAGCCTAAGAAACAGCGAGACACACTTAATGAGCGAAACAGAAAACCGAAAGCCCCTTTGTATTGTAACAGGTGGCAGTTTAGGGATTGGTTATGCGGTTTGCCAAGCATTTATTGAAGCAGGTTACCGTGTGCTCAATCTTGACGTTAGAGATTTTCATCGGCCTTTAAATCACGCTACTTGGATGTCTTGTGATGTTAGCCAGGTTGCTCAAGTACAAACGGCAATAGATGACGCGGTCGCTCAGTATGGACAAATACATGCGCTGGTCTGTAACGCAGGTAAGCATATTTCGGCAACCATTGAAGAAACTGACGAAACCATGTTAGACAGCATCATCAGTTTAAATATTAAAGGGGCTTACGGGGCGATTAAAGCAAGTTTACCTGCAATGAAAAAGTACAAAGAAGGCGCTATTGTCGTCATGGGTTCAGACCAGTCCTTTGTAGGAAAACGCAATTCATTCGCGTATGGATTAACAAAAGCGGCGTTGGCCTCTATCGCCAAAACCACCGCGTTAGATTATGCTGAATTCGGTATCCGAGTTAATGCCGTTTGCCCAGGCACCATTGAAACACCGCTTTTCCATCATGCCATAGATAAATATGTTGCAACAAGTGGCGCAGACAAAGGTGAGGTTGTGGCAGAAGAGGCCGCCGCTCAACCTTTAGGTCGGTTAGGGCAGCCTGAAGAGGTGGCTAATCTTGTCTGCTTTTTATGTAGTGATAAAGCGGCCTTTATCACCGGAAGTCTCTATGCCGTAGACGGCGGGTATACCGCCCAGTAACAAACCAGTGGGTGAATATAGTGGCTTTTCAGTGTGGATTAGCATCGATGTGGGAATACGACAACCTGAGGGTAAGTGATGACATGGTTTGATTCTCACCTTCACTTTTTTGCCCTGCAACAGGGAGATTATGATTGGCTGAAGCCAGACAATCCCCCCTTTTGGCCAGATAAACCACGAATTGCCTGCAACACCACAGAGCGTCATTTAATGACCCAAAGCCAAGGCAAGGTTGATGGGTTTGTCCATATTGAAGCCGGCTATAACAATAGGTTGCCTTGGCGGGAAATTGAATATTTGGACAGGCACTGTTCTCTTCCGTTTAAGGCAGTGGCTTGCATCGATTTAACGGATCCTCAGGCGTGCTCGACAGTGGATAATTTACTCAGGTGGCGTTCTGTTACTGGGCTTCGCCATATTCTCGATGATGAGGCGACCACACTGTTAACCACCCCGAGAGTAAAGCACTGCTTAGCGCATATCAGTCACCGCCAATTGTCTTTTGATGCGCAGCTTGATTTAACAGACAGCAAAGCTGTAACAGCACTCCTTAATGTCATATCAGCACTGCCCCAGCTGAAGGTGATGATTAATCACACGGGGGCATCATTCTTAGCAGCACGCAGTGCGAAAAAAAAGCACCTCTGGCTAAGGCATATTCAGTTACTGAGTGAATGCCCAGGGGTTGCAATGAAAATGTCTGGGTGGGAAATGGCCTCTAGAGACTGGCGTTGGCAGGAGGTCGCTCGGGTATGTGATGCCCTTTTTGAAAGGGTGCCTTACCATCAATTGATGTTCGCGAGCAACTTTCCGTTATGTGGTTGGCGGCTACCTTATTTGGCGTTGTGGCAAGGATATGAAAAGCTTGTGGCTCAGCTACCTAAAAAGGTTCAACGGGGTTTGCTGCATGAAAATGCGACACAATGGTACCGTTTGAATGGCAAATAAAAAGGGGATGTCCTAAACCATCCCCTTAATTTTCTGTCATGCTGTAAATCGCCTGTTATTTTAGTTCGGTGACTGTCATATGTGGAGAGCGGTAAACCACTTCATCATTTAAATCTATGCCAATCCCCGGCGTATCAGGCGCCTCAATAAATCCATTCACGGGTTGAGGATCTTGAAGGCATAACTCTCTGTTCCACTCCTTAATGGCATAAGTATGATGCTCGTGGATTAAAAAGTTAGGAATAGCCGTTTCTAAGTGAAGGCTGGCAGCGGTTGCCACAGGACCACCACAAACGTGAGCCTGAATGCGTACGTCATAGATATCAGCATAATCACAGACTTTTTTCGCTTCGGTGAAGCCACCGCACAATCCCACGTCGGGTTGAAGTACGTCAATAGATTGATCTTCTAGGTAAGGTCGCACGTCCCATCTATGATAAAGGCGTTCGCCACCGGCAATGGGAACCTTAACGTTTTTCGCCACTTTATCGTGCAGTTTGGCATTGAGATAATTCACCGGTTCTTCGTAGTAAAGGCAACCCATTTCTTCCACAATATCGCCTAGCTGAATCGCCGTAGATGCGCCAAGTAAACTATGACATTCAAAGATAATGTCGCCATCTTCACCTAAGGTGTCGCGAATGGCTTGTAAACGTGCTTTAAACAGTTTCAGCTCTGGCTTGGTAAATAGCTTGGTTCTATCGAAGTGGGTATTGCCCTCTTTATCATAAACAATAGGGTCAACCTTCACGGCGTCGTAACCGTCTTTCATGGCTTTTTCGGTAGCGCGAGCATAGTCTGCAGGGGCGTTTAATTTGGTGACTTCTTTGTCCCAATCAAACTGTAATTGGCTCGCGTAACTACGAAGTTTGCCATTGGTTTTACCCCCAAGCAATTCGTAAACAGGTAAACCTAACGCTTTACCTTTAATGTCCCATAATGCCGTGTCGATGGCACTCATTGCCGCATAGATGACAGGCCCACCGCCTAATCCCCAAAAACCTTCACGGAGCATACGAGACCACAATAACTCTGTGTTTAATGGGTTGAAGCCAATGAGCATGGCTTCAGAAATTTCTTTTATCATGTGAGCTGCAGCACTATGACCCCAGTCGTAAGCGAGTCCAGCCTCGCCAACACCTGTAATACCTTCATCAGTGTAGACCCTGACAAAAACAGGGTTCCACTGCGGGCGTTTAGGGCATTCGATGTCAAAGATTTCAACTTTTGTTACTTTCATTTATCTGTTCTCAATTGGTGTAACCGATGGTGGTAAACATGCCTATTACGCTTATTCACAAAAACCAGGATCAAGCTTGTAGGCCTTTCTTAACATGGCTGGCCACGCTTTTTGGCCGCCAGTTTGACCACTGTGTACAACATTGGCTTGGGCATAGATACCGTCAATAATGGATTGGGGAATTTCAATAACATCAGCGTTAGCCTGCATAAGAGCAAGCTGTATTTCACATGCACGCTGAAGATCGTAGAACCGCATGAAGGCATCGCCAACAGTCGGCCCTAACGTTAAGCCGCCATGGTTGGGAAGTAGCATATGATAAGTGTCACCCAAATCCTCTTGAAGGCGTTTCTTTTCATTTTCATCAACTGCCAACCCTTCGTACCCGTGATAGGACAAAGAAGGCAAAGAAAACATGGAATATTGGCTCCATGGTTTGAGTCCACCTTTCACTGAGGCGACAGAAATAGTCGCTAAGGTATGAAGATGAATGACACATTGTGCATCATGGCGAACTTCATGAATGGCACTGTGAATAGTAAAGCCGGCTGGGTTGATAGAATAGGGTGTGTCGCTAAGGATATTCCCTGCCAAATCCACTTTTATCAGGTTGGAGGCGGTCACTTCGTCAAATGTAAGGCCAAACGCATTCACGAGATAATGCTCGGTGCCAGGCACTTTCGCTGAAATATGGGTATATATTAAGTCGCCCCATCGCATGTCGGCAACCAAACGGTAACACGCGGCTAAATCTACCCGAGCTTGCCACTCTTCATCTGATACCTTGCCTTTCAGGCTATTGGTTTCAAGGCTAAACACGGTATTTTCTCCTTTCTCATTAATGCCACAAAACTAACAAAGCCAAAGCAAACCTACAATGCACTTTGTGTTATGGGTTATGCGCTTTAAACTGTGTTTCGTATTGGCTATAGGCTGCGAATGCATCTCGCAGCGGAATTAAATCGTCTGCAAAGCGCAATTGTGAATGGGTAAGGCTAAAAGGCGCTACCTTTTTTAGCCCCTTTACCTCTATCTTTGCCCAGGGTGGGGCGGCAAAGTTACTGGGCAATGTGTCAATACCCGCATTGGTGTGGCAAGCATACAGCGCCAATCCGTTGGTAGTCACACTAAGCTTTGGCCCTACTAGTACGTTGAACCCCGTTTCTTCCCATGTTTCTCTATGCGCTGTACAAGGTAGAGGCTCATTTGGCTGCTGGGTGCCGCCTGGAAAGTCTAGCTTTCCTGAACCGCGATGTTCAATTAATAGTGAGCTATCTTGCACCCGAATAATGCACGCCGCCGCTTGTGGCGAAGAAGCTGCTGTATTCTCGACATTCGATACTGGATTTAAGGTACGGCAGGTGGGCGCAGAGGGCGTTGAATCTGCGCAACTAAAAAGCGTTAAAATAACGAATATTGCTGATAAGCGAATTTTGATAGGCATTAGTTTCGGTAAAATAGAGACAATAAAAATAAATAACAATCATAATGTCGCGTTAAAACTACGCCAAAAGGCGATTTAACACGTCACTGCACCAGCGTGGTACTTTACCACGGAGTGCAGCATTACCAACAGGAAAGGTTATGTCGTCACGTATATCCATCTCCCCGCTTCTTTTCGGTGTCGTGTTACTCGCTGGAGTGGTTGTTTATCTCAACTTACCTGCTGATGAGTCAAGCAAGCAAAACGGCTCACGTGCAACTCCAGTAAGAGCCACAGTAGCCAGCATGCAAACCATGCCAATCACTATTGAGGCGTTGGGCACCGCCACGGCAAATGAGTCTGTCACCATTACTGCACAAGTGACTGACACGGTGCAGGCTGTGTATTTTGACGATGGTGAAGAGGTCGAGGCTGGTAAGGTATTGGTTCAGCTCAATAATCGAGAAGAGTACGCACGAATAGCAGAGTTAAAGGCAAATATCGATGAAGCCAAGCGTCAGTATGCGCGTATTGAAGATTTAAGGCAGTCAAGTGCGGCATCGGAGCAGCTTTTAGATGAACAGCAAGCGCGGGTGAAAGGATTAGAAGCACAGTTAGACATTGCCCGAGCTCAACTTAGCGACCTGCAGATTAGTGCGCCGTTCGCCGGTGTATTAGGGGTGCGGTCGGTCAGTAAAGGGGCATTAGTCCGTCCCGCCGATGTTATCACTACGTTAGATGATATTAGCGTAATTAAAGTGGACTTCAGTATTGCAGAGAACCACTTAGCCAGTCTTGCTGTCGGTCAAACAATCTCTGCCACCACAACTGCCTATCCTAACGAATCCTTTAGCGGCACAATTAGTCATATTGATACACGACTTGACCCCATTAGCCGGGCTATTAAGGTAAGAGCCAATATCGACAATAGTGATAAGCGACTTCGCCCCGGCATGTTGATGACAATCGTGGTAGAAAAGCGGGTATTAAACACGCTAGTTCTACCAGAAAAAACCTTAGTGCCTGTGCAAGATAAACAATTTGTTTACGTGGTTGAAAACGATATTGCCATTCAAAAAGAGGTGGCAATTGGTGAACGCCGTCCTGGCAAGGTTCAAATTCTTTCAGGCATTAGCGAAGGCGATGTCGTTATCACTGAAGGTACATTGCGAGTAAGAGATCAGTCTCCGGTCAACGTGCTCAATGCTGTAGGAAAGGAGTAAACAATGCTGCTTTCTGATGTGTCGGTAAAACGTCCTGTATTCGCTACCGTTATCAATTTACTACTGATTATTTTCGGCATCGTGGCTATTTCAATGCTGTCGTTGCGAGAATACCCTGATATAGACCCGCCTATTGTATCGGTGAGCACCAATTATACGGGGGCATCGGCAAATATTGTTGAAACACGGATTACACAATTACTAGAAGACAGAATTTCAGGCATAGAAGGCATAAAAAATATTACCTCTACGTCGCGTAATGGCCGTTCTGATATCACAATTGAATTCAAATTGTCACGGGACATAGACGCCGCAGCAAACGATGTTCGTGAGCGGGTTAGCCGCGCATTAAATAATTTACCCGATCAGGCTGATCCACCTGAAGTGTCAAAAGCCAATTCTGATGAAAGTGCCGTGGTTTGGTACAACCTGCGCAGTACCAACCTTAATACCATGGAATTAACCGATTATGCAGAGCGATTCCTCGTCGATAGGTTATCTATTGTTGATGGTGTTGCCCGTGTTCAAATTGGTGGCGGCCGCCGCTATGCAATGAAGGTATTTTTAGACAGAAATGCCATGGCCGCCCGAGGGATTACGGTGACGGATGTAGAAAACGTTATTCGGGCTGAAAACGTAGAGCTTCCCGCGGGTGAGGTGGAGTCTCTCGATCGCAATTTTGAAGTCAGGGTGGCACGCAGCTTTTTAACACCCGATGATTTCGCTGCATTAACAGTGGCCATGGGAGACGACGGTTATCTAGTTCGCCTTGGCGAAATTGCTCGCGTAGAGCTCGCCGCTGAAGATGACGAAACAGAGTTTCGTGGTGATGGCGTAAACATGATTGGTTTGGGCATCATTAAACAGTCGAAGTCCAATACATTGGAAGTTGCACGGGCCGCTAAGGCTCAAATTGCGCGTATTGAAGAAACCTTACCAGATAACATTTTTATCGTGCCTAGCTATGATTCTTCGGTATTCATCGAAGCTTCCATTGATGAAGTGTATGAAACCTTAGCAATTGCCATGTTAATGGTGGTTGTTGTGATCTATCTATTTTTAGGCAATATTCGCGCAACCTTGATTCCCGCAGTCACCGTCCCTGTTTCTCTGGTGGCCGCCTTTATTGTTATGTATGGGTTAGACTTTTCTATTAACCTACTGACCTTATTGGCCATGGTGCTTGCGATTGGCTTAGTGGTCGACGACGCCATTGTTGTATTAGAAAATATTTACCGCAGAATCGAGTTGGGTGAGCCCCCGTTATTAGCTGCCTATCGCGGTGCAAAAGAAGTAGGGTTTGCGGTTATCGCCACCACACTCGTGCTGATTTCTGTATTTGTTCCTTTAGTCTTCCTTGAGGGGAATATTGGTCGCTTGTTTACCGAGTTTGCCCTAGCCATCGCGGCTGCTGTGGCGTTTTCAAGTTTCACCGCCTTGACGCTATCGCCTATGATGGCGTCGAAACTTCTCAAGAAAAAGACCCGTTCATCTGGCTTTGGCGTTTGGATGGATAAACGCTTTGGCCAACTCGAAACTCGCTATTACCAAAGCTTGGGAAAAACCTTACATCAGCCTTTGCTCATGGTGGTGTTGTTGATTATCTCCGTGCTTGCCATTGTTCAACTTTCCGAGAAGGTGCCGAGTGAATTTGTACCTAAAGAAGACAGGGGTAATTTCTTTATTCTTATGAATGCACAAGAGGGAGCTAGCTTTGAAAGTAACGCCGCTAACCTAGCACGGATTGAAGAAGTGTTGATGCCATACCGGGAAAGCGGAAAAATTCAGCGGTTATTAGTGAGAACGCCAGGCTTTGGCGGAAACGCGGGCATGGCAATCATCGGCAGTGCCGATTGGGACGAACGGGATTTCAGTACATTTGCCTTAATGGATGAAATCAGTGAAAAGCTAACCGCGGTGCCGGATGTTCGCGCATTTGCCATTATGCGTAGCGGTATTTCTGGTGGTGGATTTGGTCGCCCGGTGCAATTCGTGTTGCAAGGAGATACCTATGAAAACCTGGTGGCATGGCGAGATACCGTTTTGACAAAAGCGGCAGACAACCCCAACTTGGTGAGAATTGATTCCGACTATAAAGAGACATCGCCGCAACTGCTGATTAACATCGACAGAGATAGAGCCGCCGATCTTGGGGTGAGTATCAGTGATATTGGTCGAACCCTGGAAGTGATGCTAGGCCAACGGACGGTGTCGACCTTTTTAGACAGAGGCGAAGAGTACGATGTCATTATTGAAGGAATAGAAGCAGACTATAGAAGCCCCAGTAGTATTGATAATCTCTATGTGCGCTCTGCGCGAACTGGCGAACTTATTCCTATGGACAATTTGCTGACGTTTACAGAGCAAGCCACTTCTGCGCAGCTGAATCGCTACAATCGTATGCGAGCAGTAACAATTTCGGCCAACCTCGCTGATGGCTACACGTTAGGCGAAGCCTTGTCTTACTTAGAAAACATTGTGGCCACAGAGTTACCTGATAATGTCTCTATCGATTATAAAGGAGAGTCGCAACTTTATCATGAAGCGGGTAGCTCGTTTGTGTATGTTTTCATCCTTGCGCTTGCTGTGACTTTTTTAATTCTTGCTGCACAATTTGAGAGCTGGATTCACCCTTTGGTTATTATGCTTACCGTGCCGTTAGCATTAGTGGGCGCTTTCATTGGGCTTTACTTCGCAGGTATGACATTGAATATTTACAGTCAAATAGGTTTAGTGATGCTGATTGGCCTTGCTGCTAAAAATGGCATTTTGATTGTAGAATTTGCGAATCAGTTAAGAGATGCAGGGCTCGCGTTTGAGGAGGCATTAAAACGTGCGGCCATGCAGCGACTACGTCCGATTGTAATGACGGGGTTTACCACTGTATTTAGTGCGCTGCCCTTGGTAATGGCCTCAGGCCCAGGGGCTGAAAGTCGAATGGTGATAGGCATGGTCATCTTCGCTGGGGTACTTGTGTCGGCATTTATGACCCTTTATGTGGTGCCTACCGCTTACAGCTGGTTGGCACGTAATACAGGGTCACCACTGCAGCGAACTCATGAAATAGCGCGATTAGACGCCAAGCTCCCTTACATAAAAGGTGAATAACAGTGTTTGCAACATGCTTGCTCTGCATTGAGTACGCTTGAACTTAAACGATTTGGAAAGAATGTGTCCATATTTAGGTATATTTAAATATACTTAAATATGGATGCGAATTACTTTGTAAGCGCCATGTTAATGCTGCAAGTATCTGAATTGAATCAGTAAATTAATCAGAAAGCGCACTATCATTGTTTTTTATGAAGCGCGATAGGTATTTAAACTCCTCATTAGACAATCGTATACTTGCGTTAGTTTTTTCTTCCTTTACACTCCGCGGCAAAATCAACAGCTTGTATAAGCTATTCATTTTTAGACATAATTTTTTTTCATTCAAATTGGCGAAAACAACGTTTGTAACCAATACTTACCCCGTTGTAAGCGTTTGTACGCACAAATACATGTTTGCCAGCATGCGTTTAAAGTCTCAAATGTCGTTTAAAACGACGGGCAGGCAAGTAAAAAGCGACGAGCAAGCATATCAACATACTCTAAAGGACAGATGATGAAGAAGTGGATACTCGCAGCAGGTTTATGCTGCAACGTCGCTCTTGCCGACGTAGCCGTTATCGTAAACCCCAATAATAGTGACGCGCTTGATAAAGACAGTATTAGTCGAATTTTCTTGAACAAAGCGAAAGCATTCCCTAGCGGTATAAAGGCTGAGCCAGTTGCATTGGACGAAGGCCAATCGGCCACTGATGAGTTCAACAGCAAAGTGCTAAACAAAACAGCTGCCCAACTTACCGCGTTTTGGTCAAAGCTCGTATTTACGGGTAAAGGTCAGCCTCCTAAAGCATTAGCCAGTGATGCAGAAGTGATATCTGCGGTAGCGGCAAACCCGGGCGCAATAGGTTACGTTGACGCTGCCGCTGTCAATGACAGCGTACGCGTTGTTGCTACGTTTTAATCTCCCGATTTTACAAAGAATTTAAGGAACACCCATGAAAACCAAACTCGCTATCTTATCAATGGCTGGTCTACTGACTACACCTGCTTTGGCCGATATTCAAATTAACGGCTTCGCCAACCTAATTGGTGGCATGACACTCGATGATGATGAGTCGGTTTACGACTACGACAGTGATTTTAACTTTAATCCAGCCAGTGTATTTGGCCTTCAAGTGCGCGGCGATGTGAGTGATAAATTATCCGCAACAGCCCAGTTAGTGGGTCGCGGCAGTGACGACTACGACGCCGATTTTGAGTGGGCTTACATGACTTACGTGTTGAACAATAACGTCAACATCAGCGCGGGTCGCTTACGTATGCCGCTTTTCAAATATTCAGCCTCTCTCGATATTGGTTATTCTTACCACTGGTTAACGCCACCGGATGCAATCTATGGTATTGACTTCAACAATATCGACGGTGTTCGCCTTGACTACTCGACTTATTCGGGAGATTGGGAGTACGGTGGGCAGCTTACTGTGGGTCGTGTTGAAACCGATACGACGATTTCGGGCACACCTGCGGCGCTAGAACTTGAAAATGTAATGGCATTATCGCTAGAGGCCACCCGAGACTGGTTCAGTGCGCGTACCTTATTTGCTCGTGCCAAGGTAAGTGCATTCAATGATGATTTTGAAACCTTTGTTGACGGTTTAAATGCATTCGGCTCTTCTATTCCTTCAGCGTCTTTGGCTGCAGCTGGGTTCAGTGTAGATGAAGACACAGGCACATTTTTTGAAGTCGCTGTTGATATCGATAAATACGATTGGTTTGTAGGCGCAGAGTTTACGCAAACAGAAGTTGATGGTGCTGTCATCGCTGATAATAAAGCCTGGTATGTTACGGCTGGTATGCGCTTTGGTAAATTCACACCGCATATTACGTACGAAGTAGAAGAAGCGGATAATGGTACCCAGCTTGGCCTAGTTGCAGCTCTACCTTCAACTATTTCTACTGGTGAAGCAGTAACAGATGCCACTTGGGCGTCAATTTACCAGACCTCTGCAGGTATTGCCGCTCAACAGGAATTAGATGTTTCTGCGTTAACGGTCGGCATTCGCTACGATGTTGAGCCCGGTTTTGCATTGAAAACTGATGTAACCTGGTATTCGGACGATTTAAACGATCTGAATGACGCAACGTTACTTAAAGTCGGTGTTAATTACACCTTCTAATATGTTAGCTGGCCTCACACAGTCGGGTGAGGCCAGTGTTATGTTTTACCTTGACCTCAAGCTTTCCAAAAGTAGCACTTAACCGTCCTTACCTTTTTCCTGCGAGCAATCTTTGTCTCGCGAACACGATGAAGTCGCTTCGAAAATACACACCCGTTTCCAACGAGATGATGGCGTTCACTTTAAGGGGACGACGAAAACTAGCGACCCAAATGCTAAACCAGTTACGTTTTAGCGCGCTCGCTATATTTCATTTAAAGTGTGATTTCTATTGGCATAAGGTATGTTAATTAATACCTTTATATGGTTATTTATGCTTTAAGTAAAGCAGTCATTGTTTTTATCTATTTGATTTTGATGGTTTTTTATTTTTCGTATGAATTGGCATGGTACGAAAGGGGGCTTTCGATGAGTATGAAAACCTGTACCTAGATAATAAGTATAATTGTCTATCTGTCAATCTCCCTTACACTTCTAACCACATTCAGCCCAGTAAGCGTTCACAAAGAAATAACACCAATTAGGTAGTTGTTAATTGGAAATTTTTTAAACCCTAGACAATACTTTATTACGTTACCTCGTGTGAAGTGTGAGTTGGGACTTCTCGTGATTCTTTCTGTTGCACTGACAGAAAGAGTTCAAAATGAACAGTAAAACAAACAATAGTTCGTTGAATAAAACGTTTGAGGAAACACAATGAAAAAATGGTTACTAGCCGCAAGTTTGTGCAGCGGGATGGCGTTTGCAGATGTTGCCGTTATTGTTAATCCAAGCAATGGCGATGCTTTAGATAAAGACACCATTAGCCGTCTTTTTCTAAATAAAGCAAAAGCATTCTCCAATGGAACAAAGGTCGCTCCCTTTGCCTTGGCAGAAGGAAATGCTACTACCGAAGAATTCAACGGAAAAGTGTTAAACAAAACTGCTGCCCAGCTCACAGCATTTTGGTCGAAGCTGGTATTTACTGGAAAAGGACAACCACCGAAAGCGTTATCTAGTGACGCTGAGGTTATTTCTGCTGTTGCAGGTAACCCCGGCGGAATCGGTTACGTAGACGCAGGCTCGGTAAACGATAGCGTTCGAGTAGTTGCAACCTTTTAATTCCACAGTATTAGATCATATTTAAGGAACACACATGAAAAACAAACTTGCTCTATTGTCATTAGCTGGACTGTTTGCAGCCCCAACTTTTGCTGAAATTCAAATCAATGGCTTTGCTAATCTGATAGGTGGAATGACGCTAGATGATGACGAAGCGGTATACGGTTACGACAGTGACTTTACCTTTAATCCAGCGAGTGTATTTGGCCTTCAAGTACGCGGCGATGTAAGTGATAAGCTATCTGCGACTGCGCAACTCGTTGGCCGTGGTAGTGAAGACTACGACGCAAGCTTTGAATGGGCTTACATGACGTACGCACTTTCAAGTAACTCTAGCATTAGCGCGGGTCGCGTGCGGTTACCTTTATTTAAGTATTCTGCATCACTAGATGTGGGTTACTCATACCACTGGCTTACACCACCAGATTCAGTGTACGGTGTTCTCATTAATAACATGGATGGTGTGCGTTACGATTACACCAATTATTACGGTGATTGGGAATACGGTTTTCAGGTATTTGGTGGCCGTGGTGAAAATGGCGACATAGATGCAGAGAAGCTTGTAGGGGTATCATTTGAAGCAACAAGAGATTGGTTCAGTGTGCGTTCAATTTATGCACACACTGAATTTACTAGTCCAAATGAAGATTTAACCACCTTAACAGATGCAATTAGTAATTTTTCTGCAGTTGTACCGACGGTGACCTCATTATCAAATAACTTTCTACTTGAAGAAGATTCAACAGGTTTCTTCGAGTTAGCGCTCGCCATTGATAAATACGACTGGTTTGTTGGCGCTGAATATACCCATATTAATCTTAAGGATGCACCTATTGCAGCTGATGACGCTTGGTTTATTACGGCGGGTATGCGTTTTGGTAAATTCACTCCGCATATCACCTACGAACACAAAGAGTCAGACGCGAATGATGTGCTAGAGTATTTGGACGATGTGCCCTCTACCATTAGCACAGGTGATGCAGTGACTGATGCAACGTGGGCTACGTTGTATCAAACGTTTACTGCCATTGCTGCCGCTCAAGATGAAGACAGATCAGCGGTGACTGCAGGCCTTCGTTATGATGTTGAGCCAGGTTTCGCTGTGAAAGGTGAAGTGACTTGGTATACTGATGAAGTCAATGATGCGAACGACGCGACATTGCTGCGTGTTGGTGTAAACTATACATTCTAAGCAATGTTAATTTACTTAGAAGACGCCCTTCGGCATTGTCGAAGGGCGGAATTTTTTCTAAAGTTTTTACGTAATTAGAAGATAAATAACATAACAAGGCTTTTCAGGTAGACTGAAAAGATCATAAACGTAGTTACGAGTGAGAATACAATGAATTTTTTGAAGAAAATGCCAATCGCCACCAAGATATTTCTTATTCCCGGCATCGCAGCATTGAGTTTCGTTTTGTATCTCCTTATTACGATTTACACCGCCCTAAACAATGGCGATGTGCTTGAAGAAGTACAACAGGTTCAATTTCCAGCACTTCAACTGTCTGCGTCAACGTTAGTTGAGATGCAAAAGGTCAGGGATACACTAAGCAGTGCAGCGACTACCGGCGATCAAGACACGCTAGATGCGGCGACATCCATCGCCTCTGAAGCGAAGGCCGGTTTAGATCGCATTGCCAATATTAGTCCTGAATTTCGTAGTGATATTTCTCGCATTTCCGATGGCTTTGATGACTACTTCGAAGTGGCGTTCGGCGTGTCTCAATCTATGGTGAACGGCACCGCCGACTTTAGCCGATTAGGTGAGCTGTCTGCTCAGATGAATGGGTCTTATGATTCCGTTATTGCGTCAATGACGCGATTTAAAGACCAGCAGCAAGCTGACTTTGAAAACGCATTTGCAACAATTGATTCGGCAAACACGTCACTGATTAGCACCGGCGTTGTGATGACCATAGTGGTTAGCTTATTGTTGTTCGCCACCGCCATCCCCATTGTACGTGGTATAAAATCAAGTATTGATGATGTTGTTCGCTCACTGAAAGATATCGCGCAAGAAAATGGTGATTTAACGGTTCGCATTAATACTCAGAGCGAAGATGAAATTGGCGAGTTAGTGTACTGGTTCAATCAATTCATGGATAAGCTTCAAGGTGTGGTGAAGGATGTGGTTGAAGCCAGCTTACCGTTGTCAAATTTAGCGCAGAATCTGCGTGGACTCACCGAAGAAACACAACGCACCATTGATGTTCAGCAGCGCTCTGCTCAAGATGCGAAGCATGCTGTGGATACCATGAGTGGCTCAGTGGAAGGCGTGGCACATAGTGCAGCTCAAGCGGCAAGTGATGCTAATGAAGCAACGGAAGCGGCAGGAGAAGGACGTCAAATTGTACAGCAAACGGTATCGAGCATTCAGCAGCTAGCGGACAACGTGAGAGAAACCGCGGATGTGATAGGAAGGTTGGAGTCTGACTCTAATAAAGTTGGCTCGGTGCTAGACGTTATTAAAGGTATTGCCGAGCAAACAAACTTGTTGGCACTTAACGCTGCTATTGAAGCGGCTCGTGCGGGTGAACAAGGGCGTGGATTCGCTGTTGTGGCTGATGAGGTGCGTACCCTAGCATCACGTACACAGCAATCGACTGAAGAAATTCAAAGCACGATAGAGCAGTTACAAAGTGCGGCACACTCTGCAGTTGAAGTGATGTCTCGCGGTACTGAACAAGCCACAACGAGTGTGGATACTGCCAATAAAGCGGGCAGTAGCCTTGAAACCATCACAAGTACTATTGGCCGTATTAATAACATGAATGAGCAAATTGCTCACAATACCGAAGACCAGCGTATGGTGGCGGTAGATATTGTGAAGCACGTAGATGAAATTCATGAGCGTACAGAAAAAACAGCGCAAAGCTCTGGCCAGTTAGGCACTATGTGTAATGAGCTGGCTGACCTAGCTCAGCACTTAGAATCTATTGCTAAGCAATTTAGGGTGTAGCCTGCTTTACGTTTCCCATGGGGAACGTGCTGCGCAAATCGAAAAAGCCTTGTCGCCCGACAAGGCTTTTTTCGTTGTATAGCCATTCGCTGATAGCAGCTCAGGCATTATGAATGCAATGAGAAGTAACCTGACTGTAAGGCTTTTAAGATAAAAAAAATCCCCAGTTAAACCGGGGATTTTTTAATAGCCTTTACAATGAAATTGCCAGTGGCTATTGCTGCAACGTACAGCTCTCAGGAAAGGCTGAAAGCTGTGTATTGCGCTCAATGTTTGCTATTCATCCAAGAAGCTACGAAGCTGCTCAGAGCGGCTAGGGTGACGAAGTTTGCGAAGCGCTTTAGCTTCAATCTGACGAATACGCTCACGGGTAACGTCAAACTGCTTGCCAACTTCCTCTAGCGTATGGTCAGTATTCATATCAATACCAAAACGCATGCGAAGTACTTTCGCTTCACGAGCGGTAAGGCCTGCTAATACTTCTTGCGTGGCGTCTTTCAAGCTGCCGCCTGTGGCTGAATCGAGGGGCTGTATAATAGTGCTGTCCTCAATAAAGTCCCCAAGATGCGAATCTTCATCGTCGCCAATAGGCGTTTCCATGGAGATAGGCTCTTTAGCAATCTTCAACACTTTGCGGATTTTATCTTCAGGCATAAGCATGCGTTCCGACAATTCCTCTGGTGTTGGCTCGCGACCCATTTCTTGCAGCATTTGACGAGAAATACGATTAAGTTTGTTAATCGTTTCTATCATGTGCACAGGAATACGTATGGTACGTGCTTGGTCGGCAATAGAGCGGGTTATCGCTTGACGAATCCACCATGTCGCATACGTTGAAAACTTATAACCACGACGATATTCAAACTTATCTACCGCCTTCATCAGGCCGATGTTACCTTCCTGAATAAGGTCAAGGAACTGCAAACCACGGTTAGTGTATTTCTTAGCAATTGAAATAACCAAACGTAGGTTGGCTTCAACCATCTCTTTTTTCGCTCGGCGAGCTTTCGCTTCACCAATCGACATGCGACGGTTAATGTCTTTGATATCAGCAATCACTAAACCCGTTTCTTGTTCAACCTGGTTCATTTTGCTAATACAGCGTTCAATCTCTTCTTGGTTGTAGGCAAGTGCGTCAGCATAAGGCGCACCAGACTTCACGGCTTCGTGTAACCACGCTGATGATGTTTCGTTTCCAGCAAACGCTTTAATAAAGTCCTTTTTAGGCATTTTTGCGTTAACAACGCAAAATTTCATTACCAAACGTTCTTGAATTCTAACCTTGTCCATCATGGCACGCATGTTTTTAACCATGCGGTCAAATTGCTTAGGTACTAATCGGAATTCTTTAAAAATATCGCTTAGTGCTGCAATTTGTTCACGTGCGGCAGGATGAGAACGGCCTTTCTTTTCAATAACATCACGGGCTTTAATATACTGTTCACGCAATTCGTCAAACCTAGCGCGAGCAAGTTCAGGATCTACACCTGTGTCTTCTTCTTCATCGTCATCATCATCGTCGTCGTCTTCATCTTCCAATTCTTCTTCAGATAATTCTGACCCGATGTGGGTGGCCGTGGGCGCTAGATCTTGATCATCGTCAGGATCAACAAAACCAGAAATAATATCGCTTAGACGAATTTCCTCTGCTTCATAAAGATCCCATTGATCAAGTAGGTAGGTAATAGCCTCGGGATATTCCGCCACTGAACACTGAACTTGGTTGATACCATCTTCAATACGCTTGGCAATTTCAATTTCGCCTTCACGGGTCAACAGTTCAACGGTTCCCATTTCACGCATGTACATGCGCACAGGGTCGGTAGTTCGGCCTATTTCACTTTCAACGGTAGCTAGCGCTTGGGCTGCTGCTTCTGCAGCATCTTCATCGGCGGTAGCTTCTTGCATGAGTAACTCGTCAGAATCTGGAGCAGATTCTGATACCTGAATACCCATGTCATTGATCATACGGATAATATCTTCGATTTGATCAGAATCGACGATATCTTGCGGCAGGTGGTCGTTAACTTCTGCAAAGGTTAAGTAACCTTGCTCTTTACCTTTTGCAATCAGGAGCTTAATCTGAGACTGCTTGCTTTGCGCCATATAACCTACACTTCTCACATTCAATTAGTTTGCAATAGAAAAGACAACACACATGATTGTATGTTCCCTTTATGCTGTCGTACTGCTAGTTGTTTACTGCCGCTTCCGCTCGATGTCACGTTAAGCTTAACGGTGCACATCTGCTCGGGTTTGGTTCTGCCCGTTATATTCGGCGATATATTTGCTACTTACGTTGCTGCATTTTTGTTCACATTTGTGATTGTAAGTATGCCTGCAGCGAATTAGCCAGTATAGCAGAATAACAGGTGGTTTTACCAGATTGGCGGCTGGTTTTTTAGCCAGTTTTTCAAGCTAACCATTAAGTCAGCTTTTCTGACGTTCCTTCATTAACAGGTTTAATTCCTCTTTCTCCGCCTTTGACAGCGGTTGAACCCGTGAACGGGAGATTAAAGTTTCAATGCGGCTATCGAAATGCCAATCAAGAAGACGAGCAAAGCTGTCGGTGTATACACGTTCAGCATCTTCGTCTTTTACGAGATGTTCTTGTAACAATAATTTCGCGATAGTAGGAGAATGGGGATGGTCACGGAAGTTTTCAACCAGTTGCGCTGTTGTAGCATGTGGATGCTGCGTACAATACTGATGAACCGCAAGTAACAAATCCATGCCTGCAGCTTGGCTACCGGCAAATACCCCAGGCTGCACTTCCTGGCATCTCGTGGCCAAAGAAGGCATGTCTAGCAATAATCGAATAAGCATGCGTAAAGGTGATAAACGGGTTTTGCCCACTTGGTTAAGGTTGGGAGAGTAGCCAGGTTTACGGCCAGCATTATTCGCTTTTGAGATATCTTGCTGTAATTTAAATCTGTCGTATTCACCGGTGTGTTTCGCCAGTTCTTCTAGCAGCATTTGTTTTTGATCATCCCCTAATACGCCCTCAATAAGCGGCAGGGCCGCATTTTTTAATGCACGTTTTCCCTCGGGGGTACCCACATTGTGGGTTTTTAATAGGTTTTCGAAGAAGAACCGAGACAAGGGCATAGCGGAATCAAGCATGGTCATAAATGCCTCTTTACCGACTTGTCGCACCATGGTGTCTGGATCTTCTCCGTCAGGAAGAAACAAAAAGGATAGCCTTACGCCATCTTTTAACGCTGGAAGCGCATTTTCAAGTGCGCGCCATGCGGCTTCTCGCCCGGCTCTATCACCGTCGTAGCAGCACACAATATGTGATGTCGCGCGCACCAACATTTGGATATGCTCTGGTGTGGTGGCAGTCCCTAAGGCGGCAGTGGCAATATTAATATCAAATTGACTTAAGGCGACGACGTCCATGTATCCTTCAACAATCACCACGGTGTCGAGCTGACGATTTTGCTGACGAGCGTGGTAAAAACCAAACAGCTCGCTGCCTTTGTGGAAAATACGGGTTTCTGGCGAGTTTAAGTATTTAGGGCCGCCGTCATCTAAAACTCGACCACCAAAGCCCACCACGCGACCACGTTTATCGCGAATAGGAAACATGATTCTGTCGCGGAAAAAGTCGTATCGGCGTCCCTGATCGTTTTGATTAACCAGTTTCAGATCGATCAGTTGCTTTACTTTATCCGGACTTTTACCGAAGGTATTAAGCAGTGCGTCCCAGCTGTCTGGCGCGTAGCCAATTTCCCATTGCTTCACGATGTCGCCGCTTAATCCCCGTTGTTTCAGGTAATTAATGGCTTTTTCACTGTTACTATTCTGGCGTAACTGTTGTTGAAAAAAGCGAGCAACTTGATCCATCAAGCTATAATCATCTAATTGCTGCTGCTTTTTCTCTTCGCTCATGGCAGGACGACTGCCTTTTTCTCTGGGAACTTCCAGACCATGAAAACGGGCTAATTCTTCTATCGCTTCAACAAACTCTAGGCGGTCAAATTCCATCATGAAGGAAATGGCGTTGCCATGAGCACCACAGCCAAAGCAATGATAAAACTGCTTTTCTTGGCTTACGGTAAAAGAGGGGCTTTTCTCATTGTGGAAAGGGCAGCAGGCTTGGTAGTTCTTTCCCGCCTTCTTTAATTTAACGCGACTGTCGACAATATCAACAACATCTGTGCGTGAAAGGAGATCATCAATAAAATCGCGAGGTATTTTTCCGGCCATGAGAAGACATAAATGCTTAAAACGATAAGTACTGTACAGGGAAGTACTTTAACAGGGAAGGAGATAAATGAGAATGACAGTATAGGGTTGCCATACTGTCACCTTTTTATCACAACGGAGCGTTAGGCGTTTAAACGCGCCTTAATTTTGCCGCTTAATGCGCCCATGTCGGCTCGGCCTTGTACTTGAGGTTTAAGCACACCCATCACCTTACCCATGTCTTGCATGCCTGAAGCCCCGGTAGACGCCATTGCATCGTCGATTAGGCTATTTAATTCGTCTTCGCTTAGCGGCTTAGGTAAAAACGCTTCGATAACCACAATTTCTTCTCGCTCTTTACTGGCGAGATCGTCTCTGTTGGCGGCATCAAATTGGCTTGCTGCATCAACACGTTGTTTCACCATTTTTGTGAGGACCGCCAAAATAGCCGTATCATCTAAGGTGATTTGTTCATCAATTTCTTTTTGTTTTATTGCTGCTAGCGCCATACGAATTGTGCCAAGACGAACTTTGTCTTTTGCACGCATTGCGTCTTTTTGCGCATTTTTTAACTCGTCAATCAAAGCCATGATGCTCTCCAAAAATAGCGGGAAATAAAAATAGAAGCCCAGAAACGCGAAAGGTGCTGCAAATGCAACACCTTTCAAGCTCGTAACTTAACCCTGTTTTAGTAGAGTTTTACGCGACGTGCGTTTTCACGAGCCAACTTCTTAAGATGACGCTTTTTAGCAGCGGCTTTCTTACGCTTGCGTTCCCAAGTAGGCTTTTCGAAGAACTCACGACGACGAACTTCAGATAGTACGCCTGCTTTTTCACAAGAACGCTTAAAACGACGCAGCGCTACATCAAACGGCTCGTTTTCTCTAACTTTAACGATAGGCATTAAACACTCACCTCAAAACTTTTGCTGTGTAATTCCGGGTAAATTGTGCGCTAAAAAGGCCACCCGGGTTAAAAATGGTGCGAAATTCTAATCATTTCTACGCAGAATGTAAAGCACGAATTGCTAAAAAATAGCCAATACTGCGTATTTCTGTTTGTTACCATTTCATGAATTTGCGAATAAAGGTAAACTCTGCGCCAATTAAGCCTTTAAAAAGGGCGATGGCAGCGACAATCGGTATTGATCCTTCCCGCGAAGGCGCGGATCCTACACAAAATCGAAGAAAAGCGCGAGCATTCTACGTCGTAAGTTTTTTGTTTTTTTAACGTGGTTGGCAACGGTCATCATTATGTTGCTGTTTACGCATGTTTTATTGTGAGTTATTAGGGTATTGGCACTATGCGAATTTTAGGAATTGAGACATCTTGTGATGAAACAGGTATCGCCGTATATGACGATGCGCAAGGGCTACTTTCCCATGAGTTATACAGCCAAGTAAAATTACATGCAGACTATGGCGGCGTAGTGCCAGAACTCGCCTCTCGGGATCACGTTAGAAAGATTGTCCCTTTAATTGAAAAGGCAATGGCTGATGCAAACACATCACCACAAGACCTTGATGGTGTGGCGTTTACACAAGGGCCAGGCCTGGTTGGCGCTTTGCTTGTTGGCTCATCAGTAGGGCGCTCGTTAGCCTACGCATGGAATGTACCTGCCGTAGGTGTTCATCATATGGAAGGGCATTTACTCGCCCCCATGTTAGAAACACAAGCGCCAGGTTTTCCTTTTGTTGCATTGCTCGTATCAGGCGGCCACTCTATGTTGGTGAAGGTAGAGGGTATAGGTCAGTACGAATTGTTGGGCGAATCAATTGATGATGCCGCCGGCGAAGCCTTTGACAAAACCGCAAAGCTGCTGGGGTTAGATTACCCTGGCGGGCCTTTATTGGCGAAGTTGGCCGATAAAGGGGAACCTGGTCATTATAAGTTTCCTCGTCCCATGACAGACAGACCAGGCTTAGATTTTAGCTTTAGTGGTTTGAAAACCTTTGCGGCCAACACGATTCGCGATAGTGACGGTAGTGAGCAGAGCCAGGCAAATATTGCCTTTGCTTTCCAAGAAGCGGTGATTGATACACTGATTATAAAATGTAAGCGCGCCCTTAAACAAACGGGAATGAAAACCTTAGTTATTGCCGGAGGGGTAAGTGCAAACACGATGTTGAGAGAGAAAATGACATCGCTCATGCAAGACATGGGCGGTGAGGTGTTCTATCCTAGCCTCGCATATTGTACCGATAATGGGGCAATGATTGCTTATGCGGGTATGCAGCGACTAAAAGCCGGTGAGACCCTACCGCTGTCATCTAAAGCCAAACCTCGTTGGCCGCTAGATGAGTTGACGGCCATTTAGTGCGTAGGTGAAACGTGATGGCAGGGTTTATTCTTTAATTTTACCCTTGTCCCAAATTTTGCTTTCGGTGCCTTGAAGGAGCCTTGTTATATTTTGCTTGTGTCGCAAAATAATAAGGAGAGAGAGCATGGCCACAGGTACCGTATACAAAGGTTTTATTAACCAAGTGAAAATGGGGGCTAACGACACGGCGACAATGGCACCTAACGAGGAATAGCCGACTAAAAACACGGTCACTATCCAACTCAATACCAGCAAACCTGCCAAGTCGAGGCCAATAGGTAGCATAGCGCCAAATGCAGTAGCCACGGCTTTCCCGCCAATGAAACCAAAGTACAGGGGAAATATGTGCCCTAGACAGGCTGCAATCGCAATTAAGCCCAAGTAAACCGGTTCTATGGCCATAAAGTAGCTGGCATACACTGGAATGGTGCCTTTCAAAATGTCCATCACTAACACCAGTAAAGCAGGTACTCGGCCACCTATACGGTACACGTTTGTTGCCCCAGGATTTTGAGAACCTGCTGTGCGCGGGTCTGGTAAGCCATACAACCTGCAAATTAAAACCGCACTAGAGAGTGAGCCAAATAAGTAGGCTACCCCCATCATCAAAAGCGTTAGCGACAGCATCATAAGCGTTAAAAATCTCTCCACGTTGGCCATTGACGGGCAGTTGCCATTTATCTTTTGCGATTACACTTATCCGTGTTGCCCCCATCGACACTACAACGGTATAGTGACCTACTCAAGTAGTCAGTAAACGCTTGTGAAGCGTAAAACTACTTTATTCTAAGTTGTTAATCTAGTTCACTTGGCGCGAACAGCAACGAATGTGTGCTAGTAAGACCAGTGCGTAATGTTGAAAAGGGTTATGGGAAAAATATTTATTGAAGGGTTATCCGTTGATACGCTCATTGGTGTATACGATTGGGAACGAGAGCGTTTAACAGAATTAAGCATAGATATTGAGCTTGAGGCCGAATTAGAAAAAGCCATGGCGTCAGATGATGTTATGGATACCATCGATTATGCCAAAGTGGCCAACTGTGTGGTTCAGGTGGGAAAAGAAAGTCAATTTGAATTACTTGAAGCCTTTGGCGCTAAAGTCATGGATACCGTGCTTCAGCAATTTCCTGTACAAGGGATTAGCATTAAAATCGTCAAGCCTGGCATTTTGCCAAATGCCCGTCGTGTGGCGGTGGCGCTTTCTCGGGCAAGAACGTGAATGGCTCTCCATCAAATATTAATTAGTGTGGGGTCGAATATCGATAGAGCGCATTATACTCGCGCTTCATTGGTTGCCATGAAAGCGTATTTCTTTAATATTAAGTGTTCGTCGGTGTATGAAAGTGAATCTGTAGGTTTTGACGGCAGCCCTTTTTATAACGCGGTCGTCAGCGCAGATACCGAACGTTCAATAGAAGATGTGTGTCATGTTCTTAAGCAAATAGAGCGAGATCATGGCCGAAAACATCAAGAAAAAAAGTTTTGTTCTCGCACCCTCGATCTCGATTTATTGACATATGATGATGTTGTCATAGATACCCCGGTGCGTTTACCGCGGGAAGAAATCCTCTACAACGCATTTGTACTGTGGCCTTTGGCTGAGTTGGTGCCAGAAGGCATTCACCCCACCACAGGCAAAAGCTATGCGCAGTTGTGGCGTGCATTTGATAAACAGAAACAGCGATTACAACCTATCAATTTTACTTGGAGCTAAGCAAAGGAATGACACTCTTTGAAATAATAATACTTGCGTTAATTCAGGGGATTACGGAGTTTTTGCCCATCAGTAGCTCGGGTCACTTATTGCTGCCAGCAGAATTATTTGGTTGGGTGAGTCAAGGCTTAGCATTTGATGTGGCCGTACACGTAGGTAGCTTGTTGGCTGTCATGATTTATTTTAGGCAAGAAATAAGTCAGATGACCGTGGCTTGGTTAACCAAGGGGTTTAGCCGAAATCAGACCACCGACAGTAAGCTGGCGTGGTATGTGATTGTGGCGACCATACCGGCGGTGATTATTGGTTTTTTAACCAAGAGCTGGATAGAAGAAAATGCGCGAACGGCACTTGTTATTGCAGCCACAACGATTTTATTTGGACTGTTACTCTGGTATGCCGACAGCAAAGCAAAACACACACGCCAATTAGACTCGCTAACATTAAAACAATCACTCGTTATTGGGTGTTTTCAAGTCTTGGCGCTAATTCCAGGCACGTCTCGCTCAGGTATTACCATGACGGCTGGATTACTTATGGGGCTAGATCGGGAAAGCTGTGCCAGGTTTTCGTTTTTATTATCTATTCCCGTCATCTTGGGAGCGGGCTTGTTGGCAACATGGGATTTACTGCAAGCGAAAGAGGCCGTTGATTGGGCTGCACTTTTCTATGGTGCTGCTTTCTCGTTTGTTAGTGCTTACTTATGTATTTACCTTTTCCTAAGCTGGATTTCTCGCATCGGTATGCTGCCTTTTGTCATTTACCGGCTATTGCTGGGCGCCCTGCTTTTATGGTTCGTTTTTGTGTAGGGAAAACCCTACGAGAGTACTTGAAGGAATAAAACGTGTCAGAGACTATTTTTACCAAAATTATAAATAAAGACATTCCCGCCGACATTTTATATGAAGATGCGTTATCGCTTGCGTTTAAAGACATTAATCCACAAGCACCGGTTCATTTTCTTGTTATCCCTAAAAAGCCTATTGCTACCATTAATGATATTGCAGAAGAAGACCGAGAAATAGTGGGGCACCTGTCGTACGTAGCTGCCAAGGTGGCGGCAGAACTCGGTGTTGCTGAACAGGGCTATCGTACGGTAATGAACTGTAACGAGTTTGGCGGCCAAACGGTTTACCACATACATTTGCATGTTTTAGCTGGGCGTCTTATGGGGTGGCCTCCTTACACCGACAAAGCGAAGCCGCTGGAGTAAGTTAAACATTGTCGCCGCCTAAGTCGTTAGGAAGTGGAAAGCGTCTTGATATGAGACAGGCTCGCCACTGGCGAGCCTGTTGGCAAAATGGATAGGTAGCATGGTCTCTAGTTTAAACCAAGCACGTCCTTTCCTTGAATAAAGTGAATATCCACAGGGATATTCGCGGCTTCAAGTTTTGCTAAATCACTAGCAAGTTGCGGTTTTATCACGCCCATCGTATCGACAAGTTCAGCTACGCCGTCATAATTTCCATCACCTTGAAGGGTAAGAATAAGCTCAGACAGTGCTTCTACTGCTGCGCCCATGTTCACCATATTGACGCGATAAAACCCGTCTGGTGTTTTTTCGAAAGCGCCTTGCTGGGCAAAAAAGTTGAATCTGATCATATTGGCTTTTCCATGGGCACTTGATGCACCAAAGCGAACTGAACGGAAAATCCCTGCCATAAACGTCACATAGTAATCTTCTAATGTGCCTTCGGTGATCTCGCCCTTTTTAAGTAAGCTCTGCACCATATATAACCCTAAAATATCGGCTTTTCCTTCCTCAAGCGCAGACGCGTGCTCTTTTAAGGCCTGTCTGACTGTACCGCTGCCATTCAGCGTGTTTTTTATTCCCAAACCATGAGCGACCTCATGAAACATAGTATTGGCGAAAAAGGCGTTGAAGGTAATGTGCTGACGCTGCTCGGGCACAATCAGAGTTTGCGCGATAGGCATTAGAATATGGTCAAACTTTGCCTGCATCGCATTTTTAAGTTGCAAGCGGCGAGTGCCTTTTTCTAGCTGAACGCGCTCGTCGTTGGGTAAGTTTATTGCAATGGTTTTGCTGCCCGCATTTGAATGCCCCGCGTAATAAACCACATCGTAGGCATTTAAGTCGGCGTCAGAACCGGGCATTTGCGCTTTATACTCTTCTGCCACGGGCAAACCCTGCTGTAGCTCTGGAAGGAAGGCTGCGTATTTTGCTAGCTTCTCACTCCATGCGAGATCTTTAATTAGGACATAAGCTTCAAAGGCAGCTTTGTATCCGAACAATTGATCTTCATAGGTTTCTATTGGGCCTAAAACCAATTCAATAGGATTGGTTTTCATGTCCATCCACGCCATGTCAGACTCAAAATATTCATCTGTCACCAGCGCTTCGGCACGCAAAGTTAAATATTCAGCAAAAGCCTGATTGTCAGCGAATGTCGCTGCTTTGCGCAGAATATCCGCTGCTCTTGAAAGCGATTGCTTGTAGGCAACCGAATAAGGCACTGAAACAAGCTTACCTGCTTCGTTTTCTTTGATAAGCGTATACAGGCTGGTTTTATCGCTAATATTTGCGCTGGCGAGTGTGGCTTTATCGACAGTGTGGGGGTAAAACTCCGCGCCGTGAGATTTAGCATCATAGCCAGACAAGAAAGGTGCATCACCGTTTAACCTGTCCCAAGGACCATAGTTTATAGCGGCAAAATGACGGATGTTTTCATTGTTAAAGCTGTTTAAAAAAGTGGCTTTATCACCAAAGAAAGCTTGCTTCCAAAATAAGTCATCCATGATTTCCGCTGCATCAATCAGCAAGCTCACCATGGTCTTTTGATTATCACTTAAATGTGAAAGGTCACTTTTTAATTCAACAGGATGATAAATATTGAGCCTAGAAGGGTCTACCAGCAGTCTAGCGGCTTCCTGTTGGGCACTATCATTACTCGACTCTGTCACTTGACTAGGCGTCTTACCACAACCGCTAGTGGCTAGAGCTACTGCTAAAGCGAGAGATAAAGGGGCATATGCTTTCATCGTTTTTTTAAATATCATCATTTATTCTATCGTTAGTTAATGCTAAAAAAATTACCGTAAATTATTCGGCAAACCCGTCCTGGTTGTCTAAGCTTAGTCTTATGTTTAATAACAATAATTATACAACTGGCATTATCATAATTGAGCAGGAGTATTCCTGCTATCATAAAAACAGTGCTTTTCTTTTTGGACGCGTCGAGTGGAAAAAAGTAAGCTTATAATAGTCACGGAAATTTGATCACCTTAAACGAGTCGATCGATATTTAACAGCAGGCAGCAGTCGTATACTGTCCGATGAGGCGGTACGGCACACTTAAAAAGGTAGGTTTATGTCTACACAGAACGCGCTTTCAACTATATTAGTTGAGAAAATCAACAATGACACACTAGTACTTCCCACGCTTCCCGCTATTGCACTGAAAGTGCGAAAGGCGGCAGATAACCCAGATATTAACCTAAACAGCATGGGTGAAGTCATTGGCCAAGACCCATCCTTAAGCGCAAGAATGATAAAAATTGCCAATAGCGCTTATATGGGCCGCAGTGTCAAAGTTGCTTCTATTAGCCAAGCCGTCACCCGTATAGGGCTTAGACAAATAAAGAACATTTCTACAGCCTTAGCCATGGAACAACTGTTTGTTTCAAAAAATGACGTGGTCGCGCGCTATCTACAAGAAGAATGGAAAAACACCGTCAATGTTGTTGCTAATTCCATGGCCGTTTTACAGCTTTATATCGCCCGAACGAAAAACCGAGAGATGAGCATGGACGCCATGACGCTAGCGGCTCTTGTACACAATATCGGTGTGCTGCCCATCTTAACGGAAGCGGAAAGGCACCCTGAGGTATTTGCTAACCCCACTTTTTTAGAAGTGGCGATTGATAAGTTATCTGGCCGAATTGGCGCAAGTATCATGCGTGAATGGGCGTTTGGCGATGTCTTTGTGGATGTTGCGAAGCACTGTAAAGATCTGAGTTTTATACCAGAAAACGTGTCTTACGTTGATTTTGTAAGAGTGGGAGCAGCTCTGGCTGGCTCCATGGACAGTCAAAAAGATGCGGTGTTAAACCTTGCCGTTCAGCGGGATGTAGTAGACGATATTGCGGTACTACACTCAGACGAATTTGCAGAGCTTTCTGCGGCGGCCAGACAGATTTTTGCCTAGCTTTCCGTCGTTATGGTGGCAAGGATAACCCAGGTTATTTTTGCCGCCTTTCTACAAACAACAAAATAAGTCCGAGTAAAAGCCCCCATACCGCGGAGGAAATGGTCAAGAACGTAAAGCCAGATGCTGTGCATAAAAAGGTGACAAGTGCCGCATGACGGTGTTGCTCATCGCGTAAACTCTGTGCCAGAGATGTTTTTAGTGTGGCTAACAACGCTAACCCCGCCAATAAATGCACGACCACCACAGGCATTGCCACAAACAGAACCACCACCAAAGACGCTAACGCCCCCATCAGTAAATACCCGCAGCCAGCCATTATTGCGGCTTTATAGCGCTGATTCTTATCCGGGTCTGCGTCCTTGCCCATGCATAACGCGGCGGTAATGGCAGCTAAATTGAAAGTAAAACCACCAAAGGGGGCTAACACTAATTGTATCAGTGCAATTCCGCTTAAAATCGGCTTATGCTGGGGCGTATACCCGTGAGCATGATGAATAGCGATCCCGGGTAAATTTTGCGACAGGGTGGTAATGATAAAAAGAGGAATAGCTAACCCAATCGTCGCAGAAAGAGAAAATGTAGGTGTTACCCACACTGGAATTGGAGGGGTGAAGTGGATATCTATGGTGCCTTGCAATGAATAACTGACGACAATGGACAGTGCCAAAAGCATCAGCATGAGGTATCTGGCGAAAAATAAGCTACCCAAAATGTAGGCCGCAAGATAGAGAAAAACAATAAAAGGGTGGTTGCCTACGTCAACAAACACAGCTAAGCATATGGGCAACAGTATGCCTGCCAGCAATGCTGATGAAATCGAAGAAGGAATTCGCTTTATGGCGTTAAGTAACAGTGTACTTTGTGCGGTGGCCAGTGAGAGTAACGCACACACAACAAACGCACCTATGCTCTCTGCTAAAGTATAATCTCCTACATTACCGATTAAAAAGGCGGCTCCTGGGGTAGACCAGGCCGTGACCACAGGCATTTTGGTCAGCCAGGAGAAAATGATACAAGAAACTCCCATCCCCAAGCCCAGTGCTAACAGCCAGCTAATGATCATATCGTCGTTAGCGCCGGCCTTTCGGGCTAAATCAATCACAATGACAATAGCGCTGCTATACCCAACCACCACCGCGGTAAACCCAGCTGTGACATGACGAAGTGAAAAAGACGGAATCATTCTGGGGCTGTCCCTTTTTTATTGAGTTATATCGTTGTGCGTTATAACGTACAAGATTGCTACTATATCACTTGTGCGCTATAACGCACAAGTGATGGGTGGCACCTTAGCCTTAGCGGCGTTCGAATACAGGTAAAACGGTGGGCTAAGAGTGACTAATCTAATGCAATTTATTGGCAGGTAGAATGAAGAATAAAAAAGATGAAGTGTTTGCTTACTGTATTTCAGAGCGGCTAAAAGCAATAAGACACGAAAGGGGATTGTCGTTAGACAAAACTGCGGCGCTCACCGGGGTATCTAAAGCCATGCTCGGGCAAATTGAGCGGTGTGAATCTAGCCCCACAATAGCCAAGTTATGGAAAATAGCCACGGGGTTACAGGTTTCTTTTTCTTCCTTTTTAACAGCAGAATCATGCCATTCAATTGAAGAAGGTGAAGGCTCGATTTACGACCCTAACATGCATGTAAAAACGCTGTTTTCTTACGATAAATCAAAACAATTTGAAGCCTTCGACATTACACTTACCGCCCTACACCAACAGCAGTCTACCGCGCATCAGAAAGGTGTGAGTGAACATATTCATGTGTTGGAAGGTAGACTGGGAATATTCACCAAGGGGCAATGGCATATTATAGAGGCTGGTCAGCAATGGGTGTTTGACGCAGACCAACCTCATAGGTACGAAGACAAAGTAGGGAAAACCCGTTTTCTCACTATCATCCATTACCCAAATGCATCGAAAAATGAGAACTAAAGGTTATCTTCGTTAAGGTTTAATGCCGTGCGCAAAAAGCCCATTAGGGTACATACTTCAGCAGACATTAACGCAAACTCGGCGTCAAGCCTTGCTTCTACTTGGTCCTTAGGCACATCATCGGTTTCTTCTTTCAACCTATCGGTAAATTTCACTCGCTTGAGGGACCCATCTTCTGCAATCACAGCGGTAAGGGACTCTTGGTATTCAAACGCGACTTTTTGAACCAGCTTGCCAGCATCAAGGTGAATGCTAATCTCGTCACTGTCTAACGGTTGATTCTTACAGCGGATAATACTGCCTGAGTCATCCGTTGATTTAAACTCTGCTTCTTCTAATAACCCAATACCGTCTGGCGCATTGTCAGTTAGCCAATGGGTAAGCTCTGACTGTAAGCTATGGCGAGCAAAAGGAACAACCGGAAGGGAGCCAATCGCTTTGCGCACAAGGGCCAGAAAGGCTTCGGCTTTTCCGTCTGCTGAGGCGTCGACAACCACCAGGTTATCGGCAAGGGAAATAAAACCATGGGTGTAGCTGTTTTTAGTAAAGGCTTGTGGCAGTAATCGGGTTTGTATTTCTTGTTTGAGATCGGCCTTGGCTTTTTTACCTACCGGCGCACCCGTTTCCATTTCGATTTTCGCCACCATCTCGTCAAGTTCTGCATTGACCACAGCCGCAGGGAGGATTTTTTCTTGTTTTTTAACGGTTATCCAGTAGCGCTGCTGCACACAGTGAAACATCGCACCCTGCTTTCCGGCTTGTGAAAATGGTGACGCAAAGCCCATAGTAGCAACATCCTGACTACCGCAAGGGCGAAAGGCTTGAGCCTGTAATGCGCTTTCTAAGTCTTCATCGTTCAGCGAGAGAGGCTGGGTAATTTGATAAGCTTTTATGTTTTTGAACCACATGATAGGGATGTCTCTTTTCAAAACGGGGCGCAAGCGTACCAATCAAGCCGCTGCTTCGCAACGCAAAATGCGCCCCAGATAGTGAATGTTAGGCGCCAAGGCCGGTGGGGAAATGAATGCTATACGTTAGCCCTTGGTAAGGTTCGCTGCGCGCCTCAATATGCCCTGACAAAGACTGGGTCACTAAATTGTATATGATGTGCGTACCCAGGCCGCTTCCGCCATCTTCGCGCTTAGTCGTGAAAAAAGCATCGAACAATTTTTCTAGGTGCGACTCAGATAGCCCTTTGCCATTGTCTTGGTAAAGCATGGCAACTTCGTTATTTGCCTGGGTGACTTCAAGTGAAATGACCCCTTCATTGGTGCTCTCAAAACCGTGCACTAATGAATTCATCACCATATTTGTGACTATTTGTGCAATCGCTCCCGGAGCGCAGCGTATGACTAAATCAGGGGGGCAATTTACCTTAATAACATGGTGGGTTTGTTTGAAACTCGGTTTAAGGGATTGCACAATTTCAGCCAAATAGTCATTTAAATTAAACTCACGTACAGCGTCACTTGTTTGGTCTACCGCAACTTGTTTAAAGCTGGCAATCAGCTCTGATGCTCGGTTTAGGTTGGTCAGCAGTAGATGGGTGGTTTGCTCAGCTTCATCAATAAAATTTGCCATGTTTTTTGTGGTTAAACTTTTATCTTCAAAGTTTGATTTCACATTATTTAAGCGTTCTTGTAAAAAGCTGGCTGCGGTAACACTTACGCCCAATGGTGTATTGACATCGTGAGCTATACCTGCGACTAACCCGCCTAAAGAGGCCATTCTTTCCGAATCGACTAATTGATCTTTCGCTAATTGCAAATGCTCCATAGAGCTGGCGATCTCATCATTACGTTTGCGAAGTTCATCCTCAATATAGCGGCGATTTTCTATTTCCTGCCTCAACTCTCTTTGGTTGGCAATTAATTCATCTTTTTGTTGTTCTAAATCCAACATAATTTGCGAAAGTGACGCGGTTTTCTTAGCGACTTCTTGCTCTAAAATTAGGTTTTGGTCATCGAGTTTTTTATTCGCATGTCGAAGTTGTTCCTGGGTGCCCTTAAGTTTCGAATGCGAGGCGATTAAGTCGTCGATAACCTGATTGTATGATTCCTTTAGCTGTAATATTTCACACTCATCGACTTTTCGTATGACGAGTTTGCTGTCTTCAGGATGCTGAGGATCGAAGCTTTCCATTTGCTGCGTAATTTCGCCTAATGGCTCAGAAAGCATATTTCTAAAGGCGGTCATGAATAAAAAAACCAAAAAGGTGGTTTTTAAAATCGCATTGCCAATGAGAAAGAAAATGCCCACTTCGATTCTGCCAAAAATAGTATCGAAACTTGAATATAAAGTGACGTCGCCAACGGTAGATTCTCGGCCAGCAAATTTGAAAATAAGCGGAAAGGTATAACTAAATAACCCCCCTGAATGGTCTTCAATGACCGCTTCTTGTACCGTGTTACTCGTTCGTTGTGCTTTAATGCCAAACTCTGCGACAAAATTGCCGTTTTCCCCTCTTACCTGCACGCCCTCTACAATGGGCAGTTCAAGAAGGCCCTCGGCGATAGAGCGGGCTTGTTCGGTATTCAATTCCCACAATGCACGAGTTAGGCTAGATGAGAAGGTGTTTTTTAAGGTTTGTAATTCACCTTCAACATGATTTTTGGTACTTAAATATTCGGTAAATATTTGGCCTACAGTAACGATGACAGTAAGAATGAAGTAAACAGAAAGCACTCTGGTTAATAATTTTTTCGATAACCCAGTTTTAATGGCCTTCATTGATAAAACTGCTCCGATGTTAAAATATCCGTTTACGCTATAGCCAAGAATATGCATAAAAGAATGAATAAACAAGCAGGTGAATTTAAACTTTAGCTTATGTACCAATAAACAAGTTGACACATAAATGTAATCGTTTTAATAAAAGTGTCATAGAGCACATGAATAATAGCGGCGATTTGTGATGAGCAGGAAAACAACAATGTCTCGAACAGTTTTGGTGGTTGAGGACGAAGCGCCCATCCGTGAAATGCTTAAATTTGTGCTTGAGCAATCAGGCTTCAATATTATTGAAGCTGAAGATTTCGATATTGCACAAGAAAAAATTTGTGAGCCTTACCCAGATTTAATTCTACTCGATTGGATGCTACCTGGCGGTAGCGGTGTGCAATTGGCAAAGGGCCTAAAGCAACATGAGTTTACTCGTGATATCCCCGTTATTATGCTTACCGCACGAGGTGAGGAAGAAGATAAAATTCGTGGATTAGATGCAGGGGCTGATGATTACGTTACCAAGCCGTTTTCACCTAAAGAACTCATTGCGCGAATTAAAGCCGTGATGCGTCGTGTTACGCCTACGTCTAATGAAGAACCAATCGAATTTAACGGGCTCAAGTTAGAACCTGTTTCTCATCGTGTAATGGCTAACGATGAACCTCTAGATATGGGGCCCACGGAATTTAAGCTGTTACATTTCTTTATGACGCACCCAGAACGTGTATATAGCCGTGAGTTGTTGCTCGATAATGTTTGGGGAACAAATGTGTATGTTGAAGATCGAACCGTTGACGTACATATAAGACGCCTACGCAAAGCTATCTCTCGTCATGGTCATGATGCTATGATTCAGACAGTGCGTGGAGCCGGTTATCGGTTTTCTACCAAATTATAGTCGGTTAGGTTTTGTTATTTTGGTTTAGGGGCGCAAGCGCCTAAACCCGCAATTGTTTTCTCCTCTTTAGGCCTATTTTTATTATGTATTACCCATTCTCCTGGTTGAGAAGCTCTCTTCGATTAGTTTTATACCTGTTGGTATTCGCGCTAATCGGGTGGTACATCGATGATATGCTTTTAGCAATCGCAATAGGCGCGACACTACTACTGCTGTTTAATTATTGGCACTTATATAAATTAAATCGTTGGCTGTGGCACAGTCGAAAAATGTCTCCGCCTATGGTGAAAGGGGTGTGGGAGCATATTTATGAAGGTATTTATTATCTTCAACGCCGAAACAGAAATAAACGTAAAGAACTCGGGGAACTGGTAAAGCGCTTTAGAGAAGGGTCGGAAGCCCTGCCTGATGCTGCAGTTGTGGTGGATTCTAAAGCTTGCATTATTTGGTGCAACCGTTTGGCACGTCTCGACCTAGGCTTAAAGTGGCCGCAAGACGCAGGCAGGCGATTAGATAACTTGCTACGTCATCCTGAGTTTATCCAGTATTTTCATGCTGGTAACTTTAAATATCCAATAGAAGTGCCGTCACCCACCAATCCGAACAAAACCTTTGAATACCGCATAATGCCCTATGGCGAAGAACACTTATTGTTAATTGCCAGGGATATCACTCGGGTGTCGCAGCTCGAAGAAATGCGTAAAGACTTCGTGGCCAATGTGTCTCACGAATTACGTACACCGCTTACTGTGATAAACGGTTATTTAGAAATAATACCGATGGACGAAGACGCTGATCCTTTTATGCAAAAAGCCATGAAAGAGATGACTGCGCAAACCCACCGTATGCAAAACCTTATTGAGGATTTGCTTGTACTTTCTCGTATTGAAGCAAGCTCTGAACGTATTTATGAAAATGTAGTGAACATGCCTGCGGTTTTAAAGCAGATAGAGCTAGAAGCCAACACCCTCAATAAAGAAAAGCAGCATACTATCCGGTTTCATGTTGCACCAGATTTACAAGTTTATGGCGTTGAAACCGAGATACGCAGTGCCTGTTCAAACCTAGTATTCAATGCGGTGCATTATACGCCTGCAAAAGGCGAAATAAACGTACATTGGCAAAGTACGCCGCAAGGTGCTCGCTTCTCCGTAGTTGATAACGGCGAAGGCATTGAGCCTGGGCATCTCAACCGACTAACAGAACGTTTTTACCGCGTCGATAAGGCAAGATCGCGAAAAACAGGCGGTTCAGGTTTGGGGCTTTCTATTGTAAAACATGTTTTAAGCCATCATAATTCTCGTCTAGAAATTACCAGTACGGTGGGCGAGGGCAGTCAGTTTTCCTTCGTATTAGATAAAGAGCTCATTGCGGAGCAAGAGTAAATGTGGTCAAGGCGTGTTACATCTTTATTGTGTTTTTTTTCGTTCTTCTGTGTCTCTCATATCGCGTTATCCGCCCCTGAAAATAGGCCTATTGATGTCCCTGAGTATGAACGCCAACCCGGGGTCGCTGGAAAAATCACCTCTGTAGGTTCAGATACTCTCGCCAACTTAATGACGTTTTGGTCTCAAGAGTTTAAAGCGCTTTATCCGCAAGTTGGATTTCAAATTCAAGCATCCGGTTCGTCTACTGCTCCCCCAGCCCTAATTGAGGGGACGGCGACCATTGGCCCAATGAGCCGTGAATTAAAACCCAGTGAAGTAAGAGATTTTGTGCGTAAACATGGGTATCCGCCAGTGGTGCTGAAAGTGGCTATGGATGCCATAGCGATTTTTGTAGAGAGACGAAATCCGCTGGAAGGGCTAACATTAAAGCAAGTTGATGCGATTTTTTCTGAAACCCAATACTGTGGTGGTAATGGCAATATCGAGCGTTGGTCACAATTGGGCTTAACGGCCCCAGAATTTCAGGGCCCTATACGCTTATATGGTCGTAATTCCGTATCCGGAACCTATGGGTTATTCAAAGTTATCGCCTTGTGTGATGGCGATTTTAGCAACACGGTTAACGAACAACCCGGTTCTGCGTCAGTAGTGCTCTCTGTTGCATCTGGTGAAGGTGCCATGGGATACGCTGCTTATGGATATAAAACAGCTGGCGTAAGGGCCTTGCCCTTGGGGGAAACCATGGATACGCTCACGCCCTTAAGTATCGATACAGTGAGAAGCGAGTCATACCCTTTTGCTCGCTTCCTTTATCTGGTAGTGAATAAAAAGCCGGGTGAACCTCTGCCTACGTTAGAGCGGGAATTTCTGCGCTATGTATTGTCTAGACAAGGGCAGCAGCAGGTGGTGAGAGATGGCTATTTTCCTATTCGTGAAGATGTCCTTGTGCGTCAGCGACGAATTTTAGAGTGACATCAGGTTATGAGTAACGTCGCGCCAGAATGGAAAAGTTGGGTGGTTAAGTGCTTACTTAGCGGTCAAAGCACCGTGTCTATTGCGCAAACACTTTATGAAAATGGTTTTGTTCCTTCCGTTATTCGCACACTTTTAGGCAGTAACCTCCCCCCGAATATTGCCTTTTCACACGAGAGTGAATTTTATCGCGCCCTTGCAAACGCAGCAATAATCAACAACCCAAACGCTGAAAAATTGGTTTCTGACGATAGAATACAGTTACATGCCATTGACGGCTTTTTAACGAAAGAGGAATGTGAGGGTGTTATTCAGCTATCAAAAGACAAGCTAGCGCCGTCAAAACTCGCAGGTGCTGCGTCTTCCGACAATATTCGTACCTCGTCTACCTGTGAACTCGCATTTTTGAATAACCCTTTAGTGGAGGCAATCAATACTAAGATTGTTAACGCCCTGCAGTTAGGGGTAGGTGAGAAAGAGGTTATTCAAGCGCAGCATTATAACGTGGGGGAATACTACAAACCACATTATGACTTTTTCCCCCCAGGCACGCCGCAGTATAAAGCCCATTGTGCTGCACGAGGGCAAAGAAGTTGGACCTGTATGATTTACCTGAACGAAGATTGTGACGGGGGGCATACTCGATTTACTAAGTTGAAACTCGCAATCAAACCCAAAATCGGCAAGGCACTATTTTGGAATAACCTCTTGTACGATGGGCAACCAAATCTTAATAGTATTCATTTCGCTGAGCCTGTCACAGACGGTAATAAAACTGTCATAACCAAGTGGTTTCGTACAAAAAACTAACGGCGAGGGACATGCTTTTTCAATAAGATACTGAAGTTGATTGAGAAATTCTTTCTCGATCATCGGGTTAGCTTAAATTCCAAAAAGTTCCAATAAAATTCCAAAGATTTTCCTTTTGTAACAAAAATGTCACCCATGTCATTTACTCTCTACGAAACCTAAAAATCCATACTACTAGAACCTTGGAGAATTTAATGGAATTTCGTAATGTATTTAAGGTAAGTGCAATCACGACTGCACTTATTCTTGCAGGCTGCGGCGGCGATATCGTTATTAACGAAGGTGATGAAGTTGTAACAACTCCAACTACACCAACAACTCCCACTACACCAACTACGCCTACCACCCCTGACGTGGATACACCTTTCTCACTAGGGTTTGCAACAGATGCTTCTAGTGAATTCTCTGCTATTACAGATAAGCCAGTTTATCGCCTAGATAGCGACCTTGTTATTACTCAGGAAATGACACTGACCAATGATGCGCACTGGATCATTAAAGGCCGTACAGCGGTAGGTAACGATAACTCAGATTCCACAGTACTTTATATTGAAGAAGGTACTACGGTTATCGGTGAAGACGGTGACGATTTCTTAGTGGTTCGTCGTGGTTCTCAAATTGAAGCAACCGGTACGGCTTCAGACCCCATCGTTATGACCTCTATCCAAGACGTAACTGGTGAAGAAACCTCTATTGGACAATGGGGTGGTGTGGTTCTTTTAGGTAATGCACCTACCAACTTATGTAACACAGGTGATGACGCTGAAACGTCAGACGATGAACTAGCTAACTGTGGTGTGTCTGCAGAAGGTGATGCAGGCCTTTACGGCGGTAACGACCCAGAAGACAATTCAGGTATTCTTGAATATGTTGTGGTTAAACACGCTGGTAAAGCACTGGCTTCTGGCGACGAGCTAAACGGTATTTCATTCGCAGGTATCGGTTCAGGGACAACGGTAAACTACATTCAAGTTCACCAAAACCTTGATGACGGTATCGAATTCTTCGGCGGTACGGTAAGCGTAAGTAACGTTGTACTTACTGATATCGGTGATGACTCTTTAGATTGGTCATTCGGTTGGACAGGTAGCGCAACAAACGTCTATATCCAGCAATCAGCAGACGGCGGTGACAACGCGATTGAAGCAGATAACAATGAAGATAACCCTTCTTGGTTACCGCTTACTAAGCCGACTGTTTCAAACGTTACTATCGTCAGTGCTGATGGCACAAACGGTGTTCGTCTGCGTAACGGTACTGCGGGCGTGCTATCAAATGTATTAGTGACGGGTTCTGCAACCGCGTCAAATTGCTTGCGTGTTAATGGCGATGAGTCTATCGCTAATGCTGAGTCTGGCGAACTAACCATTACTGATTCCATTGTGGCTTGTGAAACGCCGGCCAACAACTTTGGCTCAGACACAATCGACGGTGGCACTACCCAAGCGTGGTTTGAAGGCCAAGAAGGCAACAGCGTATTAACGCCTGCTGATTTAATGCTTGAAGACAACGGTTACTTCCCAACGTCTTCATCGCCTGTTGCGCTTAGCGGTAGCGGTTATATCGGTGCATTCGACCCTAATGGTGAGGACTGGACTTCTGGCTGGACTGTGGGTGTAAACGGCGGTTTCCCTAGTGATGTTCAAAATGCATTTGAACAAGGCTTAGCAACTGACGTATCTAGCGACTTCCCAGAGCTAACAGATAAGCCGGTATACGCACTTGGTGATGACACAACGTTCACTTCTGACGTAACCCTTACAAACGACGCTTACTGGCTAATCAAAGGTCGTACTGCGGTGGGTGAAGATAACGACAGCAGTGCAACGCTTTACATTGAACAGGGCACAACAGTATTCGGTGAAGAGGGTGATGACTTCTTAGTGGTTCGTCGTGGCTCAATGATTGAAGCAAGCGGCACAGCTTCTGCGCCAATTACTTTCACTTCAGTTCAAGACCTAACGGGTGATGAAACCTCGATTGGTCAATGGGGTGGTATTGTTCTTCTTGGTAATGCGCCTACTAACCTGTGTAACACAGGTGATGACGCTGACACATCAGATGCTGAGCTAGCAAGCTGTGGTGTTGCTGCTGAAGGTGATGCAGGTCTCTATGGCGGTGCCGATGCAGAAGATAACTCAGGTACGCTTCGCTATGTTGTCGTTAAGCACGCAGGTCGCGCATTAGCGGCTGGTGACGAACTTAACGGTATCTCATTTGCGGGTATCGGTTCAGGCACTAAAGTGGAATATATCCAAGTTCACCAAAACCTGGACGATGGTGTTGAGTTCTTCGGTGGTACGGTAAGCGTACGTAACATTGTACTAACTGACATTGGTGATGACTCACTAGATTGGTCTTTCGGTTGGACAGGTAATGCACAAAACGTGTACATCCAACAGTCTGCCGCGGGTGGCGATAACGCTATCGAAGCCGACAACAATGAAGACAACCCAGCATGGACGCCGTTGACGACGCCTATTATTTCTAACGTGACTATCGTGGGCGCAGACGGCACAAACGGTGTTCGTTTACGTAACGGAACGGCAGGCGCACTTTACAATGTGGTGGTGACGGCTGGTGAAGGTTACTCTAACTGCTTACGTGTAAACGGTGACGAGTCAATTGCAAACGCTGAAGCAGGTACGCTTACCGTTGAAAATTCAATTGTTGCTTGTGAAGAAGATGCAAACTTCGGTTCTGACACCATTAACGGTGGCACTACGCAAGCATGGTTTGAAGGTCAAGATGGCAACAGCGTATTAACAGCTGATGCACTAATGCTTTCAACTGACGGTTTCACACCACGCTCTGGTTCACCACTACTGGGTGCTGGCGCGGATGCCTCTGAAGTGGATGACTTCTTCGCTGCAACAGATTACATAGGTGCATTCGATGGCGACAACAACTGGATGGACGGATGGACTGTCGCGGTTAATGATTCTATTCCTTCAGATGTAACAAGTGCATTTGAGCAAGGTCTTGCAACAGACGTATCTGCTAACTTTGCGTCTATTACTGATAAGCCAGTTTACCAACTCGCTGCTGACACAGTATTTACTACTGATGTTTCGTTAACCAACGACGCACACTGGGTACTTAAAGGCCGCACTGCAGTCGGTGAAGACAACGCAGATAGCGCCACCCTTTATATACAACGTGGTACTACCGTATTCGGTGAAGACGGTGACGATTTCTTAGTGGTTCGTCGCGGCTCTAAAATTGAAGCTTCAGGTACTGCGACACTACCTATTGTTTTCACTTCGTCTGAAGATATGACGGGTGGCGAAACCGATATCGGTCAGTGGGGTGGTTTGGTTATTTTAGGTAATGCACCGACTAACCTATGTAACACAGGTGATGACGCAGATACGTCAGATGCTGAGCTAGCCAGCTGTGGTGTGGCCGCTGAAGGTGACGCAGGCCTCTATGGCGGTGCTGATTCTGAAGACAGTTCAGGTACTCTTCGTTATGTCGTGGTTAAGCACGCTGGTAAAGCGCTTGCGGCAGGTGATGAACTAAACGGTATTTCATTCGCAGGTGTAGGTAGCGGTACTGAAGTTGACTTTATCCAAGTTCATCAAAACCTAGATGACGGTGTTGAGTTCTTCGGTGGCACAGTGAGCGTAAGCCACTTGGTACTGACTGCCATTGGTGATGACTCACTAGATTGGTCTTTTGGTTGGACGGGTAACGCACAGTACGTGGTTATCAAGCAATCAGCTGACGGTGGCGACAATGCCTTCGAAGCAGATAACAACGAAGACAACCCATCTTGGACGCCACTGACTACACCAACAGTATCGAACGTGACTATCATCGGTGCTGATGGCACAAACGGCGTACGTCTACGTAACGGTACAGCAGGTACAATTAAAAACTTGGTGGTTACTGGTGGTGTAGATTACAGCAACTGTCTACGTGTGAACGGTGACGAATCAATTGCCAATGCTGATGCAGGTGAACTGACTGTGACACATTCAACGGTTGCATGTAGCTCTGACAGCGCATTTGGTTCTGATACCATCGGCACTGACACTACTGAAGCATGGTTCTTAGCCCAGGACGGTAACAGTGTATTAGCTGACACCGCAGCGCTAAGCCTAGATTCAACAGGCTATGTGCCTGGTAGCGATTCAGCACTATTAGGCTCAGGTTTCGATGCATCAACATTGGATAGCTTCTTTGATAGCACTGATTTCCAAGGCGCATTCGATGGTGAGTCTGACTGGACACTGGGTTGGGTAACAGTTGGTCTTGAAGACTAATTTGCCTTAACGAGTAACGTGGAAGCTAAGACGTGAATGCGTCTTAGCTTTTGTGTTGAAAGTGGCATACCCGATTACAGTTCCTCAGGAGTTTCCAAAATGAAAAATAAACAAACGTCAGCGTTTAAAGTCGGTGGACTGTCGTTGGCAATCGCGTCCATTCTTGGCGCAAGCGCACTTCCATTTTCGGCAATAGCACAAGAATCTGAAGATGAAGTTATCGAAGAAGTTGTTGCCACAGGAACGCGACTAAAAGGCACAGCAACAGCCGTTCTTCAGGAGCGACAAAACCAAGCCTTCGTTGCAGATATTCTAGGTGCGGAACAAATTTCTCGTACTGGTGACAGCGATGCAGCCGCTGCGCTTCGTCGTGTGACTGGTTTGACGTTAGTCGATGGTAAATTCATCTACGTACGTGGTTTGGGTGAGCGTTATTCAAGCACACAGCTAAACGGTATGACCGTTCCTAGTCCAGATCCTACGCGCTCAGTTGTTCCGCTGGATTTATTCCCATCCAGCATCATTGAAAGCTTAAATGTACAAAAGTCATTTTCACCGAATATGCCTGGCCACTTCGGTGGTGGTAACGTGAATATCCGGACTAAAACTATTCCATCAGAATTTACCTTCCAGTTATCTGGTGGTACAGGGTGGAATACGGAAAATAGTAATGATGGCTATTTCTACTCAGGCGGTGGTGATGATTGGACCGGTCGTGATGACGGTACACGGGGCTTGCCTTCTATCATTTCTTCTGCCTTAGCAGAGAGTGGTTCTGAAGGATTTGAAGGGGACTCTTCACGTACGCTAGCAGAAACCCAAGATATCCTAAACGCGTTTAACTGGGATATTGGCCCAGATGAAAAGTCTGTAGATCCAGACTTCAACATAGGCGCGACATTAGGTAATAACTACGTTTTTGACAACGAAAGCGTACTGGGTTTCCTAGCAACAATTGCCTATAGTAACCAATGGCGTGTGACGGAAGAGCAATTGGGCAACGATATTGGTGGTGGTCAGGAAAACCCGAGATTCACTAAATATCGTGACATGACCTCAACAGAACAAACCGTAACGTGGAGCGGAATGTTCAATATGGGTTACGAGTACAACAGTAACCACAAAATCGAATTGGTCAATATGATCCTCCATGACATGCGTGATCGTTTGCGTGATGGTTCATATTATGATGACAGTGAAACGGTAGAAGGCGTTGAAGAATTCCGTCGTTTAGACATCATCTTCGAAGAACGTGAAATGGTGTCGTCACAGTTAAAGGGAACGCACAACTTTCTTCAGTTAGGAAACGGTGTGTTTTTTGATTGGTACGCAGGGACGAGCCGTGCATCACGTCAAGCGCCAGACATCTTAGAAGTGACATTCCAACAGTTCTACGATGACAGTGGCGCATTAGAGCTTGAGCGTTTAGATGATACGCCAGGGACTAACATTAACCGTCAATACCAGATGCTAGACGATGCCTCTGATACTTATGGCTTCAACGTGTCAACGCCATTTTTTGGTAAAGGTTACGACATTGAAGTAAAAGCGGGTTTCGATTATTTCGAAAAGACCCGTGACGGAAACAACATCGATTTAGCCATCAGAAACTTTGCCATTGACGATGACTTGAAAGCAGGTTCGCGCATTGATGAGATCTTCACTGAAGACAACATCTACAATCCGGATTTCTATGTAAGCTCTACAGGTAGTTCATTGTTCCAGGACAATACTGGTGAAGGTGATAAGTATTCTGCAGCAAGCAAGCTTACAGCGGGATATTTCATGGTTGATGCCTTCTTTAATCAGAAGTTCCGCGTGAGTGGTGGTGCTCGTTGGGAAGAATTCCAGCAAGTGTCTATTCCTTACGTAGAACATTCAAACGAGTTTGCAGATACGATTGAAGAGATTGCGGACACGATTTACGCTGAAGACGATATTCTTCCATCGTTGGCATTCACCTATATTCCTAGCGAAGAAACACAGTATCGCTTGAATATAAGCCAGACCGTAATTCGTCCTGATTTACGTGATATTAGCTCAACATTCTTTATCGACCCATTAACGGAATTCTTAGTTCGTGGTTCACCCTCTTTGGTTGAAACTGAACTAACTAATGTGGATTTTCGTTGGGAATGGTACATGTCTCAAGGCAACAATATCTCTGTAGCGCTATTCTATAAAGATATGGAAAATCCTATTGAGATGGTGCAATTCGATGGCGGTGAAGGTGTTCCTCAGCTGCTTACCGCGAATGGTGAAGAAGGCGAGCTATACGGTATCGAGTTTGAATTCTTGCATGATTTAAGCTTTGTGGATGATTCACTGTCTAACTTCTTTATCTCAGGCAACATGACGTTATCTGATTCAGAAGTGACCATTGGCAGCGACGACCAAGATTCGTTGTTCTCACAACAAGCTCGAGAGGCGTACGGCGGTACGATTACTGCGACAATCACTAACGATCAACGTCGATTAGTGGGCCACTCTGAATGGGTAGCAAATATTCAAATGGGTTGGGACTCTTCTAATGGCGAGCACTCAGCATCATTAGTTTATAACGCCTTTGGTGAGCGCATTATCGCGCCGGGTGTGCGTGGATTTGAAGACGGTATCGAGAATCCATTCCACTCATTGGATGTGGTATATACCTACTATCCAGATTTCAACACCACAGTAAAATTCAAGTTCCAGAACTTACTGGGTGAAGATAAAGAGATAGAGCAAGAGGGATTACTGCTTCGTCGAGAAACCGTTGGCACTACAATCAGTGCTAGCGTGCAGTACGACTTTTAATTCATCTTCAAGCCCAGCTATTTAGCTGGGCTTTTTCGTTAGTAACGCTTTATGACAGTTTCGTAATAAAACTGTCACAGAAAAACCCTATCCTACGCGCAGAAATTTATAGTCGGTTTAAACCGATTTCTTTTAACTTTAAAGGTTTGAATGTATGAAGCTTATCAATGCTTTGCTTGTTGCAGGTACGCTAGCGGCGGCACCAGCACTGGCACAAGACGATGAAGTCTTAAAACCCGTTGTCGATGAGGCAGCGAAAATAAACGAATCAGCGGCGAAGTCGCAAGAGAAGATCAATAGCATCACTGATCAAATCGATAGCAAACTTCAGCAGTTCAAAACATTGATGAAAGAAATCGAAGGCCTTGAGGTTTATAACACTCAGCTTCGTAAGCAGATCAATAGCCAAGAACAAGAAATGGCAGATCTGAACGCTGCAATTGATGAAGTGTCTGTTGTTGAGCGTCAAATTACGCCGTTAATGATTCGTATGATTGACGGTCTAGAACAGTTTATTGCGCTAGACGTACCTTTCTTACCTGAAGAGCGTGCCAATCGTGTTGCCGACCTTAAGGCTATGATGGATCGCGCAGATGTGGCCGCGTCTGAAAAGTTCCGCCGCGTTATGGAAGCGTATCAAGTTGAAATGGACTACGGTCGCACAATGGAAGCATACAGCGGTATTCACTCCATCGACGGCAAAGAACGTGATGTTGAATTTTTACGCCTTGGTCGTACAGCACTTATCTATCAAACCCGTGATGCAAGTTCTCAAGGTGTGTGGAACAAGCAAACTCGTCAGTGGGAAGAACTAGACAGTGGCTACCGTACACAAATAACGAAAGGTCTGCGCATGGCGAAGAAGCAACTTGCCCCAGACTTACTAATGCTGCCAGTTGCAATTACAGACTAAGAGGTTGATGAGAATGTTTAATACAGTAAAACGTATCGCTGTTGGTCTAGCAGCCCTTAGTATCAGCGTAGGTGCTTTTGCCCAAAGTGACCGTGCCATGGACTTAGACGCGCTTCTTAAGCAGTTAGAAGAAGGTCAATTTGCCCAGTCACAGCAAAACAAACAACGTGAGCAAGATTTTATTGCCCAACGCGCTGAGCAAGACCGTATTTTGCGTGAAACACGCGCTCAACGTGACCAAATGCTTAAGCAATCTGAGCAGCTTGAAACTCAGTTTGAAGAAAATGAATTTAAGCTGGCTGATTTGAACGGTGCTCTTGATACTCGTTTAGGTTCATTGAAAGAACTGTTCGGTGTACTACAGCAAATTGCTGGCGACACCAAAAATAAATTTTATAACTCTGTTGTTTCAGCGCAAATCCCAAGTCGCGCAGACTTCTTAGATCAAATGGCACAAGACATGGGGTCAAGCTCGAAGCTTGCGTCTATTGAAGAAATTGAGCGCGTGTGGTTTGAAATGCAGCGTGAGATGACTGAATCAGGCAAGGTGACTAAATTCACAACTGACGTAGTTGAAGCCGGTGGTGAGAAGGTGAACAAAGAAGTGGTTCGCGTAGGTCCTTTTGCTCTGGTTTCTGACGGTAAATACCTAGAATATAATGGAGTAACAGGTACAGTCTCTGAGCTCATTCGTCAGCCTGCTGACCGTTATAACGACTCAGCTGCAGAACTTCAGGCATCGAGTGGCGACCTAGTGCAATTTGGTATCGACCCAACAGGTGGTTCAATCCTTGGCCTTCTTGTTCAGGCACCTAACTTACAAGAGCGTGTAGAACAAGGTGGTGTGGTTGGTTACATCATTCTTATTGTTGGTGCGTTTGGTTTACTGCTTGCGCTAGAACGCTTAGTGACGCTTTCTATTACACGAATGAAAGTTAACAGCCAGCTTAAGAGCACTGAAGTAAAAACAAATAACCCACTAGGCCGAGTGCTTAAAGTACGTGATGAGCATCCCAATGCCGACGTTGAAGCATTAGAACTTCACTTAACCGAAGCAATTCTAGGTGAAGTACCTAAGCTTAGCCGAAACCTCACTATCATTAAGATTATCTCAGTGGTCGCACCGCTGATGGGTCTACTTGGTACGGTAACCGGTATGATTAACACCTTCCAAGCCATCACCTTGTTCGGTACAGGCGACCCGAAACTAATGGCTGGTGGTATTTCAACGGCACTTGTCACAACAGTACTCGGTCTTGTTGTAGCGATTCCAATGACACTGCTATATGCAATGCTTAACACACGTTCAAAGAACATTGTGTACATCCTACAAGAACAAGCGTCTGGCGTTATTGCAGAGCGCGCTGAGCGAGGCTAATCATGATCGAGTTTCTAGAAGCAATTCGCGATTTCACAGAAACAGGTGGCCAGGTTCTCCTGGTCATCGGTCTGCTGATATTCGTTATGTGGCTTTTAATCCTCGAGCGTGCCATGTATCTGATGGTTTGGCATAAAAAAGCAAAAAGTGAAGCGGTGGCAAGCTGGACAGCACGTTCAGACCGCTCTTCATGGTTTGCTAAGCAAGTCCGTCAGAAAACGATTTCACAGCTAACTATGCGTTTAAATGGAAGTATACCGATTATTCAGTCTTTGGTTGCACTTTGCCCTCTCCTTGGTTTGATGGGCACGGTAACCGGCATGATTGAAGTATTTGATGTAATGGCAATTGCGGGTTCAGGAAACGCGCGTTCTATGGCATCAGGTGTATCGAAAGCCACCATCCCCACTATGGCTGGAATGGTCGGCGCACTGTCAGGCGTATTTGCGGCCACATGGTTGAACCGTACAGTGAAGTCAGAACGCACGCATCTTGAGGATGCATTGGTTATTCAACGTTAATGCCACTGGGCATTAAGGTAAGGTATTTATTATGAAGCAGCACTTTCAAAACTTAGTCGATGAGGAAGAAGCAAACATCGACATGACGCCCATGCTGGACGTTGTATTTATCATGTTGATCTTCTTTATCGTGACTGCATCGTTTGTAAAAGAGGCGGGTATTGATGTTAACCGCCCAGAAGCGGCCACGGCTGTGAAGAAGGATCGCGCTAATATCCTTATCGCCATTTCAGACAAAGGTGAGATTTGGATCAACAAGCGTCGCATTGATGTTCGTGCAGTACAAGCGAACATTGAACGTCTTCACGCTGAAAACCCGCAAGGCACTGTTGTTATCCAGGCTGATAAAAAAGCCACAACAGAAACCCTTATTAAGGTAATGGATGCATCGCGCGCAGCCGGTGTTTACGATGTTTCGATTGCAGCTCAAGAGCCATAAATCATGCCACGATATATAATCGCATTTGTTATATCCCTTGCGATAACGTTGGGCCTGTTCTTCTTGATGCAGTCGCTGATCAAGATGGGTGGCAGCGCCTTAACGGAACCGCCAAAGGGAAGCGTGCTTGACTTTGTAAGGGTTAAGCAGGATGAGCAAGTAGAGAAAAAAGATCGCAAACCGAAAAAGCCACCTAAGCCTGAGCAGCCGCCACCTCAAATGCAGCAGCCACAGATGGACTCCCCAACGCCAAATGCGGAAGGTACGTCAATGGATTTTGGCGCTGACGTGGGCGACGATATTTCGTTAGAAGGCGGGTTAGCGCTTGAGTCGGGAGATGGCGAGTATCTACCTATTGTTAAAGTTGCCCCCGTGTATCCACGACGTGCACTACAACGCGGTATCGAGGGCTTTGTTATTGTTGAGTTTACGGTAACTAAGCAAGGCGCGGTGAGAGACCCTATAGTGGTAGAGGCCAACCCCCAAGGTATATTTGAGCAAGCGGCTATTGATGCTGCAATGAAGTTCAAATATAAGCCTCGCGTGGTAAACGGGGAAGCCACAGAAGTATCGGGTGTGCAAAACCGTATTACCTTCCAAATTGACGGGTAACAGAAGATGATGAAGAAACAGACGAATACGTTGCTTAGTGCACTGGCGTTTGCAATCGCATCAGCCACAGTTTCTGTGCCGAGTATGCTCATTGCCACCGATGTGCTAGCGCAAGAACAAAAAGCGAGTGAGAAAAAGACACGTCGCGTTCCTACGCTTCGTGGAAAGGTTTACGAGCAGTTAGCACGCGCGCAATCAGCAGCTGATGATGCTGGCAACGTTGAAGAAGCTATCGCTATATTAAACGAGGTAGAAGAAAAATCTGACTCGATGAATAGCTACGAAAAAGCCATGATGTATAACTTTTTCGGCTTCATTTACTACAACAACGAAGATTATGATAATGCCTTATCGTCATTCGCCAAAGTGGTAGAGCAGCAGCCTATTCCTGAAAAGTTTGAAATGACCACGCTTTTCAGTTTAGCGCAGCTTAACCTTATGCAAGGGAATTACGACGATACCATTAAGTATATTGAACGTTGGGAAGCGCTTAACCAAGGGCCTGTACCACCGAAAAATAAAGTCATCAAAGCACAAGCATACTATCAAAATAAGAAGTATGACTTAGCCGCTGACTGGATTACGCAGGCTATCGAAGATCACGAAGCTGAGGGTATGATCCCCGACGAAGGCTGGCTTATTCTTCAGCGCGCTGTTTTCTACGAACTCAAACAGCCTAAAAAGGTGAAAGACGTTCTTGTGAAAATGGTGAAACTGTTTGATGAGCCTAAATATTGGATCCAACTTGCCGGTATGTACGGCGAGTTAGGTGAAGAACGCAAACAGCTTGCCATCATGGAAACCGCTTATCAGCGTGGTTTTGTTGAGACAGCATCGGATATTTTTAATTTAGCTCAGCTTTACTACTACCATCGTGCGCCTTACAAAGGGGCGAAGTTAATGGAGCAAGCCATGAATGATGGCATGCTTGAAAAGAACCTTCGTAACCTTAAATTCTTGGGGCAAAGTTGGTCTCTTGCAAAAGAACAGGACAAAGCGATTCCTGTTATGATGCAAGCGGCTGAGTTGTCTGAAGATGGCGAATTAGACGCTCAACTTGCGCAAATTCTTTTGAATGAAGCCCGCTTTGATGACGCCATTGCGGCGGCAGACAGAGCAGTAGAGAAAGGCGACTTGCGTAACCCAGGTTTGGTTTACTTGATTAAGGGCATGGCGCTGTATAATCAAAAGCAATATGCCTTAGCGCTTAATCAGTTGGCGGAAGCAGAAAAGCATCAGAAGAGCCGAGCCATGGCACAGCAGTGGAAGCAGTTTGTGCAAGGCGAGAAAGTGCAAGCTGAACGTATAGAAGCAGAACTTGGCGCAAGCTAGCGAATAAGCTTGAAAATAAATAGATGGAAAACCGCACTAGCTTGGCTATTGCGGTTTTTTTATTTGGCTAATTTTAAAGTCGCTGGCTAAAAGAAAGTGATAGAAAATCCAGTCCAGGGTTTGGCTTTTTGAAGCCCGCGTTTGAATAATGTAGGTATCTTAGTGATACTCGATACTCGTTGCTTTGCCCGAAGGTAGTAGAAAAGCCAATACGATCTTCAAATTGGTAATGTGTCGATACATCTTTACCGGCGAATTGCGTATCGTCTAAAAGTGAAACGCCTATGCCTAATTCCAATTCTATTGGTTTATTAAAAGCGGTGCCAATAGGTAATCTGACAATAGGCGAGAGCGCGATCACCACGTTAGAATCGTATTTATTTTCTTCCCCGTATTCCCAGAAATTCGCACTGGTTTCCATGGTCAATGTTAGGGGCCATAAAATATCTAAGGGTTGGTCAATATTGTACTGATACGCCAATTTAACCCCGTTAACTGACCCTTCACCTCGAATGAAGTCAATGGCGTAGCCATGGTTTGCGTATGCGGGTATGAGCGCGCTGATCAAAAGTAAAGTGATTAAAAGTGTGTTTTTCATGTGTGTTCCTCCACCGCCTATATAGGGGGGAGTCACAAATAACCCAATTCTAAATAGTGAATAGGATTATTCGAAAATTACGAAAAATTATATTCGACTATCTTATGCGTTTTCGCGGTTAGAGGGGGGAGCAGAGGTGTGGAGAAATTCATTGATACTGGGCATCTCTTTCTTTTTCTCTAGCGCGTTCCAATATGCCTTTGTGTCGAGTATTTGCGCCTTAATGGACAAAAAACACGCCACTAGACTAGGGTCGAAGTGCTTCCCTGATTCACTTTCAATAAAGTTAAATGCGTCTTCATCTGACCACGCTTTTTTATAGGGGCGATTCATGGTGAGCGCATCGAAAACATCAGCAATAGCGACAATTCTTGCACTCTCTGGGATATCGGTTTCTTTTAGCCCTTGAGGGTATCCAGTGCCGTTCCACTTTTCATGGTGGCAATGTGAAATTTCCGAAGCAAGCCTAAAGAGTGGGGTATCGGATTGCGATAATATTTGATGACCAATGACAGCGTGGGTGCGCATTATCGACATTTCTTTTTCATCTAATCGTCGAGGTGCTTTCAATATGCTATCAGGTATACCTATCTTGCCGGTATCGTGCATAGGGGCCGCTTGCGCAAGCAATAACGCCTGTTCGACAGACCACCCGAAAGCCATGGCCAATTTCAATGAATACGCCGCCATTCGCCAAATATGGTGGCCTGTATCAGTATCGTTGTAGTGTCCAGCTGCGGCTAACATGCTAATTGCACTTTGCTGGCTTTTTTGTAACTCTGCGGTGCGCTTTTTCACCTCTAACTCGGTCATTTTCATTTGATGAGCGAGGGTAATATGTGTTTTAACTCGTGCGAGTACCAGCGGTGGGGAAATGGGCTTGGTAATATAATCAACCGCGCCTAACTCAAACCCTTTTTCTTCGTCCTCTCCTTGCCCCAATGCGGTAACGAAAATAACCGGAATATTATTTAAAGCGGGATTAGATTTTAATGCTTTGATGACGTCAAACCCGCTGAGTCCGGGCATCATAATGTCGAGTAGAATAAGGTCGGGCACATATTGTTGTGCAATTTTCAGCGCCAACGCACCAGAAGGCGCTACCTTTACTTTATAGTGCGGTGACAGTACGCCCAAAAGTATATCGATATTGGCTGGTTCATCGTCAACCACAAGGATATTAAAGGCGCTTGATTTATTGATTAACTCACTCGTCATTGGTTAGCGATTCCTTCAAGCTGACTAGTTCTTGCACTGCGCTATCATAGTCGTAGGTGCTGGCGGTTTGGCGAGCACGGTCTAATCGATGTAAATATTCTCTCGGGGCTGCGCGATAAAGATTGTCTAATAATGCTAATGCTTCTGCATCATACGCGGTTAAGCTATCGATGGCCTTTATCAATTGGTTTAAGGGAAACTTGGTATGTGTTGAGTTCTCTGGCTTGAAGGCAAGATTGATAGTATGGGCAATCAGTTTGAGGGTAATATCTATGGCAAATGAAACATCAGATATCCCTTTGATATCGCCAGCTTTTACAGCATTCAGCTTGGTTAGGCTGTGGCAAAGTGTGGTGGCACCTATTGCCGATGCATCTGTTTCTAGTTGACGCAATTTAGTACTAATATCAGCACTATTGCTAATGGCATTAATCAGTTGCGTGAGGGTGTTCGCATTACTATAGCGAACGTAAAACTGGTGTAGCGATTGAAGAAAAGTGTCATCGGTTGGCACCACGTTTAATGTTTTGTAACCGCGATGAATATGAATATCTATTGTGTGTAGTATTTCTTCAGCGCTGGCGGGTTTTAGCAAGTGAGCGCACATCCCCGCGCTAATGGCTCTTTTAATGTTAACTTGAGTTGCATCTGCGCTAATACCAATAATAGGTGTTTGCCATGCTAATTCACTGGTCAGTTTTTCTGCCACATCGAAGCCGCTTATTCCGGGTAGTAAGCAATCTAACAATAGCGCGTCGAATGGTTGCTTTTTGCAGGCGGCCAGTGCTTGTTCTCCATCCGCCACTGTGGTGACTTCAATGCCTGAGTCCAATAAAATCTGTTGGGCAATTTCAAGGCTGATACTGTCGTCATCCACAAGCAAAATGTGTTTATTGCGCAAGCGTTTATGACGCCATTTTTTACTTTCTAGGCCAGTAACTTGCGTTTTCGCTGTTATGTTTGCGTTAGGCACTAGCGCAGCCAGTAAGGTATGTTCAGTAAAGGGCAGCTCGATGATGTGCAGTTTATCGCATGAGGCTTCTCCAATTCTGCGTACAGCCTCATCGGTGTTTAAAGGCGTAACAATAGCCGCGAGGTTAAGGGAGTTGAATGCACCTGCATGTAGTTGCTCGTAAAACGTATCCCAGTCAGAAGGGGTATCTGATAGGGCTATCAGTGTTTTTGCGGAAAATGTGGGTAGGGGCGCTTCCTCCCACTTATGATGGGTGAAACCTATATGTAGGCGTGAAAAAGTATGACCCAAAACATCACAAACACTGTGCATGTCTTCGTTTAGCGAGACACATAAAAGTGGATCAGACGTAATAGACACTGCCTCTTCAGGCCGCCCTTCACGATGAATCAGTGCCGGTAGCGTAAATGAAAAGGCGCTTCCCTCGCCACTGGTGCTGACAAGGTTTAGCTTTCCATCCATTCTTTCTACAAGTCTCTTACAGATAGATAATCCTAGCCCCGTTCCCCCATACTTTCGGGAAATAGATGGGTCAGCTTGCACAAACGCATTGAACAGTTTTTCTTTGTGTTCATCGCTAATGCCAATACCCGTGTCAGACACACAAAAGGTCATTCCGTTGTCTTTTTCTTTTACAAAGAGTTTAACAAACCCCTTGTCTGTAAATTTAAGTGCATTGCCTATAAGGTTGACCAATACCTGATAAATTTTGTTTTTATCGCCGATGCAAGGCGTTGCAAGACTAAGGCGAATATCAAAAATAAGCTTTAGTCGTTTTTGTCTGGCTTTGTGTTGAAAAATCTGCGCTAGCTTTTCGATAATTTGGTGAAGTGTGAAGGGCTCATGGGTGAGGGTGATTTCTTCATTTTCTACCTTGGAAAAGTCTAAAATATTGTTGATTAAGCTCAACAAGGATGTGGCACTTCCCTGAACTTTTTCTAAATAATTTTGTTTCTGCTCCTGGGACTCTGTTTCTAGTGCCAAGTGGCTTAGGCCAATAATGGCGTTCATCGGCGTTCTAATTTCATGGCTCATGGTGGCGAGAAAGTCGCTTTTTGCATTGCTCACCTTTTTAGCGTCTTCATACACTCGCTTTAAGCGATTTTCCGCACGCTTTCTATCGCTAATGTCTTTAAATACCCCCACATGCCCCTCAATGTCACCGTGATTATTTTTCAGTGGCACCGCGACAATTGAAATAGGGAATAGACGCCCCTGTTTATCGGTAAAATAATCGCCATCAGAGCTGTAAGGTTGCCCCTGTCGAATAGAGAGGTTGACGGGGCATGCCTCTCGTTTAAGTAGTGAGCCATCTTCTTTTTGGTAATGCACAGCATCGTGAAAGCGGTGAGAGGCCAGTTCGTCGAGAGACCAGCCTAATAGACGAGAAGCTTCTGGATTTAAAAACTGGGTTTTCCCGTTGGCATCAACCGCGTAAACGCCTTCACCGATACTGTTGGTAATACTTTGATAAAACCGTTTCTTCGCAGCAGACTTTTGTTCAAGTCGCTTATGTTCTGTTATGTCTGTGCAAATAAAAACAATTTTGTTTACCCGCCCCGCGGGGCTAAAAATGGGCACAGAGGTAGAAGAGACATACCACGCCTCCCCCGCTTTTGAGCGACTGTGTAATTCACCGTGCCAAACCTCCCCAGAAAAAGCGCCTTTCAATATTTCCTTTTGGCGTTCCTTTGTAATATTCCAAACATTGAAAATCTTCATATGGTTTCCAATGAGTTCTTCTCGGCTATAGCCTGAGAGAGCGCAGCATTTATCGTTGACCGTAAGAATAGTGCCGTCGACATTTACCGTTACCACAATGCCATGGTTGTCCATTGCTTCGCGTTGTACCAGCATTTCATTTTCAGTCCGTTCTCTATCAAGCACTAACTCAAGCACCCGATTCGAGAGTTCGTGGATATTGCTGATTTTTTCTTCAAGTACTGGCTTGCCTTGTTGCAAAAGAAGTCGGTTGATGGCGTTGCGTAGGGCTTCACTCACCTCTTGCTGATGCTCTAGCTGCTGTTTAATTTTTTGATTGGCATCGATTAACTCATCAGCACTTAAATTCAGGCTTCGTTCTCTGAGCTTTATTTCTGTTTCATGGCGGTGATAGGCGTCTTCAATATCGTCTACTAGGTGAAGCAGCCCGTGAATTAAGCGTTCATTTACTTGCGTTAGGTTTTCTTTCGTTTTTAGAAGATCGTATAACCACGCTTTGGGGTCTTGTTCACTCGATAGCGAAAACGCATTGCGGAACTGACTTTCTAAACGTTGTTTCACAAGTTGAGCTCTCTTAACAAGGTTAAATCTCGGTGCTGCCGCCATCGGTAATACTGGCGTATACGAAGGTTTCGTCTACATTATTGAAAATAGCGCAGATTATAAAAAGAAAGGCGTACATTAGTTATAGTGCGGAAAGTGAATTGGAGCAAAAAAATCAGGTTATTCTTTGGTAGAAATAACCTGATTTAAAGTGGCGGTATGCTCTCAAGGTAGAGTGTACTATGCCGACCTCAGTTCTCTGCGAAGTATTTTGCCTACCGTCGACTTAGGGAGCTCCTCTAGTACGGTGATACGCTTAGGTATTTTGTAATTCGTTAAGTGAGTTTTACAATAGGCAATAACATCGTCGTTATCGACCGGCGTGCTTACCGTGATAAAGGCACACACTTTTTCCCCGGTTTTGTCATCAGGTTGCCCCACGACGGCCGCTTCCATAATATCCGGGTGAGAAGTCAGTACATCTTCAATTTCATTGGGGTACACGTTAAAGCCTGACACAATGATCATATCTTTGAGACGATCGACAATTTTTATGGCTCCAGAAGCTAAGCGAACACCGATGTCACCCGTTTTGAAATAGCCGTTTGGCGTCATCACTTTGGCTGTTTCGTCGTCTCTGTTCCAGTACCCCAGCATCACCTGTGGGCCTTTTACCGCGATTTGCCCCGACTCGCCTTCCTTTACAGGGTCATCATTCACATCCAGTAACGCCACATCCGTGTCTTGTAATGGCATACCGACGGTACCAATCTCTTCCTCGCCCGGTATATTAAATGACACAACGGGGGCGGTTTCCGACAAACCGTACCCTTCGGTTATCATATTGCCCGTCACGTCTTTCCAAATATTGACGGCGCCCTGTGTGAGTGCGGTGCCCCCGGACATAGTGAGGTGTAGGCGAGAAAAGTCTAATTTTGTAAAATTCGGGGTGCCGACCTAAGCCAACAAATAATGTGTTGATGCCGGCAAAGGCAGTGATGGCGTGAGGTTTCATTGTGTGAATAAAACCATCAATATCTCTTGGGTTTGGAATAAGAAGTATTTGGCTGCCTTTGGAAAAAAGCGCCATCATGCATACGGTAAACGCATAAATATGATAAAGCGGCAGAGGGCACACAACAATTTCGTCACCCTCTTTGAACGAGCCGCCTAACCTATCGATCATTTGAATACAGTTACTTAAGACATTTTTATGGCTGAGTGCTGCGCCTTTTGATACGCCCGTGGTGCCGCCGGTGTATTGCAGCATGGCTAAATCATCGAGTTGTGTGGCCGCCCGCGTAAAGGGGGCTAGCGCTTCGCCTTTTTTGATAGCCTCACTTAACGATACTGTATCTTTAATGCTAGGGGCGCTCTTTGGGTCGATGAGTTCGGTGGCTGAGGTTGTTATCACGGTCCCAATACGCGTATCTTGTTTTATTGCATCAAACTTTGGATATAGGTCGCTTAAAATTACCAGCGCGACAGCACCGCTGTCAGTAAACTGATGCTTCATTTCCCTTTCTGTATATAGCGGGTTGGTATTCACAACTACCAAGCCAGCTTTTAAAGCAGCATATACCGCAATGGGGTTTTGGATTAAGTTGGGCAACTGTATCGCAATTCTATCTCCAGCAGACAATTTTGCTTCATGCACAAAAAAACTGGCCAAGGCTGATGCTTTCTCATCAATCTCTTTGAAAGTTAATGTTTGACCAAGCGCAGTATATGCCGGCTTGTCCGCATACTTTGTTAATACTGTTTCGATGTAATCCGCTAAACTTGTTACGCCCTCTGGGAAGGTAATCATATGCGTCATCCAATTGATTTCTAATGAATGTTACAGTAGCAAAACTTCAATTTTATTTACATACTAGTTACATTATAGCTAACTATTTATATGAATGATGGGTGAGGGCGAATGCCATCCCTCCCATAGCGCCAGCTAAGCATTGAAGGGCGAACCCTGTATATCCGCGCGCGCCCGCAATCAGGGTAACGTTAAGTATGGGGTACATGGCGATAAGCGCGGTAGCTAAGGCGGCGGCACCCGATAAGGCAAAGAGGCCAAGCAATAAAATAGGGCGTTCGTTTTGTTTATATGCCGAGCGAAGAGCAATTTTTTTCGCAAGTGGGCTGGTAACCACGAACCCAATAAGGAGTGCTATCGCAATGATGGCACCGTAGGTAGGTAACAGTCCCAGCACGTCTTTTACAACGGTGGAAAGCCAGATGGATGGTGTAATACGAATATCGAGCTGGGTTAAGCGATACAATACACTACTTGTATGAAATAGGCTGGCGAATAAATAGGTCGTTAGCCAAGCACACAGAAAACGAACGAGCAGATATTTCATAACAGTGCAGTGAATTAGGTTAACGTGCGTTTACCTTAGCAAACATTATTAGCTTATAGCTACAAGTACCTATTCAGCTTTAAAGGTGTTAACCGGCATAGAAGGAAACCGTCGATGTCTTTATGCTACTATTTAGCACACCTTTATCAATAATGGCGTGGTTACGTGATGCGAATTGTCGTGCTTTTTGCCGCTTTTCTATTTCTTTACTCTGTTGGTGCTGCACCGCAAGCTGAGGTAACAGAGCAACCGTTACCTTTTACGCAGTCTCTCGTGGTCGACAAGCTCGCATACCCGAAAGCAATATTGTCGTTACAAGATGGGCGTTGGGTTATTGCCCTAAGAGACGGTGAGCTTGTCTGTGTTGATACAGATTCAACAATAAAAACACACAAACTTACGCTTCCAGATCTTTATGCACAAGGGCAAGGTGGGCTGCTAGATATAGAGTTAAGCAGTGACTTTTTATCACGTGGACAAGTGCTAATGACCTACAGTAAAGGCACCAAAAGCAACAATGGAATAGCCGTGGTGAAGGGGAATTTGCATAAAGACTGTTCTATCTCTGCGCTTGAAACGGTATTTGCGGTGTCGGATGATAAGGATACACCGGTGCATTACGGGGGGAAATTACTGCCTCTTGCTGACAATGAGTGGTTGGTTACCATTGGCGATGGCTTCGATTATCGCGAAAAAGCCCAGGTCTTAACATCACAATTAGGAAAAGTGCTTAGATTCAACGAGGCGGGGCAGCCATCAGCAACGCCCCCGTTTCCGCAGGCACCTTATGTTTATTCCTACGGCCATAGGAACCCTCAAGGGATTATTTCATTACCTAGCGGGAAAATATTGTTGCATGAGCATGGCCCCGATGGCGGTGATGAGGTCAACGTGCTTAGGGCAGGCGCAAACTATGGTTGGCCTGTCGTTACCTTGGGTACCGACTATTCTGGGGCAATTATCTCGCCCTTTAAACATTATAAGGGAATGGTGAATCCTATCGTCGACTGGACGCCTTCAATCGCGCCCTCTTCGATGGCTTACTACCACAGTGATAGCTTTGGCGCGTTAACCGGCAAAGTACTGGTCACCGCGCTTAAGGCAAAGGCGTTATATAGCTTGGATCTCTCAGCGTCCCCGGTAGTGCAACGGCGCGTTTTTCCCCATTTAAACGAGCGCCTCCGAGATGTAGCTGTAGGGCAGAATGGCAGTATTTATATCTTAACAGACGGTAATGACGCGTCTCTCATTCGTTTTTCATCTCCCATGTAGTTTTTTGTTGTCACAATGAGAATTAAGGCGGAGTTTTCATCGCGAATACCCCTGGTTTTGCAATAATTGCTTGTAAAATTACTACAAAAAAGAGGTGGGAGCCTTGGCTTCCCCATAAATATGAGAAATAGCTAGGATAACTCTCAGTGACTTTGATGGGTAAATAGTTCTCATTTAGAATTCTGGCTTTCCACGTGTTTTCTTAAGTGATTGATTTAAGTTTTTGATATAAAAAGATAAATGTTGCGTTGTTTTAAACGATTTAAATCATTGGCTTCATTCACCTTAGTGTTGAAGATACAACGCAGGCATTTTAATGGCTAATAATCGTGCTCTGTTGATATTGCCTTATTACCAGCAGGGATAAAATCAGTTAAGATAGTGCGATTTTTTAAATACGTACCGCTTAAGCAGGCGTGTTAAAACCCATACGTAAAAGCCATTTTTACGAGAACCAAGACCGAGAGAACCCTATGAGTTTGTATTCAGAATATCTGGCTGAGATCGAGACCCGTAAAACGGAACTAGGTCTTAACCCTAAGCCTATCGACAGTGCAGATCTGCTGTCTGAAATTATTGCTCAAATTAAAGATACAACAAACGAGCACCGCGAAGACTCTCTAAAATTCTTTATCTATAACACCCTGCCAGGTACTACGCCTGCTGCTGGTGTGAAAGCACAATTTTTAAAAGAAATTGTACTTGGCGAAGAAAAAGTAGAAGAAATCACCCCTGAGTTTGCATTAGAGCTGCTTTCACACATGAAAGGCGGCCCGTCAGTAGAAGTGTTACTAGACCTAGCGCTTTCTGACGATGAGTCTGTGGCTAAGCCTGCCGCAGAAGTATTGAAAACCCAGGTTTATCTGTACGAAGCTGACACTGAACGTCTTGAAACTGCGTACAAAGCGGGTAACGCCATTGCTAAAGATGTGTTAGAAAGCTATGCAAAAGCAGAGTTCTTCACCAAACTGCCTGACGTACCAGAGAAAATTGAAGTGGTCACTTACATTGCCGCTGAAGGTGATATTTCAACTGACCTTCTTTCTCCAGGTAACCAAGCACACTCTCGTGCAGACCGCGAACTTCATGGTCAGTGCATGATCACGCCAGAAGCGCAGCAAGAAATTGTTGAGCTAGGTAAAAAGCACCCTAACGCTAAAGTCATGCTTATTGCTGAAAAAGGCACCATGGGTGTAGGTTCTTCTCGTATGTCTGGTGTGAACAACGTAGCACTATGGGCAGGTGAGCCAACAAGCCCTTACATTCCGTTTGTAAATAAAGCGCCAATTGTTGCAGGCACTAACGGTATCGCACCAATCTTCCTGACTACCGTTGATGTCACCGGTGGTATTGGTCTTGACCTTAAGAACTGGGTTAAGAAAACGGATGAAAATGGCGAAATCGTTCGCGATGCAAACGGCGACCCAGTGCTAGAAGAAGCGTACTCTGTAGCGACAGGTACGGTACTGACTATCGATACTAAAGCGAAAAAACTTTACAACGGTTCAGAAGAACTGGCTGACGTATCTGCGTCGTTTACTCCTCAGAAAATGGAGTTCATGAAGGCAGGTGGGTCTTACGCGGTCGTTTTCGGTAAGCAGCTACAAACGTTTGCGGCCACGACCTTAGGTATTGAAGCGCCAGCCGTTTACGCACCTTCTAAAGAAGTATCACACGAAGGCCAAGGCCTAACAGCGGTTGAGAAAATCTTTAACCGTAACGCCGTTGGCGTAAACTCTGACGCACCGCTTCACGCCGGTTCTGACGTGCGCGTTAAAGTCAACATTGTAGGTTCTCAGGACACCACAGGCCCAATGACTTGCCAAGAGCTAGAGTCTATGGCGGCATCGACTATTTCACCTCTTGTTGACGGTGCATATCAGTCTGGTTGCCACACGGCGTCGGTATGGGACAAGAAAGCACAGGCTAACATTCCTAAGCTTATGTCATTCATGAACAACTTTGGTGTCATCACAGCCCGTGATCCTAAAGGTGTTTACCACTCTATGACTGACGTTATTCACAAAGTGCTTAACGACATCACAGTAGATGACCGCGCTATCATCATTGGTGGTGACTCTCACACCCGTATGTCTAAAGGTGTCGCATTCGGTGCCGACTCAGGTACAGTTGCATTAGCACTAGCGACAGGTGAAGCGGCAATGCCAATTCCAGAGTCTGTGAAAGTGACCTTTAAAGGTAGCATGAAAGAGCACATGGACTTCCGTGATGTGGTTCACGCGACGCAAGCGCAAATGCTTAAGCAATTCGCTGGCGAAAACGTATTCCAAGGCCGTGTCATTGAAGTACAAATTGGTACGCTACTGGCTGACCAAGCGTTTACATTCACTGACTGGTCTGCAGAAATGAAGGCGAAAGCGTCAATCTGTATCTCTGACAACGAGACTATGATTGCCTCACTTGAGCTTGCTAAGCGCCGTATCCAAATCATGATCGACAAGGGCATGGACAATGAAGCAAACATGCTTCAAGGTCTGATTGATCTTGCTGATAAGCGTATCGCTGAAATTAAGTCGGGTGAAGAGCCAGCGCTTGCACCAGATGACAACGCGAAGTACTACGCAGAAGTGGTTATCGATTTAGACCAAATCGACGAGCCAATGATTGCTGACCCAGACGTAAACAACGAAGACGTATCTAAGCGTTATACCCACGATGTAATCCGTCCGGTTTCTTACTACGATGGTAAGCCAGTAGACCTAGGTTTCGTAGGTTCTTGTATGGTGCACAAAGGCGACATGCAAATCATTGCACAAATGCTGCGTAACCTAGAGAAGCTTAACGGCTCTGTAGAGTTTAAAGCGCCGCTAGTGGTTGCGCCACCTACATATAACATTGTTGACGAGCTTAAAGCCGAAGGTGACTGGGAAGTCCTTGCGAAATACGCAGGTTTTGAGTTTGACGATGCTAAGCCAAAAGAAGCTGCGCGTACTAAGTACGACAACATTCTTTACCTAGAGCGTCCTGGATGTAACCTATGTATGGGTAACCAAGAAAAAGCGGAGCCAGGCGATACGGTAATTGCAACCTCGACTCGCTTGTTCCAAGGCCGTGTAGTGGCTGACTCTTCTGAGAAGAAAGGTGAATCATTACTAGGCTCTACGCCGCTAGTAGTACTTTCAACTGTGCTTGGTCGCTTCCCAACTACGGAAGAATACAAGCAAGCAGTTGAAGGCATTGACCTAACTAAGTTTGCGCCTCCTTCAGAAGATTTGGCGGTCAAACCTAAGTTTGAAGCTGATTTAGCCGTTAAGCGCGTATAACCATTTAAGCTTTTATATTGAGCTAAAAAGCCCCGACTTCGGTCGGGGCTTTTTTATGGCCGCGCTTTCATAGGCGTAGAAGATAAAGTTTAAGATGGTGTAAAAACACTACTGACTTCTAACGCATAGCGCATTGTATTTCTGCAATTTATCGCCATTGTACCAAGCTTCATTACCGTCAATATAATAGGCATTGTAAAGATTTCCTGCAGGCTCGCTAATAGACCAGAGTTGAGTGGTTATGTTGTAGAGGGGCGTAGAACTTTGTTGAAAAGCCGCTCTGAGTTCTTCAATCAAAGGTAAGCGCCAATCGTCGTGACTGTTAAACGATAAGTCGTGGCAATAGGCTACCGCGTCTTCCCAGTTTATGTCTTTTGCGTACTGTGAAGTATAGTCTTGCCACTCTAATGGTGCATTGGGGTCGAACTCGGTTTCTATTAACAAAGATTCACCCATGAGCTCTGCTGCGTGCAGAATATCACCGTCATTTATGCTGATAGCAAGGAACCCCAAAGATGCCGTGTCTCGTACTCTTGACACATTTATCTCACACTTATCCTGGGGCATGATGGGTTGGTCAATACAGTTTTCATTACTGACTGCAAAGGCATTCGGATGTCGTCCTTTCATGGTCAATGAAGATACCACCCAACTATCATCTGAGGTGTTTTTCAAGGTAACGGTTTGCTCTTGGTCGTCGTTAGCGCTAAAACGATAAACGTAAGATGGTAATATGGTTAGCGCAGGCAAAGATACACGAATGTCAGCGACTGACATTTCTTGATCCTCATAAAGCCTTTCAACACGAAAAGATAGGTTGCGGTAAGTATCAACAAAGTCTTGCCCTACATCTAAGGGCGTGATGGCTTCTCTTATGCCTTCGGCTGTTTCATAACCGTAAGTAATTTTGTCTTTGTTTTCTATGCCACCGTTAAAGTCAGTATGACGCACTAATACTTCGTATTCTTGGCTTTTTGCGATGAATTCCTCTTCATCAAATCCACCCAGCTTTTTACGGTATTCGACGTAGTAGTATAATTGCTTTCCTTCTAAACCTTGGCCGATAGGGATTTTTAGTAGCTTTGTACCGGAAGATGACAGCGAAGCTTGGGTTAGCGTATACAGCCCAGATTCGGACACAACGGTAACTTGATCGTCTTCTAGCCAACCAGCTTCACTTCGCCAAATGGTAGAGTAGAGAGGGTAATTAACGTCAAAGCTCATGGTGTCATAGGTTTCCCAATACCCCTTATTCTGACAACTATTATCAAAATGACGGTCTATTAGACTTTGCGGCAAATCGCCTATGGCACAATCGGTTTCAAAGATATGACCAAAACCGAACGTGTGGCCATATTCATGGGCGATGCGACCTGGTGTTAAGCAGCCAACCACGTCGTCATCCAAGCCGCCCCCACCCATTACGGCGAAATAACCAAAGTAGTGGTTGTCAGGCCCGACATATCGCTTCGTTTGGTAAGCATAGCAGCCTGGGTTTCCTCTTTCTGAGCGCGAGCCCATTAGAATGAGACGGTCGTATGACGCCAGGTCAGCAAGGTTGCTAATGGCTGCAATGGCATCATCGTGATATTTTTCGTTGTCATAGTTATCTGCAGAAAAGTATTCATCTGCTTCTTTATCAAGTTCTACCCAATCTAATACATCACTTTCCAACCAGGCTTTATTATTTGAGTTTTCTTTTATAAAGGTATTGAGGGAATTAGGATTATTTTGAATCAGGTCATGGGCTTGCTGCCGCGTGATTTTATTTTCTTGGTTTTTAAACCCGATAAGGGCAACTAGCGTTTTCTGTTCACCTAGGTTGTCTTCGAGGTTAGTCTCACCGCTGTCTTCTCCTTCTTCTTCGGTCTCTTCGTCAGGAGGTGTTAATAGGAAAGTCACTGATATTTCGCAATCGGTTGATGCTTCCCCTATGGTGTAAGTGAGGTTCGTTAAACTACCGTTACAACCGCTTATACTTTCAATTTCATAGCCTTCTTCCATTGCAAGCGTAAATGTTGCGGTTTCGCCTTCTGTTACGCTGGCTGAGGTAGGTGAGATCGAGCCGCCCGCGCCAACCGTCGTGCTGATTAAAAATGTGGAAACAGGGGGGGAGCTTTCTTCAGGGGTTGTGGGTATTGATGTATCAGAATCAGAGCCACCGCCACAGGCAAATAGTGTTAACGCTGACGTTGTCACTATCATCTTGGGCAGCAAACGTTGTATCCAATTACAATAGGGGGCGCTATTTTTCATGCTACTCTCTCATTCTTATTGTTCACTTGTAAATTGAGCTAACCAGTGCGAGTTAACGATAGATGAGACACTAACATCCAAGCCTTTTATGGTCTTTCCTTGGAACGCGCAAATTTCACGTATCCGCCGCGGTGATAGTGACAAAGCATGTAAGTGAAAAGCGAGAAAAACCAACATTTAGCACAGTATTTTCTTCCGCCCATCTACGTACACTGCACACTTTAACCTTGGAAGAATAATCATGCTGGGTATATCCCCTTTTTTACTGTTGCTTGTGCTTATACATCCTCTAAGTGGATTGGCGTATCAAGGGAGCGGGTCAAGCGAAGCGCTGCAACTCGCTGAGACGTACAACCATCAACTTACCGATAACACGATAAAAGCGTATTTCGTTAGCGAAAAATTAGACGGTATACGCGCTCGCTGGACAGGTAATCAGTTGCTCACTCGCGGCGGCCACCTCATCTATAGTCCAGCATGGTTTACCCGCCAATGGCCCGCTATCCCCCTTGATGGAGAGTTATGGGTAGGCAGAGCTAGGTTTGAGGACGTGTCGTCTATCGTATTGTCACAAACTCCAGATGAACGCTGGCATGAGGTAGTGTTTAAGTTGTTTGATATACCTGACAAAACCCGTCCGTTCGAACAACGAGTAACGCATATGAAAGCACTGGTAAAGGAGGTTAACCAAGCGTGGTTTGGTATGATTCCTCAATACACCTTAACAACCATAGCAGCGCTAGAGCTTGCGTTAGATGAGGTAACTCAAAAAGGTGGCGAGGGATTAATGCTACACCATCGAAAAGCAAAATATGTCCAAGGTCGAGCATCCCATTTACTCAAGGTAAAGCGGTATCAAGACAGCGAAGCCCGAGTGCTTAGTTACATAGAAGGTAAAGGGGAAATAAGCGGGCTGATGGGGGCGCTTAGCGTGATGACCCCAGACGGTATTACATTTAAATTAGGCTCGGGGTTTTCTATGGCGCAACGTCGGTCACCGCCGGCAATAGGTAGCATAGTTACCTATAAATATTATGGTGTGACTAAAAATGGTAAGCCTAGGTTTGCTAGCTTTTTGCATGTGCGTTCATCCAAAGATATAACGATACGCGCAGACCCGACGTTAACTGAATTACCTGTACACTAATATTGATAGTTTTTCTATTTATTATGGGTTTATTTTAATTGTAAAAAGCTATCATAATTTCCCATCTGAATGGCGAATATAAGTGGATAATTCCAATGCGAAATTTAATTTCTACGCCTTTAGCATTATACTGTAGGCGATTTATTAATCACACCTTGCGCCAGTGCGTATAAGACCGTTTACTCCCATTGCGCAAGCTAACTTAGAGGAAGAGACTGTGTTAAAAGACTATCGCAAACACGTTGAAGAGCGTGCGGAACAAGGCATTCCCCCAAAACCTCTCAACGCAGAACAGGTTGCTAGCCTAGTAGAACTTTTGAAAAATCCTCCACAGGGTGAAGGCGAATTCTTACTCGAATTATTATCTGAACGAGTACCACCCGGTGTAGATGAAGCCGCCTATGTAAAAGCGGGCTTTTTAAGCGCCATCGCTAAAGGCGAAGACAGCTGTGATCTTATTTCAAGAGAAAAGGCCGTGGAGTTACTCGGTAATATGCACGGCGGTTACAACATAGCCACACTGGTTGAACTACTCGATGAAGATACCCTTGCACCGCTAGCGGCGAAAGAGCTTAAACATACGTTGCTCATGTTCGACGCCTACCATGATGTGGAAGAAAAGCATAAAGCAGGGAATGAGTATGCTACCGACATTATTAAATCATGGGCTGAAGGGGAGTGGTTTACGTCGCGCAAACTGATGGACGACAAAATCACTTACACCGTGTTTAAAGTGACAGGGGAAACCAACACTGATGACCTATCCCCCGCGCCTGATGCATGGTCACGTCCTGACATTCCTCTTCACGCCCTTGCGGCTTACAAAATGCCTCGTGAAGGATTAGAGCCAGAAGAACCCGGCGTTAAAGGCCCAATGTCACAAATTGAAGAAGTGAAAAGCAAAGGCTACCCTGTCGCCTTCGTGGGAGATGTGGTTGGTACGGGTTCATCACGTAAATCGGCAACAAACTCAGTGTTATGGTTCTTTGGCGAAGACTTGCCAGGCGTGCCGAATAAGCGCGGTGGCGGTGTGTGCATAGGCTCCAAAGTAGCGCCTATCTTCTTTAACACCATGGAAGATGCCGGTGCCCTGGTTTTCGAAGCCGATGTGGAAAAAATGAATATGGGGGATGTGATAGATATCTACCCCTTTGAAGGTAAAATTACCAACCATGAAACCGGTGAACTGCTAGCAGAATACAGCTACAAGTCGAAGGTCATTTTAGATGAGGTTCGCGCGGGTGGGCGCATTAATCTGATTATAGGTCGTGGCCTTACTGAAAAGGCCCGCGAAACCTTAGGCTTAGGGCCCACAGATTTATTCCGCAAGCCAGAGCAGCCGAAAGACAGCGGAGCAGGTTTCTCTTTAGCACAGAAAATGGTGGGCAAAGCGTGCGGTGTTGAAGGTATTCGCCCAGGCACATATTGTGAGCCTAAAATGACCACCGTGGGTTCACAAGATACCACAGGTCCTATGACCCGCGATGAGCTTAAAGACTTAGCTTGTCTTGGTTTTACTGCCGATTTAACGATGCAGTCATTCTGTCACACGGCGGCTTACCCCAAGCCTGTGGATATTGAAACCCAGCACACGTTACCGGATTTTATTATGAATCGCGGCGGCGTGTCACTTCGCCCCGGCGACGGCATTATTCACAGCTGGTTAAACCGCATGTTACTGCCTGACACGGTAGGCACCGGTGGTGACTCCCATACCCGTTTCCCACTCGGGATTTCGTTCCCAGCGGGATCAGGGCTAGTGGCATTTGCTGCGGCAACGGGCGTTATGCCCCTTGATATGCCCGAGTCTATTCTTGTGCGCTTTAAAGGGGAAATGCAACCCGGCATTACTTTGCGCGACTTGGTTCACGCTATTCCGCTGTATGGTATTAAACAAGGCTTATTAACCGTTGAGAAAAAAGGCAAAATTAACGCCTTCTCTGGTCGTATTTTAGAAATAGAGGGTCTTGAAAACTTAACGGTTGAGCAAGCATTTGAACTATCTGACGCCTCGGCAGAACGCTCTGCGGCCGGTTGTACCATTAACCTTTCACAAGAATCGATTGCCGAGTACTTACGCTCAAACATCACTATGCTTCGTTGGATGATTAATGAAGGCTATGGTGACCCGCGTACACTAGAGCGCCGCGCACAGAAAATGGAAGAGTGGTTGGCTAACCCTGAGTTAATGCGCGCCGATGCCGACGCAGAATATGCAGAGGTTATCGAAATTGACCTTAATGACATTAATGAGCCTATTGTATGCTGCCCGAATGATCCCGACGACGCGAAAACTTTGTCTGAGGTAGCGGGCGACAAAGTGGATGAAGTGTTCATTGGTTCATGCATGACAAATATTGGTCACTTCCGCGCTGCCGGTAAATTGCTTGAGCAGTTCAACAAAACTTTGCCTACTCGTTTGTGGATGTCACCACCGACGAAAATGGATAAAGCCCAGCTGATGGAAGAAGGGTATTACAATATTTACGGCCGGGTCGGTGTGCGTACGGAAATGCCTGGATGTTCTTTGTGCATGGGTAACCAAGCCCGCGTAGACGCAGGTGCTACCGTACTTTCAACGTCTACCCGTAACTTCCCGAACCGTTTAGGTGACGGCGCAAATGTGTACCTGACCTCTGCTGAGCTTGCGGCTGTGGGAGCCATTGTAGGGCGAATCCCTACCGCCGAGGAATACATGGAATATGCCAGTAAAATCAATGCAATGTCTGGTGAGGTGTTCCGTTACTTAAACTTCGATAAAATGCCAAGTTTTAAGAAGGCTGAAGAGGAAGCGAAAGCGCGAATTATTCCAACATTGAATGTTGCTTAAAATAGTGTATAAACTACCAAGCCGGTTACGTAGGTAGCCGGCTTTTTTTATGGTTGAAGGACTATCTAATGGGAAAATTTTTCTTTGTAGCCACCATGCTTATGGTATCACTAGGCTGCGTTCACGCGCAGGACGATTCGGTACAACAATTGGAACAAGTTCAGTTTGATAACATTGTTATTGAATTGGGTGGTAAAAAATACGACGTAGAATACGCAAAAACCTTCGAACAGCGTGCTCGAGGGCTTATGTTTCGCAAAGAATTATGTGAAGATTGCGGCATGTTTTTCAAGTTCAATACCGCCAAACTTGCCGGTATGTGGATGAAGAATACTTATATCCCCTTAGATGTAGCGTTTATCGACAGAAACGGTGTGATCTCAGATATAAAACCTTTAACACCACACAGCTTAGCGTCTGTGGGGTCATCTAAAAAGGTACTGTTTGCACTGGAAATGAACCAAGGGTGGTTTGCCAAACATAATATCCGTGTTGGAGACCAAATAAATATTCATCGTTAAACTGCGCATTTAATCAGCGCAGTTCAGCCAAAAAAGGCTGGAGTACATTCGGAGTTAAACAAAGTGACAAATGCCTTATCGATAGCCAAGTTCGGCGGGACCAGTGTTGCCAATTATGAAGTTATGCAAAACTGCGCGCGAATTGTTGCCGGTAATGAAAAAACACGCATCGTGGTGGTGAGTGCATCAGCTGGGGTGACCAATCACCTCGTCAGTCTCGCGCACACTCCCATGACACAGCAGAAAATTGAAGAGACATGCCAAGCAATAACCGATATCGAGCTGGCTATCTTAGATAAGCTTGAAGACAAAGAAGCAGTAGCCCCTAAGTTAACGGATTTACTTGAGGAAGTGCGCGCATTAGCGTTTCACGAAGAAATACTGCACAGAAATGATCTTAAAGATCAGCTGTTGTCTATGGGTGAACGTATGTCGTCACTGATGTTCTCAAGTGTATTGGCAGAGCAGGGTGTGAACACCATGAACTTTGATGTACGCAAAGTTCTCCGTACCGACAGTGAGTTTGGTGAAGCCGCCCCTCAACTTGAAGAAATTGCGAAGTTGGCCCAACAGCTTTTAGCACCTGAAATCGCTTCGGCTATTGTCGTGACGCAAGGTTTCGTAGGGGCTGATGTGGAAGGCCGCACCACGACATTAGGTCGTGGTGGTTCTGATTTTACAGCGGCATTACTTGCCGAAGCATTGGACGCAGAGTCTTGTGAAATTTGGACCGATGTCACTGGGGTATACACAACCGACCCGCGTATCACAGAGGCGGCTCATCCTTTACCGGAGCTTAGCTTTGAAGAAGCTGCCGAAATGGCCACCTTTGGGGCTAAGGTACTGCATCCTGCCACCATGGAACCGGCATTACGCAAAGATATCAAAGTCTTCGTAGGATCAAGTAAAGAGCCAGAAAAAGGCGGAACGTGGATTGTACGTGATTGTGAGCATGAGCCACCCTATCGTGCGATTACACGCCGTAAAGAGCAGGTAATGGTGACGGTGAAAACCCCTAAGATGATGTACGCTCAGGGCTTCCTTCAGCAAGTTTTTTCTATTATTGCTAAGCACAAGCTAAGCGTAGACTTGGTCACAACGTCTGAAATCTCGGTGTCTTTTACCTTAGATAACCCAGCAAACTCAGTGGCGCAGCGTTTAAATAAAGAAACCATCGCTGAGCTTGAAACCATCTGTGACGTGAAAGTTGAGAAAGGCTACGATCTTGTTACCGTAGTAGGCAACAATATGCAGACCGCTATTGGCGTATCCAGTAAAATTCTGGCTGCGGTGTCAGACTTTAATTTACGCATGATTTGTTTCGGCGCAAACCCGCACAATTTATCGTTCTTGGTGAACGAAACTGACAGTGACGATATTGTCAGAAAGCTGCACAAAGCCTTGTTTGAATAAGGCTGAAATGCCCTACACCAGGCATAAAAAAACGGCCGAATGAAAATTCGGCCGTTTTTTATTTCTGACTGGCAGAAGGACAGACTACACTTTAAATTGTCGAATAGACTGTTGTAGTTCCTCTGCTAGGCGGGCCACTTCATGGCTCGACTCAGAGGTTTGCTGTGCACCTGCGGTGGTTTCTTCTGCAATGCCTACAATGGTTTCCAGTTTTTCACTGATTTCTTGCGATACCGTATTTTGCTCTCTCGCTGATTGCTCAATTTGAGAGCTAACATCGTGAGCCTTATGCACGGCTTCAGAAATGATGTCGAGGGCTTGCGTGGCTTTTTCAGTTTGCGCTACACAGGCCACGGTCTGATCTTTACCTTGGTTCATCACAGATACCGCGCGCTCAGCGCCGGCTTGCAGCACTTCAATCATGGCGTTGATTTCTTGTGTCGACTCCTGCGTACGGCTGGCAAGTGTTCTCACTTCATCGGCAACTACCGCGAAGCCTCGGCCTTGTTCGCCTGCGCGTGCAGCCTCAATGGCAGCATTAAGGGCTAACAGGTTGGTTTGGTCGGCAACGCCGCGAATAACATCAAGAATGCCACCAATGCTTGCACTGTCTTGATGTAACTTATTAATAACGTCAGCGGCGTCTTGTACGTCTTTAGCCAAAATCTCGATGGTGTTTTTATTTTCCAACGATATTTGACGCACATTTTCTGCTTCGGCATCAGCGTGACGAATTTGACTTAGGGTATCCTCAGCGTTTTGTACCACCAGCTGAGATGTTGAGTGCATTTCAGTGGTTGCTGTGGCCACTTGTCCAATTTGAGATTTCTGATCTTGGATGGAGTGGGTGGTTTGTGCGGTCACCGCAGACGTTTGTTCTGAAGCGGCTGCAAGCTGTTCTGCACGTACGTTAATCGCAGATATGAGTGATTTCAGGCTGTCGATTAGGTTATTACAGTTGCGCGCTAGCAAACCAAATTCGTCTTGAGCCGAGTCGTCAAGGCGATGGGTTAAGTCGCCTGATGCCGCTACCGTTAGTAATTCGTTTACGCGATAAAGTGGGCGGGTAATCGCGCGAACGGTGACATAGCCAATACCTGCGGCCACCGCAATAGAAAGCAGTACCACAACAATAACAAAGGTATTGCCGGTTGTGATGGCTGAATTAACCTGATCTTCAATGTCCGACGCTTTACTGTCCGCAAGGGTTAACAATTTACCTAATGCAACGACACCATCAGAGATATTCTTATCTGACGCATTCAGCGCTTGTTCGGCTTGGTTGCGGCGCTCTAAACGGTTCACGTGAAGCTGCACAACACCATCACTTGCGGTAATGGCGTTTAAAGCATCGTTAACCAATTCATTGATTTCGTCTAGGGTACCTGAGTCGTCGCGGCCGCCGGCGGTTTGTACCATGTCGCTTAGCAGGGTTGCCACTTTGTCTACCACTAAGCTTACTTCGTTACCCAACGTTTGCGAGCGTACTAGGGTCTCTGTTTTAACGTATTCATACGATACCGTTAAAAGGGAAAGCAAAGACGTTTCTAACTGGCCACCAATTGAGGCTGCCCGTCGTAAATTTGCGTTTGATTGCACCGCATCAAGGTCTGAAAAATCGAGCAAGTAGGTAGAGGCATCATCGGCGTTATCTTCTGCATCACCTAGACGGTCGTCAATCTCGTTACTCAAATCCATATACTTGCGATGATTCACGTACATGTTTTCGACATTTTTTACATAGGCATCGTAGGCATCCCTAACACTATTTAAGGTTTTTCTTAATTCGGGCTCGTCCGCTACTGCTGAGGCAAGTTTTTTGTACTCTTGCTCAAAGTCGTTTTGGCTTCTATCAAACGCGCTGCGCTTTTCTTCCAGGCCACTTAAATTTTCTTCAATATACGACTCAAAGGTGAGTCTTCCCATATTGAGAAAGCTGGCTTTCAGGGCATTACTGCCGGCAACGGTGGGTAAGGCAACGTCATTAACTTCTTCGGTTGCTGACCCAATCGAATTGAGGTTGTATAGTGACACTACACTAACAACAATCAGTAACAAGCTGATTGCAACAAATCCCCCGATTACGCGAGTGGCTACTGTAATCTTCATCGGAACTCCTGGACTGATGCTTTTTATTTTTATACGGGACGATATTACCCCGCAATAGACACGAAATACACTCTTAAACCTGTTTTGTTTTATACTTAAGGATAAAAAAGGTATTTTTGCCGAATGTATAAGGTATCGGCAGCCGCGCTTAATTGCTGAAGTAGATAATACGAGCCTAGACGTTTTTAGTGGTAATACCAGTAAGTTTACGCGTCAACGGATATTAATTGGTTTGTCTCAATGTGTAGCATCGTGAGTGAATTGCCCCAGACATACCCCGTATCTAAACCAACAAACTGTGGATGGTTAGTGTCTCCGGCTAGGGCTGCCCAATGGCCAAATACCAAGGTTTCATCTGCGCGAATAAAGGGGTTGGGAAAAGTAAACCAAGGCGCAAGGGATGCTGGAGATTGAGAGGGGTGGGTTTTTGTTTCAAACTCCAAATGCATCGTTTTATTTAAGTACCTCATACGCGTACAGGCATTTATGATAAAGCGTAATCGCTTTGTACCTGACAGCGTGTCTTCCCACACTCTCGGCGTATTTCCATACATAATTTCAAGTAAGTCTGCATAGCAAGCAGATTGTAAGTGCTGACTCACCTCTTCGCTTAACATCAATAGCTTTTCTGTCGACCAAGCAGGATAAAGCCCCGCATGCACAAGGGTATGCTGCTTACCCACTTGTGTAGCAAGAGGGAACTGGCGTAGCCAATCGAGTAATTCTGGTAAGTCTGGGGCGGCCAGAAGAGGGGCGAGCTTATCGTCTTTTTTGGGCTTTTTAATGCCGTTGGCTACTGCCAGCAGATGAAGATCATGATTACCCAATACACTGTGAAAACGTGGGCCAAGTGAACGTAAAAACCGCAAGGTAGATAAAGAGTCTTCACCTCGAGCCACTAAATCACCTACGCCGTGAAGGGTGTCTTGTTCAGGGTTAAAGCTGACTTTATCGAGAAGGCGTTGCAACCCCTCATAGCAGCCTTGAATATCGCCAATGATAAAGTTTCTTTCTACTGACATAGCCTGCTCAATTAATGAAGAATGTTTTGTACAGCCAGCCTGAAGACGTCGATGGGAACACGAAAGCGGCCGCCATTGCTTTGTTCCATTTCATAGTAGCCCTGCATATTTCCAACTGGCGTATCTATTACCGCGCCGCTGGTATAATCAAAGCTTTCACCTGGTTCTATAATAGGCTGCTTCCCTATAACGCCTGCACCTTGTACTTCGCTAGATTTTCCGTTTGCATCTGTTATACGCCAATAACGGCTAATAAGTTGTACCGTCTCATTACTATTGTTAATAATGGTAATGTGATAGGCAAACGCGAATTGCGTAGAGTCTGATGGTAGATGTTCAGGGAGGTGACGGGTTTTCACCCGTACCTCAATGTTATCAGCAATCATTTTCAACCTTGTTGATTGTCGCTCTGTTCCAATGCGGTTACCGCATTGGCGAGGGTGGCGAAATCTTTCAATGAAAGTACTTCGGCGCGACAGGTAGGATCGATACCTAGTTCAGATATTTGCGCTTCAGTTAAACAATCTTTCAATGAATTACGAATCGTTTTGCGACGTTGATTAAACGCTTGGGCACAAACTCGTTCCAAGGTATTCAGCGAGTTAACTTCCACCGGAGGAGTGGCATGCGGCACAAGTTTAACCACCGCAGAGTCTACTTTTGGGGGCGGCTTAAACGCGCCAGGTGGTACGTTTAAAACGGGGATCACATGACAGTAGTACTGCGTCATTACCGACAATCTACCGTAGTTTTTCGTACCCGGCCCTGCCGCTAGCCTGTTAACCACTTCTTTTTGAAGCATGAAGTGCATATCTGCAATGCTATCAGCGTGGTCGAAAAGATGAAACATAAGCGGGGTCGATATATTGTAAGGTAAGTTACCAAATACCCGAAGCTTCTTGCCTTCATAGGGCATGGACTTTAATAGCGACGTAAAGTCGAAGGTCATGGCATCTTGTTCAATAACCGTCAGTTTATCGCCATTAAAAGGATGATGACGCAATCGCTTAGCTAAATCTCTATCTAGCTCAACCACAGTCAGTGCATCTACTTCCTCACAAACAGGGTCGGTTAACGCCCCCAAGCCAGGGCCAATTTCTACAAGGTTCTGCTCATTTTGAGGGTTAATTGCTGCAACGATTTTGCCGATAACATAATCGTCGTGCAAAAAGTTTTGCCCAAAGCGTTTTCTGGCCGTATGGCCTAAATGTGTTTTACTCATTGTTGATGATGTGCAAGCTCAATGGCTTTTTCCAATGCTTTTCTAAAACTCCCAGGATCTACGTTACCTGAGCCCGCGAGGTCGAGGGCAGTACCGTGGTCTACTGAGGTTCGAATAAAAGGTAAGCCCAGCGTAATATTCACTGAGGCGCCGAAACCCTTGTATTTTAGCACGGGTAAGCCTTGATCGTGATACATAGCTAACACAACGTCGGCATCGTCGAGGTATTTAGGCTGAAAAATAGTATCTGCCGGGAGTGGACCGGTAATTTTTAAGCCTTCTTCACGAAGCTCATCAAGGGCCGGGATGATGGTATGAATTTCTTCTGTACCTATATGGCCGTCTTCACCAGCATGAGGATTTAAGCCACAAACATAAATGTGTGGCGTTTGAATACCAAACTTAAGCTTTAAATCGGTATTGATAATATGAATAACTTTGTGCAAGCGTTCTTTAGTGATAGCCCTTGACACATATTCAAGAGGAATATGTGTGGTAGCAAGGGCAACATTTAAACCTTCGGTTGCCAGCAGCATTACCACATCAATGGTATTAGACTGATAGGCAAAAAACTCGGTATGGCCGCTAAATGACACGCCCGCCTTATTAATAATACCCTTATGAACCGGGCCGGTTACCACCGCGGCAAAATCGCCGTCTATATTCGCTTGGCAGGCCTGACGTAAGGTTTCTACAACATACAGCCCATTGTCACTATTAAGCTCGCCTGCCACCACATCAACGGCTTTATCGATTTGCTTAAGGTAAAGCGAACCTGCCGGTTGAATATCCGTGTTATTAGCGTCATAAGGAAGCAGGGTTAAAGGTAAACCTAACGCCTCTGCTCGGGCGTGAAGTACTTCACCATCGGCGAATACAACTAACTGTGCTTGCCAAGGCTCTTGAGCCAGCTTGATGATAAGATCTGGGCCTATGCCCGCTGGCTCTCCTGGCGTAACGGCTATTTTTAACGGTGCTGTCATTAATGCTCTATTTCGTTTCTAATACTTCGATATAAGCCGCATCGCGCATTTCTCGTAGCCAGTTTTCCGTTTCTTCTGAAAACTTTCTATTGAAGATAAGCTGATACGCTTTGTCTTCTTTTCTACGTTCGGTTGCGTCGTCTGTGCGTCTATCGATGAGTTGAATTAAGTGCCAACCATGAACTGAGCGAACGGGATCGCTATATTCACCTGGCGATAATTGTGCGAGGGCTTCTTTAAAAGCAGGGACATAGTTGTTTGGATCAGTCCATCCCAACTCGCCTCCTCGTAACGCCGACCCTGGATCTTCAGAATATTCTTTCGCTAGTTCGGCAAAATCTGCCTCCCCGCTTTCAAGTTGAGTTCTGAATGTAGCCAACATTTCTTTCGCTTTGTCTTCGCTTAAGATTATAGAGGGCTTTATGAGTATATGGCGAGAATTAACTTCTTCAACGGTAACTTTTTCGATGCCTCGGGTATCAATAACCTTGAGGATATGGAAGCCTGCACCACTACGAATAGGGCCTACGAGTGCGTCTTTTTCTTTGCCTTGAATGGCTTCGGCAAAAAGCGTTGGCATGGCGTTGATATTAAGCCAACCCATTTCACCGCCTTCTAACGCTTCATTACCTGATGACGATGCGATGGCAATTTTTTTGAAATCAGAGCCAGACTCTAACAAGGAAATCACTTTATCGGCTCTGTCTCTTGCCGCCGCAATATCTTCATCGGTAGGATCAGAAGGTAATCCAATCAAAATATGACCTAGGTTATATTCTGCTTGTTCTGCACCTTGCTGTTCCATTAACTCGAGTAGGGTATTGATTTCTTGCTCGGTTATGTAAACACGACGGCGAACGTTAGCGCGACGAACTTCACCCATAATGACTTCTTCGCGAATATCTTCGCGATAATCTTCGTAAGCGATGCCTTCTATTTCAAGCTGTCGTCTCAGCGTTTCTAGCGTGACATTCTGATTTGCCGCAATATTTGAAATCGTTTGCTCAAGTTGCGGGTCACTAATCTGAATACCCATACGTTCTGCCATTTGAAGCTGAAGGCTTTTAATGATTAACCGTTCGATGGCTTGGGTACGAAGTGCACGGTCAGACGGTAATGACTGATTGTTGGCTTGTGCATTGCGTTTAACATCACTGATGAGTGCCTGAACTTCGCTTTCAAGCACAACGCCCTGATCGACAATAACCGCTACACGGTCAAGCATAACTTCTTGCGCTATACTATTAAAAGATAGTACTGCGCCTAATAACAAGGCCCGGATTATGAACTTCATACTCACTCTTTTCTTATTGGTTAATACTGCACGCTTGCATTAAACAAGCGTAATATCGGGTTAATTTAAACTATATGGCTGACGATAGCCAAACAAGCCGTCTTCTAACATGCTTCTTTGCGTACCAGAGGTACCTATACCTTTGAAGATAAATTGCATTGAGACACCAGAATCGAAATCATCAATAGACTGTTCTCCTGTTGAATCGTAGCGGTTATTTAGGTTTCTGTACGCCACAACGCGTACCGCCCAACAGCAAGACTCATATTGCAGCCCAGTGTAGGTTTCGATACTTCTATCGCCGTCTAAATCTCGGTACGAACGCCCCACCCATTGCCAATTTTCTGCAATAGGCCAACTGGCAGAAACGCCCACTTGGTCGATGGTTTCACCACTTAAATCACGTACATATCTGTGACTCAGTTGAATGAAGCGTGCGGCATCTTTTCTATATTCAATGCCGGTGCTGCTTAAATCCACTTTGTCTGTATCTGTGGTCACTTGCATATCAGAGTGTAAATACCAGCGTTTGTTTAAACGCCAATCGACTTCTGCTGCAAGGGCCGAACGATCTTGGTTTTTCGTGGCCGCAACGACTTTGTTATCTTCAAGGTAGAATATCTGACCCACACTTAACACGAATTGTTCCCGATTGTTTTTATCCAACATACGGGTGGTGAGGCCTAATGTAATTTGGTTGTTGTCACTGATGCGGTCTAAACCGGTAAACTCTTGGCCGCGAAACAAGCCTTCCACATCGGTAAGCAAAGGCGTAGAGTCGTATTGGCCAATATCTGTCTGATCTTCATATGAGGTATAAAGATACTGAATTTTAGGTTCCAATGTCATCGACATATCTTTGTTAAACCATGCTTCATCTTTTTCAAAATAAAGGGCACCAAACAAGCGCGCCTGGCCTAAGGTTCGAGTCACATCTTCAGACAAGTCGGTGTCTTGGATATTTTCTTGCTTATAAATGGTTTGCAGTAAACTGGTTTCAGCCACAAACTCGCCCCATGCGGAGCGAAGCGGCAATGCCACAGTCGGTGCTACGTGAAAGCGTGTCGCTTTAGGCGCAGACTCTGACGTGCTATCAAAATAGGCCAGTTCAGAATCTAGGTTAAAGGTTAAATATTTTCCCCATGGGGTTTGGTAGTTGACTTTAAGCTCAGGTAAGGCGCGATAACTCTCTGCGGTATCGCCAAGGACCTCAAAGTCTTTGACGTGCATGCCTACAAGTAGGTTTTTAGAGTAATAGTTTAAGCTAATGGTACGATACAAGTGAGTGTCAGCGCGGCTGTAGTAGTCAGAACCTAAATCTACAATGTAGTTGTCGTCACTTAGGCCATTAAAATCTACCCCTAATACCCAGTTGTCATTAATTTCGCCTTGGTGTTCAATACGATAAAAATACCTGTCGGGCTGGCTATCTAGGTCATTGTCACTGGGTAAATATTCCACATAGGCCATGCTTTCGCTTTTTTCACCTAAATGGCGGAATTCGGTATTCAATTGCAACCCACGAAGTGTCATTACTCTTGGGGTAATCGTCATGTCGTAGTTAGGTGCTATATTCCAATAAAACGGCTGCTGGTAGTCAACGCCAGTGGTGCTAGAGCTGGTGAGTTCAGGAAAAAGAAGCCCTGTTTGACGCTGATTACTCACAGGAAACGCAAAATAAGGAAGATAAAATACCGGGACATCGGCCACATAAAATCGAGTATGTTTAGCCTGGCCCCACATGGTTCCTTTCTCAAGGCTGATTTCGCTGGCTCTTATCATCCAATCTTCATCACCTTCAGGGCAGGTGGTAAAGCTTACATTTTTAAGCACGATGCCGGTGTCTGTATCTAACAAGATGTCTTGCGCGGCGCCTTGTCCAACAAACCCAGTGAGTTGATATTTAGTATTCTCCATTTCTAAACGTTCTTCTTCTGAACGAAGAGAGACAGCATCACTTTCAACACTTAATTGAGGATCTTGGTAGCGCACATTGCCTTTAGCGATGAGGTCTTTGCCGTTCTCATTAACTTGTGCTTGAGATGCACTGATGACAGCCGTGTCTGACGTAATATCAACGTTGCCTGAAAACAGCGCCACTTTATTTTGAATAATTTCGGTACGATTCGCCTGCACTTTGATGTGCCCCTTAGGCATCAAAGCAGCGCTATTGAATGAAATAGGTTCCACCGCACATGTAGACAATGGTGGCGTTGAATCATTTATGTTTTCCTGTGCATTCGCGACGGGCAATACAAAAGTCGCGGAAACAAGCATGGCGCAGGTGTTTTTCATGCGGTGGTGAACGGCCTGTTAGATAAATTAGGTGCGTGAACTTAACGCTGTGACCCTATGAGCACGCATTTAGTTCGGCAAATCATTAATAATACACTGCGACTGAGTCTCGCGCAGCAGTTATCTATACTCACTGAGCACCAATTCTAAGCATATATGCGTGATTAACCAACCGTTGTAAGGAAAAAATATGGTGAATAAAGCGTATCTTTACGTAACCTTGCCCATTTTCTCGGTAAAAAACGGTACAGCCCTTGCTCAAGCTACACGGCATTTGCATCCTGAGGTTGAAAAACGCATTCTTGTACCTACTTCTATTGCAATGATGGTCTGCTATAGTGACCCAAAACAATGATTGGAACCCTTGCGCAGTGGTAATAGCGATAGTGTTTTGACAATCACAAGCCAATTAACAGCAGAAAGCGAAAAGAGTACGAGGAGAGTTTACGGTGTGGGGAAAAGTTTTAGGCTTTCTATTTGGCTTAATGTTTTTGAAGATACCTGGTGCCATTCTTGGGGTGATTGTCGGGCACTTTTTTGATAAAGCGTATAGCCAAGACTTTAATCAATTAGGTGGCTTTGGCCGTTTCTTTAGCGACCAGAATAGCCTCAAACAACAAGCCGTTTTCTTTCATAGTCTATTTTCCGCACTGGGTCATCTAGCAAAGTCAGATGGGCAAGTGACCAACCGAGAAATTCAAATAGCCACGGCGCTTATGGACGACATGAACTTGTCTGGCGACGCAAGGCAAGAAGCGCAAAACGCCTTCAGAGAAGGGAAAGCTCGGGATTTTCCACTGGTTGATACCCTAAAAGGGTTATACGAAGCGTGTCATGGCCGCCGTGACATTCTACAAGTATTCCTAGAAATTCTTATTCAAGCTGCGTTTGCCGATGGCAAGCTATCTCAGGAAGAGTATGTGGTATTAGAAAAAGTGGCCAAGCCACTTGGCTTTAGACGACGGGACTTAGATTACTTGATTTCTATGTTTGAAGCGGAAATTCGGTTTAGGCAAAGAGGCGGTCAGCAACGTTCTTCGCAACACAGCCCGTACACCGAAACCCAGTCACTCGATGATGCGTATCGCATTTTAGGGGTATCTTCCTCTGACGACGAGAAAACGATAAAGCGGGCTTACCGCAAGCGTATGGCTGAACACCATCCAGATAAACTCGTATCAAAAGGGCTGCCAGAGCAAGCCATGGAAATTGCGAAAAAGAAAGCGCAAGATATTCAATCAGCTTATGAACTGGTAAAACAGAAGCGTGGCTTTTAATGAAACGTGAGCTTACTTATGTGCCTGGTGCCAGCCAAGCACACATCGATAGCTTTATTGAAATGCTGTGGCTGGAGAAAGGGCTATCTGAGCATACCCAACAAAGCTATCGAACCGATCTCACTAAGCTCGCCATTTTTTGTAATAACCAAGGGTTAAAAGACATCAGTGTTTTGGATACCGGGTTGCTGCAAGAATATTTGGCGCATCGTCATGACAAGGGCTTATCAACCCGCAGCACACAGCGTGCAATGAGCGCCATGCGTGCTTTTTTTGTGTACTTAATTGCGCAGCAGGTGCGTATAGATAACCCCGTTTCTACCTTAGCCAACCCTAAGATTTCCAAAGCGTTGCCCTCGTCGTTGAGCGAGCAACAGGTAGAGGATTTATTGCAAGCGCCTCAAACAGACGACGCCATAGAATGTCGTGATAAAAGCATGCTGGAAGTGTTATATGCCACCGGCTTGCGCGTGAGTGAGCTTATCAGTTTAACCATGGATCAGGTTAGCCTACAGCAAGGCGTGGTAAGAGTGGTAGGGAAAGGCGATAAAGAACGCTTAGTTCCTTTAGGTGAAGATGCCATCGACTGGCTACTTACTTATGTAAAAAACGCACGGCCCATACTGGCTACGAAAGCCTCAGATTATGTTTTTTTGAGTCGTCGAGGGCAAAAGATGACCCGCCAAACCTTCTGGCATAGAGTGAAATATTACGCCGTAAAAGCAGGGATTGAACAACATTTGTCGCCGCACACCTTACGCCATGCTTTTGCCACACACCTGTTAAATCATGGCGCCGATTTAAGAGTGGTACAGATGCTGTTGGGGCACAGTGATTTGTCGACGACACAAATATATACGCATGTCGCCACTGAACGCTTACAAACCTTGATTCATAGCCATCACCCGAGGGGCTAGAAGACAAAGGCCTATTTCTCTTTGCTTTGCCTATGTTAGCATTGCAAACTTCGCCGAAATGGTAAGTGTAAGGCTCACCATGTCATTGGCTAGAGAAATAATTCTTCGCCTTCATCGGTCTGTATCTAATATATGTTTATGCTAGCAAAACGCAGCGCAATTGGAGTTAACGTAGTGAAATTTGTAAAAAGTTGTATGCTTCTCGCTTTTCTTTGTGTGAGCTTTTTTTCACAGGCCGACGATGAAGCCGCGGTAAAAGAGAAGTTAACAATGCTACTCGGTTTAGAGGTGGATACCATTGCAGATGCGCCAGTAGAGGGCTTACTTCAAGTGTCCACCGACCGTGGCTTATATTACGTCAGTAAGGATGGCCAATATTTAGTGCATGGACGTATCTTCAATATTGATGAAGGCATGAAGAACGAAACAGAAGAGGCACTGAGTGAGATGCGCTTGCAAGGCATTGCTGAATTGAAATCTTCTGCCATCACGTATAAAGCAAAAAATGAGAAACACGTTATAACGGTATTTACGGATATAACCTGTGGGTATTGCCGAAAGCTTCACCGCGAAATGGGTGAACTTAACGATTTAGGTATCACCGTTCAGTATTTCGCCTTTCCACGGGCAGGGTTATCTGGCAAAAGTTATGGCGACATGGTGTCTGTTTGGTGTGCAGAGAATCCTCAAAAGGCCCTAACTGATGCCAAATCAGGGGATCAAGTGAAAAGCGCACGCTGCGACAATAAAGTGGCGGAGCAATACCTGTTGGGTCAAAAAGTCGGTGTGAATGGCACGCCGAATATTATTCTTCCCGACGGCTCGGTCATTCCCGGTTATCAGCCAGCACAAGCTATTGCTCAAACGTTGCAAGAGCTTAACTAGCTTTTATTACTGATACTTTCAATATTGAAAGTATCAGTAATAGATGCGCCGCCATCAAGCGGCGCAGACAGCATTTTACCTCATACACTATCCTCGGTATCATAAGCCATAATTTTGCTGTGAAGACATGACACTATGATACTGCCAATCGTGCGCCGAGACGTAGAGGCCACGCCGCTTGCGCCCCACTTACACCCAGTTCTAAACCGTATTTACCGCGGCCGAAATGTGCATAGTATTGACGAGCTAGAGCATTCGTTGAAGGGCTTAACGCATTTCAATCAGTTAAAGGGTATGCATCAGGCTGCCACGCTGCTAGCAGAAACGGTGGTTTCTGGGAAACGGTTAATTATCGTAGGCGACTTCGATGCGGATGGTGCTACCAGTACCTCCTTGTGCATGTTAGCCCTGCGTATGATGGGGTTTGATAATGTCGATTACCTTGTGCCGAATCGTTTTGATTTTGGCTACGGGCTGAGCGTACCGATTGTGGATGTCGCTAAACAGCAGGGCGCCGAAACAATAATGACGGTGGACAATGGCATTGCCTGTGTTGAGGGCGTGGCGCATGCGAAGAGCCTTGGCATCTCAGTGTTAGTTACCGACCACCATTTACCTGGCGACACCCTGCCTAATGCCGATGCCATGGTGAATCCGAACCAGCCAGGCTGTCACTTTCCGTCCAAAAACCTGGCTGGCGTAGGCGTGGCGTTTTACATCATGCTGGCACTAAAATCGCAGTTACAGCAACAAGGTTGGTTTGATAGTCAGCGCCTGCCTGCTCCCAATTTAGCCTCACTGCTAGACATCGTTGCGGTGGGCACGGTAGCGGATGTTGTTCCCCTTGATAAACACAACCGCATTCTCGTCCATCAGGGCTTGCAACGTATTAGAGCTGGCCAATGTAGACCGGGTATTCGCGCCTTGATTGATGTAGCAAATCGCGACAGTGCGCATCTTACATCAACAGATTTGGGTTTTGTTATTGGACCAAGATTAAATGCGGCGGGCAGATTAGACGATATGTCACAAGGCATTGCGTGTTTGATGGAAGAAGACGCTATGCAAGCGCGGATGATTGCCGCAGAGTTAGATGCGCTTAACCAAGAGCGTCGAGAAATAGAAACGGGCATGAAAGCACAAGCCGAGCAAGTGCTTGAAAAGCTCAATGTTAACGAAGGTAATATTCCCGCCGCGCTTGTGATATATCAGGCCGATTTCCATCAAGGTGTGATTGGGATTGTGGCGGGGCGACTAAAAGAAAAATACCTAAAACCTGTGATTGCGTTTGCGCATCAAGATGATGACGTGATTAAAGGTTCGGCGCGTTCCATTCCTGGCATCCACATTCGTGACGTACTCGATGAGGTCAACACCAAGTACCCTCAAGTAATAAGTAAATTTGGCGGTCACGCTATGGCAGCTGGGCTCAGTTTGCCTTTAAAAAACCTTGAGGCGTTTCAGCAGGCTTTTGTCGAAATCACACAATTGCACATGAGTAAGCTAGAAGGTCATCAAGTTTTACTTAGCGATGGTGCACTCTCAAAAGACGAACTCAGTTTATCGTTTGCCCATGTACTTAGACAGGCAGGCCCCTTTGGGCAAGGGTTTGAATCTCCGTTGTTTGATGGGCATTTTACCGTGGTGAGCCAGCGGCTGGTGGGGGAGAAACACCTCAAATTAGTACTACGGGATGAAAGCGTAGGCGAAATAGATGCCATTGCATTTAATGTAGATCTTAAAGCCTGGCCTAATGCTTCGGTCTCTCGCGTGCACATTGCTTATCGTCTTGACGTTAACGTATTTCGGGGGCAGGAGTCGGTGCAACTCATTGTTGAGCAGATCAGCGAGCCAGAGTCGACCCGTGCAGAGAATGCCACTAACAGGTAAAACATCGTGAAATCAGAATCAGACAAGTTGGTTAATAAACACAAACAGCTTAATCAAACTGATAATGCAAAGGTAATATCCCATGTGCAGCGAGAAGATGGAGACTGGGTACGACACACCTTAATGTTAGAGGGGCTTGAGGTTCCGTTTGTTTTTCGACGCAAGCAGCAATACCAAAATTTGAAAGGGGCAAGGGTTAACCTTACCTATTACCGTCACGTAGAGGATGTGGCTGGCATTGAATTTGAAACCATGAAAGTGGTGCGTATTAAGCGCAGTTAATAGAACACCACAGCAATTATTCTATAATCGAGACGAAAATATGAACAATGAGTGGTTAACCGCCTTCGTTTTGCACCGGCGACCTTATCGAGAAACCAGTTACATTGTCGATTTTTTTACGCTTCAGGAAGGCAAAATCAGCGCCGTAGCGAAAGGGGTGAAAAACAGCAAATCCGACCGTAAAAGCCTTTTGCAGCCTTTTCAGCCCCTTAACGTTCAATTAGCGGGGAAGTCTGAGTTAAAAAACTTACGCAGTGTTGAAAGCGCGGCGGCGTATCTGCCACTCACAAAAAAACCTTTGTTTTGTGCCATGTATATTAACGAGGTAACCAACCGCATTATGCCGCCAGGGCTTGCCAGTGAGCCGCTTTATCAAGCGTATACCGAGGCGTTACAAAGGCTAAACGAAGAAGACGCCGAGGGAAACATTGAAACGACCCTCAGGCAATTTGAACGCGCGCTGTTAGAAGAAATGGGGCTAATGCCCGATTTTACTTACGATGTAGAATGGGAAGCGCCTATTCAACCAGAGTATCTTTATCGCTTACAAGCAGAACATGGATTCTGTCGTCAGGTTGAAGGGCAAGGGGGAAGTCGAGCATTTCCCGGGCAAGCGCTTATCGACTTAGCAGAGCATGTTTATACTCCGTTAAGTAAAAAAGTGGCAAAGGTGTTGTTTAGAGAACTTTTGAAAACCTTATTGGGGGATAAGCCGCTAAAAAGTCGGGAGTTATTTTTGCGACAACCCAAATAACCTTGCCATGTTACGGTTATTTAATCTCGGCTTTTTGTCCAGTTTGCTGGTGAAACTTTGTTACACTATCCCACTCGTTCCTTTTATTGTTACCTGCATATGGCTTAGCGGGTGGCGCGACATTTGATGAATTTGAAATATTACAGGTTTTACTGATGAGCTCTATTCTTCTTGGCGTTAATATTGACCACATTGCAACCTTGCGAAATGCGCGAGGCACAGCTTACCCAGATCCAGTCCATGCTGCGGATATTGCCGAGCGGGCAGGAGCAGACGGCATTACCGTCCACCTAAGAGAAGATCGCCGTCATATTAAAGATAGAGATGTACGATTACTCGCACAAACCATCAATACTCGCCTTAATCTTGAAATGGCGGTGACCGATGAAATGCTGGCCATTGCTGAAGAGGTAAAGCCTGTTTTTTGTTGTCTGGTTCCGGAAAAACGGGCAGAGCTCACCACGGAAGGAGGCTTAGATGTGGCTGGCAACGTGGAAAATATGAAAGCGGCCTGCAAACGATTAGCGAAGGCAGGCATTCAAGTATCGCTGTTTATTGATGCCGATAAGGCGCAAATTGACGCCGCGGTGGCCTGTAAGGCACCTTATATTGAAATTCACACTGGGCAATATGCCGAGGCGACCAGCGAAGTCGAGCAACAAGAAGAGCTAGCACGTTTAGTAGAAGGCATTGAATACGCGCACAGCTTAGGATTGAAAGTCAACGCGGGGCATGGATTGCATTATCATAACGTGAAGCCAATTGCGGCAATACCTCAGTTGATAGAACTAAACATTGGGCACGCCATTATTGCGAGGGCGGCATTCGACGGGCTGCACACCGCAGTAGCAGACATGCGCAAATTGATGCTAGAAGCACGAGCTGGTATTTAATGGGTCATTTTAAAACGGAGTAAAGTGTGGCCATAGCGGGGTTAGGTACAGATATTGTTGAGTTTTCACGCTTTGAAAAAGGCGATGGAGCTAATGAAGGTCTTGCGCGGCGTGTGTTGACCGCCAGTGAATGGGCAATTTTTGCTGAAAGTAAAATGCCAAGTCGCTACCTTGCTAAACGTTTCGCCGTGAAAGAAGCCATGGTTAAAGCCTTGGGAACCGGTATTGGTAACGGGGTGAGTTGGCAGCATATTGAGGTAAAAAACAATGAACTTGGCGCCCCTTTTTTACATCTAAGCGGTGAAGTAAAACGGCTTTGTGAGCAAAGAGGAATAACCCGCAGTTTTGTCAGCATTTCTGATGAGCGGCACTATGCGGTTGCAACCGTAATATTAGAAATGTAAAGGTGATGGAGTAACAGGTGGTTACCTTCTATAAACCCAAAAAAACAAACAAGAACAAGCATTCTCAGCCAAGTTCTCCAATAGATATTGATGCCCTTGATTGGAAAGGTCAAGGCGTCGGTCGGGGAGATAACCTGTATTTTGTTAGCGGCGCTCTGCCTAACGAACGCTGTACAATCAAACACGCAAAACGCAATAAATCACTGATCGCAGGGCAGGCGCAGAATATTGAGAACCGGTCTGAACACCGAGTTTCGCCATTTTGTGACGTTGCAGATACATGTGGGGGCTGTCAGCTCCAGCATATCGAGCCGGAAGCGGCACTTGCTCTTCGCGATGATGCCTTAAAGCAATTGCTGATGCGCCAACTGAATATGCATGCAGAGGTTTGGCAACCCCCTTTGTCAGGCGCGCGCCCAGCCTACCGACGAAAAGCGCGTTTTGCGATTGACGCCCGCCACCCCCATACCCTGAAAATGGGCTTTCGCGAGAAAGCGGGCAATGCTGTGATAGATATTCAACATTGCCCTATATTGCAAACCAAACTGAGTGCACTTATTGCGCCGCTTAAAAAGGTGCTTGCAAGTCATGATAATAAACGCGTGCTTGGGCACGTCAGTGTTTTAGCGGGCGACAATGTTGAACAAGTCACAGTAAAACACACGCAGAGCTTGGCCAAAGCTTATACCGATATGATGTTAGACTTTGCTCAACAATACCGGGTTAACGTATTCCTTGAAGATGCAAAAGGTCATATCACGCCACTCCATTTGCAGGCGCCCCTTAAGTGTCATACGGTAGATGGCTACTATCTAATGCCTGGGCCCAACGACTTTGTTCAGGTTAACCCTTTGGTGAATCAAAAGATGATTCACCAAGCCTTAGCGTGGTTATCGCCTCAGCCACACGAGCGTATTGCAGATTGGTTTTGCGGTTTAGGTAACTTTACCCTGCCCATTGCGAAAAGCGGTGCAGAAGTGCAAGCGGTAGAAGGGGTAGCCCAAATGGTGCAAAGGGCAAAAGAAAATGCACTTGCGCAGGGCATAACAAACATTGACTATCTGCATTTAGATTTGTCAGATGAAAAACAGGTGTACGAAGCCTTAGCCGCAGGCTTTGATAAAGTGTTGATTGACCCGTCTAGAGAAGGGGCATTGACGGTTTGTCACGCGCTCGCGAAAGCAAAACCAAACACGATAGTGTATGTTTCTTGCAACCCCAGCACATTTTCCCGCGATGCACGTGTATTGCTAGAGCAAGGTTATAAAATGAAGAAGGCCGGTGTAATTGAAATGTTTCCATACACCCAGCATATGGAAATGATGGCACTCTTTACACGCCAGGAAAACAACGAGTAACGGTTATGGTATCTACAAGAAAAGTTCACGCCGCAGAGCGCCCTCCCTTTGAGGTTTGGCTGGACAGCCTGTCATTGAGTGAAGAAACCAAAGAAAAACTTCATCATGTATCCTCCATACCTGAGCGATTGTTAGTTGGCCAAGAAATGGTTGAGATATTGTGTCAGCTAAACATGGACGATGTGACGCTTCAGGCTGCCCTTGTCTTTCCTTATTGTGAGCAACACGCCTTATCGGAGAATGATATTGCCCAAGAGTTTGGCGAAGAAATTCGCGATCTCGTGGTTGGCGTTAGGCGGATGGACGCCATTAAGTCTCTTCATGCTCGTAAAATTAGCGGCTCTTCTTTTAACGAAAAGTCAGATGAGCAACACATAGACAGTATTCGCCGTATGTTATTGGCGATGGTGGAAGATGTGAGAGCCGTCGTGATTAAAATGGCTGAACGTATATGCGCGCTTCAGCAAGTCAAAAAAGCGGATGAAGAAACTCGCGTCATGGTGGCACGGGAATGCGCCAGTATTTATGCCCCGTTAGCAAACCGTCTTGGGATAGGGCAGTTAAAGTGGGAGCTAGAAGATCTTGCGTTTAGATACTTACATCCAGACACTTACAAGCAAATAGCTAAACAACTAGATGGCAAGCGTAAAGCCCGCGCAGAATACATAGATGCCATTGTTGATGACTTACAACATATTCTTAATACTGAAAATATCCGTGCTGATGTGTATGGACGGCCAAAGCACATTTACAGCATCTGGAAAAAAATGCAGAAAAAAAGGCTGACGTTTGAGCAGCTTTTCGATATTCGCGCGGTACGAATTATTGCCGAGCGATTGCAAGATTGTTATGCCGCACTCGGCACCGTGCATGCCAGCTTCAAGCATTTGCCTAACGAATTTGATGATTACATTGCCACGCCTAAAGCCAATGGATACCAATCGATACATACTGTTATTGTGGGGCCAGAGGGCAAGCCAGTAGAAATTCAAATTCGCACCCAGAAAATGCATCAGGATGCCGAACTTGGTGTGGCTGCTCACTGGAAATACAAAGAGGGCAGTACAGGTAAGCAATCGGGTTATGATGAACGAATAAACTGGCTACGTCGAATACTCGCTTGGCAAGAAGAAGTGGCCGAATCCGGTGACTTAGTTGAAGAATTACGCAGTCAAGTTTTCGATGACCGTGTCTATGTGTTCACGCCAAAAGGAGACGTTGTAGACTTGCCGCAAGGCGCTACCCCTCTTGATTTTGCTTACTACATCCACAGTAATGTTGGGCATAGATGTATAGGCGCAAAAGTGAATGGACGAATTGTTCCTTTTACCTATCAGTTGCACAGCGGCGACCAAATTGAAGTGCTTACTGGTAAAGCGTTGAACCCCAGCCGAGATTGGATGCATCCTGGATTAGGGTATGTCCATTCGTCACGGGCGCGGGCCACCATACACACCTACTTTAAAAAGCAAGACAGAGATAAAAACCAAGCGGCGGGTAGAGAGTTGTTAGAGCGTGAAGTGCAGCGCGCGCACCTACCACAAAAAATACCACAGGAAGCCTGTGAGAAATTTAATCTGCAAACAGTAGAAGACCTCTACACCGCCATTGGTGCTGGCGATGTTCGGGTGATGCAGGTTATTAATTTCCTGCATCACTTACAAGAGCCCGAGCAAGAAGCGCCTGAAATTAGCCCGAAAGTAAAAACCCGCAAAGTTGCGCGAGGGGCTGGCAAAAAAGATGCTGTGGTCGTTCAGGGCGTTGGCCATCTTATGAGTCAGTTAGCAAATTGCTGCAAGCCGGTACCGGGTGAACCTATTATGGGCTATATCACCCAAGGCCGCGGCGTGAGTGTGCACAAAGAGGGATGTGAACAATTAGGGCATCTGCTACAACAGCATCCTGAACGGCAAATTGAAGTGAATTGGTCTGACGCCATCAATGTTGGGTTTGAAACCTCCATTGATATTTTCTGTCATGACCGAACCGGATTATTACGCGACATTACCACAGTGCTTGCGAATGAAAATGTGCCATTACTGGGTGTAAACAGTTTAAGTGATAAACATAGGCAAACGGCGCTTATTACTATTTCCGTAGAAGTGCAAGACAGGGATACCCTATCAAAAGTGCTTTCTCGACTCAGGCAGTTAAGTGGTGTAACCGATGCAAGACGAAAACAGTTTTAAGCTAGCCAACGTCTCCCGCCTTCTTTCTATTATGGCGCAACTGCGACACCCTGAGCATGGGTGTCCGTGGGACGTTAAGCAAACCATGGCAAGCTTAACCCGTTACACAATAGAAGAGGCCTATGAAGTCGCCGATGCAATTGCCTCAGGTAATGCGGCGGATATCCGTGATGAGTTAGGCGACTTGCTTTTTCAAGTGGTGTTTTACGCCCAGCTTGCCGATGAAGAGGGCTTATTTCATTTTGACGATGTAGCTAATACGCTATGTGAAAAATTAATTCGTAGGCACCCCCACGTATTTGGTGATGAAACCGGCGCGGTACTTAGCGATGAAGACTTAAGTGAGCAATGGGCACGTATTAAGGCCGAAGAAAAAAAAGGAAAGGAAGGGCAAGAACGGGAGCCCTCTTTACTTGATGCTGTGCCAAGAGGATTACCTGCCCTAATGTTTGCACAAAAGTTACAAAAAGCGTGTGCAAAGGTGGGATTTGACTGGCCAGATACGCTACCTGTATTAGCTAAGGTACGCGAGGAAGTAGATGAAATTCAACAGGAAGTTGAAGCACCTTCACCTAATCAAGAAGCTATTGAAGAAGAAATTGGAGATGCATTGTTTGCCATGGTAAACCTTGCGCGGCACTGCCAGGTAGATGCAGACACCGCCCTTCGAAAAGCGAGCCATAAGTTTATTGATAGGTTTAACGGGGTGGAGAACGCGGCGGCGCAGCAACAAAAAACACTATCCGCCTTGTCACTTAACGAAATGGAAGCCCTTTGGCAACAGGTGAAAGCAGCATCAAAGGGCAAGGGTTAAGGGGAAACTGACTTAACGCTTTTCTTTTAGTTTAGCCTCAAGCTCGACAATGTCTTGTTGTCTTGCTTTCGTGGCAAGGGGGCGTCCTTGCTTACCCGGCGCTTGTTTGGCTTTCTCTAAATACTGCGCGGCCTCATCGTAGTCTTTTTCATCAAATAAAAATTCCGCATAAAAGTAATTAGAATCTAGCCCATTGGGGTTAACTTCAAGGGCTTCTTTAAACAGTTTTCGGGCTTTTTTGTCGCTGCCAAATCCCACAGGCCAGCCCGGTACCTTATGGTACAAAGAAGCGAGAATACCCAAGCCTGCGCCCTCTAATGCCGTTTTATCGGCCGCGATGGCGCGCTCTAAATTTTCCTTCGCTTGTTTGGCAAGATCTAATGCGTCAAGGCCGCCTTTGGCTCTAGCTGCGCCGGATTGAGAGACAGCCAGCCATATCAGAGATTCAGGGTTATGGTTAGCGTCTTCAGCGTACTGACTGGCCGTGTCAATTAACGTTAGGAATTGGCGAAATTGCGCCTCTTTTGGCACCGTGTAGGTGATTTCGTCCCATGTTTGTTGGATGGATGCTAAGCCGTTTGGGTTGGCGTATAGGGCAGTACTAAATAGTAAAAAAGTGGAGGCGATAAGTAATCGTTTAAGCATAGTGATAAGCCATTTATTATTATGTGGGCGAAAAATTAGCGGCAAAAGGTACTCTTAACGCATAGGCGTTGGCAAGTAGGAATTCACCCAAGATTTATTTAGAGAAAAAGAGAATGCACTTCATTGGTTGGGAATAACTGACTTATGCACGAATTTTACGCAACTTTTTTCTAAATTGGGGTTCGCATTTCCCCCAATTCCTGTATAATTCGCGCCCTGCCCAGTTACGCCCACCTTTGGGAAGGTGGAAGAATCGGCCGGCTCGAAGGGGTCTTTGTGTTGATTTTAAGGTGATTTCTGGTGTTCAGAAATCAGTAACGACGATATTATTCGGGTGAATTTGAAAATGAAAACTTTTGTTGCTAAGCCAGAAACGGTACAACGTGACTGGTATGTGGTAGACGCCACAGACAAAACTCTAGGCCGTTTGGCTTCTGAAATCGCACTACGCCTTCGTGGCAAGCACAAGCCAGAGTACACGCCTCACGTGGACACTGGTGATTACATCATCGTAATCAATGCTGAAAAAGTAGCGGTAACAGGCCGTAAAGCGCAAAACAAAATGTACTATGCGCACTCTGGTTACCCAGGTGGTCTTAAAGAGACAAACTTTGAAAAACTAATTGCTCACAAGCCTGAAATGGTTCTTGAAAAAGCAGTTAAAGGCATGTTGCCAAAAGGTCCTCTAGGCCGTGCAATGTTCCGTAAAATGAAAGTTTACGCTGGTGCAGAACATTCGCACGCAGCACAGCAACCACAAGTTTTGGACATTTAAGGAGCTATTAACATGGCAGATACACAATACTACGGCACAGGCCGCCGCAAAAGTTCTACTGCTCGTGTGTTCCTACGTCCAGGCACAGGTAGCATTAAAGTAAACCAACGCGCTCTAGACGAGTACTTTGGTCGTGAAACAGAGTGCATGGTTGTTCGTCAGCCACTTGAACTTGTTGAAATGACTGAGAAGTTCGACCTTTACATCACTGTTAAAGGTGGTGGTTCTAACGGTCAAGCGGGTGCAATCCGTCACGGTATCACTCGTGCTCTTATGGAGTATGATGAAGCACTACGTCCAGCACTTCGTAAAGCTGGCTTCGTTACTCGTGACGCACGTCGCGTTGAACGTAAGAAAGTGGGTCTTCACAAAGCGCGTAAGCGTCCACAATTCTCAAAGCGTTAATTTTCCGCTTTTTGTATTGCAAAAACCCGGCTTATGCCGGGTTTTTTATTGCCTGAAAAAAAGCAAAAATGTTGGAGGGTTTGATTCTGGTGTGCGTATTAACAGTAAGGTCTAAGAAATAATAAGAGAACGCGTGAAAGTTGTTTATTTGAATACACAATCGAAAACGCCACAACATGCTCAAAGCGATGGGGCGCTCTATGACCTTATAAGTGAACACGAAGGCGCGTTGCGGCGTTTTATTCGTGTGCGTGCTCGCGCAAGTAATGCGGAAGTGGAAGATATCCTACAAGAAATGTATGCCAAGCTATTTTCAATGGAAGGCTTGGTAGAAAAAACCGAACAGCGGCAAGATACGTTTAAGGGTTTTTTATTTACCGTTGTGACTAACCTGATTATCGACAGAGAACGCAGAGCTAAAGTACGTGCAAGGGACGCTCACGAAAGTTACTCCGATACCCACTCAACGCACTGGGAAAATGAGCCAGAAAAACAAGCGGGTATTGCCGAAAAACTCTCCGAAGTGCAACAGGTGTTAGATACAATGAATCCCTACCATAAATCAGCTTTTGTATTGTGTCGTGTTGAAGGGAAGCCCTACAGAGAGATCAGTGACATACTGGGTGTTTCTGTCAGTACTGTTGAAAAATATATTGCGGCAGCGCTTACTGCCATAAGAAATAAGGTTTGTGATTAATGACATCGGATGCCAATACGCAAAGTAAAATTAATCAGACAGCGAGCAATTATGTCGTTCGCTTGTATTCGGGCGAACTAACCGCCAAAGAGGAACAGGATATTCTCGCTTGGTGCAATGAGAGTGAAAGGCATCAATCGGCCTTCGATAAAGCGATAAAAGTGTGGGATGCAGCCAGCGCTTTGCCTATGAGCATAGGATGGAGAGAAAAATTAGAGGGGCGTTTCTACCACATACGTTACATGGCAGCTTCCATTGTAGTCGCGTTGTTTTGTTTAACGCTTTATCTGCACCATAGCCTTCAAGGTGAGCCGAGTGTAACGTCGCCGTCACAACATTATGCCACGGCAATTGGCGAGGTAAGCAACGTAGGTTTATCCGATGGTTCTACTATAACGCTCAACACGGATACAGCTGTCACTGTAACCTTTAGCGCGCAAGCTCGGGAGTTATGGTTACTTAAAGGTGAGGCATTTTTTGATATTGCTAAAGCACCCGCACGGCCTTTTCTTATTCATACGGGAGATAAAACCATTCGCGTGGTTGGCACTAAATTTAATGTTAAGTTATCCGACAGTGGTTTTGATATCGCCGTGGCTGAGGGCATTGTCGCTATTGAGGAAGCAACGTCAAGGAACGCTGCTAACCCTGAGGTGAAGCCCGAACCCGTCTTGCTCGAAGCCGGTGCAATGGCCACCTTTAATCACAATAATGCGCTGATTGCAAAACAAAATAAAGATGTCGTGGATAAAGCACAAAGCTGGCGCTCAGGGTACCTTCGTTTTGATGACGAGCGTCTAGATAAAATTATAGAGAGTTTTAACCGCTATAGAACAAAGAAAATCGTGGTTGACGAAGAGGTTTCTAGCTTGCGAATTAGCGGTGTTTTTAAACTGTCTGAAGGCGATGCAATTCTTACTGCGCTAGAAGCGACCTTACCTATTGATGTGCAAAAAAGTGAGGAAAATATCACCGTTGTGAAAAAATAGCGGAGGAATTCATTTTGGGCTGCGTATTACTAAAAGGGAACACAATACAATACTAAAGGAGCAGCCATGACGTTGCCAAAAAACACAACAAGTGCATTGGCCTTGTGTGTTGCGCTTGCATTAGGTTCAAGCGCTCACGCACAGCAAATCAATAATATTTCTATTCAATCAACTTCATTAGATAGCGCGCTACTCTCTCTCGCAGAGCATAGTGACATTCAAATTCTGTTTTCTGATCCGCGAATACAGCAACTGTCATCACCTTCATTATCTGGCAGTATGGATGTCCAAGACGCACTTTCTTTTCTACTAAAAGATACGGGTTTCACTTTTCAGAAAACGTCTAAAAGAACCTATATCGTTAAGCCCATAAAAAAGCAACCTTCACCGGCTCCTAATACCGAGTCATTATCAACAACCGATGACGGTGGAAGCCGTGAGTTGCAGACCAAAGAAGCAAGCGTAGAGCGTATTCAAGTGACAGGGTCGAATATCCGTGGAATGCAAGATACGGGAGCTTTGCCCGTGACAACAATGTCTGCAGAAGACATTGAAGGGTTAGGACTAAGTAGCGGTGCTGAAATTTTGGCTGAACTGCCGCAGCAGGGGGCAGTAAATTTTAATAGCGAGCGTGTGGTTGGCGGGGTTAACGACGCACGGGGCGATGTTTCTTCGGTTAACCTAAGAGGAATAGGTACAGGATATACACTCACACTACTTAACGGTAGGCGCCTTGTTTTACACCCAGGTACGCAAGCGGAAAATTTGGTGCCTGTCACCACAGTAAACTCCAATACTCTGCCAGTAAAAGGCGTTAAGCGGGTGGAAGTTTTACGTGATGGTGCTGCCGCCATTTATGGAACAGACGCTATTTCAGGCGTAGTGAACTATGTATTAGACGACAAATACACTGGCGGTGAAGTCCAAGCGCAATATGGCAGCAGCAAAGGAACCAATCGAGATCAAATTAACCTGTCAGGAGCCGGGGGCTGGTTGTTTAATGACGACCAAACTCATATCACCTTTAGTGGCGGTTACTACCACCGCGATATGGTAATGGCCAGCGAACGTGATTATGCCGCAAGTTCGGATTTACGTAATTTCGATGATCTAGACAGTGATTTCATTGGTGATACGCAACTCGATAACCGAACCACGACTACCCCCTGGGGAGAATTTTCCTCAGGTAGCTTAGGTACTTTTCATTTACAGCCGGCTAGTTATGGAGACTGCAGTGCCGAAGTTAATGAAGACGTGTGTGCATCATCAGGATCAACACCCCGTGATTTGCGATTTGATTCGAACTTACAACGTAGCTTGAGCTCTGAAGTGGATAGGTTAAACCTGTATACCCTTGTTAACCATTATATTAACGATGACATAGAGGTGTACGCGGAGGGGTTGTACTATTCTGCAACCGCGAAACGTATCCGTGAACAATCAGGCAATTTGACCGCGCAGCGTTTTACCGTGGCCGCAGACGCTTTTTACAATCCGTTTGGCGAGGAAGTCACGGTACGTCGCTATCGCCCTATAGATACGGGGGCTCGGAACATTGAAGTGGACGACTACAGTTATCGTTTACTTGCAGGTACCCGAGGCTTTCTAGGAGATTGGGATTTTGATTCAGCCGTATTGTACTCGAAAGCAAACACGCTAGATTCCGCCAACCGAATTAATACCACGTTATTTCAACAAGCAGTAAACAGTACGGATGAAAGCACCGCTTACAACATATTTAGTGGGGCTAGCCTGACAAATCCCAATACGGCTGACGATACTGAGGTGCCACAAAGCGTTATTGATAGTTTTACCATTGATATTGAAAGAGAATCTGAAACAGAATTGGCCTCAATCGATGCAAAAATATCCCGCCCAGACTTATTTAGTCTCCCAGCTGGTGAAGTGGGCTTTGCCGCTGGGGTTGAATATCGCTACGAAAGCTTTTTTGATAAACGAAGCGATGAACTAAATGGGACTTTGTACTTTAGTGACCTAGTAGGAGGTACCTCAACAGAGATTGCTAGCCAAGTATTGGGAAGTAGCCCTACCCCTGATGCCAGTGGAAGTCGACATGTCGTGTCTGCATTTGCCGAATTTGCAGTCCCTTTGATTGTCGACAAACCATTTATTGAAAGCTTGAATCTGCAGATTGCCGGTCGTTATGAGGACTTCTCTGATGTGGGCAGCATTTTTAAACCAAAGGTGGCAATGGCATGGGTGATGAATGACAACGCCATGATTCGTGGTGCATATTCTGGCGGTTTTAAAGCGCCTGGTTTGCCACAAACTACGGCCGTTGATGTGGCGCGCTCGAATACTCGCAGCGATCCTGTCACTCAGACTAGCCGAGGTACCCTTGAACTTAGGAACGGTAGCGATAGTTTAAGCCCTGAAGAAAGTGAAAACTACTCTTTTGGTATTGTACTTACGCCGATGAAAGATTTGACTCTCACTGTGGATTGGTGGGAGATTCAACAAGAAAATACCGTAGGCATTTTGAGTAGTCAGACACTGATTTTATATGATGCGCTGTTACGCAGTCAGGGAAGCGAATATGAAAATGTGATCCGCGATGAAAACAATGAAATTGTTTATATTCGAAACGATTACACCAATTTGTTACCAAGAGAAATCTCGGGTGTTGACTACAGTGTGGACTATCGATTTGAAACAGAAATGGGTAACTTTTCCGTAAAACTTAGTGCTGCAAATTTAACAAAGTTTGACCAAGGTACAGATGCTATTACCGCCATGGTGCTTGAGGCTCAAGATGCGGGTAACGAAGCGTTATTGTATGAGGGCGATCAAGTATCTATATCAGGCACAAGTGGCAGTTTAATCCGACAAAATGAGCGGCCGAAGTGGAGAGCAAATCTATCATTAGGTTATGCAAAAGATGCGTGGCGTGCAGGGCTAAAATATCGATATGTGAGCGACGTTGAAGATACCAGCTTAAATTACACTAACGATGAAGGTGATTTGGTTAATTATATTATCGATCAATGGTCGACATTAGATGCCTATGTGAGTTATCGCTTTAGTGAAGATGCGCTATTTAGCGGCCGCACTAAGTTAACCGTTGGCATGAGAAACCTCACTAATGAAGCGCCACCTTTTACTGATGAAACGTTCGGTTACAGCAGTGCTTTGCATTCTTCCTTAGGACGTTACACCTATGTCACGCTAAATCACAAGTTTTAATTTGGTCGCACGCCGCCCTAACGATATGTCATTTCGCGAATGAAATGTTAAGGGCGGCAACCCAATGGAGATATTATGTTTCGATTTTCAATACTGCTTTGTACAGTTTTTACGCTCTATCTGTTGCCTAAGGCTAATGCTTGTGAATTTAGTGATGTGTCCTTCTCAGCTGATTTTGTGTCAGGAAGCTTGGATAGTTGCCATTTGAATGATTCAGGAGAGTATGTACTCACTTTTTTGCCTGAGGATAAACCCATTAATCCCAGTCCTTGGTTTTACTTTAGTGTTACCGCGAAGCAACCTCAAAGTGTGGCCATCGTGTTACGCTTCGATGGCTTTTCGCCGCGCTATCTACCTAAGTTTAGTCGCGATAAAAAGCATTGGTCTTATCTGCCTTTTGATACAAAGGGAGATGGTATGACTATCACCCTTGAAGCAACCTCAACACCGCTTTACATCGCGGCACAAAAGCCCATATTGAACGATGACTATACGTCGTGGATGGAAAAGGCGGCGAAGCAATTTGCTATTCAGCCAGTCACCTTGGGTCAATCAATAGAGGGGCGGGATATAGCTGGCTTTACACTAAGCAAAGAGAGCAATAAGGAGTGGGTGATATTTGTTGGGCGACAGCATCCACCCGAAGTGACTGGCGCAGTGGCCATGTTTGCGTTTTTGGAGGAATTCTTAACGACGACCCAAAACGCCTCGGCCTTTTTGTCACGTTTTAATGTATTGGTGGTACCTAATATTAATCCCGACGGCGTTTACCATGGCCATTGGCGTCACAATTTAGGGCATAAGGATTTGAACCGCGACTGGAATGTATTTGCTCAACCGGAAACTCGGGCAGTGAAAGCTTACTTAGATAAGATTACCGATGCTGGAGGCAAAATCGTTATGGGAATGGATTTTCATTCCACCCACAATAATGTTTTTTATACTATCCCACAAACCGAATCCATCGCTCCCACCACTATGGTGGTGTCTTGGCTAGATAATCTTCAGCAGAAAACGAAAGGTGTGTTCAAGGTGCTGGATAAGCCTGGAACATCGCCGGGTAAGGGGGTATTTAAGCAATTTATGGCAGACGTTTATAACGTACACGGAGTGACCTACGAAGTTGGCGATAATGAACCCGACGTAAAAACACGCTATGTTGCGCGCCATGCAGCAAAGACGCTCATTGATGTGCTGCTTGATACTAAGGCTGAAGATTTTGTACTTAACACCTGCCCGGCAGAAAGCTGTTAACGATGACTAACGCACAGCATTCAAGCGGCTTGCTCAATGAAATAAAAACGCGCTTTTCGGTGAATTTGAGTCGTAGCTGCAAATAACAATGATTTAATAATTAACAAGAATTTGGGCTAATTTTGCTCAAATTCTTGATTTTGTTCCAATCCCTCGCTAATTCTTTACTCACGGCGCATATTAAATTATTGCTTAAATATCAGTAAAACCTTGTGTTTATAAGGGCTTTTCTTTTATCATTTGCGGTCGAAAATTTAGTAAAATCTCGTGAATTCTTAGGCGCGTCAAAAAATGCCCCTAAGTTGCTTTCATGACAAGCCATATGATGCCACGACACAAGCATGATAAAACCAGTATAAGCTTGTGTTTCACATCATAAATATCCAAACCTGGAGAAATGTGGATGAGCAATGTATCTGTAGATGCAACAGAGTCTGCACAGAATGATAACCAGCCAGAAAACAACACTCGACGTCGGTTCTTGACCGTTGCCACGTCGGTCGTTGGTGGTGTGGGTGTTGTCGGTGCTGCTGTGCCTTTTATTGCGTCCTGGAATCCAAGTGCCAAAGCGAAAGCTGCTGGTGCTGACGTTGAAGTTGATATCAGCGGGATTGAGCCTGGACAACTTGTACGTGTAATGTGGCGAAGCAAACCAGTATGGATTGTACGTCGTACGCCAGCGATTTTAGAAGAGCTTGGTACGCACGAAGATAAACTTAAAGATCCTAACTCTGAAGCCGAGCAGCAACCTACTTTTGCTCAAAATCGTTTCCGTTCGATGAAAGAAGAGTACCTAATTTTGGTGGGTATCTGTACGCACTTAGGGTGTTCTCCTCAGCATCTTAAAGATGGCGCATTCGAAGAAGTGGTTGAAGGTGTACCAGATGGCTTCTTCTGTCCGTGTCACGGTTCTAAGTTCGATATGGCTGGGCGCGTTTTTCAAAACGTACCTGCTCCATTAAACCTAGTTGTACCGCCTTATCAGTTCGTTGATGACACTACCATTATCATCGGCTCAGAAGCGGAGGTTGCATAATATGAACGCTTTCCTAGGTTGGATAGAAGAACGCATCCCAATGATGCGCGTAGCCAACATGCACGCGCTTCAATATCCGGCGCCAAAAAACATGAACTTTTGGTACGTATTCGGATTCCTAGCCACGATTGTTCTGGTGAACCAAATTGTTACTGGTATTTGGCTAACCATGAATTTCGTTCCCTCTTCAGAAGGCGCCTTTGCTTCTGTTGAATATATCATGCGTGAAATCGACTACGGTTGGATTATTCGCTATATGCACAGTACTGGCGCATCAGCGTTCTTTATTGTGGTATATCTTCACATGTTCCGTGGCATGATTTACGGCTCTTACCAGAAGCCTCGTGAGCTTCTATGGGTGTTTGGTATGTTTATTTACCTAGCGCTTATGGCAGAAGCTTTCATGGGTTATGTATTACCTTGGGGGCAAATGTCTTACTGGGGTGCACAGGTAATCGTATCACTGTTTGGTGCTATTCCTGTTGTCGGGCCTGACCTTGTTATTTGGCTTCAGGGTGACTATGTTATCTCTGGCGCTACCCTTAACCGTTTCTTCGCATTACACGTGATTGCGTTGCCACTGGTTATCGTCATTCTTGTCTTCCTTCACATCATCGCACTTCACGAAGTGGGTTCTAATAACCCAGACGGTATTGCGATTAAGCATAAGAAAGGCTCGCTGCCTGAGTCTGAGAAGACTAAATATGAAATTCACGAGTACTACACAAGCAAGTACGACATTGCTGATGACGTATTGCCGTTCTTCCCGCACATTGTGTTGAAAGACCTTGTTGCCTTCTGTGTGTTCTTAGCATTGTTCACTTATGTGTTGTTCTTTGCCCCTGAAATGGGCGGTAAATTCCTAGAACACCCTAACTTTGAAATTGCCAACCCACTGAAGACGCCTGAGCATATTTTCCCTGTTTGGTACTTCACGCCATTCTACGCCATCCTTAAAGCGGTTCCAGATAAGCTATTTGGTGTTCTTGCTATGTTTGGTGCTATTGCAGCGCTATTTGCTCTGCCTTGGCTAGACCGTGGACGCGTTAAATCGTGGCGCTATCGTTGTGGCCTACACAAGGTAAACCTCATTGTCTTTGCGATTGTGTTTATCTTCCTAGGTTACTTAGGTGGTACACCGCAAGAAAACTGGAAAATCATTGCGTCACAAATTGCGACGGTAATGTACTTCGGTTTCTTCGTGGCACTGTTCTTGTACAGCAAAAACGAAAAAACTAAACCTGTGCCAGAGAGGATCCCTAAATGAAAAAAATGATGTGCTTTTTAGTCTTCTTCCTGCCGGGCCTAGCTGTTGCTGCAGGTGGAAGCGTACATTTGGATAAAGCGCCGATTGATTTAACTGACAAGGCGTCGTTGCAACGTGGTGCTCAGTTATTCATGAACTATTGCTTGGGCTGCCACTCAATGAAGTATCAGCGCTATCAGCGTTCGTTCCAAGATTTAGGTATTTCTGACGAACTGGGTGAAAAGTATTTGCAGTTTACGGGTGAAAAAGTCTCAGACTATATCACTCGTGCTATGCCTGAAGAGGCTGCTGCTGGTTGGTTCGGTGCTGCGCCACCCGACCTTACACTCGTTGCTCGTGTTCGAGGTGAAGACTGGATTTACACTTACCTACGTTCTTTCTATGTTGATGAAAGTCGTCCGTTTGGTGTAAACAACACCGTCTTCCCAGAAGTGGGCATGCCACACGTATTACAACCTCTTCAAGGTACGCCTACCCGTACTTACGAAGAACATATGGTTGATGGTGAAAAGGTTAAGCGTTATGTGGGTATCAAATCAGATGGTACTGGCGCGCTTTCACCGGGTGAATACGACCAAGCGGTTGCGGATATTGTTAACTTCTTGGAATACACCGGTGAGCCAGCAAAACTTGAGTCTCACAAAATAGGTAAGTGGGTACTTGCCTTTATCGCTGTGTTGTTCGTCTTTGTTTACTTATTGAAGAAAGAATACTGGCGAGAAGTACACTAATTCTCCAAGAATTATGTATAATAGGAAAGGTGGCGTCTCGCCCCCTTTTTTGGCATTTAAAATTCGTCCTTATATTAAGGGCATAACTCATTTCTCGACGGAGGAAAATGAATGGCCGTAGCCGCGAATAAACGTTCTATTATGACGTTGTTCTCTGACACAATTGATATTTATAGCCATCAGGCACGAATTGTGTTGGCAGAAAAAGGTGTGGGTGTTGAAATCAGCTACACAGATCCTAGCAACCTGCCAGAAGATCTGCTGGAGCTAAACCCTTACGGTACTGTTCCAACTCTTGTTGACCGCGAACTGGTGCTCTATAACTCGCATATCATCATGGAATATCTTGATGAGCGTTTTCCGCATCCGCCATTGATGCCGGTATACCCAGTTTCACGTGGTCAAAGTCGTCTTATGATGCACCGCATTGAACAAGATTGGTATTCACTTGCTGCACGGATTTTCCGTGGAGAAGGTGATGTTGAGTCAGCACGTAATGATTTACGCGAAGCTTTACTCGCGCTTGCACCTGTATTTGGTGAAATGCCTTACTTCATGAGCGAAGAGTTTAGTTTGGTTGATTGTTATCTTGCTCCGCTATTGTGGCGTTTACCGGCATTAGGTATTGAGCTAAACGGTGCTGGCAGCAAAGAAATTAACGCCTACATGAACCGCATTTTCTCACGCAGTTCGTTTAAAGCGTCATTAACTGACCAGGAACGAGAGATCCACAACCCACTATGACATCCATGACTTCGAATCAGCCCTATTTACTAAGGGCCTTTTACGAGTGGATAGTGGACAACGATTTAACGCCATACATTGTTGTTGATGCAACGAATGAATTGGTTGATGTGCCACAAGAGTTTGTGAAAGACGGCCAAATAGTGCTTAACGTCTCGCCTAGCGCCTGCGTTAATTTTATGCTCGATTTGGACGGCATTTCTTTTCAAGCGCGTTTTGGTGGTCAACCTCGGCGTTTAAGTATGCCTTGTCATGCCGTAATGGCAATTTACGCCCGTGAAAACGGTGCAGGCACTGTATTTACTACAGAAGAAGAAATGGCGAAGAACACAGAGTCTACGCCTTCTCAGCCTCAAGGCCCAGCCTCTCTTGATGAGACAGAAACGCCTGATAATTCAGATGCGCCAGTGCCACCTAAAAAAGGTAAGCCTACGCTTAAGATTATTAAGTAATTCCTTCACTGACTTTCTGCGTTCTTGCAGAAAGTCAGCTTATCGTGACTTTTTTGTGATAGTTTTGCGATAAATTCCCGCCAATATTTCCTTCGAGCTTTAACAACAAAGAAGGAAAAAGCAATGTTACGTTTCAATTCAAATGGTTTCCGTTTTCGTCAAACCGTATTAGCAACCGGACTGTTAGCCGCTTCTGGTTTAGCACATAGTGCTGAGTTAGATGTCACGGTGCAAAACCTGACGCAAGGTATTTATTTTACGCCTATTTTAATTTCGGCTCACAGCAGTGATGCTAGTTTATTTGAGTTAGGCGAAACCGCCACCATTGAGTTACAAGCTATGGCTGAGGGCGGAGATATCAGCGGGTTAGCGGCGTCCACTGAGGCGCTATCTGCCAACAATGTATCTAACCCGGCAGAAGGCCTATTAGCCCCCGCAATGAGCACCACTGCAAGTTTAAGCACCGATGAAGGTAACGATGTACTTAGTATTGTCGCAATGATGTTACCAACTAACGACGGTTTTATTGGCTTAGATAACTGGTCTATTCCCGAAGAAGCGGGCACTTACACTCTATACCTTAACGCCTATGACGCTGGCACAGAAGCCAATGATGAAATTCGCGGTAGCGGTGCACCGGGCGAGGCTGGTTTACCGGTTCCTCCGCCATTAGAAGATCTGGTGGGAAACAATGGTACCGGTGTGGCAGCAACAATATCTAACGCCAACGTCCATATTCACCCTGGCAATATTGGGGACGACGATGGGATGGGGGGGTTAAGTGATGTGGACAATACCGTGCAACGCTGGCTGAACCCGGTAGCGAAAGTGACTGTTGTTATTAGCGAGTAAGCTGGGGGAAGCTATGAAGCGTATTAATAAAACCATATATAGTGCCAGCCTGCTAAGTGCAGCGATGGTATTGTCAGCATGTTCTGACAACGATAACAACGATGAAGTAGTGGTGACACCACCGCAGCCCATTACCTATACGTATCAAGTCGACGTGGTCAATTTAACCAATGGACAGCCTGCCTCACCCATTGCTATTGCTTTACACGACCTTGATATGCCGATGTGGGCGATTGGAGAACCGGCTACGGACGGTTTGGCGTTGCTAGCCGAGTCTGGTGATAACAGTGAGTTTTTAGCGGTAACAGAGCTACTGGCCACAGCATCAGCAGACGATCCTACACCGCCTGGCGAACGTGTTTCAGTCACCATCAGCATTAACGACAACGCCGCGACAGCATTAACGGTGGCTGCCATGTTAGGTAACACCAATGATGCGTTCACCGGGTTGACTGCAATGGACCTATCTCAACTTAACGTTGGCGAGGTGATGACGCGTTTCAGTTTAACTTATGATGCGGGAACAGAAGCCAATACTGAATCGGCAATGTCGGTGCCAGGCCCAGCAGGCGGTGGCGAAGGCCCCAGTGAGGGGAGGGAAGCCCATGATTTTGTGACCATGCACCCGGGTGTGGTGTCAACTGAAGGGGGGTTATCGTCCTCGGTATTAACTGCAGATCAGCGATTCGATAACCCCACATTAAGAATTTCTGTAATGAGAATGGAATAATTTTTAACACGCTCCGGTCTTGTGTAATAAGGGCAATACTGGAGTGTGACATGATTCTTGTAATATTCAGCTGTAACCAACAACAACGGCAAATACAACAATGCTTAAACGAACACGGCTATGTGCATGACCTTGTCTCTACTTATATGTCGGCGAAGACATTGTTATCTCAGCACTACCCGCTCATTATTGTAGAAGCGAAAGGCAGTGCGGCATGCAGTGAAAAAATCACCCGTATACGTGAGCAGTGTGACGGAAGTTGGATAATGGCCATTGAACCTGAGGGTATGTTAACCGATGGCGCCAGTTATCTTGAAGCCGGCGCAGACGACCACCTTCCGCAACCCTTTAATGAACGTGTATTTATTGCCCGAGTACGTGCTCATTTAAGACGTGTCGCTATACCCGACATTCAGACAGCTGACACTGATGCGGTCAATGTTGGACCTTTCACCATTGACTCGCGCTTGCATTCGGTGACGGTAAACGGTGAAGATGTGAAGCTAACCGCCAGAGAATTTACTCTGCTGTACCATTTATGTCGTCACCCGAACCAGGTTTTTTCGCGCAATCAATTATTAAGTGCGGTGTGGGGCTACAACCACGAAGGATACGAGCATACCGTGAACACCCATATGAATCGGTTGCGCAATAAATTAGATGCTGTGATTTCTTATCATCAAGCTGGTCAGCTTCTGCAAACGGTGTGGGGAGTGGGCTACAAGTTCAACAGCCAAGGGTTAGCGAACAAAGTCATGAGCGCATAACATACCTACAAGTGACGTGCGGCACGTTTGCGTGTTCCTCTTACTAAAGTGAGGTTAGACTAAAAACAGGGTTGCTGTGCCTAAGAAAGCAAATATTCCCACCACATCGGTGATGGTCGTTAATATAACGCTACCGGCTAAGGCTGGGTCTATTTTAAGCCGTTTCATGATCATAGGTAACGTGGCTCCAGCCAGCGCTGCGGCAATCATATTAACCAGCATAGCAAAGGCGATAATAACGCCTAACATATAGTCTTGTTTCCATAAGGCAATAACACTGGCAATTAACACTGCCCAAATAGCCCCGTTCAAAAAGCCAATAGATATTTCTTTGCTAATCAACCATCGTGAGTTACTGGCGTTTACGTGACCCAATGCCATACCACGTATCACCAATGTCAGGGTTTGATTTCCAGCAACCCCTCCCATACTCGGCACAATGGTGTTGAGTATAGCTAATACCGCCAATTGGCTTAACGTTGCTTCAAATAAGTCACTGACCATCGCCGCCATTAAGGCAGTTACCAAGTTAACGGCCAGCCAAACTGAACGGCGTTTAGTACTTTGCATAACGGGGGCAAAGGTATCTTCGTCATCATCCAAACCCGCCATACTCATCATCGAGTGTTCAGCATCTTCACGAATAATATCGACCACGTCATCAATGGTAATTCGGCCTACTAAGCGATGGCGTTCGTCGACAACCGGGGCAGATAGCCAATTATACCTTTCAAATAAACTCGCTACCTCGTCGTCGGGCATATTGACCGGGATAGCTTCTGACTCTTCATCCATTACATCAGACACTTTTGCGTCTGTATCTGCGGTCAGTAATCGTGCTACGGGAACAATGCCAACCAAATTATCGGTACGATTCACCACGTAGAAGGTATCGGTGTTTTCCGGTAATTCGCCTTTTAAGCGAATGTATCGAAGGACGACATCAATGGTGACATCTGGGCGAAGAGTGATGGTGTCGGTATTCATTATGAAACCGGCGGTTTCTTCACCGTAGGAAAGGGCTTGCTCGGCGCGTAATCGGTCTTGGGCATCCATCGAGGCAAGGATGTCTTGTAATACTGGTTCTGGAAGACTGCTTAGGGTTTCTGCTAAGTCGTCGGTGTCCATTTCTTCTAGTGCGTCCACAACATTAGCAGGCAACATTTTGGTAATGATGCCGTTACGCACGTCGTCCGACAGTTCTTCTAAAATATCACCATGAAAATCGCTATCAATAAGCTCCCATAGCTCGTCACGTGTGCGGCTAGGGCTAGACTCTAAAATGTGAGCAACATCGGATGGGGGCAGTTCAAGCAACAGTTTACGTACGGAAACAAACTGACCGTTTATTAGTGCACCGTTAAGTGCACGTAATTGGCTTTGTACGTATTTAGAGACCAGAGCTTCTGCCACAAAATTCGCCTAAGGAATTGGATTTTCTATTGTTCTAGGATATCGCAATAGGCATGACGCTGTCATGACAAATAAAGTGGCTAGAGGACAATATGCTTAGAATATAGCCACTTCGATAGTGCAATTTAAGCTAAGAGAGGGGGAAGGGAGGCATTCGACTAACGCGCGCTTATTCGTCTTCGTTGAAGCGACCTTCAATTAACGTTTCAATGGCCTTTAACGCTTGTTCTTCATCTTTGCCTTCTACGACCACTTTGACTTGTTCACCTTGGTGACTTTCTAGCATCATGAGTCCAAGAACGCTGTTGGCATCTGCTTGTTTGTCGCCCTTTACAAGAATAATTTTAGCGTCAAATTGATTCGCTAATTGCACCAGTTGAGTAGCCGCTCTGGCGTGCAGGCCAAGCTTGTTCACAATGGTAAGTGTTTTTTCAATGGTCATTACTGATTCAATTCTCTATGTCGAAGTTGCACGTCAGGGTGCAAATCGCTGAAAGTCTTTGCCAATGTCTGGGCGATAAACACAGAGCGATGCTGGCCTCCGGTACACCCTATGGCGATGGTTACATAACTTCTGTTGTTACGCTCTAAGTGGGGAAGCCACGTGGTAATGAGGTTTTGAATTTGCCAAATAAACTTGGTCACCACCGGTTGAGAGCCTAAAAATACTTCTACGGGGGCATCTAACCCTGTCAGGTGTTTTAAATCAGGCTCCCAATGAGGGTTAGGGAGAAAACGGGCGTCGAAAACATAATCGGCATCTTTAGGAATACCATGTTTGAAGCCAAAGGATTCAAATACCAATACCAGGCGAGAACTCTTTTTACCTAAAATTCGCTCACGTATTAATTCAGCAAGTTGGTGAATGGTCAGTTTATCGGTATCTATGTATAAGTCTGCTCGTTCAATCACAGGAGCGAGTAAAGCGGCTTCCGCTTTAATAGATTCAGACAAAGACTTATTCAGTTTTGCCAAAGGATGTAATCGTCGGGTTTCACTAAAGCGTTTGACGAGAATGTCGTCACTGGCATCAATGTAGACGATGGTCATGGACCAAGAAGAGGGAAGGTAGTCGAGTATTTCAACTAAATCGTCTGGGTTTTTGGGTAGGTTACGTACATCAATACTTACAGCAACTTGATCGTATTCGTCGACTACCGTATGGGTAAGGGTAGGTAATAAATTGACGGGGATATTATCTACGCAATAATACCCTAAATCTTCCAGTGCCCGTAAAGCAACAGACTTCCCTGACCCCGAACGACCACTAATAATAATTAGTTTCAATTGGCCTCTCCCTTAAGATGGCATTAGAGTTAGCTTAGCGCTGCAATAATATCGTCGCTATTGGTGGCACGCCTAATTGCCTTCACGGTCTCTTTGTCACTCAATTTACCTGCAACCGTGGCTAGGGTTTGTAAGTGCCCCTCGGTTTGCTCTTCTGGAACCAATAAGGCAAAGAAAATATCTACCGGTTGGTTGTCCAGCGCGTCAAAGTTGATGGCAGGGTTACTAGTTACAATAATGGCGATAACACTTTCCAATCCTGCCAGTCGACCATGAGGCAGTGCAATACCATTTCCAATACCCGTACTGCCCATTCTCTCGCGGTTCAATAGGCTAGTGAGTACTGTCGTTTCATCAATATTATCGTTGTTTTTGGCAGCGATATTACTGATGATCTCTAGAATTCGTTTTTTGCTGTTACATTGAACCGCACATTCAGTGCGGTCCAAACTTACGATTGCTTGAATTTCCATAAGCGTGAGTTAATGCTTTTTCAGCTTTTCCTTATGCTTTATGACTTGCCTGTCTAGTTTGTCAACCATGCTGTCTATTGCTGCATACATATCAGTATTTTCAGAGGAAGCAAAAACCTCAGCGCCACTTAAATGCATGGTCGCTTCGGCTTTCTGATTAAGTTTTTCAACATTGAGAATGACATGCACATTAGAAATGTGATCAAAGTGCCTCTCTAGTTTGCTGAACTTGGTATCGACATAATTACGCAAAGAGTCGGTGATTTCGACGTGATGACCAGTAAGGTTGATTTGCATATTTCGTCTTCCTTATATTTATGAGCCAGTTAAAGTAAGCTCTTTCGCTGGTTAGACGGTGGAATCGACAATGATTCCCGGTATTTTGCTATTGTCCGCCGGGCGACTTTAATGCCCTGTTCGGCCAACAATTGAGCAATCTTGCTATCACTTAGTGGCTTGCTTGGCGTTTCAGCCGCTACAAGCTTTTTAATCAGCGCGCGGATGGCAGTAGATGAACACTCACCCCCAGACTCCGTGGCAACGTGACTAGAAAAGAAGTACTTCAATTCAAATATCCCACGTGGGGTATGCATATACTTTTGCGTGGTGACACGTGAAATGGTGGATTCATGCATATCAACCATTTCAGCAACATCGTTAAGCACCATGGGCTTCATCATTTCAGGGCCATGTTCAAAAAAGCCCATTTGTTGCTGCACAATACAATTTGCAACCTTCATCAAGGTGTCGTTTCTTGATTCAAGACTTTTAATAAACCATTTTGCTTCCTGCATATGAGAGCGAATGAACTGCGAGTCGCTACTATTTTTCGCTCTTCTGCTCATGGCCGCATATTGCTGGTTCACACTAAGTTTAGGCAAGCTATCTGGATTAAGTTCAACCACCCAACGACCATTTTTCTTGGTGACCGAGACATCGGGTATAACATACTCAGGCTCTTTAGTGATAAGAGCGCTACCTGGGCGAGGATTCAATGTTTGCAACAAGCGCATGGCTTCGCGTAATTGATCTTCTTTAAGACGGCTTTTACGCATCAGCGTACGATAGTCTTTGCTACTGAGTAGGTCTGAGTATTCTTCTATCAGTTGTTTGGCTTCTTTTAACCAAGGCGTATCATCTGAAAATTGGCGAAGCTGAACCATCAAGCATTCTTGCGGTGTACGAGAGCCTGAACCAATGGGGTCGAACATTTGAATGCGTTTTAACACACATTCTACTTCGTCCAATTCAACCGGCTCTTCCATATCTTCGGAATTTACAGAATCTAAAATGTCGTCAAGGGTGGCGGTAAGATAACCAGACTCGTCAATTGAATCGATAATAGCCGTTGCGATGGCACGGTCAGTATCTGAAAAGTGGGTAAGACGCATTTGCCATAGCAAATGTGCTTGAATGTCTTCGGTGGTTTCGCCTTGGAAAATCTGCTCATCGTCATTATTCGAGGGCCCAGGGGCGGGTGCAGAAGACGCTGAGTAATATTCGTCCCACGTGCTGTCTATGGGTAATTCATCAGGTAGGTCATTCTTCTCTAATGCGTCACCGGCTTCAAGCGTATCGCTTGATGCGGTAGTAACGGCGTCTTGAGCGACGTCATCCCCGTCGATATTGTTTTTCTCTAATTGAGGCTCATCACTGCCTTCTTCTACTTCAAGTAGAGGATTTGAGTCTAGGGCTTCCTGGATCTCCTGTTGCAGGTCGAGCGTTGACAGCTGCAGCAGTTTTATCGCCTGCTGTAGCTGAGGTGTCATGGTAAGTTGTTGACTGAACTTTAACTGTAAAGATGGTTTCATCTACGTCTTATTTACTGTGCTCTTATTGTGAATATACCAGGTGCATAATTTGAAAAATGACAATTCTGTTACATTAACTATAGCCTGAATTGTTCACCTAGGTATACATCCCTTACTTTTTGATTACTTAAAACCTGCTCTGCCGTTCCTTGGGCTATTAATTCACCGTGACTCACAATGTAGGCTTTTTCACATACATCCAATGTTTCTCGTACATTGTGGTCTGTAATGAGGATACCGATACCTCTATCACGAAGGTGCTGTATTATCTTCTTTATATCATTAACCGATATAGGATCAACACCAGCAAATGGTTCATCGAGTAAAATAAATTGCGGATTGGCTGCTAGCGCACGCGCAATCTCTACGCGACGGCGTTCTCCACCTGATAAACTCATTCCTGTACTATTACGTATATGGTTAATATTAAATTCATCAAGAAGGGCGTCGGCTTCTTCTTCCTGTTGTGATGAATTTAAATCTTTTCGTGTCTGTAAAATCGCCATGATGTTTTCAAACACGGTTAGCTTGCGAAAAATAGAGGCTTCCTGTGGCAGGTAGCCAATGCCCTTACGTGCGCGTTCGTGCATAGGCTGGTGGGTGAGCTCACCATCATCAATGGTGATTTTTCCCTTATCTAGTGGCACAAGACCCACAATCATGTAAAAGGTGGTGGTTTTACCTGCGCCGTTAGGGCCTAGTAAGCCCACGATTTGCCCGGTTGAGACCGACAAACTAACGTCTCTCACTACTTGGCGAGATTTATAGGCTTTGGCTAAGTTACTTGCGCTTAGTGTTGCCATGGTTAGTTATCGTCCTCGTTATTTTCGTCTTCTTTCGCCTTCTCATCGGTCAGCTTGCGAATCGCTTCTGGTCGAAAAACGGTGGTCACTCTGCCTTCATCATTGTCACCGCTGCCGGTGGCAAGAAGCTGTTCGGTAATCATGTCAAAGGTGATTTTATCGCCTTTCACAGAACTGGTGTCTTGTTGCAGCTCTGCATTGCCGTCTAACGAGAGAGTGCGATTAACCACTTCATAGCGAATTTCATTGGCTTTGGCTGTTACCGGGGTGCCGTCTTCTAAGGTTTGCGAATAACTTGCTGGCGCGCCTCTGGCGATGAATATTTCACGGCCTTCGCCTTCTGTTGCAACCACTTCCACTTCATCTGCGTTAATCACTAACGTGCCTTGGGAAATACGCACGTTATCCTTAAACAACGAGGTTTTATTCTTACCATCAACAAACTGCGATTTAGAATCTACCTTTATCGGTTTGTTAAAGTCGCTTTCTGTCGCCGACGCTGTAACTGCAAAAAAACCTAAAATTAGGCTAGTTGCTAGGGGAATAAATGGTTTGTACATGGTCAATTAGCTCATATTCCTGGGTACGTAAATTAGCGTTAAACCCGTTGCTATTAATTACATATCGCAAGCCTCGAATTTCCACTGGCTCGTCAGAAGCCATTTGCTTGCTGTTCAAATTGATTTCTATAAACGCCGTTTGTATGGTTCTTACAAAATCATCTTGGCTTTGGTTTTCAATTAAAACATTATTTTCTAATTGAATTAATTCGTTATTGTACAGGGTCCCTTCAACGGCGGTGACTTCCCACGGTGCTTTTGCATTGTCGCTATACAAGGTATATCTGGGCTGTTGAAACAAAACAAACCCCAATTGATCGTAGTGTTCCATTGCGCGCGCAAATACTTTGTGATTTAACGCTCCGTCTTTGTCGTATAAGGTGGTGGTGATATTTTTGGCTGTATATGCAGGCTGCAGCGCGTCTAGGCTTTTATCTCTTGCCAAGGTTGGTTCTTCTTTCATCCAGGTTGGCAAGTACATTAATAAGGCCAACGTAAAAAGTGCAGAAATACTCAACCCTAAGCGATTAAAGCCAAATAAGTTCATACACTGGCTCCGTGTATGCCATGCAATTTGCCGTGCACTTGTAACAAGGTATCACAAATTTCTCTCACTGCACCAAACCCGCCGCGGGTTTCCAACACCCAATTGGCTTGGGCTTTCACCGTCGGGTGGGCATCGTTAACTGCAATTTTAATCGCCGCGTGTTCGAACATGCCGGTGTCTGGCATGTCGTCACCTACCGCAGCAACGTGCTCACTGGAAAGGGACAACGAACGCATTAAATCTTGTAGGGCGTCAGCTTTGTTTTCTTCACCTTGAATAATAGGGTCAACATTCAGTGCCTTCATTCTATTTTCAACAATAGCAGAGCGGCGCCCAGTAATGACTGCTACGGGAATCCCCGCCTTCACCAATGCTTTTACACCGTAACCATCGCGGGTATGGAATGCTTTAAGTTCTTCGCCGGCGTTACCAAGATAAATACGACCATCTGAAAATACACCGTCGACGTCGCACACAAGTAATTTCACCTGGGCCAATTGAGTGTAAAGGGTGCGGGGTAATGAAGTATAAAGTGTCGTTTCTGTCATGATAGTCACTATAGCACGCCTGCTTTTAATAACATGTGCATATTGAAGGCACCTAACGGCTGGCGATGCTCATCAACCACCATAAGTGCGCTAATTTTAAAGGTTTCCATTACATTTATTGCTTCAACGGCGAGTTGCTCAGGGTGGGCAACCTTGCCACCTTCCGTCATCACTTCCGCAACTTTTGCGGTATGTAAATTCAGCCTGGCATCTAGAATGCGGCGTAAATCGCCATCGGTAAATACGCCCACTAGCGTATTTTTATCATCCACAATACCTGTCATGCCGAGTCCCTTCTTCGAGACTTCTAGGAGTGCTTCTGCCACCGATACATGGTGATTTACGATGGGAAGGTCATCGCCAGTAAGCATGATGTCGCTCACTTTTAAAAGTAACTTTCTTCCTAAACTGCCGCCGGGGTGAGACAACGCAAAATCGTCAGAGGTAAAGCCTCTGTCATCCAGCAAAGCGACGGCTAAGGCGTCGCCCATAACTAACGTAGCGGTAGTGCTGCTAGTGGGTGCAAGCCCCAAAGAACAAGCTTCTTTTTCCACACTGATATCCAACACAATATTGGCGTGTTGCCCCAACGCGCTCTGCCGGCTATTTGTCATGGCAATAATGGGTACATTTAAGCGTTTAACCACGGGAAGCAAGTTGACCAGTTCTGCGGTTTCGCCAGAGTTAGAAATGGCAATAAGGACATCATTTTTAGATAACATGCCTAAATCGCCATGATTGGCTTCCCCAGGGTGCATGAAAAACGCAGGGGTGCCTGTACTCGCTAGCGTCGCGGCAATTTTATTACCAATATGGCCAGATTTCCCCATTCCGCTTACTACCACTTTACCTTTGCATTGACGCAGTAAGTGACAGGCGTCAACAAAATGGGCGTCCAAGCGATGGTTGAGGGCACTGATGGCTTTCGCTTCGATGTCAATTACGCGTTTTGCTGACGCGATAAAGGAGTTCTCTGTATTCGTCATTATCCAAAGAGCCAAATTTGATAACCGATAAAGCTAGCAAGGAATAATGCCCCATTCGTGCGGGAGATTATTCGTTTGCCAATAAGGTCAAAGCTAAATAAAAACAACAACAGGGTTAGCCCAAGCATTACCCACATATCTCGGTTAAATACATCAGGGTCGAGTAGTCCAGGGGATATCAACCCTGGCATTCCCAGTACGGCCAACAAATTGAATATGTTCGAGCCAATAATATTACCTAATGCTAGGTCATCTTCACCTTTCAAAACCCCTGCGATGCTGGCAGCTAATTCAGGCAAACTTGTGCCAAATGCAATGATGGTTAAGCCAATAACCAAGTCGGAAATACCAAAGTAGCGCGCAATCTCTACCGCTGAATCTACCAAGAAGTGTGCACTTAAGGGTAAAAGAACCAGTCCGACACCGACCCATATGAGTGCTGAAGTGGTTGATACGTTTGAGGGAATTTCGTCGGCAGTTTCGGCAACAAGGGGGTCTTCTTTATCTACTTGTAGAGATAGCCAAGCCATCATGGCCAAGACAAAGACAAATAAGCCCATTAAAATTAAGCCTTCGTAGCTGGCTAATTCACCGTCAAACAAAAATGCTATGGCGATTAGGGTAATGACTAATAAGGCGGGAAGTTCTCGTTTGAGTGTTGTTGAAGCCACCACTAGAGGTTTAACCAACGCGGTTATACCTAGTACTAGCGCAATGTTAGTGATATTCGAGCCTAAGGCATTGCCAACGGCGGTGTTCATATTGCCATTGGCTGACGCCATAGCAGAAACAACAATCTCCGGCGCCGAAGACCCCATTGCAACAATAGTCAGGCCTATCATCATGGGGGAGATACCAATGTTTTTGGCGAGGGCAGACGCGCCGTACACAAAACGATCAGCACTCCAACTGAGCACAATGAGGCCAACAAGAAAAATAACTACGCTTAAAAACACAACAACCTGTTATTTTGATGATTTCATGGGATTGTCGCAAAAACAATGCCATTTGCCTATGGGAACTATGGGATATTTTAATTAATGATAGAATACGGGGATAAAAGGCTCGTGAAGCGCATGACAAATAAAGTGAAAATTGAAGGTAAATCTGATGCGTAACTATTGCGAAGCAATAGACAATGATCAACCATTCGTTTTCATAGAACATATATTGTAACTTTTTGCTTTTGGCGCGAGCCTTGAAAAAGCGTACAATGCCTCAAAATTACACTCGTCAGTAAACTTTCTATTATTTTTGCACTCATAGGCATAGTTATTGCTCATTCAGTGGGGCTTGCAACCCTTGAAAAAAGCGACAAGGAACTGATGGGGAACTCCCCTGTACTAACGCGTGGTATTTAGAATGCGCATGCGTGGTTACACGGATAAGCAAGTAATAATAATTAATGGCTGTAGAAGTGCATCAGGGTTTCTGCAGTGACTAAATTTAATCATTCAAAGGTTGGCCATAATAGAGCTATGGATCATTTAGTTGAAGTAGACAATCTTACCTTTCGACGCGCCGAGCGGCTTATATATGATGGTATATCGCTGCGGGTTCCGAAAGGCAAAATAACAGCAGTAATGGGCCCAAGCGGAATAGGCAAAACCACGTTGCTACGCTTAATCGGCGGGCAACTTATCCCCGATGAAGGGGACGTGAGATTTGATGGCAATTCAATTGTTGCCATGAATCGACGAGAGCTGTATCAGACCCGTCGTCGCATGAGCATGTTGTTTCAAAGTGGCGCGCTGTTTACCGACATGAGTGTGTTCGACAACGTGGCATTTCCGTTAAGGGAGCATACCCAGCTTTCAGAAGACATTATTGCTACGACTGTCGCATTAAAGCTACAGGCTGTTGGCTTAAGAGGCGCTGCCTCGTTAATGCCAAGTGAATTATCGGGCGGAATGGCACGACGCGCCGCACTAGCGCGTGCTATTGCATTGGATCCTGACTTAATTATGTACGACGAGCCATTCGCAGGCCAAGATCCTATTTCTATGGGCGTTTTGGTCAAGCTTATTAGAGAGCTTAACGATGCTTTGGGACTGACAAGTATCGTGGTAACCCACGATGTGACAGAAGTACTTACTATCGCTGATTACATATATATTTTGGCTGACAAGCGTGTTATTGGCGAAGGAACAGCGCAACAAATTAAAGAAAGCGAGTCTGAATTGGTTCAACAGTTTTTAAAAGGCCAAGCTGACGGGCCTGTTCCCTTTCATTTTCCTGCTGATGATTTAGAGCAAAGCTTCTTTGGAGGTGGGAAATGAATGTCTTTCAGTCGGTAGGCGCCTCTACCTTAGGTAAGATTAGCGCGGTTGGGCGAGCAGGTGTGATGCTCTTTGGCGCGTTGATTGCCGTGCCCCGCTTAAAGAATATCCCGCTGACAGTAAAGCAAGTTAATGTGGTAGGCGTTCAGTCTCTATTAATTATATTAGTGTCAGGATTGTTCATTGGAATGGTCATGGCACTGCAAGGCTATACCATTCTAGTGGACTATGGTGCTGAGGGAAGCTTAGGGCCAATGGTGGCACTTTCGTTACTACGAGAGCTTGGCCCTGTGGTGACAGCATTATTGTTTGCGGGTCGCGCAGGATCTGCCTTAACCGCAGAAATTGGTTTAATGAAAGCCACTGAGCAGTTAAGTAGTTTAGAAATGATGGCGATAGATCCGCTACGACGGGTTGTCGCGCCACGCTTCTGGGCCGGTATGATTTCTATGCCTATGTTAGCGCTGATTTTTAGCGCCGTAGGTATTTTAGGTGGCCACTTAGTGGGAGTGGATTGGCTAGGCGTCGATGCAGGCAGCTATTGGTCAATCATGCAGTCCACCGTTGATTGGAATCAAGATGTAATAAACGGCGTGATTAAAAGCCTTGTTTTTGCCTTGGTTGTCACCTGGATTGCCATATTTAAAGGGTATGATTCCATTCCTACTTCGGAAGGGATCAGTAAAGCAACAACTGAAACCGTTGTGTTTTCTTCATTAGCAGTATTAGGGCTGGACTTCGTGCTCACCGCCCTTATGTTTGGTATCGAGTAGAGGGTTGGTATGAATAAGTATAAAACGGAAATGATGGTAGGTGTATTTGTAGTCCTGACCATTGGCGCTATTTTGTTGCTGGCATTAAAAGTGGCCAATCAATCGATGGCCACAGACGGCGACACCTACACCCTGTACGCAAAGTTTGACAACATTGGTGGTCTTAAACCTCGCTCTGCGGTGAAAGTAGGCGGCGTGACGGTAGGTAGAGTGACTTCAATTTCCCTCGACCAAGGTGACTTCACTCCCATTGTAGAGTTGTCAATATCAAACGAATACAACGGTTTCCCTGAAACCAGTTCGGTATCAATTTTAACGTCGGGCTTGTTAGGCGAACAATATGTTGGCTTCCAGCCTGGGTTCTCATTCGATGGCGTGGCTAATTTGAAAGATGGCGATTATCTGCAAGACACCAAGTCTGCGTTGGTACTAGAAGACTTAATTGGACAGTTTTTATTCAATCGCGGTAGCGACGAAGATTAACGAATATTTAGGTAGGCGGATGAAACCATACGGGGTGTTATCAGGTCTGCTGTAGTAGGACACGATTTAGGAGAGTTACATTGAAAAAGTTGATGGCAGTTGCCGGTTTATTGCTGATGTCGTTGGTAGGGAACGTTCAGGCACAAGAAATTAATGATCAAAACCCTTATCAACTGGTGAAAGGCGTAGCGACAAAAACCTTTGATAGAATTAAAGCGAACCAAGAACAAATTAAGCAAGATCCAGAAATGCTTCGAACCATTATGGAAGAAGAATTGGTGCCGCACATTGATTACAAATTTGCCGCATTTATGGTGTTAGGAAAGCACTTTAAATCGGTACCAAAAGAAAAAATGGGTGAATACATTAGTGTATTTAGACAATACCTAATTACTACCTACGCGGTAGCGATGGGTTACTACGACAACCAAGAGGTTATTTTCGAGCCAGAATCTAACTTTGAAGATCAGAAGTCAGTTACCGTGCGTGCCGTAGTGCAAGATCCTGAGCGTCCAGAAATTAAAATTGCATTTAAAGTACGTAAAGACAGCAAAACCAACGAGTGGAAAGCTTACGACATGGTGGCTGAAGGTATTAGTATGCTAAACAGCAAACGTAGCGAATTTGAGTCGATCTTACGACAAGAAGGCATTGATTCAGTGATTGCACTAATGCGAGATAAAATTGGTAAGCCAGTTGAACTGAATCAAGATGAATCCTACGATATTGACGGAGCATCTGAGTGAGCCTTTTTCAGGTAAGCGACACCGGTAAAATTAGTGTACATGGGCACCTCGACCACAACACACTGTCAAAAGACTTTTGGGTATGCTTAAGCGGGGCAGAACAGGATATACTGAAACGTACAAAAACGTGTACTATCGACCTCAGTGATGTAGAACGAGTAGACAGTGCCGGGTTAGCTTGGTTGTTGAACGCGATTAGAGATGGAAAGCAACAGGGAATAGATGTTAGCCTGCATGATATGCCTGAAAAGTTGCTCAAGCTTGCTAAAATTAGTGACCTAGACAGCTTTTTGCCCGTAAATTAAGACAGTGAAACGAGAAAAGAAGTAAGTTATGGAATTGTCAGAGATTGAAAATATCCTTAAAGAGGCGTTAAACCTTGATGAGGTACATGTGCGTGGAGAAGGTTCTCATTACAACATTATCGCCGTAAGCGATGCGTTTAATGAAATGAGCCGAGTAAAACGCCAACAGGCGGTATACGCACCCCTTGCAGATAAAATTGCAGATGGTTCTATGCACGCCATTTCGATAAAAACATTTTCAGTGAAAGACTGGGAGCGCGAGCGCCAGTTTAATATTCCTCAATAGGCGAGTCTTTTTTCGTGGATAAACTTGTAATAAAAAAAGGCCCTGCTCTTCAGGGAAGCGTGAGAATTTCAGGCGCTAAAAATGCAGCGCTTCCTCTGTTGATGACAAGCTTACTAACGGATTCGCCTTGTCGATACACCAATGTACCTCGCTTACGTGATATTAATACCACGCTATCGTTGCTTCGCGAACTGGGCGTTGAAGTGGCGCAACCGGCAGCAAACGATGTGCTGTTAGATGCAAGTACCTTACAAAGCGTAACCGCGTCTTACGAGCTTGTGCGTACTATGCGTGCATCCATCTTAGTGCTAGGGCCATTGTTGGCGAAGCAAGGTAAAGCAAATGTTTCGCTACCTGGTGGTTGTGCCATTGGCGCACGCCCCGTTAATTTGCATCTTACTGGCTTAGAAAAGATGGGGGCTAAAATTGAGGTTGATGAAGGTTACATTCGTGCTGAAGTAGACGGTAAGTTACAAGGCGCACGCATCTTCATGGACATGGTCAGCGTAGGTGCTACTGAAAACCTGATGATGGCGGCCGCCATCGCTGAAGGCACAACCGTACTGGAAAACGCCGCTCGCGAGCCAGAGATTGTAGATTTAGCGAACTGCCTAATTCAGATGGGCGCGAAAATTTCAGGCGCAGGTACCGATAAAATTACCATTGAAGGTGTTGAAACCTTAAACGGATGTGACTATCGCGTATTGCCAGACCGCATTGAAACCGGAACTTTTCTCGTTGCAGCTGCGGTCACCGGCGGAAAAATCCGTTGCACCCATGCCGCGCCGGATACCCTTGATGCGGTACTGGATAAACTCGAACAAGCAGGCGCAAAAATTACCACAGGTGATGATTGGATTGAGCTTGATATGGAAGGCAAAAAGCCAACCTCTGTTCGCGTTAAAACAGCGCCTCACCCTGCGTTTCCTACCGACATGCAAGCACAATTTGTTACATTGAACTGTGTTGCTGAAGGAACAGGGGTTATCACAGAAACAATTTTTGAAAACCGCTTTATGCATGTGCCTGAATTACAACGGATGGGCGCAGAAATTGCCCTTGAAGGTAACTCCGCCGTGTCTAAAGGTAGCTCAGCATTGAAAGGTGCGCCTGTGATGGCCACTGATTTACGTGCATCTGCAAGCTTAGTCATAGCCGGTTTAATTGCCGACGGTGAAACTCACGTTAACCGTATCTACCACTTAGATCGAGGCTACGAAGCCATCGAAGAGAAGCTAGGCGGTTTAGGGGCAAATATCCAACGTGTTAAAGAATAATCATCGTTAACGAAAAGAAAAGGCCGCAAATATGAAGCGGCCTTTTTTGTGTTTTCCTTGCAAGCGCATTAGTTACTTGCCGCTTGCAGTTCCCCGACCACGGCTTTTATGGTGATGGTTTGTTCGCCACGGCTGACCTCTAACTCTAACGGTGTGTTTGGGGTGGTTTCCGCAATCATATCTAAAGTCTTTGAAGCGCTTTCTATGCGAATACCATCGATGGCGACAATAATATCACCGGGTTGTAAACCCGCCTCAGCAGCAGGGCTTCCATTTGCCACGGCGGTTACTTCAATGCCTTGATGGTTGCGGTTTTCACTGCCAATGAATCCGAGTTGACCGCGGATAACACGGCCGTGAGAAATGATTTCGTCCATCACGCGTTTGGCTAACTCGTAAGGCACGGCAAAGTTGATACCATCTACATTTCGCACGCGATTACGGGAGTCTCGAACCTGGAAGTTTGCATTAGTAATTCCCAGTAAAAAGCCATTGCTATCGACTAACGCGCCACCTGAATTACCTTGGTTTAATACCGCATCAGTTTGAATGAAGTCGACATAGTTCGACAGCCCATTGCGGCCCGCACGGCTGATAATACCTTGGGTAATCGTTTGGCCTAAGTCAAAAGGGTTACCAATGGCCATGACGACATCACCTACATGAATGTCTGGCTCTTTAACTTGTGGAATGACATGTAAGTTATCGGCAGACACTTTTAATACGGCAAGGTCGGTAAGGGGGTCGTTACCCACTATTTCCGCTTCTAGAATTTGCCCGTCTTGCACCGCTACAAAAATGCTATCTGCATTGCGCACAACGTGATGGCACGTAAGTATGTACCCGTTGTCTGTCATGATAACACCAGACCCAAGACTCGTGCGTTCCCGGGGTTGGTTTCTGAATAAACCAGTGTCTTTTTCTATACTCACACTGTAAATATTCACTACCGCTGGCGCTGAACGGCTAAGAGGCGCAAAGTAACTTTCTCTACTTGCACTTACGGAAGGGTCGGAAAACAAGCCTTGCGTAAAACCGTTGCCTTGCCGTAAGTCAGGTAAGAAGAGCAACAGCAACAATGCGACGATTGTGCCGAGAAATACAGATTTTAAGAAAAAGCTAACGATTGAGCTGCCAGTCACGGATCACACTTATTTATAGGTTTATTATTGTCAACAACTGCACTATTGGCGTTTGCTATAGCGCTATTAAAGCAGAGCATAACATTTAATGCATTATTCTGGTTAAATTTATCCGATAGTGAAGACGTATTTCACGGTAAACAACAACGCCTGTTTATAAATCCCCCCCCGTTGAAGCAAAAAAAAGCAGCGCTAATGAACGCTGCTTTTTGGGGACCGATTAAACGTAGTTATTTAACGGATAACGAGATAAAGCGTGGAGTTACCTCGTTTTACATTGAGTGCGATAACACCACTGGCATCATCTAACGCATTTCTAAAATCTGACACGCTAGATGTGCGTTTACGATTAACACCCACAATCACGTCATCAGGCTTAAGACCAATGCGTGCAGCCGGGCTGTTGCGCTCAATATCTGAAATAACTACGCCAGCATTGCCGGCTTCATCTGCGCCATTTGTTAACGTAGCGCCTTCCAAGGCAGGGTGAATTTGCTGCGCGGTGACGGTAGCTTGCGTAGCATCACCCAATACAACCTCTACGGTGACTTCTTCACCTTTACGAAGTAGCGTCAGCTCCACTTCTGCGCCAGCGCCCATACTGGAAATACGCGCACGTAATTCAAGGAAGCTATTGATCTTACGGCCATTAACTTCAGTTATGATGTCTCCCGCTTCTATACCGGCATCTTCGGCCGCGGATTCCGGCGTGACTTCGCTAACAAATGCGCCAATGTTTACATTGGCGTTCATCGCTTCTGCGAGCCCTGCGTCAATGTCGCTACCGACTATACCTAATAGGCCGCGGCGAACTTCGCCATATTCGGCAATTTGATCAGCCAAGCTTTTCATCATATTTGAAGGGATAGCAAAACCAATACCTACATTTCCACCATTAGGCCCAAAAATAGCGGTATTGATGCCCACTAAGCGACCATGTAAATCCACCAATGCGCCACCGGAGTTGCCTCGGTTAATGGCAGCGTCGGTTTGAATAAAGTCTTCGTATCCGCCAATATTTAGGCCAGAGCGCCCAAGGGCACTGACTATGCCTGATGTCACTGTTTGCGAAAGACCAAACGGGTTACCAATGGCCACCACAAAGTCGCCTACGCGGAGTTCGTCTGAATCGGCAAGAGGAATTGCTTTTAGGTCATCAGGGTCAATTTTTAACAAAGCAATGTCGCTTTGTTCATCAGCACCTAATTTCTTAGCCGTAAACTCTCTGCCATCAGTAAGCTTAACGGTAATCTCGTCTGCGTTGTCGACTACATGGCTGTTGGTAACCACATAGCCTTTTTCTGCATCAATGATAACGCCTGAGCCTAAACCTCTAAACGGGCGTTCTTGCACTTGTTCCTGTGGTGCGCCAAAAAAGTACTGGAACATTTCTGGAACTTGTTGGCGAGACGTTTGCGTGCCTTTCACTGCAATACTCACCACAGCAGGGGTGGCTTCTTCAAGCATGGGTGCTAACGACGGCACTTCGTCTTTCTTATCTGAAAAGAAAGGCAGTGCCGCATTTGCGGTAACACTAAAGCCCATAGAGCTAACTACAACGGCAGACGCCAATACATAATGGCGAAAAGACATTTTCATGTTCGCTTACACTCCTTCAGGTTATTGCGACATTGTATCGATTTTACTAAAGAGTCTTAAGTTACTGAAAAAGTTCCAGGTGTTAGGGTTTCTCTGCGGTAGACTGTTCCGATTTTCCGGCGAATAGACCTGACCCCGAGTTTGCAAAGTCTTTTGGTTGGGTATCAGAAACCCTATTTGACTTCGCTTTTTCAGTGCTCTTTAGGTTATTACGTAAATAGGTGGTGGCTTGCTCACCATAAAAAGGGACTTTAGCGTCTTCGTCGTCAGACTGGTGGAGCAAGGCTTCGTATTCTTCCATTTGCGAGCGCAAGGTGGCGCACTGGCTTTCAATGCTTTCAACACTTTGACGAGTTTGGTGAATATGGTGTTGCGCCTGTTGCGAGAGAATTTCCTTCACTTGCTGTTCTGCCGTCGCGGCATTGCCCGACCCTTGTTTAGATTGCACAAAGCGACCAACAAAAAAGCCAATAATTACACCAACCACTAATAAAGCAAGGGACACTAACAGTTCCATTTCCATCTCCGAATCATACTACAACTTACCTCAGCTAACCTGATACGGTAAATAAGAGGCAAACGACCATACTTTACTATAGCAAGGTCGATGGTTAAGTGCGCCCATTGTCGTTGTTTATTGCGATAATACGACAAAGGACACCACGCAAGGTGCGATTCTACCGTGATTTTACTTAAAATTAAGGTCATAATTGAGAAAATCAAGCAGGTCGGTGCAGCCACCATAAGTATTGACATTTTTACGGAGTAGTTTGGGCGATGACGCCATGGGAAAAGTATCAAGCAGATTTAACCTCACCAGAATTTCATTACGATGCGGCGCAGGAAAACGCAGTTAAAGAGCTTCAACGGTTATACGATGAACTCACAGAGCTACGTAAGAAAGCCACGTGGAGGGTGAAATTGAAAGCCGCCTTTGGGAAAGGGCACAAAAAAGCAGGCATTCAAGGGATTTACTTCTATGGTGGAGTAGGGCGGGGAAAAACCTACCTGGTTGATACATTTTACGATTGCTTACCCTTCGATAAAAAAATGCGCGTGCATTTTCACCGCTTTATGCACCGTGTTCACGATGAACTAAAGCGACTAGATAATGCCCAAGACCCCCTGAAAACCGTAGCGGAAAAACTGGCAAAAGAAGCGCGAGTTATCTGCTTTGATGAATTTTTTGTTTCGGATATTACTGATGCCATGATTCTTGGCACTTTAATGGAAGCGCTTTTTGGCCATGGTGTTGTGCTTGTGGCCACCTCTAATATTGTGCCCGACGAACTCTATAAAAATGGCCTTCAACGCGCGCGTTTCTTGCCTGCTATCGAGCTTATCAATCAAAACACCCGGGTGGTTAATGTGGACAGTGGCATTGATTATCGCTTACGTACCCTAGAGCAAGCTGAAATTTATCACTATCCACTTGATCAACAAGCGACAGCAAACTTACATGAATATTTTAATCAACTCGCGCCTGAAGAAGGTACTCGAGAACAAAATATTGAAGTCAATAATCGACAAATACCCACCCTGAGGGATGCCGACGGTGTACTTATGATCGACTTTTCAGACTTGTGTGGCGGGCCCCGTAGTCAAAGCGATTATATTGAACTTAGCCGGTGTTACCACTCGGTGTTGCTGGCAAACGTGAAAGAAATGGGGCAACACAATAACGATGTAGCACGCCGCTTTATCGCTATGGTGGATGAGTTTTATGAACGCCACGTTAAACTGATAATATCTGCCGAAGTCGCCTTGGAATCCTTGTATACAGAAGGGTTGCTCAATTTTGAATTTAGGCGTTGTTTAAGCCGACTAAAAGAGATGCAGTCGCATGACTATTTGGCAACTGAGCATTTACCTTAAAGGTTAGCAGATAAGTAAAACAGCATAAACACTGTATTGTTTTAGCTAAAATAGGTAGAATTTCGGCAATTTTTCTGTGCCCAAGGTATTTCAACGCTGGTGTCGCTTAATCAATAGGTGATGGGGTACAGGCAGTCGATAAAAACGCAACGCAGCATCCTTATTGCGAAAAAGAGAATTTTAAGATGGGAAGAGCATTCGAAGTACGTAAAGCCGCCATGGCAAAAACTGCTGGCGCAAAAACAAAAGTGTACTCTAAGTACGGTAAAGAAATTTATGTGTGTGCTAAAAACGGTGGTGCAGACCCAGACACCAACCTGTCTCTTCGCCGTTTAATGGAGAAAGCGAAGAAAGACCAGGTGCCCAGCCACGTTATTGACAAGGCTATCGATAAAGCCGCAGGTGGTGCGGGAGAAGACTTCCAGCCTATGCGCTATGAAGGCTTTGGCCCAGGTAATTGCATGGTTATTGTGGATTGCCTATCTGACAATGCGAACCGTACCATTACCGACGTGCGTAATTGCTTTACCAAAACCAACGCTAAGCTTGGCGCACAGGGCGCGGTTTCTCATATGTTCGATCACCAAGCCATTTTTCAGTTTGCCGGTGACGACGAAGACGCCATTTTAGAAGTGCTTATGGAAGCAGATGTAGATGTTACTGACGTTGAAGTAGAAGACGGTAAAGTGACTGTGTACGCGCCACATACTGAGTTTTACCAAGTAAAAACTGCGCTTACTACGGCCTACCCAGACATGACCTTTGAAACGGAAGAAATGAGCTGGATCCCACAGACAGAAACGGAAATCAGCGAAGATGATATGCCTATGTTTGAAAAGTTCATGGACATGCTTAACGATTGTGATGACGTGCAAGACGTTTATCACAACGCGATAACGCCAAGCTAAATATTTACCGCAAACCTGTTGTTTAAAGAGCTCGAACACCGCGTTTTGCGATGAAAGTAAAAAGTGATATTTGCTTTAAGAGAAGAACATAAGCCTTATGGGACACCGTAAGGCTTTTTTATATCGTTATTAGATCCCCAATCACAGCCTTAAATTGCTTAGCGTAATTTCTACTCAAACGAACGTTTATGTGGCCCGAGAGACACACGTCATAATCACCATTTAGCCTCGATTGATAAGACGTTACCTTATCGATATTTACTATGCAGGAACGGTGAAGCTTAAAAAATCGCGAATCGAGCTCTTCGCCTACTTTTTTTAAAGAGGATGAGTGCAAATAACTGTTATCTTCTGTCTGAACAAGCACGTACGGCGAGTCTGCCTTAATGCAAAGGATAGCGTCAAAGCTAACAAGGTGATGTTGTCTGCCATTTTTTATCTCAAGGTTTTTAGGTTGAGATTCTGCTGTATCAGTAATCTCATTGGCTTCTTTTGAATCTAATGTGGGCGAATAGAAACGCTTTAGGTAAATCATCGACAAAAAATAGATGAATAGGATCTTGGAACTATCATTTGAGAAAGTGAACGCGAGAATTTTTGCAAGCCCATATCCTTGGTCTTTGAATATCCAAGAGATTGCCCACACCATAACAGTGGACACAAAAACATGACAGAAAACTAATGCCCCATAAAGCAAAATCAGCTTTTGGTGAGACATCTCTTTAATCATATGAAAAGACTTGTACGAACAGAGATAGGCGAGGAAAAACACTACCCAAACGCACTTGAAAAGTAGTGACTCAAAAAACACAAAGGGTGTGTTATGCCTTTCGGTAAATAAGTAATCCTGAAATATGGACAAGATCATTCCGCATAACGCGACCATGCACACAAGTACAACTGATTTTCCGAGGATAACAGGGTATATCTTTCTTCGTACTGCACTTATCACAATAAGCACCTGAGTGAAGGCTGTGACTGAACGTTTAAGTTAGCAAAGTCATGAATGCTTTAAAACTAGAATTGCCATCAAAAGTCTGGCTCAGTCTTCAATTTAATCGCAACATGAATTGTTGCTCCAGCTTCCGTTGTCACAACCTCGGGTATGGAACCATACTTTCCTGATTTTTTTGAAAGTAACTTCTGGCGTTCTGTTAGTAATTTATCGTCAGAAAAATACGCTTTTAGTGCCCACTGACGGCCATATTTTTCGGATATCGTAGTGAAATGAATATGACCACCTTCACGTCCTAAATGATCAGGCGCCGCTTTGATAGTGTCAAACGTAAAGCGACCGTGCTGATCTGTCATCGCCCATCCTTGTATGCGCCAGGTTGTTGTTTCTTTATCGTTAAGGCCAAAATCAAATCCTTGGCTATCTCTGTGGTAAGCGTGAACGATAACGCCTTCTGCTACATTGCCATTTGGGTCAAACACAAGACCTCTAATCTGTAGCCGTGTACCAGGTTCATCATTGTTAACCATGGGGGCCGATGATTTTAGCTCAGAAGGTAGACTCGCAACAGCCTCCTCCCAAGAAGCTAACCATGAAGGGTCGACATTGGCGTATACAGGTGTCAAGAGTATACAAAATGTAACGGACAGTCGTAGAGCCAAAGCAGTGAGAGTTGAAGCCATAATAAGTTGCCTTTGTGAGTCACAGATAGCTAAAAATTGCACAGCAAAACCAAAGCGTTCAATGTATTTTTTCTGACACGATGAGTTTTTCAAGCGAGCGGAGTGGATACGCGCTTCTCTCTCACTTACCTACTACCTAATGAGACAGGCATGTTTCTCTCAAGGTACTCACTTAGCAAGACTACTTAGCAAGACAGGCATCTTTAGAGTGGGAAAAGTGGCATGCACAACGGCGCTGCATGAGGTCATTTATGCAGATGAATTTATCTGTTTTGGAGGTTGGCTGGAAATGAGGATGTGTAAATATAGTTTTGGCTTAAGGGTCCATGCTTTTAATGGCGTGAATCATCAGTAAATTTGGTGCGTTTAGCTCTTTGGGCGCATCGCTACCCCAGTAATCGCCGAGCACTTTGTCGCCCCTGAACCCGTTGCTGATGTTGGTTGTGGGCATACTGCTCAAGGAGCGCTTCTTTTCCTACGGCATGTTTAAAGCAGGCTTCAAATTGGGTGGTTAAGGTTAACCATTGCTCATGTTCAATGTTGAGACGTTCTAGAATAGTAGGCAAGGTATGTTCAACCTTCCCGCGTTTGGTGGGATGAATATATCGGCTGGTCGTATCGACAAGCTGTAGGTAGTCTGGAAGCGTAAAAGGTAGGCTCTGTGGTATGTCTTGTTTTGGGTTACCTGCAAAAGGCATCAGCCGTTTGGGCGTTTTACCCACCCTGGCGGCATTAATACGATATTGAATACTCGTATGGTCAGAGGTTTCTGGCGTCTTTGCTATTTTCGCCCGTACCGGGTTTAAATCAACATAGGCCATACACGCTGCAAGGGCTGATTCATCCAGTAGCGCTTGAGACTTAAACCGCCCTTCCCAAAAATGCCCGGTGCAGTCATCTTCTTTGTTTGCGGCTCTGGCAATATATTCGTTTAAAGCACGCATAAACCAACTAATATCATACAGCCGTTTACGCCATATCTCTGCTGTGGCCTCCACCGTTTTAATCTGTGCTTCGTGAAAGTCTTTGCGTAACTCTGGTGATAGGTAGCGCTGCGTGAGCAAGGTGCCTTTATATAGCCTGTGCCAACGTTGAATCACTTCTTCTGTGGTGAGGATATCCGCCTTATCTTTTGCTACGTGCAGCACCACGTGCGTATGATTGCTCATCACCGCATAGGCGCACACATCAATAGCAAACACATCACTGAGTACATGAATGCGGTCTTCCACCCAGTAGCGGCGATGTTCAAAGCTTTTACCGTTTTCCTCACCACATAAGTATGCGCGGCGAACACAGCGTGAAACACAATGATAATACGGCGTATCTAATAAACTAATTTGTGATTTTCTGGCTTTAGGCATCTGCACTTTCTGGCATTGGTTTACTCCATTAATAGTGTGAATAGCTAACCAAAGTAAAAAAAGTGTACTGAAGTACAGTTTTGGTACCGCCGTGTTATGCCTGTCTCAATAATGGGTGTCGGAGTTATCATGCCTGTCTCAGTAGTGGTTTCGTCTTAATTCGAAAAGCTTCTTGCTTTTTTATCCCCTCCGCTATTGAATACCTCTACACATTTAAAAGGAGAATTCAGGTGATTAAATTTAGCGTGTTGCGCAATGTGTCAGTCATACTGATAATGATGACGATGTTATGCACCTCAGCGGTAGCAAGCCAAAAAGGAGACTTGTTGGGAGAGGTGAGTAGCGAAGCGCTATTGGCAGAATTTCCTGCTTTTATGAGCGAGTACTCCACCTATGAACCCAGTGAGGAAGAGCTTAATGCTGTTGCTGCATTAGAGGGTAATCAATTAGTTATATTGTTTGGCACATGGTGCCACGATAGCGAAAGAGAGGTGCCTCGCCTTCTGAAAACCTTGGATGTTAGCGGATTAGATGCGCCTGATTTCACCTTGATTGCGGTTGATAGAACAAAGCGTGATCCAGAGGGTATGGCAAAGAAACACAGCCTCAAATATACGCCTACCTTTATTTTGCTTCGCGATGGTGAAGAAATTGGCCGTGTGGTAGAGCGGGCTGATGCCGGCTTAACCCAAGACTTAAAAGCATTCGTTGAGGTAGCTCAATAATCTTTCTACAATTTGCTGCATAGCCTGTTATGCAGCGTTGTGCTCGCTTTTTTCTGGCAATGCATTACGTGTTTTTTCTCCCCACTCTTCTGTCCTCTATCCTTTTGCTTTAGATTATGTTGATACAATTAGGCATGTTTTAGCGATTATTTCGCCTATTTTTATTGCAATGATGACTTTATAGTACATACCAATTAGTGGTTAAGGTTTTCACCTTTTCCGATTTTTTTTGTCCAAGTGCGGTTATTTAAACGCCGTGCCGTTGAATCAACGTTAGACAGTCACTGTAAAATAAAAAGGTCATTTATGTCGTTTGATAATCAATTTGGTCCGAAAGGCTGGACGCCAGAAAACATCGCATCTATTGCGGGTAAAACGTATCTCATTACCGGCGCAAATTCAGGTGCGGGTTTTCAAGCTACGCGAATTTTATTGTCGAAAGGCGCTAATGTCGTAATGTTAAATAGAAACCCGAGTAAATCGGACGCCGCCATTCGTGAACTAAAGCAAGAATTTGGTGAAGGCGCCAACGTCAGCTACATTGTTATCGATTTGGCTAATTTGTCTTCTATCCGCACTGCCGCCGATGAAATACTCGAAAACGTCCCCCACATAGACGCGTTAATCTGTAACGGTGCGATTGCACAAATTTCAAAACAAGAACTAACAGTGGATGGTTTTGAAAGCCAGCTTGGGGTAAACCACTATGGCCACTTTTTACTGTGCGGCTTGTTGTTCGAGCGCATCGACGCTACTTCAGGCCGTATTGTGGTTGTCTCAAGTGAAGGGCATAAAATGGGGCTAAGAACTATTCAGTTCGACGATATGAATTGGGATAAAAACTACCACCCGAATAAGGTCTACAGTCAAAGTAAGCTAGCACAAATGATGTTTGCTTATGAGCTACAAGACAAAATTGCAGCTGCGAATAGAAACGTAAAAGTGTATGTGTGTCACCCAGGTGCGTCGAATACCTCACTTATTAGAGAAAGCGCTAGTGTGATGACGCACGTGTCATGGTGGATTATGGTGAAGCTAGGGCTTGCGCAATCTGCCGAAAGAGGCGCCTACCCTGAAGTGATGTGTGCCACAGAATCACCTCTAAAAGAGCGCGCTTACTATGGCCCTACAGGGCTAATGAATTTTGGTGGGCCAGTGGGTGAATGCAAGCTAGAGCCTTTCGTTTTAGATAAGCCTGTATTAACTACTTTGTGGGAACGATCTGAAGAAGCTACGTCGTTTAATTGGTCTTTATAGGTTGTATCTCGTTGCGCCTTTGCAGTTCTTCATGTCAGTAACATGAAAATTTTAGCGTTTGCTTTAGGAATAGTTATGGTGAATCTAGCGGCACTGCCTGCTAATAACGCGAACCCTGATAAAAGTGGAGAATCAACGTCTGTTCAAGATGTTGATGGGAATCTTTATCAAACCGTGACGTTAGGTGGGCAAACTTGGCTCTCTGAAAACCTGAGAACCACACGGTTTCAGGACCTCTCGCCAGTGACATCAGGCTTTATACCTAAAGACGATGAAAAAAACTTGGCTACCTATGGTCGCTTATATAGCTGGGTGGATGTAGCGGATGAAAGAAAGCTATGCCCCGAGGGCTTTCGGGTTGCCACTGATGACGACTGGAAAGAGCTTGAGCGACACATAGGTGTAGCAGTCGAAGAACTTCATCGCGAAGGGTGGCGTGGTGACAATGACGTAGCCATTACCCTAAAAGCGCAGCAACCTGATTCATGGTTGAAACGTTTTGATAAAACAAAAATTAACGCTCATCAATTTAATGCCCGCCCCGCTGGGGTAAAGGTGGGGAATTGGTATCTCACTCAAGGCGTTTACACCGAGTTTTGGACAAGCAGTAGCGCCTCTGAAAAAGAAGCTTTTGCACGCACTTTGGCTTACGCGTGGTGGAATTCCCATAAAGGTGAAATTCGCCGTGCCAAATTAAATAAAAACTATATGTTCTCGGTTCGCTGTGTGAAGGAGGCTTAAGCGTCATGAGGGCTTTTTTTGCATGTATATTGAGTGTGATAACTGCGCTACACGTCGTCGGTTGTGCTGCCTCTGAAGTGGATGAGGGGAGTACAGCCTCAAAGAGCGAGTTAGTGGTGCTGGTGCATGGTTTAGGGCGCAGTGATTGGGCTATGTGGCGCTTTGCACATCGCTTAGAGGCGGCTAATTATGAAGTTTGCTTGTTAGATTATGACACCCTAGGTGAAAGCGTTGGCAGTGTTTTGTTTGAAACCACAGCGCAAATTGATAAGTGCCTATTGGGCGCGGCCAGAGTACATTTCGTGGGGCACTCTTTAGGTGGGCTGGTTATTCGTTCGTACCTTCAAAGAAAACTCGCAACGTTGAATAAAGATAACATTGGTGAAGTGGTGTTAATAGGCACTCCGAATAAAGGCAGCGAATTGGCTGACCATTTTAACGGCACCTGGTTAATGGACGTGGGTGGTGGAATAAGCCAAGCACTGGTCACAGGAACCCATAGCTTGGGAAATAATCTTGATGAGGTTAAGGTTAACGTTGGCATTATTGCTGGCTCCCGCTCATCTATGCTAACTCGTGCTCAATTTTCGGGTCCTAATGACGGTTTAGTGTCGGTGGAATCCACTAAATTGGCACACATGCGTGATTTCATCACTGTGGACGTAAATCATACTCAAATGCGCTATAACAAAGCGGTGGCAGAGCAAACCATTCATTTTTTGCGTCACGGTGAGTTTAGCCATTAAGCGTGAATACGGGGGGCTAGGTTATTTTTTAACGGGTCCTTGAGTTTTTCAATTTTGGCGCCATTTTACTCCCTTCATGGCCCGCTGGTATTCGCTTGTATTACTGGCAACAGTGTCAGTCAATGGGCCGTTAGAATAATAAAGCGATAACGCATTTACGTGAAAACACCACATCGAAGTATTACATTCCCTTCGATCACGCCCTTTGTTTTGGCGTGGGCGTTGTCGTGGCTAATTTTTAGTGTTGGCTTTAATGGGCAGATGTTGCCTGCCCACGCTGAGGTTACCTCACCCTCGCCACTCGCTAAGTTCACTCACCCTGGACTAAGTTACAGCCACAGGCAGGGCAACGCGTCATTAGCGCCTGCCAATGACGATAGCGAACCCCCTACTGACATCGCTTTTTTTTCGCTAGCTATTCAGCGGTTTGCCGCCGAAGCGTCAGTAGAGCTTGTTTCACCCAAGGTCGTTCAACCTTCCTTTCGTTACTTTATACATCCAAGGGCACCTCCCCAATTCCTGTAGTGCATGCCTATGGCGTACCCAACTCAATTTTCGGCATTACTCACTGATATTTCGAAAACCTAGTGCTGTGCGCCTGTTATAGAATTAATTACAGGAATAAAACAATGACACGAATATCTCTTCGTGGCTTAGTGTATGGGCTTGTCGTGGTGCTAGGTTTGCTTAGCGCGGCTCCCAACATATTGCCACACTCTATCCAGCAACATTTACCTCAATGGTATACCCAAAACACCCTGTCACTTGGGTTAGATTTACAAGGTGGATCTCACCTACTATTGTCGGCTGATAAAAATACCTTATTTGAACGCCAACTACACAGTTACGCTACGTCTTTGCTAACCGAACTAAGAGAGAAAGGGGTGCGTTATGCAAAACAAGATAGTGCCTCCCCCCTTCAAGTTCAGCTTGTGCTTAAAGATGCAAAGGATGTCAGTAAGATTAACGCTGCGGCTTATCAGGTTTCAGCCCAACCTTCTGGTACCGCCGCGTTAGCGGTAACCAGTCAAAGTACATCTGTGACTATCGCGTTGAGTGATACTTACGCTCAAGGGTTATTAAAAGACGCATTAGCACGCAGCGTGGAGGTGGTTCGAAAGCGTTTGAATGAAACAGGGTTAACTGAACCTACGGTGACGTTGCAAGGCAGTGACGCAATATTGGTCCAAATGCCAGGCATGTCAGACCCCTCTCAGGTAAAGAGTCTACTGGGAACAACTGCGCAAATGTCCTTTCATTGGCAAGCAAATAGCAACACATCGGCATTTATGCTGCGCCATGATGCCAGCGGCCGTAGCTATAGGTTGGAGCAAAATATAGCGTTAGAGGGAGAGCATATCACCGATGCCAGTGGCGCCCTCAGTGCTCAAACCGGCCAGCCTGTGGTGACCTTTAGATTAGACAGTATAGGAGCAAAACAATTTGCCACCATGACCCGCGATAACGTTGGCCGGGTACTTGCGATTGTACTCGACGATGAAGTAATTACTGCCCCTGTAATTAATGGGCCAATACCCGGCGGGCGAGGGGAAATTGCGGGGTCTTTTACGCTGCCTGAAGCCCATGATGTGGCGCTGATGTTACGTACCGGTGCATTACCTGTGCCATTAAGCATAATAGAAGAGCGCACCGTGGGACCAGACTTGGGCAGTGATGCTATTAAGACAGGCATTGAAAGCGGCGTAGCCGGCGCTTTGTTGGTGCTGGCATTTATGGTCGCTATATACGGGCGTTGGGGTGCTATTGCGAGTTTTGCCCTTAGTATTAACATGGCATTGGTGTTTGGTGCACTGACGCTGTTTGGGGCAACATTAACCTTACCGGGCATTGCCGGCCTCATCCTTACTATGGGGATGGCAGTCGATGCAAATATCCTTATTAACGAGAGAATTCGAGAAGAAAGCAAAAAAGGGCGGCCTCCCTTAAGTGCCATCAATATCGGCTTTCAAAAAGCTTTTGCTACCATTGTCGACGCTAACTTCACTACACTCATTGCGGTAAGTTTGTTATTCATGTTCGGTAGCGGGCCGATTAAAGGGTTCGCTATAACCATTGCTCTAGGCTTAATAACCTCGGTGTTTACCGCGGTGGCATTAACCAAAATATTAATGCAATTCATTGTACGAAGACGAGCCAATAGGTATGGACGCCAGCCGCTAACGTTCTCGTCCCCATTGCTGAAAGTAAGCGACAAATTGCGAGGCGTAAATTTTATAAAGCCCCGTAAAGCTGCTCTAATCGTTTCGGTAGTGCTCACGTTGTTATCTGTAGGGCTATTTACTAAGCCGGGCTTGCACTACGGCGTAGATTTTACTGGCGGCACCATGGTGGAGCTTACAGCGCCTTCACTGTCTACCGATAATTTAAGAGAACTTATTCGCACCCAAGGGTTTGAGCAAGTGACTATTCAAGAGTATGGCAGTGTGCACCACTACTTGTTACGTGCCCCAGTGCAATCAGCAGAAGGTGCAGCATACACCGACCAGCTTAAACAAGTGATTGCGAATGCAGATACCCAGGTAACATTTGATAAAGTGGATATGGTGGGGCCAAAAGTCAGTGGTGGTTTCGCTGAGCTCTCTATTTTAGCCTTGTTGATTGCTGGAGCGGGTATGCTGGTATACTTATGGGCCCGGTTTGAGGCACATTTTGCCACTGCTGCTTTGCTCACTGTGCTACTTGATTTAACAAAGACCATTGGCTTTTTTGCATTGACAGGCATTGAATTCAACCTTACCGCAGTGGCTGCATTGCTGGCGTTGATAGGCTATTCAATTAACGACAAAGTGGTGGTGTTAGACCGAGTGCGTGAACTATTGCGGCTGAAACCTACCCAACCCCTGGAAGAAACGATTAACGATGCGGTAAATAGTACTTTAAGCCGAACGGTATTTACGTCATTAACCACCTTGTTAGCCTTGCTTCCCATGGCAGTATTTGGTGGAGACGCAGTAGCTAGTTTTGCGTTACCTATGGTATTTGCTGTGGTGATTGGCACCTCATCTACGCTGTTTATCACCTCTGGTTTATTATATGTATTAGGTAAACGTAGGGAAAAACGAGGGAAAGCCCAGATAAAGCCCACCAAGGCAGAAATTCAGGCGTCGTTAGCACATATACCTTAAACACATATATGTCATAATAGTCGTTAATATAGGAAAGCCCGATGTGTAAAGGCCGTCTTTTGCACGTCGGGCCAATAAGGAACCGATAATGTTTGCAGTTGATCACATTATTTTACTGAGCGCGGTACTTGCCATTTTAGGTGTTCTTGCGAGTAAGCTCTCCCCACGCTTTGGCGTACCTGTGCTTGTGCTCTTTTTAGGCGTAGGTATGTTGGCGGGAGAAGATGGTATTGGTCGTATTCACTTTGATAATGCAGACACAGCGCACTCTATCGGAACCTTTGCGTTAATTCTCATCTTATTTGATGGTGGCTTACAAACCTCGCGTAAATCGATAATGCGAGCCTGGAAGCCTGCGGCACTGCTAGCTACCTTAGGCGTTATTGGCACAGCCACGGTAACCGGGTTAGCTGCTATGTACATCCTAGATTTGCCCTTGTATATGGGGCTTCTACTAGGTGCCATAGTGGGGTCAACCGATGCTGCGGCGGTGTTTTCGGTACTGCGTAATGCGGGCATCGCTATTCCAGCCAAAATCAAAGCAACATTAGAATTAGAAAGCGCCTCAAACGATCCTATGGCTATCTTTCTTACCGTAGGTTTAATTACCCTAATACAAGATAGCACCACTAAGCCCCTTGAGTTATTAACCTTGTTTGCCAGCCAAATGGGGCTAGGCGCGCTAGTCGGCGGGCTAGTTGGCGGCATTGCTGTGTGGTTGTTTAGGCGAGTGACATTAATGGCCATAGGTTTGTACCCTGTGTTTGTTATGTTGTTTGGGGTACTGGCTTTCGGCCTTGCAGCGAATGTAGACGGCAGTGGTTTTTTGGCCACCTTCATTACGGGCGTGGTCATTGGCAATAGCCGTTTTTCGTACCAACGAAATACGTTTGTGTTTTTAGATGGCTTAGCATGGCTGGGACAAATAGCGATGTTCGTTATTTTAGGGTTGTTGGTAACGCCTTCAGAACTGTTTCAAAGTTGGAAAGAGGGGTTACTCATCGCGGCGGTGCTCATTTTTGTTGCTCGCCCTTTAGTGGTTATGCCACTACTCTTACTCAACCGATTCTCGTTCAATGCCGCGTTGCTAATTTCATGGGTGGGGCTGAGAGGTTCGGTGCCCATTATATTGGCTATTTTTCCGCTCATTTTTGGTTTGCCCAACGCGGAGCTTATTTTCAATGTCGTGTTTTTCATTGTGTTAATTTCGGCATTGCTACAAGGCTCTAGCTTACCCTTTGCTGCCCGTAAATTAGGGTTGGTGCTGGAAGGTAAACCGAAAGCGTCCAATACCATTGAGATTGTTAAAGTGGCAAAAAGTAAGCGGGAACTCATCGAAATTGAACTGCCTTATGGTTCACCGGCTGTGGGGTTAACAATTAGCGAGTTATCTTTACCAAAGGGCACGATTATCGCGTTAGTAGCGCGAGGCGAAGAAACCTTAATTCCTAAAGGTAGCATTACACTTCAAGAAGACGATCAAGTGTTTATTGTCACTAAGCTGTTGGATAAAAACGCCGTAGAGGCGTGCTTTTACCCCGAAAAATAGCCACTATGAGTAGCGGGAATATTTGCATATCGCTATTCGCCATCACTTCATGTAGAATGCGCCGCGGAGTTGGCCAGGCAATCGCCGCTTTCTTAGGAAAGGGGAGGAAAGTCCGGGCTCCATAGGGCAGGGTGCCAGATAACGTCTGGGCGGCGTGAGCCGACGACAAGTGCAGCAGAGAGAAGACCGCCTAAGCATGTTTACATGCCGGTAAGGGTGAAAGGGTGCGGTAAGAGCGCACCGCACCTCTGGTAACAGAGTGTGGCAAGGTAAACTCCACCCGGAGCAAGACCAAATAGGATCCCTTAACGTGTGGCCCGCATGGGGATCGGGTAGGTTGCTTGAATCAGTGAGTGATTGCTGATCTAGAGGAATGATTGCCCACGACAGAACCCGGCTTACGGCCAACTCCACTCTTTTTTAGCGTCAATCGGCCTAAGCTATTGGCTATCTAAAGCTTCCTTACTACGCTCCGCCCAATATTGCACTTTGTCGAGAAGATCTTTGGCATCAAAGGGCTTGCTGAGGTAGTCGTTCATGCCGGCTTCTTCACACACTTCCCTGTCGCCTTTCATTGCATTTGCCGTCAATGCGATAATAGGAATATCCACATATCGTTCTCCGGCGTCGCCTGCACGAATTCGACGAGTGGCTTCAAAGCCGTCCATATCTGGCATTTGACAATCCATTAAAATAACATCAAAGGTCACCTTCATTTTAACTAACGCTTGCAGCGCTTCTATGCCTGATTTGGCGCTCAATGTAGTATGGTGGCTAAGGTGTTGTTTAACGATGATTTGGTTAATATCGTTATCTTCTACAATCAAAATTTTCCGTTTATTACCTTTGGTAGGCTTAAATGCACGAGTGTCGTGTGCAGGAAGCAGCAAGCTATCATCGCCCTCTTGAAGAAGTATATTAAAGGTGAAGGTACTGCCTTCACCTTTCGTACTTTCAACATTTATGCTGCCTTGCATAAGCTCACACAATTGTTTACTAATGGATAAACCTAGGCCGGTACCACCAAATTGGCGGGTGGTAGAAATGTCTTCCTGAGTGAAAACATTGAAAATGCCAGATTGTTTTTCATCGGCTATGCCGATACCAGTATCCTGTACATTACACACTAGCCGTAAATTACCGTCAGGCACGCTTTCTATGCTGGTGGTAACATCAATGGCACCATTTTGCGTGAATTTCACAGCATTGCCTATTAAGTTAGACAGAATTTGCCTAAACCGCACGGCATCACCAATAACAACGTGATAGCCCTGCAAATTAAAGTGGAAGTGAAGCGCTAAGCCTTTTTCTTGACACAAAATAGCAAACTGTGACTGTATACTTTCTAATTCTTCCAGTATGTCGAAGGGTTGGGCTTCAATTTGTAATTGCCCAGCCTCAATTTTCGAGAAATCTAGAATGTCGTTTACTATATGCAGTAAACCTTGAATACTAAACTTGGCCAGCGACAAATAATGCTTTTGTTCATCGGAAAGCGGGGAATCTGACATTAGCTGTAATACGCCAGATATACCGTGTATAGGTGTTCTAATTTCGTGGCTCATGCTAGCTAAGAACCCCGATTTTAAGCGGGCAGATTCTTCGGCTTTTTGTTTGGCTTCTTGCAGGTATAGTTCTGCTTGTCGTTGTTGGGTAACGTCTTGCTGGAACCCGATGTAATGGGTTACTACGCCGTCAATTTTTACCGGGGTAAGGATTAAACGGTTAAAAAAGGTAGAGCCGTCTTTTCTATAGTTTAATATGGTGGTTTCGATGGGTCTATTGTCAATAATGGCTTGTCGCAACGCGGCAATATTTTTTTGTTCGGTTTCTTCACCCTGCATTAATCGACAGTTTTTACCTATAATTTCTTCTCTTGAATAGCCTGTAAGCTCGGAAAAAGCGTGATTGGTATAGATGATAGGTTGGCCGGTTCGTCGTACATCAGAAATAACGATGGATACCGTTGCTTCATCCATAGCATGGTTGAGTATTTGAACGTGGCTTTCTAATGAGCGTTGAGTAGTGATATCAAGGCCGACAAAAATGCTGCCTCTTACATTTTCATTCGCGTCTTTCAGTGCTGTTTTACCCCAACGAATTTGCTTTTCATGGCCGTCCTGAATAGAAAAATGCTTTAATTCGTCGCTAGCTTTATTGTTAAGTTTATTCACAACAAACTTAACAGTGCCTTCTACTTCACCGTATTGATCGGCGCAAAACGCCTCAAATCGACGGTTACTCAAAATAACGGCATTGGCTGTATCTACCACGACAAGCATATCGCCCATAGAATCGATGACATTCGAAAACTGTTCGTTAGACACAGACACTTCAGTTAAGTCCCAAAGCAGTTTATCGAAAGCTTCACGAATATTGACCAGTTCTCTGGCTTCAAGCGTACTGCCAGCACGAGGTTGGCCCTGCTTAGTATTAATTCGGTTTTCGATATCAGTGTATAAATTCAATAGCGTGTTTTCTGCAAGTAGCCCCGTGGTACGCACAATATGTAGGCCTACTAAAAGAATGCCAATAATCATGACACATAACACAATGGCTAAAGAGTACAGGCTTCTGTAAGCTTCCGAGGATGGCTTAATGCTGTACAAGCTCAAATTTTCCCAAGGCACCATTTCAACCACAAAATTCTCTACATCTACGTCATTAAATGGTGAAGAGGGAACAAACTTCTCGGTGTCGCTACTAAATAAAATGGTACCTGTGTTGTCGGTGACTATCTGGTTGGTTAGGCGGGGGTAGGGTGCAAGTAATGCCTGCAGACTATCCACATACATCACTAAGGCACCCTCGGCTACACCACCGAGCAATACGGGCACAGATATTAATACGCCATAACGGCTGATTGAAGAGTAGGCTTGAGATGCCCCCAAGGTTTCCTGTTGCCATGCATTTTGCAAGTTATTCGGAAGTGTGCCATCGAAGTTTTTGTCGATTAACTTTTTACCTGAAAAATCGTAAAGAGCAAAGCTGACATTATTCGCTTGCGTTAAGTTTAGTGAACGGAAAAACATGGGGAGATAGCTATCTCTTTGCTCAATATCCACAAGGGAATTAATGAGAATGTCGTTAGCCGCGAGATCAGAAAGTTGGCGTGTGGTATCGCTAACGATAAAAGATAAATCTTGTTGCAAACCTTCTAATGACTGCTTTTGTACGTCTGAAACTTGAAGGCGTACAAAGTAAAGGGTTATCCCTAAAAGCAATATTGAAATGATTAGAATTACGCTAGCCAATCGTGGCAGCATACTTTTAAGAAGAAGTTTTCTCAGTGGTGGTGCGCGCATTATCGCTGTTCCAGCAATACCAAATGGCCTTTGTCATTCATCGTCGTCATAAAATAATCCTTCGCCATTAATGCATCATGCTGGTTTTTACTAAATGCGGGGGCATATAGTTTTACTGCACCGTTATAGTTATCTATGTTTTCTAGCGCCGCACGCAGTTTATCGGTATCAACCGCGCCTGCCTTTTCAGCGGCTATGGCAAGCAAATGAATGAGGTCGTACGCATGCGCCATGCCTACAGAGGCTGGAATAGCCTCAGGGGCTAGTAAACCATGCTGCTGAAAGTAGGCGCTCAGTAAACGTTGCGACTTTATATTATTTTGATTATTAAAGTGAAACGTCTGTAATATAGCAAGGTTAAGCTGCGAAGGGAGAATATTTAACCTTTCTGCAAAGTTCCCTGATGCAATACCCCAATGGGATATTATCGGCAATGCAGCAAGTTTGCTTTGATGCAATGCATTTACAACCACTGCGCCTTCCGGCGCGTTTGTAACTAAGATAACGGCATCGACATCAGCCGCTTTGATTTTTTCTGCTTCGTCACTAAAAGACTTTTGTTGCCAATTAACCCAATGAGTAGCCGCAATATCAATATTTTGTGCTTTCGCCGCTTGGGTTAGTGAAGCTTCGTTCGAGCGCCCCCAGCCCGTACGTTCAAGAACAAGTGCAATGCGGGTGGCGTTTACTTTCTTGGCATGTGAAATTAATACTTGCCCCGCCTGTTCATCTCTGACCGACACTCGAAAAACGTTGTTAGGGGTATATCCGTTGTCAATGAGCGGTGTGCCCGCAGCCCATGGGATTAAAAACAGCAGGTTTTGTTCATGTATAAAGGGTAATTCAGCTAAGGCGACTGGCGTATGCACCCCGCCCATGACTGCTAATAAATCCGGATTTTGGGAAAACTGCTGAAGATTATAAATACCTCTGGCGGGGTTGCCACGATGATCTAAGGAAACAATTTTTAACTTACGCCCTAGAATCCCCCCCGATTGATTAATCTCTTCTGCAGCAATTTCGGCACCATGCTTAATGGCAAAGCCCCCTTCAATGGCTACCGCTGAGAAGTCGGCATCAATACCTACGTACAGCGGTGCGTCACCTTCTGCTGCCGTTAGCGAAAGTGAAGTAAAGCAAAGAAAAATAAACACGAAAAATTTGCGTAAAGACATACGTAGTCACAAAAATGATAATCATCTTCAATTCTATATCATTAAAAATAGAGTTGACTGTTTGTGGCCTTATTCTTTCGTCTAATTTTTTACTGATAAGTAAGGTTAGTGGGTGATACAAATAACTAATCGTTTGAATCTATGCTGTATTTTAGCGCTTTTACGCTATTTCAGAGGATTTATCTTGTAACGGCGTAAACTGATAATAGCGCTTAAATTCACGAGAAAATTGAGAAACGCTTTTATAACCGACTGCTTCAGCTGCCTCACTCACACGCTCCCCGCCATTAATGCGTTCTCTTGCTTTTGCTAAACGTACCTTTTTTATGTATTGAATTGGGGTGTCTAGTACCACCTCACGAAACACGCGATGAAAGCCTGATGGGCTCATGTTAACGC